>Ga0209023_10001413_pt1 | contig 32327 bp, 28 predicted proteins | sample LakOneMetagenome_FD_187468 | JGI IMG/M metagenome (GOLD analysis project Ga0209023, IMG submission 187468) | Freshwater and sediment microbial communities from Lake Erie, Canada (SPAdes) (version 2) | ecosystem: Environmental > Aquatic > Freshwater > Lentic | place: Lake Erie, Canada...
GTCGACGCCGAGAAAGGTTCTCATGGCTGTGGAATCCTACGCGCTATACTCCGGCCGTGAAAGCACTCGCCGCAGCCGTGTTCTGGGGCTTGCTGGGCGCCGCGGCAAGCGCAGGCCAGCCCACGTGGATCCTGATGCAGAACCCGCATTTTCGCGTGCTGTCCTCGGCAGGCGAGCGCGATACGCGCGAAGTGCTGGACCAGTTCGAGTTGATCAGCCGGTTCTTCAGCCAGATCACGAACGCGGGCCCAGGCACCGGCGAGCCCGTACCGGTAATGATTTTCGGTAGCGAAAAGGAATACCAACCCTACCGGCTGAACGAGTTCGCCACGGCCTACTACTTCGACCAGGGCGACCGCGATTTCATCGTCGTCGGCAAGCTGGGCGAACAGAACAAGCAGACCGCATCGCACGAATACACGCACCTCGAGCTCGCCCGCGCCGGGTTCACCTTGCCGCCCTGGCTGAACGAGGGCATCGCAGAGCTGTTCTCCACGCTCAACAAGAAAGGAGAGTTCACGCTCTACGGCGACGTGCTGCCCGGTCGGTTGCAGGAGTTGCAAGAGCAGAAATGGGTGCCGTTGCAGACGATCCTCGAGGTGGACCACAGTTCCCCTTACTACAACGAGTCCGGCAAGGCGGGCATTTTCTACGACGAGAGCTGGGCGCTGGTCCACATGCTGGCGACGTCCGAGCTCTACCGCGACAAGTTCTGGGGTTTCGTGGCCGCGGTGAGTCGCGGCAAGGACTCAGCCGAGGCTCTGCAACAGGCATACGGCGTGCCGCTTTCCAAGATCGAAGACAATGTGCGCGCATACGTTCACCGCAACAGCTTCTACCAGATCAAGGTCAAGGTGGCGCTGGACGCGGAGGAAAAGCTTTCGAGCCAGCCGGCCGATCCATTCGAAGTACGCGAGATGCAGGCCGTGTTGATGATGAGTTTCCGCGACCGGCTGCCGGAAGCGCGCTCGCGCCTCGAGGCGCTGACGCAGGAAGATCCCAAGCGGCCCGGGCCCTGGGCGGACCTCGGCGCCCTCACCTGGCGCGACGGTAACGGGGACAAGGCCGCGGAGTATTTCGGCAAGGCCTACGACCTGGGCGACCGGAGATCCAAAATGGAACTGGACTACGCGCACCTGGTTGCTCCGTTGAGTCGCGATCGTTCAGTCGAAGTGCTGCACGACTACCTCAGGCAAAAACCCGACGATGCCGAGGCACGGCTCTTCCTCGGCCAGATGCTGATGAGCCTGGAGCGCTTCCAGGAAGCACTGACCGCGGTCAGCCCGATCGCCGCGGTCCGCACCGACCAGGAGATCGACGACCTGTTGTACCTGCGCGCCTACGCTTTTCTGCGGCTCAAGTACTTCGACGCGGCGCGTGCAACGGCCGAGAAACTGAAGAGCGTTGCGTCGTCCGATGCGTTGCGATCGAGGGCCGAAGACATACTCCGCATGGTCGCGCAGCAGGCGCCGGCGGCGCACTGAGCGGATTGAGCACCCGATGCCGAAGGTCACGATACAGTTCAAGGAACTCGTCCAGGACTCCCAGAACTACGGGAGCGATGACAAGCAAATGGTCTCGCGCGTGTTCTTCGACCTCACCGTGGGCGAGAAACGATATCCCGGTGCACACGCGAACGTGACGCAGAAAGTCGGCGCGGTTGCGCCCGGCCTGCTCGAGATATCGGGCCCGGCCGGATACACCGGCCCGTTCGACCAGCGGAAATTCCAGGCTGAAGTGGAAAGTTACTTCCGCAGTCTCGTGGGTCAATCGCGCTCGCGCATCCGCGACTGCCGACACCGGAAGGCGGTTTCAGTTTCGTTTGAAGCTGCCTAGGCGCATTTGGATGTACCCGCATTTTGCGGGCGCATCGATCGCGGCCATTCATTTCCAGTTGTTATATGGAAGATATCCAGATAATATCTGGATATCTTCCAGAGGGTAACCGGATATGCCGCTTCACACCCTTAAATCTGTTCCAGATGAATTCATGCAAGTCATTGAAATTATTATGGAACTTCGCAAGACCCTGCGTTTCGCACTGAGCGATAACCGGCGCAGATGGACTGGCATGCTAAGGCGATCCACCTTGGCCAAGGCCATCCAGGGCTCCAACAGCATAGAGGGCTACAACGTTGACTACAGCGACGCCATCGCCGCTGTTGACGGCGAGGAGCCTGTGGACGCGAAGGAAGTTGAGTGGGCGAACATCACGGGATATCGCCAAGCCCTGACCTTCGCGCTCCAACTCACCAGCGACACGAACGTGGTCATTGAAGAAGCCACGCTGTCGGCGATGCATTTCATGATGCTTTCGCACGACATGAACGCTCATCCTGGAATCTGGCGACGCGGTCCAGTATTCGTGCAACGAGAGCCTGATCAAGTTGTCGTCTATGAAGGCGCACCGCCAGAAGTGGTAGCCGACTGCATGCACGAGCTGGTTGCCAGCTTGCGTTACGGCAATGATCTGCCCGTCATGGTGAAGGCGGCCTTGGCGCATCTGAACCTGGTGATGATTCATCCGTTTTCCGATGGAAATGGGCGCATGGGGCGAGCCCTGCAGACATTGGTCCTGGCGAGGGAAAGGATTGTCGATCCCGTGTTTTCCAGCATCGAAGAATGGCTTGGCGATAACACGCAGGCCTACTACGACGTGCTTGCTGAAGTAGGAAAGGGATCCTGGCACCCAGACAATGATCCTCTTCCATTCGTGAGGTTTTGCCTGCTTGCGCATTACCAACAGGCCGAACGCCTGATCTGGCGCAACAAGATGATCAACAGCATTTGGGATCTGGCTTCCGCAGCAATAAAGCAAAGAAACCTGATGGAACGAATGGTCTACGCGGTGGCCGACGCCAGCATGGGAATCAAGGTCAGGAATTCCGGCTATCGAAAATATACGAACATCAGCAACGAAAGCGCGAGCAAGGATTTCAGGACGCTCGTAGACAGCGGCTTGCTCGTTCCAAAGGGAGAGCGCAGGGGACGGTACTACGAGGCCGCAAATGAGATTCGGGACGCGGCGAACAAGGTTTGGGTTCCACCACCAAAGAATGATCCTTTCGCACTGATTGCTGAACACACCAGGAAGGCAATGCAACCAGAATTGCCTGGAATAGCCGTCTAGCGGCATTCGTGGGCCTCGCTATTTCCCAATCTGGTGTGATCGTTCAGATTTAGGGTAGGCTTTCCGCTCGGTATCGCCGCGCCACAATTAATTAAGAGGGTCTGACCATGGCCGACAACACCAAGGACGTCACCAAGGACTGGCAAGCGACGCAGGGACAGAAAGGGGCCGCCGGCCGCCTGCGCCTGTTTGCCGTGATCGCCTGGGCCGTGGCCATCGGCGGCGAGATCTATGGCATCGTCCAGCTCCGCGCGCACAAGTTCGACCACGGCAACCTGGGAATGCTGGTCGGCATCCTCGTCGGCATCGCGATCTTCGCGATCGCCGGCAGCATGATGTGGAAGGCGGCCAACCGCCATGACCCGGCCCGCGCCTCCGACACCGGCAAGTTCTTCTTCCAGAACCAGCTCGGCGCGATCATCACGCTGGTCGCCTTCCTGCCGCTCATTGTCCTGATCTTCATGGACAAGGACATGGACCCGAAGAACAAGAAGGTCGCCGGCGGCGTCGGCGCCGTGCTCGCGGTGGTCGCGACGCTGATCGGGGTCAGCTGGAAGCCGCCATCGGTCGAGCAATACACGCAGGACATGAACGCCTGCGCCGCGCAGATCAAGGCTGGACAACCCACGACCGCCTGCTCGCCCGAAGTCGCTTCCCAGGCGCAGGACATCGCCCGCGATTCGAGTGCGGTGGCCGACGCGACGAAGAGTGCCGCGAACCCGAACGGGCAAGACGTCGTGTACTGGATCGCGCCGGAAGAAGGCCACGCAAGGGCGTCGACGCCGCACGTATTTCATCTGTGCGAAGCGGTGAGCCCGCTGCGCGGCAAGACCGTGAACCACGGCTCCGTGACGCAGGCCTACGCCGAGAACGCCACGCGCATCACGAAGGAAATCGCGATGGAGCAGAAGCAGTGCGGGTTCGGCAGCGCGGATGCAGGCACGCCGCCCAGCGCGCCTGCAGCCGACGGAGCCGCGGCGGCAGCTGACGGCAGCGCTCCGGCCGCTCCAAAGTAGGCTCACGCGATACCAGGGTAATCGCCGATCGTGACACTACTTTCCCGGTTCTGCGCAGGGCTCGTCGTGGCACTGACGGCGAGCGCCGTCGTGCGCGCGGCCGACAGCGCTGCCGACGAAGCGTCCAACAAGCTCGCGCACGAGATCCTGCAGCAACTCGTCGAGATCAACACCACCGACTCCGTGGGCAACGTGACGGTGGCGGTCGAGGCGCTGGCGCAACGCTTCCGCGAAGCCGGTTTCGCGGCCGCGGACGTGGTCGTGGTGGGCCCCGACAATCCGAAGAAGAAAAACCTCGTCGTGCGATTGCACGGCACCGGCAAGCACAAACCGGTGTTGCTGATGGGGCATGTCGACGTCGTCGAGGCGCGGCGCGAAGACTGGAGCACCGACCCGTTCAAGCTGGTCGAGCAGGACGGCTACCTCTACGGTCGCGGCACCTCCGACATGAAGGACGGCGATGCCATCATGGTCGCCACCCTCCTGCGCATGAAGCAGGAGGGATACAAACCGGATCGCGACATCATCCTCGCGCTGACTTCGGATGAAGAGGGCGGCTGCTGCAACGGCCCCGATTGGCTGCTCAAGAACAGGCGCGCGCTGGTCGACGCTGAATTCGCGATCAATACCGACGGGTGGTCGGTGCTCAGCGAGCAGGGCAAACCGATCGTGTTCCAGCTCGGCGCGACGCAGAAGATCTATGCGGATTATCAGCTGACCGTGACCAACCGCGGCGGCCACAGCTCCGAGCCACGGAGCGACAATGCCATCTACCAGCTTGCGCGCGCCCTGCTGCACATCGACGGTTACCAGTTCCCGTTCGAGCTGAACAACGTCACGCGCGCCTACTATGAACGCGTCGCCGCGCGCGAGGAGCCGCAGCGCGCCGCGATGATTCGCGGCATTCTCAAGACGCCGCCCGATGCCGAGGCCGTCACGCAGCTATCACGCTCGGCCCCGGACAACGCGATCATTCGCACCAATTGCGTGGCGACGCGCCTCTCGGGTGGCCATGCCAACAACGCCCTCCCGCAGCGTGCCGAGGCCGTCGTGAACTGCCGCATCCTGCCCGGCCACTCGCCGGAGGAAGTGCGCCAGCAGCTCATCCAGGTCATTGCGGACGCCGAAGTTGCCGTGCGTTACATTGCTTTCGATGGTGCGGTCGAGGACAAGGCGCCCGATCGCGGCGGTGTGTTGCCGCCGCCGCTGAACCCGCAGGTTCTCGAGCCGCTGGAATCGCAGGTGAATGCGATGTGGCCGGGCCTCGCGGTGATTCCGCACATGGGCGCCGGGGCCTCGGATGCCATCTACACCTCGGCAGCGGGCATCCCGACCTACGGCATCAGCGGTATCGCCATCGACGCCGATGATGTTCGGGCCCACGGCCGCGACGAACGTGTCGGGCTGCAGTCGTTCTACACCGGCAACGTGTTTTTCTACCGGTACATGAAGGCGCTCACGTCGCAGTGAGCGGGTGATTCCGGCGCGTTAGATCAAGGCTTGGCCCGCGGTGTATCGGCGCGCCGCGCCGAAATGATCTTCACCGGCGCAGCCAGCAGTTGCCCGTCGAATCCGTCGCCTTTGTCGGGAGCGCGCGGCATCATCAGCATTTTCTTGACGACATCCATGCCGCTTTCGACGTAGCCGAACACCGCGTAACCCGGCTCGTCGACCTTGTTGCCGTCGTATTCAGGCAGATCGCCGATGTCGATGAAGAACTCGGACTGCGCGGTGCCCGGATCCTGGCGCGCCATCGAGACGGCACCTTCCGCGTGGTGGAGGCCCGTGACGAACGGCGCTTCGTGCGCAATGGGCTTGAAGGGCTGGAGGTGCGTGCCGTACAGGCCACCCTGCACCAGGCCGTACTTGCCATCGTCGCCGATCTTCACGGCGCGATAGAACAGAGCGCCGTCGAAGCGCTTCTGGTCGACGTAGTGCAGGAAGTTGGCGGCGGTCACCGGCGCATGCACGGGATCAAGCGCGAGCACGATATCGCCGTGCGCGGTATGCAGCTGCACCCGCACCAGGCGCGCCGCCGGATCGGGCGCTGGCGCACCCAGCGTGATGGCGGTCGTAGCCGCAGGTTGCGAGGCGGTTGAGACGCCAGGCTCGCTCGCGCGAGCGGCGCCCGTTCCACCGCACAGCTGCGCGGCCATCAGCCCTGCAATCATGAAAGAACGGTGAAACGGCATGCCGCGCCCGGTCGCACGGCCACCTGTCGGGTGATTGGTCGCCATATGCACCTCAGTCTACACCCAGGTCGGCGAGACGCCGACTGGGATAGTTTCCATCGAGCGGACAGGTTAACAGTAAGCAGACTTCGCGCCATCGGATCTCGGACCCCGAATCGCGTGACCACTTCACTGCATCGAAGTGCCGCCGTGTACCATCCGTGCGATGGCATCCCGACACCTCTCCCGCAAGCAAATCAGCCGCTCGAAACTCGAGCTCTACCTCGATTGCCCGCGCTGCTTCTACGACGAAGTCATGCTCGGCATCGCCCGCCCGAGCGGCCCGCCGTTCACGCTGAACCTCGCGGTCGACGCGCTGTTCAAGGCCGAGTTCGACGGCTACCGCGCGCAGCGCAAGCCCCATCCGCTGTTCGCCACCGTCGGGCTCGACGCGCTGCCGATGCAACACCCACAGCTCGAGGCCTGGCGCACGAACTTCACCGGCATCCGCTGGAAAGACCCGGTGACCGACTGGACTTTCTTCGGCGCTGTGGACGACCTGTGGGTCAGGCCCAACGGCGCGGTCGTGGTCGCGGACTACAAGGCCACCGCCAAGGCCGAAGCCATCACGCCCCAGAACATATTTTCTGGCTACAAACGCCAGCTCGAGATGTACCAGTTCCTGGTCGAGAAGGCCGGCTTCACGGTCGACGCGCGCGCCTGGCTCGTCTACGCGAACGGCATCAAGACCGCCGCAGCGTTCGACGACGCGCTGCGCTTCCGCACCAGCATGATCGCGGTGGATTGCGACCAGAGTTGGGTGGAGGGGAAGTTTCGGGAGGCGGTCGCGCTGCTGGCGAATGGCACCAGACCTGCCGCGAGCGAGGAATGCAAGTGGTGCGAGTATGCGGTCAGGAAGTCGGGCGATAGCCCGGTGGAATGAAATCATCGACTATCGATTGGTCCAAGAAAGCCCGAACAGTCTGTTGTGCCCGCACACATCGGTGACCGCCTAGTCTCTCTCTGCCCACCTCAGCGCATGCGCAATCTGTTCATCCGCAAATCTCCAGCGCTTCATTGGCCCCTACTCCTTCGGTGCAATGCGCCGTCTTTCGGAGAAAATGCAAAGCCATTTCAGTCCAGTTCCAAATCGATTTCAAAATCGGGACTCAGGTCACTGGTGCTGAACGCACTGCAATTCGCGGCACACAAGCATCGCGATCAACGACGGAAGGACAAGCCGGCGTCGCGTCTGCACGTTGTATCGTAGTAGAGACCCGAATCAAGCCCCCAACTGCTCCACATACTTCCGGTAGCTGAACACCCTGCCCCTGCGCTTGTCGGTCAGTTCGGCGACGACTCGCAGCTTCTCGAGGTGCGCGAGCGATTTGTTGATCGTGGCCGGCGTCAGGCCCGTCATCTTCACCAAGGTGTTCGAGGTGGCGATCGGCTGCTTCTGGAGCGCTTGGTGCACTTCAAGCGCGGAACTCGCCGCACGACCCAAACCCGCGATGCGCTCTCGGTCGGTGTTGATCAAGGCCAGCACCTCATTGGCTGTCGTGACCGCCTGCGCGGCACTGATTTCAACGCCCTCGGCAAAGAACTCCAGCCAACGCTCCCAGTCTCCGTGCAGCCGCACTTCATTCAGCAGCTCGTAGTAGAGCGCCCGGTGCGTCTTGAAGTAGAGGCTCGGATAGAGCATCGGCACGCGCAGAATTCCGTCCGCAACCAACTGCAATACGATCAACAGGCGGCCGAGTCGCCCGTTGCCATCGAGGAACGGGTGGATGGTCTCGAACTGCACGTGAACCAGCGCCGCCTTGAGAAGCGGCGGCGTCATGTCCGGTACGTCGTTGAGGAAGCGCTCCATTGAGCCGAGGCAATTCGCCAGCTCGTTGGCCGGTGGCGGCACAAAGGCCGCGTTGCCAGGGCGGGTGCCGCCGATCCAGACCTGCGAGCGGCGCAACTCGCCCGGTGTCTTGCCGCGGCCGCGAGGGTGTGTGAGCAGTACCTTGTGCATGCCCGTCAGCAAACGCATGGAGAGGGGCAATCCGCCCCGCAGCTTTGCCAGGCCATGCTCCAGCGCGGCGACGCATCGGCTGACTTCGCGCACATCGTCCAGCGGGACGCCTGGCTCCTCGTCGATCTCGTAGAGCAGCAGGTCGGACAGAGACGACTGCGTGCCCTCGATCTGCGAGGAAAGCACGGCCTCCTTGCGCACGTAGCCATAGAGAAGAAGGGCGGCGTTGGGCAAGTGTGAGGCCAGTGCGTCCAGGCGGCCCAGCGCCAGCAGCGCATCGTCGAATCGGCGCCTGAGCGGTGGACTCCAGACGATGGGTGGATCGGGTGGCAGCGGCGCGGGGACGAAGGCCTTGAACGACTCGCCCGCAGTCGCGACCTTGATGTAGCGTCCTGGTCGGGGCCTGCGCATGGTGAGGCGATCCTGAAATAGCGCCGGCCACTATTTTAGGATAATTACTTAAGATAAATCAATAGGCGCGCGACATCCTCTTCATCAAGCGCCAGGTGTATTCGACGCTTTCGTCGAATTCACGCGCGCCGATGCGCTCGTCGCGGCCGTGCGCGCGATCTTCGTCCGCATCCATCCATGTGCCATTGAGGTCGTAGCTCGGGATGCCCGCGTTGCGCGTCTGGCGGTCATCGCTGAAGCCCGTGGCCATCGTCGGCACGATCGGCACGCCCGGCCACATCGAGTGCACCACATCGCCGACGCGCTTCAGCATCTCGGCCGTCGGCGCTGACTCGGGGCTCACGATCGGCGGCGCATCGAGCGTGAGCTTGATGCGCGGGTCGGCCAGCACGCGCACCAACGTTGCACGCACGTTCGCCTCGCTGTCGCCGGGCATCATGCGGCATTGGATGGTCGCACGCGCACGCTGCGGCAGCGCGTTCTCCGCGTGCCCGCCGGAGATCAGCGTCGCCGTGCACGTCGTGTGCAGCTGCGCGTTGAAATACACGTTGTGGCTGAGCCGCTCGGCGGCGGCCAGGTCAGTGGGCGTGGCGGCCACCGCATGCATGTCGGCGCTTTCGTCGCGGTGCGGCAGCTCGGCGCGGGCATCGAAGCTCGCGCGCGTGGTCGCCGTGAGCACCACCGGGAACTGAAATCGCTCGAGCCGCGCGAGCGCGTCGGCCAGCGTGTAGATCGGATTCTCGGGCCGCGGCAGGGAACCGTGGCCACCCGCACCGGTGGTCTCCGCGGTGTAAGTGAGGTAGGTCTTCTCGCTGGTCCCGAATTCCAGGTAGGCGCGCTGGCCGCTTCGGTAGACACCGCCACCGCCATCCAGGTTGACCGCGAACGCGGCATCGATGAGCTCGCGATGCTCCTTCAACAGGAACGCCGGGCCATTGGCATCGCCGCCGGCTTCTTCGTCGGCCGTGAGCGCCACGATCAGGTCGCGCTCAGGCCGGAAACCCTCGCGCTTCAGGCGGATCAGCGACTCGACCATCGCGGCGTCGCCATTCTTCATGTCGATGGTGCCGCGACCGTAGAACCAGCCGTCCTGCTCGGTGAAACTGAACGGATCGACGCTCCAGTCTTCGCGTCGTGCCTCGACTACATCGAGGTGTCCGAGGAACAGCACGGGTTTGGCCTTGCCACTGCCATGCACGCGCACGACAAGATTGCCCTTGGTCGGGTGTTCGGCCGGCGTGACCAACGCAAGATCGCTGGCCGGGAAGCCCGCCGCCAATAGCCGCTCGCGCATGGCCATCGCCAGCGTCGTCGAGCCCTGCGTGTGCGTCGTATTGGTCTCGATCATCTGCTTGAAGATCTCGCGCGCGAGCGCCCGGTCTGCCTCGGGCGGCAACGGCCCGGGCGTCGCACTGCTGGCCGATGTCGATGCGGAAAGCACGAGAGGGAAAAGGATGGCCGCGGTCAGCAGCGAAGTGGTGCGGGGCATGGCGGCTCCTGGCGATGGGACTGCCCGAAAGCATAAGGCAATTTGATTGGGACGACTTGTTCGGGCGCCGGGGCCCCGCGCAAGCGCCTATTCGTCAAGCGCCGAGAACCTGAAATCCCGGAACCCGGCCTCACTGGAACCCGCAGCATAAAGACCGGGCCGCAACATCAGGAATCCGCCGCGGACGTTGTGGTGGTAGCCGGAGACCTCCATGCCGCGATCGAATCGGTGCCAGGTCTTGCCGTTGTCGCCGCTCGTATCGAACGTGACAACGTGGTTGCGGTTGGTGACCCTGATCTTCATGCGAGTGCCGTGCGGGTTCACGGCGCCGCGGCGATCGAGCCCGTACTGGTGCACGACGAAACGCTCGGCATCGAATCCCAGTCCGCAATAGAGGCGCTCGTCATAGAACAGCACGAGGCCGGCGTGGCCGCGCGGTGCGCACTCGATGTCGCACTCGAAGCGATAGCTCGGGTCGCCGGCGGTGAGCAGGAGCGGTGAGCCGGATGAGGGCGCGTCTCCCTTCCCCGCCAGGTGCAGCGTGCCGGCATCGACGCGCATGCGGGCGCGTTCATCGATGGCCGGGCGGTAGAAAGTCCAGCGGGCTTCGGTCGCTGCAGCGTTCGAGAAATCATCCGACAGCGATAGGCCATGCGGCACGGCGGTGCCGCCAGCCGGTTTGCGCAGCGGTTGCGACAGCTCTCCGCCGCGCATGTGGAACCAGCCGTCGGCGCCGAACTCCACGGGGTCGAGCAGGCATTGGCGACCGAGCGTCCAATAACCCTTTTCATAGCCAAGATAGAAAGCCCACCAGCTGCCGTCGGGTGCTTCGACGAGCGAGGCGTGGCCGCGCGACCACCAGGCTTCATCGCTGCTGGCCGTGTGCACCAACGGATTTTCCGGATGCTGTTCCCAGGGGCCGTGGATCGAGCGCGAGCGGGCGGCGATCACCATGTGGCCGGTGGGCGGTCCGGCGGTGCCGCCCACCGCCGTCAGCAGGTAGTACCAGGCGCCGATGCGGTGGATCTTCGGGCCTTCAGGAGAAAACGCTTCGACGACCCAGTCCTCGGGATAGCGCCACGCGTCGTACACATGTTCCACCGCGTCGATCGTGGCGAGTCCGTCATCGCGCATCCGAATTCGGTTGCCGCCCGACAGGAACAGCCAGCGCGATCCGTCCTCGCCCACGGCGAAGCAGGGATCGATGTGATCGTGAAGCCCAAGCGGAGTCGGCTCGCTCCATGGGCCGGCGATCGAGTGCGACCAGGTGACGTAAATGTCGTTGATGCTGTTTTTCACTGGGAAATACAGCAGGTATCGCTCGCCATCCTTGTGCAGGCTCGGCGCCCAGACAGAGCCGAGGTAACGCTGCAGCGCCGCGCCGAGCGGTTTCCAGTTGACCAGGTCTCGCGAGTGCCAGATCACGAGGCCCGGGATTGCATCGAAGCTCGAGAACGTGGCGTAGTAGTCGGCACCGTCTCTGAGAATTGTTGGATCCGGGTGATCGCCCGCGAGCACGGGATTCAGGAACCGGCCATCGCCGAGATCGGCGATGCGCTGGTTGTCGAACCCGCGGCGCCAGCGCGCCGCACGAGCTACAACCTCTTCACGCGCGGTGGCGTTGGCGATCGGCAAGCCTGAGAGGCCACCCGTCAACAGTGAGCCGGCGAGTTTCATCGCATCGCGGCGGTTGGCGCGCATCAGGCGAGCCCCATTGAAGTGGCCCACGCCTGCCACAGTTCGGGCCAGGCGGCAGCTGGTTTGCCGGCTGCGCCGCGCAGTCCGAAGCCGTGGCCGCCGGCGCGAAACAGATGCGTCTCGACCGCCACGCCCTTCGCCTTCAGCGCGGCACGCAATAGCAGCGTGTTCTCGACCGGAACCGCTGCGTCGTCCTCGGCGTGCACGATGAAATGTGGCGGCGCATGGTCGGTGATGGTTTGATTGGGCGAATGCGCGGCTTCGAGCGCTTCGGTCGCATCGGCGCCGACGAGGAGCTTGCGCGAGCCGACATGCGCGACGCCGGCGCGCATCGACACGACCGGATAAATTGTCGCCGCGCAATGCGGACGCGCGGAAATCGCATCGACGTCATCGATCACGTCGTAGACGCGCGTGGCGAAACGCGCCGAGAGGTCGGCGCACAGGTGTCCGCCCGCCGAGAACCCCATGGTCGCGACGCGATCGGGCACGAAGTCGAAATCACTGGCGCGCGCCCGCAGCACGCGCATGGCGCGTTGCGCGTCAGCGAGCGCAACGTTTGGACCCGCTGCCCAACCTTCGCCGGGCAGGCGATAAAACAGCACGAACGCGCTGAAGCCACGCGACGCGAGCCATCGCGCCATCTCGTAGCCTTCCTTGTCGACGACGACGTGGTCATAGCCGCCGCCCGGGAACAGCAGTACCGCTGCGCCGTTTGGCTTGTCGGGGCGGAAGGCGATCAGGCGTGGGCGCGTGACGCCGCGTACCGCGCGATCGGCGATCAGCGTGTTGGGGGAGCGCTCCCACAGGGTTTCGACCGGGGGCGGCGTGGGCATGCCTGGCGCCTGCGTCGGCCAGATTTCGATCCCGGAGGCCGGATCGGGGGAGGTGCCCGGCGATACATTTTCGCGGTCGGCAGCACGGCTGGCCATCGTGGCGAGGAGGGCTGCGCCCGCCGTCAGCAACTGGCGGCGATGAATGCTTGCGCGCATGGCCACACTCCTAATATGTCCGCTGGCGGCAAAATAGCACGGGACTAGACACCGGTGTCAGAATCAGTCATATTCAAAGCCACGGCAGGGGAAGAGCATCGGCCTTGAGCTGACACGACAATGACACCGGTGTCCATCCCTGGCTTGTGGCGGTATCGCCAAACGTATTTCGGCCTGAATCTATACGGCATAGGGGGATCTTCATGAAAGCTCGCAAGGTGCGCCTGGTTGAAATGGGCGTCTCGTTCATGGCCGCAATCTTTTGCACGGTCGCGCCGCACGTGACCTTGGCGCAGGAAGCCACGACAGCGGCAGCCTCAGCTGGGGAAGAGCTGGAGACTGTCACCGTCGTGGGAATCAGGAATTCCCTGCAGAAGGCCAACGACATCAAGCACGATGCAACCAACACCGTCGAAAGCATCCTCGCGGAAGACATCGCGAAGATGCCCGACCTGAACCTGGTCGAGTCGATCCAGCGCATGCCCGGCGTTGCGATCACGCGCGAAGGCGGCGAGGGTCGCAACGTTACGCTGCGCGGCTTCGCACCGGACTTTACCTCCACCACGCTCAACGGCATGGAGATTCCGGCCAGCACCGACGGCCTCGACACCGGCGGCTTCACGCTCAATGCCGGCCGCGCGTTCGACTTCAACGTGTTCGCCGCCGAACTGTTCAACCGCATCGACATCCAGAAGACGCAGAAGGCGTCGAACGAGGAAGGCGGCATCGCCGGCACCGTCGACCTGTACACGGCCAAGCCCTTCGACTTCAAGACGCGCACATTTGTCGCCTCCGCGCAGGACGGCTACAACAGCATGACCAAGGCGAACGACCCGCGGCTGAGCCTGCTCTATAGCGACACGTTCGCCGATGGCAAATTCGGCGTCCTGCTGTCGGCGGCGTTCTCGAAGCGCACCGTCTACCAGGAAGGCTATTCGAGCGTGCTGTGGACTTCGCCGTACGCGAATGGCGATTCGTGGGATACCTCGCAGCTGGCCACCGTGAACGGCACGCCCGACGGGAGCTGCGGAGCGGTCAATGCCGTCGATTGCCTGTGGGCGCCGCGTTTGCCGCGCGCCGACTTCTTCGGCAACGACCAGAAGCGCACCGGCCTCACCGGCTCGTTCCAGTTCAAGCCGAACGACCAGCTGGTGCTGACGCTCGATGTGCTGCACTCGGAACTCAAGAACGATCGCTACAGCTACAACTCGATGGAGTGGTTGCTGACGCACGGCCCGGCGAGCGGGTTCTTCGGGCAGACGCCGCTGTCGTTCACCGTGGGTGCCGATGGCAAGCAACTCGTCGCCGCGAGCTTCGACAACGTGTCCTCCTGGTACGAGAGCCGTCACCAGGAATCCAAGTCGAAGTTCGACCAGTTCGTGTTGTCGGCCAAATACCAGATCGCAGATCACCTGGCGCTGGACGCGATGGCCGGCAGCGCGAAGGACGACGCCGATCGCTCGGAGCTTCGGTTCTACTTCCGCTCCAAGCCGCACTTCTATTCGTATGACTATTCGACGAACCCCTACGTGCCCGTGGTCAGCTTCGGCGGCTACGACCCGAGCGATCCGAACAACTACCTCGACAGCGTCATTGGCGCCGATCGCCTCGACAACATCCTGAAAAAGAACTTCACCTCGAAGGTGAACCTCGCCTATGACGGCGGCGGCTTCACGATCAAGGCGGGCCTGGCGTACAACGACCGCAAGGTGCGGTACGCGGATGCGTTCGGTTCAACGCAGCCGGTCGATCCGACGAAGTATGCCGAGCCGTTCCCGATCTCGGGCTTCGGCAGTGGCGTGGGCGGCCCGGGCCTGCTTCCGTTCGCCGTCGCGAATTTCAACGCGATCGCAGCCGCCGGCCTGGTGGATCCGAACGGCTACACCGACAACGTCAGTGCGGACTGGACGGTCGACGAGAAGACCTTCGGCGGTTACCTCGAGCTCAACAACGAATACCAACTCGGCACGATGCGGCTGCGCACGAACTACGGCATTCGCTACGTGAGTACGACGGTGAGCTCGGATGCCGTGCTCGCCTCGACTCCGGTCGAAGTGCAGAAGCACTACGACAACTACCTGCCGTCGATGAATTTCGCGCTCGACATCACCAGGCAACTGACCGCCCGCCTGGCGTTCGGTCGCAGCATGTCGCGGCCGGGCCTCAATTCACTGAATATCGCGGGTCCGCAGTTCAACTACACCACGAGGACCGTGGGCAACCTCGGTGATCCCGGGCTCAAGCCGTACCAGTCGAACGACACCGACCTGAGCATCGAGTGGTACATCCCGAAGGGCGGCCTGGTGTCGCTCGGGTTCTTCAACAAGAACATCGTCAGCTCGCTGACCACCCAGGTCGTGACGAAGTTCGTCGATCCGGTCTACCTGCCCGCCATCTACGCGGATCCGCAGTGGATCGCCGTGGCCAATCCCGCGCTCGATCCGGCGCTGGTGCCGTACACGTTCACGAGCGTGGTCAACACCGACCAGGGCAACAGCGTGAAGGGCCTCGAATTCACGTATAACCAGCCGTTCACCTTCCTGCAGGGCTGGCTGTCGAACTTCGGCGTGGCCTCGAACTACACGCACGTGCAGGCGAAGGACTCGACCGGGTTGTCGCCCAACTCCTACAACTTCACCCTGTACTACGAGACGCCGGTGTTCGGCGTTCGCGCTGCCGTCAACAAGCGCGACGACTACCTGGTGCAGTTGAACCCCGGGAATGGCAACGCCGAAGAACGCAAGGTCGGCCCGACCCAGGTGGACATGGAAGTCTTCTACAATCTGAACGATCATCTCTCGTTCCAGCTCGAAGGAATCAACATCACGAATGAGAGCGAGCGCATCTTTGATACCGGTACCGGCAACCAGGACCTCACGCGCCAGTACACGAAGACCGGCGCCCAGTGGTTCCTGGGGGCACGCTATCGCCTGTAAGGCGCTAACAGGCAACGCACAGCGGCCCCGGGGGAGCGTCGAGCAGGCGCTCCCCTCGGGCCGCTGCGTTTGAGGCGGCGCGAGGATGACCCCCATGTTGCAGCGCGCACGCATTATCCAGGTGTTCATGGCAGCGCTGATCGGGTCGTGTGCATCGGCGCTGGCCCGGGGTGGCGAACTCAGGCCGGTCGACGGCAGCTACACCGTCTCGCAGCGCTACGACGCCTACAAGGACCAATACCCACAGCTGCAGGTGCCGGTGCTGCATTTCCAGGCCGGGCAGCGCGTGCTGTTCGATCGCCTCTACAAGAAGCTCGGCGAGCGCGAGCTGCACGTCGATGTGTTCCTGCCGGCCGCGGCGCGCAACACGCACCGGGCGATCGTGCTGGTGCATGGCGGCGGCTGGCGCTCCGGCAACAAGTCGAACTTCTACGCAATGGCCAACCTGCTCGCGCAGCGCGGCATCGCCTCGTTCCTGCCTGAATATCGCCTCTCGCCCGAGGCGCCGTATCCGGCCAGCCTGCTGGATATCAACGACGCGATCGTCTGGGCGAAATCGCAGGCCGGCGCGCTCGGCGTCGACCGCAACCAGATCGCCATCGGCGGCGAGTCGACCGGTGGCCAGGTGGCCGCGCTCCTGGCCTACACGGCCGATCGCGACCTCTACAAGACGCATGCCGGCGATGACACGCGCGTCAGCGCACTCGTCGATCTCGACGGCGTGCTCGACCTCACCGCGCCGTTGGCGCTGCTGTACGAGAACGCCGCGGGCAGCACCTCGCCAGCTGCGCTATGGCTGGGTGGATCAATGGAGCTGGCGCCTGATCGCTGGCGCGAGGCCAGTGCGGCCACGTACGCCGGCGCGCACTCGCCGCCGACGCTGGTGGTGACCAGTGGCGCGCCGCGCTTCACGGCCGGCCTCGACAAGGTCCAGTCGGCCTTGCATGAGCACGGCATTCGCTGTGAGGTGGCGCCGTTCGATGGCACGCCGCACGCGTTCTGGTTGTTTAATCCATATCTGGGGCAGGTGGTCGACAAGATCGACGTTTTCCTGCGAACCGCGAAATGATCAACCGCACCGCATGCGTCGTCATGGCGTTGGGCTTGCTGGCGCAAGTAGGCTGCGCGACGCATGCGCCCACGGACCAAGCCCGCTACCAGGTGAGCAAGACCTGCAACGGCGCGCCACATTGCCATGGCACGATACAAGCGGCGCTCGATGCGACCGAAGGCGCGGAGCCCGGCAAATGGATCCTGGTGCAGGTCGGCCCGGGCCAATACATCGAAAAGGTCACGCTGAAGCGGTCGAAGGTGCGCCTGCGCGGAGCGGGGGTCGACCGCACGTTCCTGCAGTTCAACATCTCGGCGCAGGACGCGGCGCGTTATCACCGCGACCATTGGGGCACGCCGGGTTCGGCAACGCTGACGATCGATGCCGACGAGGTCATCGTTGAGAACCTGACGGTCGAGAATACCTACGACTTCCTCTCCAACGATCGCCTGCCTGATAGCGACCCCAGCAAGAACTCCAACTCGCAAGCGGTCGCGCTTCTGCTCGACAAGCACAGCGATCGCGTGCTGGTGCGTGATTCGGCGCTGCTCGGTTACCAGGACACGCTGTTCGCCAACGGCAAGCGCGCGCTGATCCGCCGCAGCATCATCGCCGGCAACGTCGATTTCATCTTCGGTAACGGAGAGCTGCTGATCGTCGATAGCACGATACGTTCGCGGCCGCGCAGCGCCACGTTCAAGGCCAATGACGTGCAATCCATCGTGGCCGCGCCCTCGACGCCGCTGGCGCAACCCGTTGGCATCGTCGTGTACCGCTCGCGCCTCACGCGCGAGAAGGGCGTACCCGATGGTTCGGTCGCGCTCGCGCGCCCCTGGCATCCAACGCGCAATTTCCCTGATGGGCGTTACGCCGACCCGAATGCCGTCGGCCAGGTCTCGTATATTGACTGCGACATGGATGCGCACATTCTTGCGGACCACTGGACGAGCATGCCCGGCACGGCGCACGATGGCACCAAGACGGCGATCTTCACGCCGCAGGATTCGCGGTTCTTCGAGTCAGGGTCGCGCGGCGCTGGCGCGCGCCACGCGGATATCGGCATCAAATGGAACGAGGTTCCTTCGATCGCGGAAGTCTCGCGTGTAATCCTCGAGGATTGGCCGGAAGCATCGACAGGAGATTTGCCATAATGAAAGTCGCCATCGCGATGCTCGCCGCGGGCGCCAGCCTGGTGTGGGGCCCCAACGTCTCCGCGGATGCGCCGTCTCCCATGGCGACCGTGCAACTGCCACACGGTGGCTGGGCGAAGACCGCGGGCGGCAAGGGCGGACGAGTGATGCGCGTGACCACGCTGGCGGCCGATGGCCCCGGATCGCTCAAGGAAGCCATCTCGGCGCATGGCCCGCGCATCGTCGTATTCGAGGTGGGCGGCCAGATCGACCTTGGCGAAGCGACGCTGCACATCACCGAACCGTACCTGACCATCGCCGGGCAGACTGCGCCTTCCCCGGGCATCACGCTGATTCGCGGCAAGGGCGTGGCGATCACCACGCACGATGTCATCGTGCAACACCTGCGCGTGCGCACCGGTGATTCGGGGCATGCGAAGGCCAGCGGCTGGTCGACCGATGGCGTGCGCACGGAAGACGGCGCGTACGATGTCATCATCGATCATTGCACGCTGACTTGGGCCACCAACAAGATCGCCGCGGTGTCGGGCAGCCGCTTCAACGGCAAGACGCCGGAGGAATGGCGCAACTCGACCTCGCATCGCGTGACGCTGTCGAACAACATCATTGCCGAAGCGCTCTCTCACTCATCGCACTGGAAGATCGAGCACTCGAAGGGCGCACTGATCCACGACAACACGAGCGGCGTGCTGATCATCGGCAACCTGTTTGCGCACGACTACGAGCGCAGCCCGCTGTTCAAGGGCGGCGTGCACGGCGCAATCATCAACAACCTGATCTTTGATCCCGGCCAGCGCGCAATTCACTACAACCTGGTCGCCGAGGAGTGGGGATCACATCCGTACCAGGTCGGAAAGATGACCGCTGTTGGCAACGTATTGCGCGCGGGCATGTCGACGCCTGCCGATCTCGCCTTCCTCGAAATTGGTGGTGACGGTGATCTTGACTACTACGGCAAGGACAACATCGCCGTCGATCGCATCGGCCGGCCGTTGCCTATGGAAGGCTCGTACACGACGACCGGCGCGAAGATCAATGACCTTGATTCACCGCCCGTCTGGCCCGATGGCATCGAACCCATTCCAGCCAGGGACGTGCAAAAAGCAGTGCTGGCGGGCGTCGGGGCGCGGCCCTGGGATCGCGATTACCACGACGCCAGGCTGATCGCCGATGTCGCGGAGGGACGCGGCTGGATCATCGATAGCGAGTCGGACGTGCACGGCAACCTTCCCCAGGCGCCCACGCATCGCGTGTTCAATGCCGCCGATTGGGATCTCGACACGATGATGCCGCGCTCGCCGGGTGTCTTGAGTTCAGACGCCAAGTCGACGACGCTGATGGTGCCCGAGGGCAACTAGGGAATCGCGCTGGCGCGCGCAGCAGCGCGGCGCTCAGCGCCGAATGTCGGCTCCGTCCGACTGGAATTCAGCCAGCTCTGTTTCAGTCGCCCGTATCGCGTCGCCATGCACGCCGTGCTTCAGTGCGGCGAGCGCGAGGCCGGATTCAGCGACGCTGCGTAACGGTGCTCCCGCCAGATGGCGATGCAATACGCCGGCGGCAAAGGCATCGCCCGATCCGATGCGATCAACGATCGCCGCGACGGTGAGCTCGTCGGTCTGCCAGTGGCCATCACGCGTATCGACGCGAGCCGAGAGGCGATGGCAACCTGCATCGACGACCTGCCGTGCGGTCGATGCCTGCAGTTGCAGCTGCGGGAACGCGGCAAATGCCGCCTCGGCGGCCTGGCGTCGCTGCGCGGGCGCGGCGCCGGGAAATTCCCGGCCGAGCAGCAACGACACATCGCGGTGGCTTCCGAACAGGATCGTCGCTTCGCCAATCAGCTCGCGCAGGATCGCGCGCGGATCGCTGTTCCAGGACTGCCACAGGTTCGCGCGGTAGTTCGCGTCGAAGCTGATCGGCACGCCGGCGTTCCTTGCCGCCGCCACCGCGGCACGTGCGAGTTCGACACCACCGGGTCCCAGCGCGGGCGTGACACCGGAGAGGTGCAACAATTGCGCGTCACGCAACGCCTCGTCAAACTCGAACAGGTCGGTCGGAGCGAGCGAGAAAGCGCTGTCGGCGCGATCATAGGTGACGTGCCCGGCGCGCGGACCGGCGGCGGGCTCGAGGAAGTACAGGCCGAGCCTGCCGCGCTCACTGCGCACGAAGCGCGTATCGACCGTGGCGGCATCAAGCCAGGACTTCGCCGCGCGCCCAAGCGTGTTGTCCGGCAACGCGGTGACCATGCGCGAAGGCGTTCCGAGGCTGGCCAATGCGACCGCGACATTCGCTTCCGCGCCGCCGAAATGCGCGGCCAGCGCGACCGCGCGCGCCAGCGGCGTGCCCGCCGGCGGCGACAGCCGCAGCAGCATCTCTCCGAAGCATGCGACCACGCCGCTCATGATGGCCCGTCAGCGCGCCAGCCAGCCGCCGTCGACGGCCAGGATGTGGCCGTTGACGTAGTCCGATGCGCTCGATGCAAGGAACACCGCGGCGCCGCCGATGTCAGCCGGTTGCGCCCAGCGCCCGGCCGGGATGCGCTCGAGGATCGCGCGCGATCGATCGGCATCGGCGCGCAGCTGCGCGGTGTTGTCGGTCGCCACATAGCCTGGCGCGATCGCGTTCACGTTGAGCCCCTTGCCGGCCCACTCGTTGGCGAGCAATCGCGTGATGCCGGCCACGCCGGATTTCGCAGCGGTATAGCTGGCCACGCGGATGCCGCCCTGGAAACTCAGCATCGAGGCCACGTTGATGATCTTGCCGGAGCCGCGCGCGAGCATGTGCCGGCCGACGCGCTGGCACAGGAAGAACACCGCCTTCAAGTTGACGTCCAGCACATCGTCCCAGTCCGACTCGGAAAAATCCGTGGCGTCGGCGCGGCGGATGATGCCGGCGTTGTTGACCAGGATATCGATGCGGCCCGCGGCGGCCAGCGCCTCGACGACCACGCGCTCGACGGGCTCGATGCTCGAGAGGTCAGCGGAAACAAAATACGCCTTGCGCCCGAGCCGGTTCGTCGCCGCCATCGTTTCGGTGGGCACATTCTGCCCAACGGCGATCAGGTCCGCGCCGGCGCCAGCGAGCGCCAGCGCGATCGCCTGCCCGATGCCACGGTTCGCACCGGTGACCATCGCCACCTTTCCAGAGAGATCGAAGGAAACCGCCATGGTGTCGCGATCCTTCACTTCAACTGGCAGACGTCGAGCACTTTCATGTCCGTGTAGTCGAGGTTCTCGCCGCCCATCGCCCAGATGAACGCATAGGCCTTCGTTCCCGAGCCCATGTGGATCGACCAGGGCGGACTGATGACCGCTTCCTCGTTGGCCAGCACCAGGTGGCGCATCTTGTCCGGTTGCCCCATGTAGTGGAACACCCGATCCTGTTCGCCGGCAAGGTCAAAATAGAAATAGATTTCGCTGCGTCGATCATGGAGGTGCGGTGGCATCGTGTTCCAGACGCTCCCTTCCTCGAGCACGGTCAGGCCCAGCAGCAGCTGCGCGCTCTCGCACACGCCGGGAATCACAAGCTGGTAGATCGTGCGGCGGTTCGAGCTGGCCAGCTCCCCGCGCACCAGCGGCTTGGCTTGCTGCAGCGTGATGTGACGGATCGGGCACGATCGATGCGCGGGCACCGACGCGAGGTAGTAGCGCGAGCCCTGGCCCTCGAAGCGGACGGATTTCGAGCCCATCGGAATGTACAGGCATTCCTTGTTCTGCATCTCGAATCGCTGGCCATCGACCGTGATGGCGCCCGGTTTGCCGACATTGACGGCGGCCATCTCGCGCCGCTCCAGGAACGGATGCCCCTTGGCGCTGGCGGGCTCCGACTGGTCGGGCAGCGTCAGGGCGCCGTTTCCCGGCACGGCGCCGCCGATGACGAAGCGCTCGTTGTGTGAGTAATTCAGCCGGACCTGCCCCTCGATGAACATGCCACTGACGACATGGCGCTCTCGCAGAGTGTCATTGGAGACGTCCTGCATCATGTCGGGGTGCGTGGCGTGGTACGTGTGCGCAAACATGTGTGCTCCAGGCAGTTCCGGCAAAATGGTAACCGGTGTCAATCACGCCTTTATAGACGTGATTCGATGTCGAATCAAGTTTGCACCACGGCCGGCGCCGGCACGGCGGAGGCACGGCGGATCAAGTCGGAGGGGAAGCTCGCAGCGAGGGCATCGGCGTTGGCCGGATCGATCAGCTTGAGCGCCGCGGTTCGCGCCATCGTGCGGATCGGCCATCGAACCGTCGTCAGCGGCGGCCACAGGTGCGCTGCAATCGATGTGTCATCGAAGCCGACGAGCGAAAGCTGCTCGGGCACCTCGATGTTGCGTTGACGCGCAGCATGCAACGCGCCGGCGGCCATCTCATCGTTGCTGCAGAAGATCGCGGTCGGGCGTGGTCGCGCCTCGAGCAGTTGCTCCGCCGCGGCGCGACCGGTTTCGAACGTGTAGTTGCCTGTGGCAACCAGCTCCGGGCCGCAGTCCAGGCCGTGCCTGGCCAAGGCGTCCATGAATCCCTGATGCCGTTCCTGCGAGGAACGAAAGCCGTCTGGCCCAGTGATCAAGCCGATGCGGCGATGCCCGAGGCCGATCAGGAAGTCAACCGCTTGCGTGACGGCAACCCGATCGTTCGATTGCACGAGGTGTGGACCGTCATCGAGCGCTGCGGATCCCATGCGCACGTAGCCACAACCCATTTCCCTGCATAAAGCAGCCACTTCCTCATTCTCCGAAATCGGCGGCAACAGCATGACGCCGTAAACGCGCTGCTGCTGCAGGAAGTTGCCGATGTCCCGGAGCATCGAACTCGAATGACGATCGACCGGGCGCACCACCAATGCGAACTCGGTGTTGCGCAGCGCATCCAGGATGCCCTCCTGCGCGCTGAGGATCATCTGCGCGTTCGGGTTGTCGTGGATCAGGCCGAGCAGGAAATTGCGGCGAAGCGCCAACGCGCGCGCCTGCGGATTGGGAACGTAGCCAAGGTCCGAGATGACCGACTGGACCTTCTTGCGCGTCTCCTCGTTGAGGAGCGGCGATGCGTTGATCGCGCGGCTGACGGTCTTCTTCGAAACGCCCGCGAGCCGGGCGACGTCGTTGATCGTGGGTCTCTGTTTGTCTTTTCGGCTACCCGGCATGCCCCAGACTCTTCAGGTTGCGGCTTCCAGCTCCCCTGATCGCGGCAAACCCGGGAATATTGACACTGGTTACCAACGCTACGCCTTGTAGTGCTCGCAAGTCCACCCTATCGGACCAAATTGACTTGCTTATGACACCGGTTTCCTATACGTTAAAGCGCATGAATTCGGAAGCGCCGTCCCCGGAAAAGACGAACCTGGGCGGCGTCGCCCGTGCCTTCGTTCTGGCCCGGCGCCAAGGCCGGCACCTGGCGGCATATCCGGGCCCCGCCCCCGGCGATCTCGCAGCGGCCTATCGCATCCAGGATGAGGCACTACAGCTCTACGGCCGCGCAGTCGTCGGCTGGAAAGTTGGGCGCATCCCGGATTCCGAGGTTACGCGGCTGGGAGCCAATCGCCTGGCCGGCCCGATCCTCGCTGGCACGGTCATATTTAATGAGCCGGGCATCGAAGCGGCGATGCCGGCTTTCGCTGGCGGCTTCATCGCCGTGGAGTCCGAGTTCATGTTGCGCCTGCGCGTGCCTCCGCATGGCACCGCGCCGCCGGACGACGCGTCGGCAAAAGATTGGATCGACGACGTGCGCATCGGCGTCGAACTCGCGAGCTCTCCATATCCCGGCATCAACGACGATGGCGCTTGCGTCACGATCTCCGATTTCGGCAACAATGCGGGTGTGCTGCTTGGACCCTCCATCGCCGACTGGCGCGACCGCGACCTCGGCCAGATTGCAGTGACAACCGAAATCGATGGCGTCGAGGTCGGGCGCGCCACCGCCTCGACGATGCTCGATGGACCGTATGGTGCAGTCCGGTTCCTGATCGAGCATCTGCGCTCGCGGGGAATCGCGCCGCAATCCGGCTGGTGGATCTCAAGCGGTGCCGTCACAGGCGTGCACGCGGCGCGGATTGGCGATCGTGCGGCCGCGAATTTCGAAGGCGTGGGATCACTCTCGTGCCGGATCATCCCCACGCGGGGTTGAGACAGGAAGGGGCCGGCGCCGCAACCGCGGGCAGCGGCCGCTATCGCTGGCTCGTTGTCGGGTTGCTGTTCGCCGCCACGGCTATCAACTACGTCGATCGCCAGATGATCGGCGTGCTCAAGCCGACGCTGAGCCATGAGTTCTCATGGACCGAAAGCGATTACGCCAACATCGTGTTCTGGTTCCAGGTTGCCTACGCCATCGGCTACGTCAGCTTCGGGCGCATCGTCGATGTGCTCGGCGCACGGCTGGGTTACGCGTTCGCGATCGTCGTCTGGACCATCAGCCACATGGCGCACGGACTCGCGACGGGCGTGGCCAGCTTCGCGGCGGCAAGATTTGGCTTGGGGATCGGCGAATCCGGAAATTTCCCGTCCGGCATCCGCGCCGTGACCGATTGGTTCCCGCAACGTGAGCGCGCGCTCGCGATCGGCATCTTCAACGCCGGCGCCAACGTCGGGGCGATCATCACGCCATTGCTCGTGCCTGCGCTGGTCATCGCGTTCAACTGGCGCGTGGCTTTCTATATCACGGGGCTTCTCGGCGTCGTGTGGTTGATCGCGTGGTGGATGCTCTACCGTCACCCGACCGAACACCCACGTGTTTCAGCGGGCGAGCTCGCGTGGATCCACCAGGATGCACCCGATCCGTTGACGAAGGTCAGCTGGGCCGCATTGATTCGCAAGCGCGAGACCTGGGCGTACGCGCTCGGAAAATTCCTCATCGACCCGATCTGGTGGTTCTATCTGTTCTGGCTGCCAGGCTACCTCTTTAATCGATACCACCTCGATCTCAAGACTTTCGGCGCGCCGCTTGCTGTCGTGTATCTCATTTCGGATCTCGGCAGCATCGCAGGCGGTTGGATGTCGTCGAGATTCCTGAAAGCCGGCCGAACGCCGAACTTTGCCCGCAAGGCCACGATGGCCTTTTGGGCGATCATGGTCATTCCGATCTGGTGGACGCAGTCGATCGACAGCCTGTGGGGTGCGACGCTGCTGATCGGGCTCGCGACCGCGGCGCACCAGGCATTCTCCGCGAACCTCTATACGTTGCCGTCGGATGTGTTTCCACGCAACGCGGTCGGCAGCGTGATCGGCATCGGCGGTACGGTCGGCGCACTCGGTGGCATGGGGATGGCACTGTTCACGGGCTACATCCTCGACACCACAGGAAGCTACGAGTTGTTGTTCGCGATCTGCGCGAGCGCCTACGTGATGGCACTGATCGTGGTGAATGCGCTGTCGCCGCGGCTGCAGCCGGTCACCATGGAGTCGTGAAGCGCGGCATCCATTCGCGAGCAGCCACTCACGCCATGGCCCAGTCCTCGGCGACAACGCGACCACCAAGCCACGGACTCCAGGAGAGTGACGCGATGAGCCGCCTCAGGCGCCTGCGCCGGGCAGAACTCCCCGCAGACACGGTGGCGTTGGCGCGCTACCTGATCAGCAAGGTCGTGGTTCATGACACGGCCGCCGGAAGGTTGAGCGGGCGCATTGTCGAGACGGAGGTCTATCCCGTGGGTGATGCGGCCGGCCATGCGTTCATCGGCAAGACGCGCCGCAATTGACCAGGGCGTTGCAGGTGGATCTCTCGCAGGATGGCTGGGACCTCTGCGGTGGCGGCCCGCTCTGGTTGGCTGCGAGCGCACAACAGGCTGGCGCAGTCGGCAAGAGCATTCGCATCGGCATCACACGCAACGCGCATCGACACCTGCGTTTCCACGAAATCGGGAACACTCACGTCAGTGGTGCGAAGAAGATGCGGCTGTTGCCCGCGACGCCGACTACTCAATGTTCTGGACCTGTTCCCTCATCTGCTCGATCGCCACTTTCATTTCAACCGCGATTCGTGTCGTCTCGAGATCCTGCGACTTCGATGCGAGCGTATTCGCTTCGCGATTGAACTCCTGCAGCAGGAAGTCGAGCCGCCGTCCCGCCGCCTCGGGCGCCACCAACGTGCGCCGCGCCTCTTCGATATGACCGCTCAATCGATCGAGTTCTTCCGCCACGTCGAGCCGGTGCAGCAGCAGCACGATCTCCTGCTCGACCCGTTCCTGATTCAACTCGCCGCCGAGCTCAGCCAGGCGCTCTTCCATCCTTGCCCGCACGCGCGCCAACACTTCCGGCAATCGCGCGCGCACCTGGACGATCAACGACGAGAGCGCATCGCAGCGCTGCACGATCAACTCCGCGAGCCGCGCGCCTTCGCGACTGCGCGCCGTGGCAAGCCCGGCTACGGCCGCCGCAAAAATCTCCTGCACCGCCGCAGCGAGCGCGTCCGCATCGAGCGTGGCCTCGCGGACGACGCCGGGCCAGCGCAGCAACTCCAGCACGTTTACATGACCTTGATTCCCTGGGAAAGCCTCCGCAAGCTTGCGGCTCCGCTCGACCAGTGGCGCCAGTGCCGCCTCATCGACCTCGAGCGCGGCGGCCACCGGCGCACGGTGCTGGATCGTGCAGTCCACTTTCCCGCGCCGAAGCTCCTTCGACAGCGCGGCGCGCAGCTCGGATTCCAGCGCGCGGCAGCTGTCGGGCAGGCGCACGCTGGCATCGAGGAAGCGGTGATTGACGCTGCGGATCTCGCACACCAGCGTGCCGAAGGCGCCGCTTCGTTCGAGGCGGGCAAAGCCGGTCATGCTCGCGATCATGGGTACAGTGCCGGTGCTAAAACGTCGGAAATAGTAGCTTCACCGCAGACGTGGAACGGTGCGTAGTGTTATAAAGCCGCCCCAGTGTAACCCATTGATTTGGAGCCCGCTTGCGCGTCGAACATGCCGAACTCAGCCTCTTGGGGGCTCGCGAGAGCAACCAGGATCGCGTCGGGGCAGTCGTCGCGAACGAGGCCGCGCTGATCATTGCCGTCGACGGCATGGGCGGGCACGCTGAGGGCGAGCGCGCGGCGGAGATCGCGCTGCAGGTCACCGGGCAGCGTTTCAAGGCGGCGACCGCGCCGTTGCTCGATCCACAGGGCTTCCTGCACCTCTCGCTCGGCGCGGCGCACCAGCACATCGTCGGCATCGGCGCCGACATGCCGCTCGAGAACCGACCGCGCGCGACGATCGCGCTGTGCCTGGTGCAGCGCGGGTCGGCTTACCTGGCGCATGTCGGTGACAGCCGCGCCTATCACCTGCGCCACGGCAAGGTCGTCTCGCGCACGCGCGACCACAGCCACGTCGAGTTGCTCGTGCGCGAGGGCGTCATCCAGGCCGACCAGGCGCAGGCGCATCCGATGCGCAATTTCGTCGAGTCCTGCCTCGGCGGTGAACTGCTGTTGCCTGAGATGGATATCAGCCGTCGCCACGCGCTGGAACCCGGCGACGTGCTGCTGGTCTGTACCGATGGATTGTGGTCGGGCTTGAGCGATGCGGCGGTCGCCGGCGCGTTCGCGCAACCCGCGCAGTCGCTGAAGGACGCGCTGGCCGCGCTCGGCTCGCAGGCCGTGCTGGCCGCGGGCGCCGCATCCGACAATACTTCCGCCGTCGCCCTGCGTTTCCTGGAGTAGCACCATGTCCGCCCGTCGCAACGATCGCGCAGCCGATGCCCTGCGCGCCGTACGGTTCACGCGTCATTTCACGCGCCACGCGGAAGGCTCGGTGCTGGTCGAGTTCGGCGATACGCGCGTGCTGTGCACGGCGACCGTCGAAGAAGGCGTGCCCGGGTTCCTGCGCGGCAAGGGCCAGGGCTGGGTCACCGCGGAGTACGGCATGCTGCCGCGCGCCACGCACACGCGTTCGGCGCGCGAAGCGGCGCGCGGCAAGCAGACCGGGCGCACGCAGGAGATACAGCGATTGATTGGACGTTCACTGCGCGCGGTCGTCGACCTGCGCGCGTTGGGTGAACGCACCGTCACGCTCGACTGCGACGTGCTGCAGGCGGATGGCGGCACGCGCACCGCCGCGATCACCGGCGGATACGTCGCACTCGCCGATGCGGTTGAAGCGCTGCGCGCGCGCGGTGCATTGAAGTCGAGTCCGCTGCACGGACAAGTTGCCGCGGTGTCGGTCGGCATCGTCGGCGGCATGCCGGTGCTCGATCTCGACTACAGCGAGGATTCCGAAGCCGAGACCGACATGAACGTGGTCATGAACAACGGCGGCGCGTTCATCGAAGTGCAGGGCACGGCCGAGGGCCACGCGTTCCGCCGCCACGAGCTCGACTCGTTGCTGAACCTCGCGGTCGCCGGCATCGGCGAGCTGTGCTCGCTCCAGTCGCAGGCGCTGGCAGAAGCGTGAGAGTCGTACTCGCCACCGCGAACCCCGGTAAACAACGCGAATTCGCGACGCTGCTCGCTCCGCGCGGATTCGAGCTCGTGCTGCAGTCCGAACTCGGCATCGTCAGCGTCGAGGAAACGGGCAACACCTTCGAAGACAACGCGCTGCTGAAAGCGCGCCATGCCGCCACGATCGCGACGCTCCCGGCGCTGGCAGATGATTCGGGCCTCGAGGTCGACGCGCTCGGCGGACGTCCCGGCGTCTGGTCGGCGCGCTACGCCGGCGAGGGTGCCACCGACGCACAAAACAACGCACGCCTGATCGAAGAACTCGCCGGCGTTCCCGACGAGAAGCGCACCGCGCGCTACCGTTGCGTGCTGGCGCTGGTGCGCGACGCGAACGACATCCATCCGATCCTGGCGCAGGGCTCGTGGGAAGGACGCATCGGCCACGAGCCAAAGGGCACCGGCGGCTTTGGCTACGACCCGTATTTCATTCCGGACGGACTCGATTGCACCGCCGCCGAGCTGAGCCCCGCGCGCAAGAACGCGCTGAGCCATCGCGGCGCCGCGCTGCGCGACCTGATCATGCGGCTCGGCACATGGATCTGAAGGCGTGGGCCTGAACGCCGCGAGCGCGCCGCCGCTCGCGCTATACCTGCATTTTCCGTGGTGCGTGCGCAAATGCCCGTACTGCGACTTCAACTCGCATACGCTGCACGGCGAGCTGCCGCAGCAGGCGTATCTCGATGCGCTGCTCGTCGATCTCGACGCACAACTGCCGCAAGTCGGTGACCGGCCGATCGTGAGCTTGTTTCTCGGCGGTGGCACGCCGAGCCTCTTCAAGCCCGATGCGCTGGGTCGCTTCTTTGGGCAAGTGCGTAAACGGGCGCACGTCGGTGCGAAAGCCGAGATCACGCTGGAAGCCAACCCTGGCACCATCGAGCGTGGGCGCTTCGCCGACTATCGCGCCGCAGGCATCAACCGCGTCTCGCTCGGCGCCCAGAGCTTCGACGGCGCGCAGCTCACGACGCTCGGACGCATACACAACGCCAACGACACCCACGCCGCCGTCGACGAGCTTCGCGCCGCCGGGCTCGACAACTTCAACCTCGATCTCATGTACGCATTGCCCGGCCAATCGCTCGACGGTGCGCTCGCCGACCTGCGCACCGCGATTGCCTTGGGCCCCAAGCACATCTCGCACTACCAGCTCACGATGGAGCCGGGCACGGTGTTTGGCGGACGTCCGCCGCCCGGGATCCCCGACGATGATCACAGCTACGCGATGCAGCACGCCTGCCAGGACGAACTCGCGCGCGCCGGTTACGTGCACTACGAGACGAGCGCCTACGCGCGCGATGGCGCGCAGTGCGTGCACAACCTGAACTACTGGCGTTTCGGCGACTACCTCGGCATCGGCGCCGGCGCGCACGGCAAGCTCACGCACCTCGATGCCGCCGGCCCGACGCTTACGATCGCGCGCACCGTGCGTGAGCGCGAGCCGCGCCGCTACCTCGCGCGTGGGCATGTCGACGCGCCGCCGACGACAACCGTCACGCGCGCCGACCTGCCGTTCGAGTTCATGATGAATGCGCTGCGCCTCGTCGACGGGTTCGACGAGAAGCTGTTCGAGGCGCGCACCGGCTTGGGCGCGAGCGCCATCGGGCGCTCTATTAAGAGGCTCCAGGAGCGTGGATTGCTGGAAACCGTTCCAGGCGAGGCCGGAGCCTGGCGCCCGACCAAACTCGGTCAACACTTCTTAAATGACGCGATCGCTGAATTTTTGCCAGCACGGCCCGGAACTTAGGACAACCCCTGCAGTTTCTCGCACTCTTATACACAACCAAAATGTCACTCCACCCAGAATTAGCCAATTACGGTCGGCATTGTAGGGTGAATGGCAGTAGACGCTTGTAACCCATTGATCAGGCAGCCTGTAATCTATTGGTCATTTTCTGTCCAAAGCGAAAGAAATGCAGAAATCGCGTGTTTTTTAGACCAGGGGGTCGAGGTTGCGCACAGAGTTATCCACAGATTTTGTGGATAAATGACCCCGGACTCCGCGCTAGCCGGGGCCGGATGGTGCGCCCCTTGTCGGGTGGGCACCGCGAGGGCTAGACTGCGCGCCCTTTTTATCCCGCCGGCCAACCCCATATCGGGAGGCCCGCACAGGAACAGGTGGCGCCATGAAAGCAGGAACGCATCCCGATTACGCCGAGATCACGGTGACCTGCAGCTGCGGCAACACCTTCAAGACGCGCTCGACCGTGGGCAAGGACCTGGCGGTCGACGTCTGCTCCAACTGCCATCCGTTCTACACGGGCAAGCAGAAGATGGTCGACACGGCCGGACGCGTCGACAAGTTCCGCAAGAAGTACGCCGCTGCAGCCGCAGCGCCGCGCTAACTGCCCTCGCGCCACGCCGGCGCCCGATCGAACCCGCCTCATGCGTCGTCGCATTCTGCGACGGCGCTCGCGTGCGCGCGTTCAAGCCGCGTCGCCGGACGCCGATACCTTGATTCCATGAAGCGCACATGTAACGCTGCGGATTAACGCGTCGCATTGTGCGGCGTTCAATCCCATTCACATTTCCAGGCGGCGGCGCGATGGCAAAATCACCCTTCGATCTCACGAACCCCGCCACCGGCACGAAGTCGCAGCTCCCGGTGCGCAGCGGCACGATCGGCCCCGACTGCATCGACATCTCGAGCCTCCACAAGGACCAGGGCGTCTTCACGTTCGACCCGGCCTTCGGCGCAACGGCCAGCTGCGAGAGCAAGATCACGTACATCGATGGCGACGCGGGCGTGCTGCTGTATCGCGGATATCCGGTCGAACAGCTGGCCGCGAAGAGCTCGTTCATGGAGGTCGCCTACCTGCTGATCTATGGCGAATTGCCGAGCGAGAAGCAGCTCACGGCGTACCGCAACAGCATCACGCGCCACACGATGATCAATGAATCGCTGCTGCGGTTCACGAACGGCTTCCACCACAACGCGCACCCGATGGCGATGGTGTCGGCGGTCGTCGCCTCGATGGCCGCGTTCTACTACGACTCGATGGATATCCACGACGCGCGCCACCGCGAGATCTTCTCGCACCGCATCGTCGCGAAACTCCCGACGATTGCCGCGGCCGCGCACAAGCACGCGCTCGGCCAACCGTTCGTGTATCCACGCAACGACCTGGATTACTGCGCAAACCTGCTGAACATGTTCTTCGCCGTGCCCTGTGAGCCCTACCAGGTGGATCCGGTAGCTTCGCAGGCGCTCGATCTGCTGTTCCTGCTGCACGCCGACCACGAACAGAACGCCAGCACCTCGACGGTGCGGCTCGCCGGCAGCACCGGCGCGAATCCGTACGCGGCGATCTCGGCCGGCGTCTCGGCGCTGTGGGGCCCCGCGCACGGCGGCGCGAACGAAGCCGTGCTCGACATGCTCGAGCAGATCGGCACGGCCGACCAGATTCCGAAGTACCTCGACATGGCGAAAGACAAGTCGAGCCACTTCAAGCTGATGGGCTTCGGCCACCGCGTGTACAAGAATTTCGATCCGCGCGCGACGATCATCCGCGAGGCCTGCCATCGCGTGCTGAAGAAACTCGGCCGTTCGGACAATCCGCTGTTCGAACTGGCGCTGCGCCTCGAGGAAATCGCGCTGAAGGACGAGTACTTCGTCTCGCGCAAGCTGTATCCGAACGTCGATTTCTACTCGGGCGTCATCTACAGCGCGCTCGGCATTCCGCGCTCGATGTACACCGTGATGTTCGCGATCGCCCGCACCGTCGGCTGGGTCGCGCACTGGCTCGAGATGATCGGCGACCCCGCGATGCGCATCGGCCGCCCGCGCCAGCTCTACACGGGGCCGACGCAGCGCGAATACGTCGAGGTCGCGAAGCGGCGCTGAGTGGGTCACGGGCGCGCGTGCCGCGTGGGCGGC
>Ga0209023_10001414_pt1 | contig 32312 bp, 42 predicted proteins | sample LakOneMetagenome_FD_187468 | JGI IMG/M metagenome (GOLD analysis project Ga0209023, IMG submission 187468) | Freshwater and sediment microbial communities from Lake Erie, Canada (SPAdes) (version 2) | ecosystem: Environmental > Aquatic > Freshwater > Lentic | place: Lake Erie, Canada...
CGCGGCGCCGGTCGTGCAAGCCGTGGGTGAGGCGCTACCGTTTCCCGCCGGTGCCTTCGATGTGGCGCTGGCAGTCCTCACCATCCATCACTGGGCTGACTGGCGGTTGGGCATCGCCGAAATGAAGCGTGTGGCGAAGCGCGTTGTGGTACTTGCCTTCGATCTGAACGCCCTCAACGATTTCTGGCTCACGAATACCTACTTTCCTGAAATCATCACCCTTGATCGACGACGGAGCCCGTCGATCGAGGCCATCACACATGAACTGCAGGACTGCATCGTCAGCCAGGTGTCGGTGCCGCACGACTGTGTGGATGGCTTCCTCGCCGCCTTCTGGCGTCGTCCCGAGGCGTACCTTGATCCCGCCGTTCGCGCGAGCATCTCCAGCTTCGCGCTGATGGAGGAGTCCGCGCTCATTCGCGGCATCACCCAGCTTGAATCTGATCTCAACTCGGGTGTGTGGGACAAGCGGTTCGGCCACCTCAGATCGCTCGACACCTTCGACGGAGGATATCGGCTGGTGGCGACGTGCTGAAGCGGGATGTCGTGCGTCGTCATCCGCAGGCAGATGGCTTGTGCCGCTGTCAGTAGCTGGTGCCATCATGAGCCGATGCGGCTGAAACGCAGATGTTTGGCGGACCGGCAAGAGCGACGACTGGAGTAGTAAAGCCATGACCACCAGTCAGACGTTGTCAGTGAACGGCATTGAGCTGTATGTAGAGCGTCGCGGCGAGGGCGAGGCCTTGCTGCTTCTCCACGGAGGAGGCGGCACCGGTGCGAACTGGCGACTGATCTTTGATGCAGCCCCGGACGGCTACGAACTAATCGTTCCGGATCTGCGTGGCCACGGCCGGTCGACGCATGCCGGGGGACCATTCACGTTCCGCCAGCTCGCGGTGGACATGATCGGCCTGATGGACAGCCTGCGCATCACCAGGTTCAAGGCGATCGGCGTGAGCATGGGTGCCAAAGCCCTCCTGCACCTGGCGACCATACAGCCAGAGCGGGTCGAGGCGATGGTTGTGGTGAGCGCCGCACCCTACTTTCCGGAAACGACGCGTGCCCTCATGCGTGCCGCGGCGGCGGCTTCGCACGACGACCAGGACTGGACGCGCATGCGCCAATGGCACAGGCAGGGCGATGATCAGATTCGCGCCATCTGGGCGATGCCCGAGCAGCTCGCCAACGACTACGAGGACATGAGCTTCACGCCGCCGCGCCTGGGTCGAATCCAGGCGAGCACGCTAATCGTCCATGGTGATCGGGACCCGCTGTATCCAGTGGCCCTCGCCCTCGAGATGCACGCGGCCATTCCGCAGTCACATCTATGGGTCGTACCCAACGGCGGCCATAGTCCTATCTTCGGTAAGGTAGCGCCACCGTTTGCTGATACCGCGCTGCAGTTTCTCAACGGCCAATGGAAGCGCCCATCGTGACGAGAGCCCGCGCTTCGAAGCTGCCCTGGCACCGCGCGGACGCGGCTCGGCACAGACGTTAGGTGGCGAGGGGCGAGCAAGGTCATCATAGGAATTGTGAGAGGTTCGAAGACCGCAACGCTCAAGCGTGCAGGCATCGCTCTGCTACTCGTCGTCCTTTGGACCGCAGGGCTCGTCGGCGGCACCTTGTTTGGCTGGTGGCGGCGGCCGCTCGCGCATTCGGATGATCCGCGCGCCTTCATGCAAGCTGCAATTCCCAAAGTCAACGCGGGTAATCGAGCCAATACGGCCGTCATCCTCATCGAGAAGGCTGCCATCGCTGCTGAGTACTACTCCGCGAGCGCTGATGTCATCGACCGGAACACCGTCTTCGCCACAGCATCGTTGAGCAAGTGGATCACGGCACACGCCGTCATGAAGCTCGTTGAGCAGGGGAAGCTGGACCTCGATCGACCGGCCGAGACCTACCTCACGAGATGGCACTTTCCAGCAGGCCCGTTCAGTTCGCGCGCTGTCACTGCGCGGCGACTCCTGAGTCACACGGCCGGACTCACCGATGGCTTGGGTTTCGCCGACTACAGACTGGACGAGCCCCTGCCAACGTTGGAGGAGGCGCTGGCCGCGCCTCGCGCATCCACCGGGCGCACTGTGGCGCCCATCAACGTGGGGATCGAGCCAGGCTCGCAGTTTCAGTACTCGGGCGGTGGCTACCTGCTGCTCCAGCTGTTGGTGGAAGAGGTCTCCGGAGAGCACTTCGAGACCTTCGTCAATCGCGAGATTCTCCAACCCTTCGGCATGGTGCGCTCTGGTTACGCCGATCTCTCTGCAACGAGCAACTCGGCGAAGTCATACGACGCCGACGGCCGGCCGGCACCAATCTACCGATACGCGTCAAACGCGGCGACGGGCTTCACCACGTCTGCTGGTGACATGGTCAGGTTGGTGCTCGCCGAACTGCGAACGGTCGAGGGCAGCCCACTCACCAGCAAGACGCTCGAGTCGATGCGGACAGCCGAGGCAAAGTCCATGGGGGTCGATATCTGGGGATTGGGCACAGTCCTCTACGCGCCGACGAAGCAGGGCGGTGTCGTCTTTGGCCATGACGGCACCAATGAGCCAGCGATTAGTGCAACCGTCCGGATCAACCCGAACACGGAGGACGCGATCATCGTCCTTGCGACCGGCAGCAAGGTACTCGCGTCGCAGCTCGGCGCCGAGTGGGTACTCTGGCAAACCGGCTTGCCTGACGTGCTCACCATCCCCAGCGAGATCCGCCGAGTGATGCCTCTGCTTGGTGGCGGCGCAGTGGCCATCGTGATCCTCACCTTCGTGCCGGGCTGGCGCAGGCGACGCAGCGGCGCCAAAGCTGCCGCCTGACGAACGGTTGCAACGGAGGCGCTCCGCGCCGAGGTTGAACAGCAACCGTCAGGCAGCACAACCACCGTATCGCGCGCGGCCCCGACTACTCCTCCCTCGCTCGCTCGCGAGCGTCCGGGTGTCACGGCATCTCGTTCAGTGGCCACACCTCGACCACCCCATGAGCCACGGCGCACGGAGTCTTCGAAACCAGGGCTACCGCGGCGGCCAAGTCGGGCGCTTCAATCACCGCGAATCCTGCGACCGGCAACGCGCTCTGCATGAATGCGCCAGCGGTGGTGCGCACGCCCGTGTCGTCCGGGTTGCGCACCTGCACCGGTCCGCCGGCAACCCCGACCAATGCGCCTGTGGCTTTCAGGCGTGCGTCATGCTGATGCGCCGCATCGCGTACAGCCGGAGCGGTCCGTTCGTAGCCGATTTCGTCGCCGTATCCCACAGTGATGAACTTTGCCATACAGGTCTCCTGGCGAAATGCCTCGTCCGAGAGCACGACGACGTCGAGCGTGAGGACGGTTGCGAGCCTCGTGCCATCGCAGCAGAGTCGTCGCGCGGTGCAGGAGCAGGGCCTTGGCCACGTCTGGGGAGCCTTCGTGGATGGCCAGCTAGTCGGGTCAGGCGCGACGCGCGTCGGCTGGCGAGCTCTTGAGTCAACGTCGCTCATTTGTTGTTGTCTCGTTGCCCGACAGAAAGGACAGCAGTGATCACTCGAATCGTTTCCGGTGTCGACGGAGCCAGGGAGGCGCGGGGCGTCGTGGTCGTAATCGATGTGATGCGGGCCTTCACGACCGCGGCGTACGGCTTTGCCGCTGGCCTGACCGAGATCGACCTCGTCGCGACAGTTGACGAAGCGCTGTCTCTGCCTGGCTTCCGCATGGGAGAGGTGGGAGGCCGTTTGGTAGCGGGCTTTGACCACAACAATTCGCCCAGCCAACTGGCTGGTCAACAACTCACGGGTCAACGCGGCGTGCTGAGAACGGGATCGGGCACGCGCTGCGTCGCCGAGGCTCGTGAGGCTACTGAGATCTGGCTCGGGAGTCTGGTTGTGGCGTCTGCCACGGTGCGGGCCCTCGCCGACCGGCAGGAAGTGACGTTCGTCGTCTCCGGAGCGCCCGCCGAAGGCGAAGAAGACCTCGTCTGCGCGGAACTCATGGCGGCGCTTCTTCACGGGTCGTTGCCCTCGCGCGAGTTGGCGGTGACGGTCGTGCGGGGCAGTCGTGCGGCGGCGCGGCACCAATCCGATGACCCGGACTTTCCGCTCGCAGATATCGACTGTGCCGTGGCGATCGATGCCTTCGACTTTGCGATGCGAGCCGAGCGTCGTGACAAGCGCTGGGTAGCTCGAGCCATTCACGGCGGGGCGTAGACGGCGGGCCACATCCAGATGAAGCCGACGCGCTTGACCCCGTTCCCTCATACTCGGGGAGCACGAATCGGCCACGATATCGGAGTGATGCGTTGTTGAGCAGACCAACGGAAAGACGACGGCCACGAAGGACACCGATCGGAAGCCGATCGTCCGGGCCCGCGTCCGACACTACCTTGCAACCGGCGAAGTCGTTGGCGGGGAGGCGAGAATGCGGGTTGCCCGCTGGCTCGCGCGGGACCCGCTGTCGCGACTGACGAACCACATTTGGCCTACACACCGATGAACACCACGATTCGAGCAATGGTCGCAGACGACTACCCGACGGTCATCGAACTATGGCGTCGGACAGACGGAATTGGCTTGAACGAGTCCGACTCGCTGGACGCCATCGTTGCGTATCTTGAACGCAACCCTGGAATGAGCGCTGTCTGCCAATCCGACACCGGAGAGATCGTGGGTGCTGTGCTCTGCGGTCATGATGGCCGCCGCGGCTACCTGCATCACCTCGCGGTGGTTCCAGGCCTTCGTCGTCGTGGTGTCGCCAATCGATTGCTCACGTGGTGTTTCGACAGACTCCATGACGCCGCGATTCCCAAATGCAACGTGTTCCTGTTCAACGACAATCACGACGGTGCGTCGTTCTGGCAGCACGTCGGGTGGCAACATCGCTCCGACCTCGTGGTCGTTCAGAAGACGATTCGTCGGGAAAGGTGATCGAGGCTCAAATGCACGTGATGAGGAAGACGAGCGTGATACCGGGCCGTCAGGCAGACTGTCGGATACGTACATGCTAGGTGCCATCGCAGGAGACGTCATCGGCTCAGTTCACGAGCATCGTGGAACGAAGTCGATGGACTTCGAACTGTTTGTCGCGGAGAGCCGATTCACCGACGACACCGTGCTCGCGGTCGCCGTGGCTGACTGTCTATTGAACGGTCTCGACTATGTCGACACCCTTCGCGAGTACGCCCGTGCCTATCCCAATGCCGGGTACGGTCCCAGCTTCTTCACGTGGGCAGATTCAGATACCCGCGACCCCTACAACAGCTGGGGCAATGGTGCCGCGATGCGTGTGCCGGCCATCGGTTCCGCATTCAATCGTCTTGACGACGTCCTGGCGGAGGCTGCGCGCAGCGCCGAGGTCACCCACAACCATCCTGAAGGTATCAAGGGCGCTCAGGCGACCGCCGCCGCCGTGTTCCTCGCGCGTCGAGGGGATTCGAAACTCGAGATCAAGCAGGCGATTGAAGGGATGTTCAGCTATGACCTCGGCCAGTCACTCGCCATGCTGCGGCCGACCTATAGATTCGACGTGTCGTGTCAGGGCACGGTGCCACCGGCGCTCATTGCGTTTCTCGAGTCCAGTAGTTTCGAGGATGCCGTGCGCAAAGCGATCTCGCTCGGCGGCGATGCCGACACGCTGGCCTGTGTCGCCGGCGGTGTGGCCGAGGCGCACTACGGCGGTGTTCCTGAGGCGATCGCGGTCCGCACGCTCGCCGCGCTCGACCCTCGATTGCGCTCGGTCGTTGAGCAATTTCGCGCCCGGCGCGGGATCGCGGCAGGCTGACCTTGGCCTCGAGCCGACGCGCTCGCCCAGCTCTCGCATCGATCTCACATAGCGCGCCCTAGGAGCAGGGTCGCTCGTCGACTACGATCAGGCGCTCAATGCCCCTGAACGAACGACTCCTTCGCACCAACAGGCTCGACCTCGTCGCCGCCACCCTCGCGCACCTCGAGGCGGAACTCGCAAGTCCGAGCCGACTCGATCTCCTGCTCGGCGTCCCCATCCCTCCCGGCTGGCCACCAGGCGAGTACGACCGCCACGCACTCGAGTTCTTCCATACACAACTCACAGCCGGCGGCCCAGAGCACGTGGGCTGGTACACGTGGTACGCCATGACGCGCAATGGAGAAGGGCAGCGCGAGGAGCTCGTCGCAGGTGCCGGTTACATGGGTCCGCCTTCCGAGGGCACCGCCGAGATCGGCTATTCCGTCATTCCCTCCGCTCGTCGGCAGGGCTATGCCGCCGAGATCGTAGCGGCCCTTGTCGAGCACGCATTCACGGTGCCGTCCGTTCAGCAGGTCATCGCGCACACGTCAGACGCGAACGTGGCATCCACACGCGTTCTTCTGAGGTGCGGCTTCGAGAGAGTCGGCCTCGGTGCCGAACCTGAGTCCGTTCAGTACCGCACTCTCGCTCGCGTCGCGCCTCGTCTCGCCTAGCGCGTCGTCGTACGTCCGCGTCACAACGCTCAGCCACAGGATTAGATGCTCTTCGAATCGCTACCAACACTCGATCACCAGGTCATTCGTCTCCGCCCGATCGCTGACGCCGACATCCCGCGGTGGGCTGGGTATCTCAATGACCCGACCGTGTACGAACATACGAGCTGGAACCATCCGACAGCGCACGACCTGTCCAAATATCTGGGCAACGAGCGAAGCAGCGAGCCCGATTCCCAGCTGCGTCTGGCCATTGCCTTGCGCGACAGCAACGAGTTCGTCGGCTCGGCCGGGTTCCACACCGTGTCTTCGAGCAATCGCACGCTGGAACTGACCTACGATCTGGACCCTCGCCACTGGGGAAAAGGCTTCGCTGCAGCGGCGGCCGCCTGCCTCGTGGACTGGGCTCATCACCAGGCGCAGTTCATCCGGGTGCAAGCCACCATCCTCGAGTCAAATGCGCGCTCACGCCGGACCATCGAGAGTCTTGGCTTCCGGTGTGAGGGACTCTTGCGGTCCTACCGAATCGTGAGAGGACACCCGGGCAACTTCTTCATGTACGCACACGTGTTTGAGCGCGCCGTCAACTCGTGACGGCGGGATGCCTCCGCCACCGCTCGCCTCGCTCTCGCGCCCGGCGTCGTGCGGTGCTATCGTGACCCGCGTGCCGACGACGGCGGTCTGGCCGTCGCGTGGCGGTAGAGTCAACGACTGAGGCGCTCGCTCTCGATTCGAGTTGCTGTGCATGCAGGAGAAGGAACAGGTATGGCCAGGCTCGTGTTCGGAATGAATCAGTCGCTGGACGGCTACGTCGATCACACGGCGTTCGCGCCAGCTCCCACGCTCTTCGAGTACTTCATCGAAGAAGCGAAGACGCAGTCGGGCAGCCTGTACGGTCGCCGCATGTACGAGATCATGCGCTACTGGGATGACGATCAACCTGGATGGGACACCGCGGAACACGCGTTCGCGGCGGCGTGGCGGAAGCAACCGAAGTGGGTTGTCTCGCGTACGCTGACGTCGGTCGGTCCCAACGCCACGCTGATTGGGGATGATCTCGAGAGCTCGATCCGCGCGCTCAAGGCTGAGCGCGAGGGAGACATTGAAGTCGCCGGTCCCGTGCTGGCGAAGCGCCTCACCGAGCTGGGCCTGATCGACGAGTACCGAATCTACCTGCATCCGGTCGTGCTCGGCAGCGGCACTCCGTACTTCGCCGGACCGAGACCGCCGCTTCGCCTCGAGAGTCACGATCGTGTCGACGGGGATGTGCTCAGATTGACCTACGTTCCTGTGTAATCTCGCGCCGACGAATTCACATGCGATACCCAGCTCGATTTGCCCTGGTGATGCTGTCAGCGCTGCTGTTCATCGCCGGCTGTGGGAATGGTCAGCCGTGGGCGGCCGGTGTCCCAGCCGAACGCGGCGCGCTGGTGGGCGCGTGGCGATCGAAGGTCACCTTTCGAACGGGTGCGCTGGCTGAGATGAAGGACCTCGAGTTCCTGCATGCCTACAACGCCGGTGGCACCATGACCGAGTCGTCCAACTACGACGAAGCCGCGAATTCCTCTCCGCCCGCCTACGGCGTGTGGAAGCAGACCGATCCACGCACATTCCAGACGAAGTACGTGTTCTACACGACGAAAGCGCCCGGTCCAGGCGACGGTGCACCAAGCGGCAACGACTGGTGGCCAGCCGGGCGCGGAGAACTCACCGAAACGATCACGTTGTCAGACGATGGCCGCACCTACACGTCCACAATCAAGCTGGCGATGTTCGACAAGGCCGGCGCGCCCATTGATGGCGGCGGCGAAGGCGCCGGGGCAGGCACACGCATCGTGTTCTGATCGGTGACCGAAAGGACGATTCATGAGAACGCTCAAATTCTTCGAGCACATCTCGCTCGACGGCGTGATCCAGCACTCCGCCGATGACGACGATTTCGCGTACAGCAACTGGACCGGACCCTACCGGACCCCCGAGGGCCGCGACGCTGTGTTCAACGCGTTCGGACATCGGTTCGATGTGCTGCTCGGTCGGCGCACCTACGACATCTGGGCTGGCTATTGGCCAAAGGCGCCAAGCAGTCCGATGGCAGATGCCATCAACGCCGCCACCAAGTACGTCGCCACCCATCGTCCTGACAGTCTCGAATGGGGACCGTTCGAAAGCGTCGGGTCGGACCTCATCGAGGACGTACGCCGCGCCAAGTCGCAAGATGGTCCAGACCTTGTCCTCTCTGGCAGCTCGACGCTGACATCGACGCTGCTCGAACATGGGCTCGTCGATCAGATCGTGTTGTTTGTCTATCCCGTTCTTCTGGGCACAGGAAAGCGCCTCTTTGCGGAGGGCACTCCGCCGCGATCATTCGAGCTCATCAGCGCGAAGCCGACGCCTTCAGGCATCGTCCTCAGCGAGTACACATTCGCCGGGCCGTTGAAGACCGGATAGGACTCAGCCTGACCTCGTGTAGCGAGAGTGTCTGACACACGCAGCGCGTGCAGTGCAGAACAGTGATCCCGATGTCCGGCGCTGAAGTGTCGAGCTCGTAGCGCCGATACTCACTGAATCACGTATCGAGTGTCACAGAGCCGGAGGATGGGATGCGTCGAACGCTAGCAGCTGTGAGTGTCGGTGGCGCCGGGTTGTTCATGAGTCTTGCTGGTCAGGCCATCTGGCGGCACTCGCCCGACGAGATATGGGCTGCGTCGGCTGTCGTCGGTGTGCTGGCGGCAACCGCCATCGCGTGTGAGTCCCGCATCGTGAAGGTCGTTGCGCGCGTCACGAGAGCGTGAACATCGCGAATCCGACGAGCACGCCCACCTTCATCGTCGTCAGCGGCCTGCCGGCGAGCGGCAAGACCACGCTGGCCGCGCAACTCGGGCGTGCGCGCCACGGTCCACTGGTCCCGGCCGTGGCCCTGCGCTGCAACACCGAGTGGCCCATGCCTCCCGGCGCCTTTGTCGAACTTGCCACATCAGTTCGTCAACGCATCGGACCCGCTACCGCCTGAGGTCGACGCACCATTCCCTCATCCCATTTGCGCGCAGTTGATAAGCTAGGGGTTCGTGGCACGCGCCAAGCGCGGCCTTTCGCATCAACAGCTTCTTGAGCTGGCAGAACGAGTGGGGATATTCGTGGCGGGAAATGCAGGAGTGAAGGCGTACGTTGGCCGCATCGGGCGCTGGCGCGAGAGAGGAGTCGGTTTCCGCCGGGCCGGCGTGCTCGCGATGCTGCTGCTCGCGGGCAGCTGCACCAGTACGCCGACCACGCCGTCAACGCCCGCTCCGACGCCAGTCGCGCCGCCCACCATCACGTGTCCAGTCTCCCTGTCGCTGACCTCCGCGCAGGCGACGCCCATCTCGGTCGAGTACGGGGTGCCGACGGTCAGCGGCGGCACGTCGCCCATCACGACAACGTGCAGCCCGGAGAACCGCTCGGTGTTCTCCGTTGGTGCGACGACGGTGACGTGCACCGCGACTGACGCACAGCAACGCACGTCGAGCTGCTCGTTGAGCGTGACGCTCAAGGCACCGCCAACAGTCCGCCTCACGAAGTTCGTGGCGTTTGGCGACAGCCTCACGAAGGGTGAGGACGGTGCGAACTTCACCGTCACCGCACCCGGTGTGCTGAGCCTCTTTCAGCCAATCATCCGTGACGACTGGGCGTATCCAACAGTCCTGACCAACTCGATGCGCGCCCGCTACAGCCTGCAGTCGTCCTCGATCAACGTCGTCAACCAGGGCTGCCCTGGTGAGGTCGTGAACGACAACTCGATCGTCACGTGCAATCAGCCTGTCGTGACGCGGTTCACCTCCGTCGTGCAGGGACAGCAGGTGGTGCTGCTCATGGAAGGCAGCAACGACGTGAACTTCGCCACCAAAGACAGCACGGTCCTCAACGACACGTTCTTCAACCTGCAGCGGATGCTGCGTGCGGCGAAGTCGGCTGGCGTGATGCCGTTCATCGCGACGATTCCACCGATGACCGGTACTGGTCGAGGCATTGGTGCGAGCCTGGTGCCTGCCTTCAATGACCGCGTGCGCTCACTCGCGGCGTCTGAAGGCGTGACGCTCGTCGATGTGAACAGCGCGTTTGGCGGCGACCTGTCACTGATCGGGGCTGATGGACTGCACCTGAATCAGTCCGGCTATCAGCGTGTGGCCGACAAGTTTTTCGAGTCGATTCAAGCGACGCTCGAACAGGCGCCCACCCTCAGAAGCACGTTCTGAACGGCCGGAGGTCGTCGCGATGCGAGAATGGCAAATGCCCACTCTCGCCAAAGGCACCTTCACCGTCAAGACCACACCCGCCACGGAGCCGACCACGCTCGACGGCGTGAGCCTTGGTCGTCTGTCGCTCGATAAGCAGTTCGAGGGCGACCTGACCGCCGTCGGCAAGGGCGAAATGCTCACCGCCCTCACCCCGACTAAGGGATCAGCCGGCTACGTCGCCATCGAGCGGGTCACTGGCACGCTGAACGGTCGAAGCGGCAGCTTCGTGTTTCAGCACACCGGAACCATGGACCAGGGCGCGCAACGGTTGTCCATTACCGTTGTTCCGGGCTCTGGCACTGGAGAGCTCACCGGTATCTCCGGCAGCTTCACCATCAACATCGTCGAACGGCAACACTTCTACGAGTTCGAGTACTCGCTCTCGTAGGCGGCGGCAGATGTCTCCTGCGACGTGAGCGGACGGGCTCACTCGTGCGATGATGCCGGTCCCCGTGCGCAACGCAGGTACGGCACGCGGGCGAAGGGACACCACCGTTGAAGACAGTCTTCTCGGCAGCCGGCGTTGCCATCCTGGTGCTGCTCACCGGCAGCATGCCGTGGGCCGTGCTTGGCTCATGGAATCAACGCGTGGGTCTGCTCCTGCCGTGGGCCGTCGCCCCCATGGCCGTGTACCTCGTCGCCTACTTTCAGTTCATCAACGGACGGTGGACGCCGGACAGGGCGGCATGCTGGCGCACGAACCTTCGCGCGAACAGGCTGACCGGTCGCATGTGGGGCGTTGCGCTGCCGGCCGGACTTCTCGGGTTTGGCGCCATCATGGCGCTGCTGGCCGTGAGTGCGCGACTGGTACCGTTCCCGGCAGGCGAGACCATCAGCGCCCCGCTCGGCATGCCGGCGCCGACGATGTTCACGTTGCTGATGATGCAGTCCGTCGTTGCGGGGGTGACTGAGGAGTCTGCATTTCGTGGCTACATGCAGAGCATGATCGGACGACGTTACGGCATCGGCATCGCCATCCTGGCGCACGGGACGCTGTTCGGCTTGCTTCACTTTCCCAATCATCCACGTGACGTCGTGGTGATGCTTCCGTACTACATTGCGGTGTCTGCGATGTACGGCGGGCTCACCTGGGCGACCAACTCCATCTGGCCGGCGCTGGTGCTGCATTCTGCTGGTGACATGGTCGTCCTGACGCGCTGGTGGCTGACAGGTCGGCCAGAGTGGCAGATGACAACGAGTGTTCCACCGACCGTGTGGGAGAGTGGCTTCGATGTCTCATTCGCTATCACAGCGGCAGTGGCCGTGGCGCTGTCGCTCCTCACGACGTGGTCGTACGTCAGCGTGCGTCAGTACGCGAGCGGCGTCCAGCCCGTCGGAGAATCGTGATCCGGAGTTCGGAAGGTGAGCATGCAGTACTCAGCGATTGTGCTCGGCGCAACCGGCAACGTGGGTGGACGCATCGTCCATCTGCTGAGCAAGAACCCTTCGTGCACGAAGGTCGTGGTGGTGACGCGGCGACGGACGAACACCTTCGCGAACCCCAAGGTCTCCGAAGTTGTGGTCAACATGGACCGCCTCGAAGAGGAAGTTGCACCGCACGTGCACGGCATCGACATCGCGCTGGCGGCTATTGGCGTCGGCAAGGGCAGCGCGAAGATGTCAGACGCAGAGGTCCGCGCGATTGAAGTCGACTATCCGCGTGCATTTTGCCGCGCCGCCAGGGCGGGCGGCGTCCGCGTCGGCGGCGTGATGACGGCGATGGGCGCAGACCCGAAGTCGAGCATGCGGTACGCGCGCATCATTGGCGAGAAGGAGCAAGCGGTGGAGTCCGTCGGCTTCGATTTCCTCGGGCTCTACCGGCCCGCGGTGATTCTCGGCAACTCCAACACCCCCGAGTATCTCGGGTTTGTCATGCCGATGCTGCACTGGGCCATGCCTTCCAGATACCACTCGATTCACAAGAACGATCTCGCGCGTGCCATGGTGGCGCAGTCGGAGCAGGCGCTTGCTGCGCTCACGCAGGGTAAGGCCCCGGCGGTGCCAGTGGTGAAGCGATTGGGCTACAGCGAGATGCAGCCTTTCTTCGTGAACGGCGATCATGAGTAACCAGCAGCAGGGGCTTGTCGTGTTCGTCACCAACGTGAAGCGGGTCGCGGCGTTCTACCGCGAGACGTTGGGACTGGTGTCCGAGGAGTCTGACTCGTCGCACGACCTCCTTCGCGGTGGGGGTTATGAAGTGGTCGTGCACGCCATCCCGCAGCACATCGCTGCGGACATCCACATTGAGAGCCCTCCGCAGCCGAGAGATGAACAGGCGTTCAAGCCGACATTTGTCGTCGCGGACCTGGCTGCTGTGCGCGCTGCCGCTGAACGAACGGGTGGATATCTGAAGCCCGTGGAAGGCGCCTGGCACTTTCGTGGATGTACCGTGCTGGACGGCTGGGACCCCGAGGGCAACATCGTGCAGTTCAAGCAACGCGACGCCTGAATCAGCAGCTGCGGTGACGCGGCAGACACCGCGCCTGATGGCGTATCCTGAACACCATCATGAGCCAGCCGCCCGTTGTCATTGGTGTCGCCGGAGGTTCCGGTTCCGGCAAGAGCACCGTCGTCCGCCGCATCGCGCAGAGTCTCGGTCCTGACCGTGTCACCGTTCTCGAGCACGATCGCTACTACAACGACAGGAAAGAACTGCGCCTCGAAGACCGCGCGCAGTTGAACTACGACCATCCCGATTCGCTCGAGACGGACCTGCTCGTCGAGCACGTTCGCGCGCTGAGCAAAGGCGAGGTCGTAGAGATGCCCACCTACGATTTCACGATGCACGCGCGACGGCCGATCACCGAACGCGTCGAGCCGCGCCAGGCGATCATCGTGGAAGGCATTCTCATTTACACGCACGCCGCACTGCGCGACCTGATGTCGGTGAAGGTGTTCGTGGATACCGACGCAGACACGCGGTTCATTCGCCGTCTCACCCGCGACGTCGCCGAACGCGGCCGCACCATGGAGTCGGTCATCGAGCAGTACCTCACGACGGTCAAGCCGATGCACTTCGACTTCGTCGAGCCGTCCAAGCGCTATGCGGACCTCATCATTCCGCAGGGTGGACACAACGACATTGCCATCGACCTGCTGCTCAATCTCATTCGCGGTCTCACGAGTCGCTGACGCATGTCTCCGGAACAGATCGTCCAACAGCAGCTCGACGCGTACAACGCCAAAGACCTGACCCGACTTCTTGCCACCTACGCCGAGGACGCCGAGCAGTTCACGCTGCACGGCGACCTTCTGGCGCGTGGACGCGACGCCATGCGCGAACGATTCGCGGCGCGTTTCGCGGAGCCCGACCTGCACGCCCGGCTGCTCTCGCGCACCATCGTTGGCAACATCGTGGTTGATCAGGAGTGCATCACACGCAACTTCCCGGAGGGCATCGGCACCATCGAGATGCTCTGCATCTATGAAGTTGTCGACGGCAAGATCCGGAAGGCCTCGTTTGCTACCGGCAAGAAGGTGCTTGCCAGCGGCCATGTCTGAAGGTTCGCGAACCGCAGGCTGAGGACACAGTGAACGGACTGTTTCTCTTTCCAGATGCCGTCAGACGCGATCCAGCCGTGGACCGCTGGCTTGCAGAACAGCCGCCTGAACTCGGTGCCCTTGCGCGTGCCTGGTTCAAGCGCATGCGTGCATGCGGTCGCGATGTTCGCGAGGTGATCCACGACGACTGTCCCACGGCGTGCGTAGGCGACGCGGCATTTGCCTATGTGGACGCCTTCAGCGCTCACGTCAACGTCGGGTTCTTTCGCGGGGCGGAGCTCGATGATCCGTCGGGCCTTCTGCAGGGAACCGGCAAGCGCATGCGTCACGTCAAGGTGAAGCCGGGACTGACCGTTGACGAGCGCGAGCTCGAGGCGTTGATCACTGCGGCGTACGCGGACATGAAGACGCGATTGAAGAACGCGGCCGCAAAACAAGGGTGACCGAAGGCTCGTGGCGAAACCGGAGAGGCGCAGTCAGGCAACGGCGTTCACGCTGCCGGCGTTCTGCTGAACCTCTCCGGAGCTGCTCGCGCTACTTGGCGATGGTGGGGTTCACCCAGCCGTTCTTCATCACACCGTGCGAAGGACGGAAGCTGAGATAGTCGACATGATCAGGAATGTCGGCCCATCCGTGGATGACGCCGGGCGGGACGATCAGCACGTCACCGACCTTCAACTCCACCTTGCGTGAGCCAACCGCGAGACCACTGCAGCCAGGACCATTCGGTCCGCCGTCTGGGTTCGCCGTGCTCTTGCGTCCGTTGACCACCTTGCCGTCGATGAATGCGGTTCCCGCACCAGAGACGATGTAATAGCCTTCCGTCTGGTTGTCGTGCGTGATGGCACCGGGAATGGCATCGGCTGGCGGAGTCGCCATGCGTTCACCACACGGCGTTACCTGCGCATTTGCCGCCGCGCCAGCCGCGGCGGCCGCGGGCGCCGGAGGCGGGGTGCGAGTGGATGCGCGATGGATGATGCCGAGTTCCATGCTCCAGCCGTCGCCGATGTCGACGACGCGGGCGTTCTCGTCGCGGGTGCGCTGCGATTGTTCCGTGGCGCTGATCTTGTCGATCTCCGCCTTCGTGATCACCGTTGCCGTCGTCGGGTTGCCCGGCCGTGGCTGGGCGTAGATCGCCACCGGAATCAGCACCGCCGCCGTCAGACACGCCGTTACTGCAGCCCGTTTCATAGTGTTCCTCCTGCCTTCGTCAGGCGCGGCCACACCAGCTCGTCATCGTCTGCATGACGATTCGAGGCTGGAGGGAAGGGAGACTAGTGCATCGCTCCGCCGTGATCCAGCCAAATATCAGTGAAGCGATATCCGACTGCGTAGCATCACCGAGCCGCAGACCTACACTGTTAGGCATGGCTCATCGCGAAGCGCATCGCACCTCTCACATAGGCTGGCTTCGCGCGGCTGTCCTGGGTGCCAATGACGGTCTCATCTCCACGAGCAGCCTGATCGTCGGCGTTGGGTCGGCGAACACAGCGAAGGGGCCGGTGCTGCTTGCTGGATTTGCCGGGCTCGTTGCCGGCGCGCTTTCCATGGCCGCGGGTGAGTACGTGTCGGTGAGTTCACAGGCCGACACCGAGCACGCCGACCTGGCTCGTGAGCGACGTGAACTCGAGACCGCGCCTGCCGCCGAGCACGAGGAACTTGCGGGCATCTACCGTGCACGGGGACTGACCCCGGACCTCGCTGACCAGGTTGCGAAGGCGCTTGCCTCGCACGATGTGCTTGCCGCTCACGCGCGCGACGAACTGGGAATCACCGAGATCTCTCAGGCGCGGCCACTCCAGGCCGCTTTCGCATCTGCCGCCGCGTTTGCGGCTGGTGCGTCGCCGCCGGTGCTTCTCGTCGTGCTGTTGCCGCTCGCACGCGTGTCGCTATCCGTCGCGGGTGTCAGTCTGGCGCTGCTCCTTGGCTTGGGTGCGTTGGCGGCACATCTCGGAGGCGCTCCACTCTGGCGCGGCGCCTTGCGCGTCGGATTCTGGGGCGCCGTGGCGATGGGCATCACGTCGCTTGTCGGGCGTCTGTTCGGCACCGCCGTGTAGCGTGCGGCGGACCGCAACCAGGGTGACGACGCGTCGATGTCGCCACGAGTCAGGTTTTACGCGTCCCTTGTTCGGCTAGAACATGCTCCTTGTCTCTGCGCCGACGACCGTGAGCCAATCATCGGGAGGCAGGCTATGACGATCTATCACGGCACGCGCACGGCGCTGATGCTCGGAGACCTGATCGCGCCGAACCCTGCGGCGCCGGACGAAAACGCCCGCTACGTGTTCCTCACCGAGACGCTCGATGAAGCGATCTGGGAGTCAGAACTCGCACCCGGTGACAGCCCGGGACGGGTCTACGTTGTAGAGCCGGTCGGTGCTGTCGAGAGTGCGACGAATGTTCCCGGACGAGCGGTCGTGAAGCACCCCGCGATGTCGCTGTGCTCGCGAGAGCCTTTGCGCGTGGTTGGTGAGGTCATCGACTGGTTGCTGTATCACGGCACCCGGGCCGACCTCAAACCGGGAGATCTCATCAAGCCTGGTCACACGCCGAACTATGGCAACAGGGCACGGACCACCACCTATGTGTACTTCAGTCGCACGCTGGACGCTGCCACGTGGGGTGCAGAGCTTGCCGAAGGTGACGCCGCTGGCAGAATCTACATCGTCGAGGCGATCGGTCCGATTGAAGACGACCCGAATGTGACGAACAAGCGATTTCGCGGCAACCCGACGAAGTCGTTCCGCTCGCCAGGCGCGCTGCGAGTGGTTGCTGATCGCGGACTGGCAGGGGCATGCGCCCGAAGCGCTCAGGGCCATGAAGGACCACCTTGCCCGGTTGAAGGAACAGGGTGTCGAGCCGCTCGACTGAATTCAGCGCCTCCGGGATATCAACGTTGATGCTGCCTTGTCTATCGCGCGTCCTGACTTGTCAAGCGGTGAACACATCAGGAGGATCTAATGCCCAAGCGCGTGCTTGCCATCGGACTCGATCCCGCCTTCGCCGACTACAGCACGATGAGCAGCCTCACGCCCGATATCGTGCGTGCCTATCTGCAGCAGCAGCTCGATCTCGTGCGCTCGGCGGGATATGAAGTGGTCGACTGCCTGGTCGACTCCGGCAAGACGGCTGCAGCCACACTTGCCGAGACGCTTCGCGACGCTCCGTTCGACTGCGTGGTCTTCGGCGCCGGTATCCGCGGACCCGAACATCTGACGCTCTTCGAGAAGCTCCTCAATCAGGTGCATGCAGCTCTCCCGAAGGCTCGTCTGTGCTTCAATTCCCATCCGTCGGACACGCTCGAAGCGGTTCAGCGCTGGGTGTGACACAGCGTTTTGCGTGACCGGCTTGCAACCATCGACCAGGAACGGACACCATAACGCCTCATGAGCACAGCGCCGACCCCATCCCGCGTGACGATTCACATGGCGTCGAGTCTCGACGGGTTCATCGCCAGGAAGGACGGTCGCGTCGACTGGCTGGAAACGTCCGACAGCTTCGAGGGCGGTGAGACGATGTCGCCCGAGTACGTGGCGGCATTCCTCGAGACGATCGACTGCTACGTCATGGGCTCGCGAACCTACGAAACGGCGTTGAACTTCGAAGCGCAGGGGATGGGATGGGTCTACGGCGACAAGCCAACGTTCGTCCTGACCCGTCGCGAGTTGCCGAGGACGAGACCGAACGTCGAGTTCTATGCCGGCGACATGACCGAACTCGTCAACCTACGGCTCAGGCCGACGTTCAACGGCATCTGGTTCGTTGGCGGAGGGCGGGTGTGCGGTGAGTGCCTGCGCCTTGGGTTGGCGGACGAAGTGCGGTACTCGGTGATGCCCATCCTCATCGGCGACGGCGTGTCCTTTTTCGAAGGGCTCGACAAGGATGTTGCGCTTCACCTGCTCGAATCGAGGGCGTACACGAGCGGGATGATCGCGTTGCGCTACGAAGTGCGGAAGTAGCCGCTCGGCGGACAATTCCACCACACATACGTCGTGTCACAATCACCGCGGAAGGAACACATGAGCAATCCAGCTGGCAGCTTCATCTGGTACGAGTTGATGACGTCCGACCCCGACGCTGCGACCCCGTTCTACGCGGCCGTCGTCGGATGGCAGATCAGCGCACCCGATCCGCATCGCACCGACGGCAAGGACTACCGCATGATCGGTCGGTCTGACGGCAAACACCTTGGCGGTGTGCTGAAGATCACGCCGGACATGGGCAAGGTTCCATCTGTGTGGCTCGGGTATCTGAGCGCTACGGATGTGGACGCGACCGTCGCTGCCATCGCGGCTGACGGCGGCAAGGTCCACATGCCCGCAACCGACGTCCCGCACGCGGGCCGCATTGCAATGGTGGCCGACCCGCAGGGCATTCCGTTCTACGTGATGACCCCAACCCCGCCGCCCAACGCGCCAGACATGACCAGCGACGTCTTCGACACGTCGGCGCCACAGCGTGTGAACTGGAACGAGCTGACGACGCCTGACCTTGCGGCAGCCAAGACGTTCTACGCCAGACACTTCGACTTCGAATTCAAGGAGTCGATGGACATGGGGCCGATGGGCGAGTACGGCTTCATCGATCATCACGGCCAGCGGCTCGGCGGGATCATGCAGCGGCAGGATCCGAAACAGCCCGCTGGATGGCTGTTCTACTTCGGTGTGCCGTCCGTCACCGCGGCGAAGGCCGCCATCGACAGCAACGGTGGCACTGTCATGATGGGACCACACCAGGTGCCCACTGGCAGTTGGATCGTGGTGGCCACCGATCCGGCCGGCGCAGTGTTCGGCGTCGTCGGACCAAGTTGACGTGATGGAGCAGGCATGGTGAAGAAGCGCGCGTCTACAGAGGACGTGTCTGCCGCGCAGTTGATCGACGAACGCATCGCCGAACTCGGCGACTGGCGCGGTGTGATGCTCGACGAGATCCGAACGGTCATCAACAGCGCCGCTCCGGACATCGTCGAAACCTGGAAGTGGCGTGGGGTGCCGGTGTGGGAACACAACGGCATCATCTGCACCGGCGAAACCTACAAGGCCGTGGTGAAGATGACCTTCGCGAACGGCGCTGCGCTGCCAGACCCGGCAAAGCTGTTCAACTCGAGTCTCGAAGGCAACACCCGACGAGCGATTGATATCCGCGAAGGTGAAGCGTTGAACAAGAAGGCGTTGAAGGCACTGGTCAAGGCTGCCGTCTCGCTGAACGCCACAAAGAAGAAGCGCTGAACGCGCGAGCTGAGCGCGCCGGCGTCGACGGACGCCGCGAGGTGCGTGTCACGCAGTCTCGCGCATCTCCGCTGGCGCGATGTGCATCTGTCGTTCGCTCGCGCCGCGCAGCACGCGCAAGGTGACGTCGCGGCCGATGGCCTCTTCAGTCAGCAGCTTGTGCAGGTCGTCGGCACCGGTAATCGGCGCGCCGTCAAAGCTGACGATGACGTCGCCCTCGGTGAGACCAGCTCGCGCGGCCGGACTGTCAGCCGTCACGCTCATCACAGAGAGCCCGCGGTCAGCCGGAAGTCCGTGTGCACGTGCGATGCGCCTTGGGATGGCGGCTTCCTGACCTGCGACGCCCAGATAGCTGCGACGCACGCGGCCGTATCGAAGCAACGACGAGATGACCCACGTGGCGGTCGACATCGGCACGGCGAACGCAATGCCTTGCCCGCCGAGGATGACTGCGGTGTTCACGCCGATGATGCCGCCGCTGGCAACCGATACCAGTGGTCCGCCCGAGTTGCCAGGGTTGAGCGCCGCGTCGGTCTGAATCAGGTTCTCGATCAATCGGACCGTGCGCGCGCGAAGTGAACGGCCGAGCGCGCTCACGACGCCGGCCGTCACCGTGTGCTGGAACCCGAACGGGTTGCCAATGGCCACGACCAGCTGACCGACGCGCAGCGACGTGGCATCTCCGATTGCGGCAGACGGCAGGCTCGACGCGTTGACCTTCAGCACCGCAAGATCCGTATGCGGATCGTCTCCCACCAGATCGGCGACGCACTGTTCACCATCGGCTGTCGTGACGAGCATCTCGCCCGCATCCTCGACCACGTGACTATTGGTGAGGATCAGGCCGTCGGCCGTAAAGGCGAACCCGGAGCCGGAGCCGCCTTGTTCGGTGCCACCACGCCGCTGCCGGCCGTTACGCGCCGGCTTTTTGCGGACGTTCACGTTGACGACCGATGGACCGACCAGGTCCACGGCAGACATGACGGCGCGAGAATACGCGTCGAGCAGCACGTTGTCGGTTGCGAGAGCATCCATGGGTTACAACCCAATCAATCCCAGCGACAGGGCTCGGCGAACGGCGTCCGTGCGTGTCGTCGCGCCGAGCTTGCCGAAGATGGCACTCAAGTGAAACTTCACCGTGTGGTCGCTGATGCCCAGGCGCTCGGCGATCTCGCGATTACCGAGCCCCTGGGCCAGGAGTTCCAGCACGTCGTGTTCGCGTGCGGTCAGCGACTCATGCGGTCGGTCGAACTCGTCATCTTTGACGTCTTCGACGTACGGCGAGGTGCGGGCGGGACTCAGCAGGACGTCTGCGGCGTCGCGACTGGACACGACGAGCCAGCCGGCCCGTTCCGCCTCCAGCCGAAACCGCCCGCGCCAGTCGGCTGACGCCGCATCGATGAACACCCGTACAGCCACGCCTGGAGTCTTAGACGCCGGGTCGCTCGCCAACGATCACAGACAATGTCTGAAGGGCGTTACCCCGCACCACGTCGACGGATGCAGGCTTCCCGATACGTTCGCCGGTGAGGCAGTTGAGCAGCGTGTCGTGGTCGGTCACCGTCTTGCCGTCGAACGAGACGATGACATCGCCGACCAGCATGCCCGCGACTCCGGCCGGGCCCTCCGGTGAGACGCCCGTGATGAGCACGCCGCGCTCATGCCCGTTGATCTGCTGCGCGCTCGTCAGTGCGACTGGCAGCGATGCCACACCGATGAAGCCGTGACGTGTCGTGCCGACGCTCACGAGATCGCGTGCGGCCGCGATGGCGATTGACGCGGGAATCACCACCGTTGTCCCGCGAATTGCGGCGCCCGTGATGATGCCGAGCAGGCCGCCGCCGGAGGCGACCAGCGCGCCGCCAACCAGTGCGCCGTGCGGCGGAATGCCAACGCGAATCACGCGAGCGAGTTCGCTGCGGCGTCCGGTCCGAAGCGGACCGCCCACGACCGCAATGGGAGCCAGTGCGCTGAAGACGTTGCCGCTCCACGTGCGTCCGACGGCCAGGGCCAGTTCGCCAACGCGCGGTTCACCAACCGCACGTGCCGGCGTGGCGTTCAGTCCCGGCACACGCACGACGGACACCGAGGCTGAGGTGCGGCCGACGAGCGTGCCTTCGAGCGTACGACCATCGGCGGTGCGCACGGCCATCGTGTCGTGACGCAGGGCCATGGACGGAGCAATCACGAGATCGGCGTCGATTGCGACAGCCGCCACCGGACGCCGGCCATGCAACTGGACGACTGATGATTCGGCGGAGGCGACGGCATCGGCGAGTTCCTTGTTGAGACCTGAGAGAATGTCGTTCATGTTCTGCACTGTACGCACCGGCGTGGGTGCCGCACATCAGCCGATCGGCTAGTATCCGAAACAGGGCGTGGTTGGACGCGTGGACGCGCGTGCTGACACTGGAGGTGCTCCGCGTGAGTCGATGCTGTGACTCACGTTGCGAGCTGACGCTGTTACTGGAGTGATGGGTGACGTACCGGATTGATGAAGCGGTCGCCGTGCTGCAACGCACGCCACGTGTGTTGCGAGGGATGCTGTCTGGGCTGCCGTCCGTGTGGACGTCGGTCAACGAGGGACCAGGCACGTGGACGCCGTACGACGTCGTAGGTCACCTGATTCACGGTGAGCGCACCGACTGGATGCCGCGTGTGCAGCACCTGCTCGAGTTCGGCGAGTCGCGTCCATTCCCGCCGTTCGATCGTGAAGCCATGCTGCGCGAGCCGGCAGGGGCGAACCTTGATGAACTGCTGGAAACCTTCGACGCGCTCAGGCAGGAGAGCCTGCGTGGACTGGCGCAACTGGCGTTGAGCGACGTTGACCTGTCGCGTCGAGGTCTGCATCCGGCACTTGGCGGCGTGACGTTGAACCAGCATCTTGCGACCTGGGTTGTGCACGACCTCACGCACATCGCGCAGATCGTGCGAACCATGGCAGTTCAATATCGAGACGACGTCGGACCCTGGCGCGCGTACCTGTCGGTGCTCGACTCGGGAAAGGCCGTCTAGGTGATGGACGTCGCTCGCATGCCAGTTGCCGCCATCATCCTCGACATGGACGGGCTCATGGTTGACACCGAGCCCCTCTACAAAACCGCGTGGCAGGCCGCCTGCACGGAACTCGGCTTCGACCTGAACGACGAGCGCTACGCGAAGATCGTCGGGCGCCCCTTGCCCGATTGCGAACGCGTGCTTGCGGAGGAATTCGGACCCTCGTTCTCGCTCGACAAACTGCGCGCCCGCTGGCCGGCGATCTGGCGCGAGGAGGTTGGCCGTCTCGGCATCCAGACGAAACCTGGTCTGGATGCACTGCTGGCGCTCGCCGAGGAGCACCGGCTGGATGTCGCCGTTGCCACATCGACCAATGCCGACTGGGCGAGATCGACGCTCGAGCGGGCTGGCCTGACCAACAGGTTCGACATCATTGTCACCGGTGACCAGATCGCCCGAGGCAAGCCGGCGCCTGACATCTATCTCGAAGCGGCGCGACGCCTTGGTGTGGCTCCAGGCGCGTGCGTTGCCATCGAGGACTCCGAGGCCGGCATTCAGTCCATTGCTGCCGCGGGCATGCTCGGCATTCTCGTGCCGCACTGGACGCCGTCGGCTGCGGCGCGTGCCGCGGCACACACCGTCGTTCCCTCTCTGCACGAGGCGTGCGAGGTCATCGCCGGCCTGCTCGCGCGAGACGCGAACCTGATAGTCTCCACTCCGGGCGACCACAAATAGACAGGACTCACGTGTTCACACTGGACCAGGTCGTTCCCTGGGGACGGTCGTTCGACGAGTACCGTGCGATGTTCAGCCTTACGGACGCTGACCTCGACGGTCGTATTCTCGGCTGCGGCGATGGCCCTGCCAGTTTCAATGCGTCGGCGAGTCGGCGCGGCACCAGGGTTGTGTCGTGCGATCCGATTTACCGCTTCACTGCCACGGACATCCATCGTCGGCTCGATGAGACCTACGAGCAGGTGCTGCAGCAGACGCGACAGAACCAGCAGGAGTTCGTGTGGACGTCGATTGCGTCGGTCGAGGAGTTGGGCCGCGTGCGCATGAGCGCCATGAACGCGTTCCTCGAAGATTATCGCCTCGGCGCCTCGGCGGGGCGCTACGTGGCCGCGCAACTTCCGGCGCTGCCGTTCGCAGATGGCACCTTCGATCTGGCGGTGTGCTCGCATCTTCTGTTTCTTTACAGCGCCCAGCTTGGTGAGGCGCTCCACCGTGAAGCAGTGCGTGAGCTGGGGCGGGTTGCGCGCGAAGTGCGCGTGTTCCCGCTTCTCGCACTGGGCGGTGCGCCCTCACCGTTTGTCGAGGAGTGCTCTCGCGTGCTGCAAGACGGCGGCTTCGAAGTGGCTGTCGAACGTGTCGAGTACGAGTTCCAGCGCGGTGGCGATCACATGCTGCGGTACCGTCGACGCGCGAGCTGAGCGAGCGGCGGGTTCGACTATCCCCGACCGTCGCGTCCGCAGAAATCCATCCTCGTCTGCCCGTCGAATGTGCTTCACTGAGTTGATGTCGTTGTGTCGCCAGGTTCAATCTGTCGCAGCACGCTGGAACTGGCGCGTGCGTTCGCATGGTCTGGCCGCGGCGTCAGTCATGCTGCTATTGGCTGCGCGAGGTATCGCCGCTGGTGAGCACGGGGAAGTGGTGCGCTGGGGGCGACTCGGCGTGCTCAACAACCAGTGGGGCGCGGCGCTCGGTCATGCGGCGCCCGAATCATTTCAGCGTGTGCGGGTGGATGGGTCGCGTGTGCGCTTCGAATTCGATTGGAAGAACAAGACGCCCGACGACAGCGCGTGGGTGAAAGCGTATCCGGCGATTGTTGCGGGTTGGCACTACGGTGTTCCCGTCTATCCGGGCGACGCGGCCATCGGCAGGTTACCGCTGCGTCTCTCCAACCGTCCAGCACTGAACACGACGCTGCGTGCGACGCGAACGAACGCCGCCGACTCTGATGCGATGAACCTCGCGTGGGACATCTGGTTGACCTCGTCTCGACCCGACCCGCTGGCCACGACGCCGGTTTTGCCGGCTGCCGAAGTCATGGTGTGGCCGTGGCGGCAGCAGCAGTGGCCCATGACGCTCGACGGCTCAGCCACCAAGGCGTGTTCGCTGCAGCCAGCCGAACCGATCGGCGCCAAGCCGATCGTCACCGGAGTCACCGTGTGGGGACGCTCGTGGGATCTGTATCTCGGCTGCGCGTCGAGCGACGCGACGGTGTGGCCCGTGCTGTCGTTCGTGGCGCAGCAGCCGCTCGTTTCCGCGGACGGAGCGATTGTCGCGAACGGACAACTCGGCGACTTTCTCGCGTACGCCTCTGCGAACGTTCATCGCTGGACGCAGTGGGAACCGTCCTGGTGGGTGGCTGGCGTCGAGTTTGGCAGCGAGATCATTCAGGGCAGTGGTTCGTGGACCATCGAGCAGTATCGAATCGAGCCATGACGTGACAGCGTCAGAAACGGACAGGTGTGTCGGCTTTTGTAGCGGCGGCACTCGCATGTGTGGCGTTCTGTGGCGAGCCTTCACGAGAGGGTGCCATGCGCCGGCCAGATGAGAGACAATCGCTGAAATCGTCAACAAGGAGTGTCCATGCGCGCACGTATTCTCGCCCTTCTCTTCGCCGCTGCGGCTGCAACAGCAACGCCGGCTCTGGCCCAGTCCGTCAAGCACATTCAGAATGCAAACCCCGGTGGCATTGCCGATGCGGTGTGGGTTGGTGACACGCTCTACGTGAGCGGTCAGCTGCCGTCGCCGAGCAAGCCGGCCGATCGCGCGGCGGGTACTCCGGCAGTGTGGGGCACCACGACGGAACAGGCCGACTCCTCGTTCCAGAAGGTGGAAGCGGCACTCAAGGCTCAGGGCCTCGGCATGGGCGACGTCGTCATGATGCGCGTCTACATGGTCGCCGGACCCGACGGCAAGCTCGATTTTCAGGGGATGAACGCCGCCTACAACAAGTACTTCGGTACGGCCACGCAGCCGAACAAGCCGGCGCGCACGACGGTGCAGGTGGCGGCGCTCGTGACGCAGGGCGCGCTGCTCGAAGTGGAAGTGCAGGCCGCTCGCAACAAGTAGAGCAATCGGGGCCGGGCCGCGCGTGTGTGCGGCCCGCCGATTTCGTGTCAGGAGCGCTGAAGCGTCTCGTGCGCTGCCGTGATGACTGAGCGCAGGAACTCGAAGCGCACGTAGTTCGCCGCCTCGTCGAAGCTGACCCATCTCGTTTCGCGCGCTTCCGCAGCAGTGACGTCACCGACGTAGCGCATCAGGAAGAACGCCACCACCACATTTCCGCGCCCGCGAACGTAGCGATCGACGCCGAGCATCACGCCGGTGTCGGCGTCCACTCCGGCTTCTTCCTGCACCTCGCGACGGGCACACTGCTCGGGCGTTTCACCCGGTTCGATGTGGCCTTTCGGCAGCACCCAGTCGTGCGGTCTTGGCTTCGCCCGCACGATCAGCACTTCGAGCGCATCACGCTGCCGGTAGACGACACCACCCGCGTGGGTGAGGTCGGCGGGTGTCACTCGTCTTCGTCCTCTTCGCGTGGCCGCCAGAGCACGACCACCTTGCCAACGCTCTGCACGGCCGCCGCGTCGGTGCGCGCACAGAGTGCTGTGAAGATTTCGGCGCGATCGTGTCGATCGGCGACGCCGATCCTCACCTTGATGAGTTCATGCGCGGTCAGGGCGCGGTCTGTTTCGGCGACAACAGCATCGGTGAGTCCGGCGTGCCCGACGTGCACGATGGGTTCGAGGGGGTGCGCGCGGCCCTTGAGCGATGCGCGTTCGCGAGTGGTCAGTACAGGCGGCATCCGATGATCTTACCTTCGGTGCGCGCACACGGTTGATGTGCACCATTTCGATCGCTTTGCACACGATGTGGTGGCGGGGCATGACCGGCGCCCAGGGCTCGGGTAGAGTTGACCGTCATGACTGCGAATGTGTTGACGCTTCCCTGGCCGGGTCCGTTTGGCGGTGTGCCGCCCTGGGATCAGGTGACGCCGTCCCTGTTCCCACCCGCCTTCGACGAAGCGCTCGCCGACGAGCGAGCGGCAGTGCACGCCATTGCCACTAGTCCGGCGCCGCCCGACTTCGAGAACACCGTTGCGGCGCTCGAGCGCGCGAGCCGGATGAAAGACCGCGTGCTCCGCCTCTTTGCGGTGATGCGCCTCAACGTGAGCACCCCCGACTATCGTGCGCTCGATGCCGAGTGGCAGCCGAAGCTCACTGCCGCAGACGATGCGATCACGTTCTACCCCGGTCTCTTCGAGCGGGTGGACGCCGTTTACCGCACGCGCTCGACGTCTGGTCTTCGGTCAGATCAGGCCCGCCTGGTCACGCTGGTGTGGGAGAACTTCGTTCGATCTGGTGCGAACCTCGCCGCGAGTCAGCGCGAGCGTCTGTCGGCCATCAATCAGGAACTGGCATCGCTGTACGCGACGTTCCGCGCGAAGATTCTCGCCGACGAGAACACCTGGACGTTGCTCGAGCAGGACGCCGATCTTGCGGGGTTGCCCGCCGGCCTCGTGGCGTCCGCGGCAGAAGCGGCGCGCGAACGTGGTCTTGCGGGATGGGCCATCCTCAACACGCGCTCGAGTGTCGATCCCTTCCTGACGTTTTCCACGCATCGGCATCATCGCGAGACGGTGTGGCGACGCTTCAAGTCGCGCGGCGACAATGGTGACGCCAACGACACGAATGCGACGATTACACGCATCGTGAAGCTGCGGGCCGAGCGCGTTGCGCTGCTTGGCTTCGCGTCCCATGCGCACTGGCAGATGGCCGACTCGATGGCGGGCACGCCCGAGCGGGCACGGTCGCTGCTGATGCAGGTGTGGCCTGCGGCGCTCGTGCGAGTTCGCGAGGAGGTCGCACAGATGCAGGCGCTCGCAGACGCGGATGCGCCGGGCCTGCGCATCGAGCCCTGGGACTATCTGTACTACGCCGAGCGTGTGCGTCAGGTGACGTACAACATCGACGTCGCGCAGTTGACGCCCTACTTCGAGTTGGGGCGGATGATTGACGCCGCGATGTGGTCCGCCGCGGAGCGCTACGGCATTGCGTTCAGGGAGATCAGCGGAGCCGTGCCGGTGTTCCACCAGGACGTGCGTGTCTGGGAGGTCACCGACGTGCCATCGGGAGTGCATCGCGGCCTGTTCTATCTGGATACGTTCGCCCGCTCCGGCAAGCGCTCCGGAGCGTGGGCGTCGGGGTACCGCTTGCAGTACCGGATGGACGGTGGGTCCACGCCGCTGGCCTCGAACAACAACAACTTCCTCAAGGGCGCTCAGGGCTCGCCGGTGTTCGTCTCGCTGGACGACGTGCGGACGCTGTTTCACGAGTTCGGTCACTCGTTGCACGCGCTGCTGCAGGACGTGGAGTATCCGACGCTGGGGGATACGCCGCGCGACTTCGTCGAGTTACCCTCGCAGATCAACGAGCAGTGGGTGTTCACGCGTGAGTTGCTTGACCGCTTTGCCCGCCACTACGAGACGAACGAGCCGCTGCCGCTCGAGCTCATCGCGCAGGTGAAGGCGTCGGAAACCTTCAGTCAGGGTTACAAGACCGTTGAAGCGGTGGCGGCAGCCATCGTCGACCTCGAACTGCACACGAAGGTTGATGGTGAGTTCGAGCCGAAGGCGTTCGAACACGAGATGCTCGAACGCATCGGCATGCCCCGCGAAATTGCCCTGCGTCATCGTCTGCCGCAGTTCGACCACCTGTTCGGCAGCGATGCGTACTCAGGTCTCTATTACAGCTACCTGTGGGCGGATGTCATGGCTGCGGACGGGTGGCGGGCCTTCGAGGAGAGTGGACCGTACAGCCACGAACTGGCTGGCCGTTTCCGCACACATATCCTGTCTGACGGCAACTCCATCGACCGCATGGAGGCGTATCGACTGTTCCGCGGGCGCGACCCGGAAGTGGGCGCGCTGCTGGCCGAGCGAGGACTGGGCGGACAGTGAGATTTCAGATTGAAGATTGAAGATTTCAGGTTGAGGATTTTGATAGAACGGCGCCGCCGAAGCGACGTGCGCCGAAGCTGCCGAGCAGTGCGATCACGGCACTGACCATCATCAGATACGCGGGCGAGGTGACCGAGCCTGTGTTGCGAATCAGGGTAGTGGCGACAAGCGGACTAAGCCCGCTGAACAGCGTGAACGACACGTTGAAGACGAGCGCCACGCCCGTGAAGCGGATGCTCGTGGGGAACAGGTCGGTCAACAGCACGGCAAACGCGCCGTTCGTAAACCCCGCACACACACCAGCGATCAGCAGGATGAGCGGCAAGCTGGCGCTGTGCGCGGCGAGTGCCTGGTAGAAGGGCAGCGCTCCTGCCATCAGCAGCACCACGCCGGTGCGCAGCAGATATCTCGGCGCGACCCGCGATGCAATCCAGCCAACGGCGAGGATGCCAAGCGCCGACGCCACCACACCGATGGTCTGCGCCAGCACGGCCTGTTTCGGGTCGTACTTGAGCACGGCAGCCAGGTACGCCGGCAGGTGAGAGAAGAAGAGCCCGTTGAAGCAGGCAGTGCCTGCCAGCATCGCCACGCCAACCAGCACGTGCATCGGGCGCGTGCGCAGCACTTCCGCGAACGGCTGCTTCACGGCCAGGTGCTTCATGCGTGCGAACTCCGGCGATTCCTCGAGCGCGCGTCGCATCACAAAGCTGAGCACGCCGCCGAGGCCCCCGACCACGAAGGCAATTCGCCACCCGTAGGTGGACACGATGGCTGGATCGAGCAGCGTGCGCACCGACAGGCTGACGCCGGTGGCGAGCGCGACGCCCATCGTGACGCATGCGAACACGAGTCCGCAGACAAACGGTGCGGCGCCAGCGGCTGTTTCCACGACGTAGGTCAGCGCGCCTGGCAACTCACCGCCCAGGCACAATCCCTGAACCACGCGCAGCACGACCATCAGCACGCTTGCTGTCACGCCGACACTCGCGAAGGTCGGCACGAGGCCCATGCCCAGCGTCGCCGCAGACATGATGAAAATCGACCAGAGGAATACCGTTCTCCGACCGTAGCGATCGCCGAAGTGACTGAGGACGATGCCGCCAATGGGGCGTGCGAGATAACCGGCCGCGAACGCCGCAAACGACGCCATGAGTGACGCGATGGGCGAGGCCGCGGGGAAGACGGCGTCCGCAATGTCTTTCGCGAAGATGCCGAAGACCACGAAGTCGTAGAACTCCAGCGTGCCGCCCAGGCTCGCTAGCAGGACGATGCGCCAACCGGCAGCGGTGATGCCGTGTGAAGTGGGAGTGCGGGCGTCCGGCGTGGTCATTGCGGCTGAAGAGTGTAGCGCACGGGAAGGGGAGGCCCGGGTGACCCATCGATGGTCGGGAAGCCAGGAGGGCCAGGAAAGCCGGGATGGTCAGGAAGACCGGGAGGGTCAGAAAGGCCGAGCGGGCTCGAACGCCGAGAGGATTTGGCTTTTCAATGAGTGGTGGCTGCCAGTATCCTCACCGGTCGGAGGATTCATGAAGAAGCTGTTTCTGACACTTGCGCTGCTGCTGGCCGTGGCCGGCCCCGCGCGTGCGCAGTTGTCGCCGATGAATGCGGCAGGCATCACCTACGGGCACGTGCACCTGAACGTGTCTGATATCGAGGTTCAGAAGAAGCTCTGGATCGATATCTTCGGTGGTGTGTGGGTGCAGAAGGGACCGTTGATGACGGTCAAGTTCCCGAACATGCTGATCGCCTTCCAGGCGCGCAAGCCGGAAGGGCCGTCGCAGGGAACGGTGATGGATCACTTCGGGTTCAAGGTGAAGAGCATGCCCGACATGCTGGCGGCGGTTCGCGCTGCCGGCTACACGGTGACGCAGGAGTTCACCGGAGCTGAAGGGTTCCCGAATGCCTACTTCAATGGTCCCGACGGTCTGCGCGTCGAGATGCAGGAAGACAAGACGCTCAGCGCCAAGGCCATTCCGAACCACATTCACTTCTGGACGCCGGAATACGAGAAGCTGCTCGACTGGTATGTCGAGACCTTCTCGCTGACGAAGCGTAACCGCGGCAGCATCAAGACCACCGCCGACGCCGGCACGGTGAATCTCTCGTTCCAGACCTCGCAGACGCCCGTGGTTGGCACCAAGGGCCGCGCGATCGATCACATTGGGTTCGAGGTGAAGGACCTGGCGGCGTTCGTGAAGCAGCTCGAAGCCAAGGGTCAGAAGTTCGACGTCGCGTACCGCGAGATTCCGCAGATTGGCCTCAAGATCGCCTACATCACGGATCCGCAGGGCGTCTACATCGAGCTCACGCAGGGATACACGGAATACTGACGGCGTTTGGGATGAACCGCGACGAGGCTACCGCGACGCGGTTCATCTCGAATCTCAAATCTTCAATCTGAAACCTTCAATCTGAAATTCCAGGTTCCACCTAGCCTGCTTCTGCCGCGTCATCGTCGATGTCGCCAGCGGCACCTGGGGCTGGCGCGAGTGACGGGTCGACGTCAGTCGCAGCCATCAACGCATCTGCGAGAAACGCATGTGCGTCGGCATCGGCGCGTGCGAGCAGCGCTTCGAGGTCTGAGCGCGGCGTCCACGATTCGCGTTGCTGCATTTCAGGGAAGGTGCCGTCGGTGCGCGGCGGCGCATATCGGCACCAGAAGCCGAGATGCCACAGCAGGAACTCGCGGATGCGTGAGCGTCCGTGCTCGTCGTCTCCCCAGTGTTCGAGTGCGAGAGAGACGTAACGACGATAGATGACGAGGCGTTCGTCGGCGGTGATGTCCCAGTCGCCGCTCGTGACCTCGCGGAAGAGCCACGGCTTGATGAGTGCGCCTCGCGCGACCATGACCGCGGTGCAGCCAGACGCTGCGAGTCGTGGTGCAACCTGGTGTCCGAACAGAATGTCGCCGTTGCCGACCACGGGCACCGCAACCGCCGCGGCAACCTCCGCGATGGCGTTCCAGTCTGCCGAGGTCTTGTAGCGTGCGGCGCGCGTGCGTCCGTGCACGGTCACGCCGTCGGCACCACCTTCGATGGCCGCACGGGCGACGTCGATCACGTTGCGGCGTTCGTCGTTCCATCCGAGTCGAAGCTTCACCGTGACCGGCACCGGCACGGCCTTCTTCATCGCGTCGACGATGCGGCGGACGCGACCGGGCTCGCGCGCCAGGGCAGCGCCCAGGCCCTTGCTGGTGAAGAAATCAATGGGACATCCGAGGTTGATGTCCACGAAGTCGGCCTGATGCGCCACCGCGACTTCAGCGGCCCAGGCCATCTCCTCGGCCTTGTTGCCGGCGAGTTGCACACCGAAGAAGCGCTCGTCGGCGGCGCGTCGCATCAAGGCAAACTCCGAACGCCGCTTCTGTTTCAGCCGTCTCGCCACCGTCATCTCGCTCATCGTCACCTGCGCGCCAAACTCCTGGCACAGGCGGCGATAGGGGAGATTCGACCCCTTGGTCATGGGGGCAAGGATGACGGTGCCGTGTATCGCGGATCTGAGATCGGTCATGTTCCAGTGGCCTGCGGTGAATGCGGCGACCACTGTACCACCCGGTCCCGTCGACGCTCGGACAGGGGCGTCGTCGCGTCCTCGGGAATGAAAAGGAGGCGGTGAGTGGCGGCTGCAACGGCGTGCACGTGGCTCAGGAGTTGGTGAGCGCCAAACCGCCGAGCCGACTACAATACCCCGCAGAGAGGAATCCCACCTGTGATGTGTGAAAAGCTCGGCCGGATCATCTGTCTCGCATCAGTCGCGTCTGTCGCACTCTTTGCTGGCGCCTGCGCGCATGGCAGCAGCGCGAAGGTCGACCCTAACCTGCGCGGCGCGGGGGCCATCGAGCGCCAGATTCAAGGCGGAGGCGGCGCCAGGGCGCCACGGCTCGACCACCTCATTCCTGCGCGCGATTCACAGGGCAGCCTTCCGAAGCGATTCGAGTGGACA
>Ga0209023_10001416_pt1 | contig 32277 bp, 24 predicted proteins | sample LakOneMetagenome_FD_187468 | JGI IMG/M metagenome (GOLD analysis project Ga0209023, IMG submission 187468) | Freshwater and sediment microbial communities from Lake Erie, Canada (SPAdes) (version 2) | ecosystem: Environmental > Aquatic > Freshwater > Lentic | place: Lake Erie, Canada...
GCGTGACCAGCGCGTGGCGCAGTTCCAGCCGCTGGGCCTGGCCAGCGATCTGCTTTTCGGGCGGCAGCGAGGCGTGGGCCGAAATCATGTCACCTTCGACTGCCAGCGCCGAAAGCGGCTCGCCCGAATGGTTGGTGAGCCTGAGCGTATAGTTGAGCGTGGTCGCCATCAGCGAAGCGCTCAGCCTGCGGGCCTCGAGTGCGATACCGAGGCCGGTGGTGGGCACGACTGGCGCCGTCGGTACTTGAGCGGGAACTGGAATCGGCACCGGAGATGCCGGGACAGGGCTGGGCTTTGGCTCTGGCTCAGGCTTGGCGACAACCGGCGGTTCGAATTCGAGCGCCAGGGTCTTGGGTCGCTGCCGCCACCACAGCAGCGCGAACAAGATGGCAAGCAGCGCCGCCGCTCCGGCGATCCATGGCCAGTACCAGCCCGAAGCGGCAGGCGCTGCACTGTCGCTTGCTTGCGGCAAGGCGAAACTGTCGGTCGCGGTCACGCCTGGCTGCGTGGCGGGCGATGGGCTGCCGGTCGCGGGCGTCGGCGGGGCCTGGCTGGCTGATGCGGTGGGTGCCGTCTGCACCGCGGGACCGGGCGCGGGAGCGACAGTTCGCGGCGTTGGCTGCGGCGTAGTCCGGATTACCGGACGCGAAGCACCGGTGCTCCCGGGCGGCGGGGCACTGGCGGGTGGGCTGGGTGGCGGTGCGAAGGTTTGTGTCGGGCTGGGCCGGGGCGAAGGCGCGGGCCCGCGCACGACCGGGTTTTCATCGTCAACCGGACCCGCCGCGCGCGGATTGCTGGTGGGGCGATTGGTCGGCAGCGTGAACACCGGAGCGTCCTGCGCGGCTGCCGGAGCAGGGACGAGCGGCAGCAACAGCGCCACTGCGCTGGCTATCCTGGCCTTGCCCCCCGGAACTTTCATCGTCATTTCCATCATTAGCGCGACAGCGGCCCGTTAGGCGCTCTTGCACTGAATAGGAAGTGAACCCGCAGCTTCCAACCGCCGACTTGTGCATTTGCCGCGATCGGGGCATTGCGCGTTGCATGACAGACACACTTCATTTGGGCCAGCAGAGCGCGCTTCCGGCTTCGCCTGAGGCTGCGGTGCTCGACTATGTGCCGAATCCGCGTGGCGGTTCGCTCTATCTGGTGCGCTTTGCCGCGCCCGAATTCACCTCGCTGTGCCCGGTGACCGGCCAGCCCGATTTCGCTCACCTTGTCATCGATTATGCGCCGGGCGAGACGATCGTCGAGTCAAAAAGCCTCAAGCTGTTCCTTGGCAGCTTTCGCAACCATTCGGGCTTTCACGAAGACGTCACGGTCGGGATCGGCCAGCGCCTGTTCGATGAAATGAAGCCACAATGGCTGCGGATTGGCGGCTACTGGTACCCGCGCGGAGGAATTCCGATCGACGTGTTCTGGCAAAGCGGTGCTGCGCCTGAAGGGCTGTGGGTGCCGGACCAGGGCGTGGCGAGTTATCGCGGGCGCGGGTAACCCTGATCCGGTCACAAACCGGTCACAAATGCGACTAACTGGCAACAGGTGCGCCGGATTCTTCGGCAGTATGTGACTGCACGCTTGATCGCCGTGCGGCTTGGCCTAGCGGGGCGGCATCCTTTCCATCCTCAATCCGAGAGGCCCTCCCATGAAGCTTTCCGCCACGCTGCGCCATTCCAGTGCCGCCATCGCCATCTTCCTGACGCTGGGCGCCGCGCCCGCTTTCGCCCAGGCTGCCGACGAACAGCAGGGCCTCGATGAAATCATCGTCACCGCGCAGCGCGTTTCGGAAAACCAGAAGGACGTGCCGATCTCGATCGCGACCCTTGGCGGCGATACGCTGAAGGCTGTGAGCGGTGCGGGCGCCGACATTCGCGCGCTGTCGGGCCGCGTTCCCAGCCTCAACATCGAAAGCTCGTTCGGCCGCACGTTCCCGCGCTTCTACATCCGCGGGCTGGGCAACACCGATTTCGATCTCAACGCCTCGCAGCCGGTCAGCCTGGTTTATGACGATGTCGTACTGGAAAACCCGATCCTCAAAGGCTTCCCGGTGTTCGATCTCAGTCAGGTCGAAGTTCTGCGCGGGCCGCAGGGCACGCTGTTCGGTCGCAATACTCCGGCCGGGATCGTCAAGTTCGATACGGTCCGTCCCGATGCGAAGGGCAAGAATTATGTGCGCGGCAGCTTTGGCAGCTTCAGCACGATCAACGCCGAAGCCGGCATCGGCGGTGAGCTCAACGATGTGGTCTCGGTCCGTGCTTCGGCGCTGTACCAGCACCGCAACAACTGGGTCGACAACATCGACATCCCGGGCGGCAATGACCTGGAAGGCTTCGACGATTTCGCCGCGCGCCTGCAGGTCCAGGCCAAGCCCAGCGAAGCGCTGACCCTGCGCCTGACCGGCCAGATCCGCAGCTTCGATGGCAGCGCCCGTGTGTTCCGCGCCAATGCCTTTGCCACCGGCAGCAACAAGCTGATTGGGCTGACCGGCCCGGCGAGCGCGTTCGATCGCCGCAAAACCCGCGCGGATGGTCTGAACTTCCAGAAGCTGCACAACTACAACGTCGGATTCACCGCCGAATACGATGCCGGCCCGGTGACGGTCACTTCGGTGACCAGCCTGTGGAATGGCAACCTGACCAGCCGCGGCGATATCGATGGCGGCTTCGGCAACCAGTTCGCCCCCGCTATGGGCCCGGGCTTCATCCCGTTCTCGGCCCAGTCGCAGGACGATGTGCCCAGCCTGGACCAGTTCACCCAGGAACTGCGGGTCGCCTCGAACAACGACAAGGGTCTGGGCTATCAGTTCGGCGTGTTCTACTTCAACGAGAAGCTGAACATCACCAGCTATGACTTCGGCACCCCGACCGACACCACTCCGGCGGCAATCGGCAACCAGCGCCAGGTCAGCGACGCGCTGGGTATCTTCGGCTCGCTCAACTACGAATTCGACAACGGGATGAAGCTGCAGGGCGGCCTGCGCTACAACCATGACAAGCGCACCATGGTGGCCGCGCGTCCGGTTGATACCCGTCCGGGCTTCCTGGGCTTTGGCGGCCCGGTTGCGCCGCAAAACGCCTCGGTTGATGGTGACGTGCTGACCTGGGATGCCTCGATCACCGCGCCGGTAAGCGAAGACGTCAATGTCTTTGCTCGGATCGCCCGCGGCTATCGTGCGCCGTCGATCCAGGGCCGACTTGTGTTTGGCCGCACGCTTTCGGTGGCCAACAAGGAAACCACGATGAGCTATGAAGCGGGGCTCAAGTCCACGCTGTCGGGCGTGGCGCGCTTCAACCTGACCGGCTTCTACTTCAGCACCAAGGACATGCAGCTGACCGCGGTAGGCGGGGCATCGAACTTCACCACCCTGATCAACGCCAAGAAGGTTGACGGTTACGGGTTCGAAGCCGAATTCGAAGCCAAGCCGGCCAAGGGCCTGACCCTGACTGCCGGTCTTTCGTACAACCACAACGAGATCAAGGATCCCAACCTCTATGTCGCGGGTTGCGGCGCGCCGTGCACGGTGACCAACACCCAGCGTGTCGGCAGCCCGGGGATCTACTCGATCAACGGCAACCAGCTGCCGCAGAGTCCGCGCTGGATCCTGAACTGGACCGCGGGCTATGCCGCGCCGGTTGGTAATGGCGAAGTCTATGCTTTCACCGACTGGGCCTATCGTTCGAAGATCCAGTTCTTCCTCTACAACTCGGTCGAATTCAGCGACGACAACATGCTCGAAGGCGGGCTGCGGATCGGCTACCGCACCGGCAAGTTCGATGTCGCCGCCTTTGGCCGCAACATCACCAACGACGTTTCGGCGGTCAGCGGGATCGACTTCAACAACCTGACGGCGATGGTCAACGAACCGCGCATCTGGGGCTTGGAAGTGGGGATCAAGTTCTGATCCCGGTTTGCGCAAGCTGACAGGGAATTGCCCCGCCGGAGCGATCCGGCGGGGCTTTTCGTTCAGATGCGCGCGAGCAGCGCGTCGATGTCTGACGCGTCGTGATAGAGCGCGAAGCCGATCCGCAGCACATCACCGCGCAGGTCGGTGACAACGCCTTTGGCATCGAGCGCGGCGTGAAGTTCGGGCGCGCTTGTCCCCTGGAATGCCAGAAAGCGGGCTTGTTGCTGGCTGATCAGGGCCATGCCGGGCAACGGATTGGCGGCGAGGAAGCGGGTCTTGAGGCCATCGCAGTGGGCAGAAATCGCGGCGGTGGTCAGTCCTTCGGCCTTCAGCATCTGCTGCACCGCGTTGAAGCGATAGAGGCCGCTGGCATCGAAAGTGCTGCCCAGAAACCGCCGCCCGTCGGGGGCATAGCCGACCCCGCCTTGCTGTGCGGCAAGGTCGTCGAAGGCGGCGTACCAACCGGTGATCTCGGGCCGGGGACCGAAGCCGGGTGGCGCGTGGAGGAAACAGACCCCTTCGCCGGCCATCGCATATTTGTAGCCGCCGGCAAGGTAGAACACCCGGTCGGAGAGCGCCGATAGGTCGGTCGGTGTAGCCATGAAGCCGTGATAGCCGTCGATCACCACCCACGGGCCTTCGGGCTGGGCGAGCGCGGCGAGCCGCTCGATCCCTTCAAGCACACGGCCTGAATTGAACTGGACCTGGCTGGTGAACACCAGGTCGAATTCCCGGTCTTCCGCAGTCTCGACCAATTGGTCCAGCGGCACGGTGGTCAGCTCGATCCGCCCCGCCTCGGCCCAGCGCAGCGACTGGCGGCGGAACGAATGGAACTCGCCATCGCTCGCCAGCACGCGCGGGCGCCCCATCGGCATGGCGGACAGGATCCGCACCACGAAATCGTGGGTGTTGGGCGAAAAGGCGATTGAGCCCGGATCGGGCAGCGCCAGTTCGCGGGCCGCGTGGCGCTGTGCCTCGGGGATGACCTCGGCAAAGATCTTGTCCCACTTGTGATCGGCCAGCAGCGCGGCGTCATTCCAGGCCTGGACCTGGCCTTCGAAGCTGGCATCGGGCCACAGGTGGTGGCTGTGCGCGGCGAAGTGCAGGCGGCCGGGGGCGGCTTCGAGCGCGCGTGAGAACAGGTGTTTGAAGCTCACAGCGCCGTCCTCAAGCTCCACAATTCGGGAAAGGCCCGCTTGCCCAGCGTCGATTGCAGATAGGCCACCCCGGCAGTGCCGCCGGTGCCCATCTTGGCGCCGATCACCCGTTCGACCGTCTGGACATGGCGGTGCCGCCAGGCAGCCATGGCGTCGTCGATATCGACCAGTTTTTCGGCCAGCTGGTAAAGCTCCCAATAGCGTTCTGGCTGCTGGTAGACTGTCAGGAAGGCCGCCTCGACGCCAGCGTTGGGCTGGTAGGGCCGGGTCACATCGCGTCCCAGTACCTCGGCCGGGATCGGCAGCCCGGCGCGCGCAGCGGCGCGGATGGTTTCGTCCCACATGCTGGGGGCATCGAGCGCTGCCTGCATCGCCGCGCGGGCGTGCGGACGGTCGTTCTGATAGGTCAGGAAGCGCGGATCCTTCAGCCCCAGCATATACTCGATCGTCCGGAACTGGTCCGACTGGAACCCGCTGGATGGACCCAGCACGTCGCGGAAGCGTGAGTAGTCGCTCGGCGTCATGGTGGTCAGCACGTCCCAGCTGAGCGTCAGCACCGCCTGGATCCGGCTTACCCGTGCCAGCGCCTTGTAGGCATGGATCAGCGCATCGGCCTGGACCTGGCTGACCGCCAGCTTGAGCTCGCGGATCGCCTGTTTCAGCCACAGCTCCTTCGATTGGTGGATCACGATGAACAGCATCTCGTCATCGCAGTCCGATTGCGGTTGCTGGCAGGCAAGCAGCGCATCCAGATAGAGGTAGCGCGCATAGGTCATGGTCGGTGTTTCAGTCATGCCACGACCATGACAAAACTGGTTTCATTTGCAAGCAGTTTGACTGTTTGCCTTCCCCCTTGATGGGGGAAGGATACGGAGGCTTGAGAGCATTGCGAACTAGCCGCAGTTGGATGGGGGTGATCGTGCCCCGAAGCGCTGCGCTTTCCGGCACACTCACCCCCATCCAACCTTCGCTAGGTGCTGGCGCACCAAGCTGCGGTATCCTTCCCCCATCATGGAGGAAGGAGGGGTGCTTCAAAACGCCGCTTTGGCCTCTTTTTCGCCCAGCATCGCTGCTCGCACCAGCGGGATCGGCGGGCCGCCATAGCTGAGGAAAGTGTCGTGAAACGCCTTCCATCCCGCGCGGCCGCCATGAGTGGCGGTCCAGTCGGTGCGCAGCTTGCGGATCATCAGCTTGCCCAGCGTGTAGTTGAGGTAGGCCGGATCGTACGTGCCGCGCGCGGCTTGCTGTTCGGCGGTACCTTCATCCTGGAAGCATTGCTGCATGAACATCTGCTTGGACTGGTCGAGCGTCATGCCCTTGGTGTGCAGCCCGATCGCCGAAAGGAATCGGCAATCGCGCAGCAGGGCATTGGAAAGCTGGCCAATGTGGGTTTCGGGGTCACCCGCGCCGTAACCTGCCTCCCACATCATCTCCTCGCTGTAGTGGGCCCAGCCTTCGGCAAAGGCATAGCCCACAAACAGCCGCCCGAACATCGAAGGACTGCGGTTGGCGTGGAGGAATTGCAGGAAGTGGCCCGGCATCACTTCGTGGACGCTGGTAAACAGCAGATCCTTTTTGCCGGGGATATAGGCGAGCTGCTTTTCCTTGGGCCACGAAGGATCGGGTGCGGCGATGTAGTAGATCGAAGGGATACCCTTTTCGAACGGTCCCGGCGGATCGATATAGGCGCCGTTCTGCGCATTGTAGGGCGGGCTTTGGCGAACCAGCGCCTGTTCGGTGCCGGGAATGGTCAGCAGGTCCTGCTTTTTCACAAAGGCGGTCAGATCGGGGATCTGCCGGGTCGCCTCGGCCACCGCGCCGCCCTCGGGGCGGTTGGCGTTGAGCTGGAGCATGCAATCGGGAACCGACTTGCCCGGCGCGAACTTGCCGCATTCGTCCTTAAGCGCGGCCTGGTTGCGAGCCAGATCGGCTTCACCGGCTTTCTGCAATTCGGCGAGCGGCGTATCGACCCCCTCGGTCGCGCTCAGCATGCGGGCGAACCTGGCTTCGCCAAGGACAAAATCCTGGGTCGCATCCTTTTCCTGGCTCTTCAGCCAGTCGGTCAACCCGGTCATGGCCGTGGCCGCCTTGCCCGCACTTTCGGCCAGCTGCTTTTGCAGCGCCGGGTCTTTCACATCGGCAAAGGCCTTGAGCATATCGCCGCGATAAAACTCGGCGTAGCCGCCAAAGGCCGAAGCGCCGAATTTGATGAAGCTCGCCGGAAGTGGGGTCTTGAGGTTGGCCTGAACCTGCTGCGCGGCCTTGGGCACACCGTCCAGGAACGCGATCAAGGCCTTGAGCCGGGTCGGCTTGTCGGCATATTCGCGGGTCAGATAGACGTTGGGGTCGAAACTGCCATTGTACCAGGCCGGGTTCTTGTGCGGCTGATCGGCTTCTTCCAGCCAGAACAGCTGCCCTTCGGCCACCTTGACCATGTAGTCGCGAGTCAGGCTGTCGGCATCGGACAGGCCCTCATAGGCCTTGGCCTGGGCGATTACCCCGCGCAAAAAATCGCCGCGTGCCTTCAGGCCCGCTTCGCTCCAATCGGCCCACTTGCCGTCATACTGGTGCGCGCCCTGATAGACCGCGAAATAGGGGTCCTGTTTGAGGAAGCCATCGATCGTCGCTTGGGTGAACTTGGCGAAATCGACCGTGGGAGCGGCTGGCTTGCACCCGGCAATCGCAGTTGCTGCCAGCAGTGCCAGCATGGTGTGGCGGAATTTCATTGATGTTCTCCCGTTTCCAGTCCGGATCAGAGCTTGGTCCGGACATGGCGAAACGGCAATGACAATCCGATGAACGGCCTTATCGCGTCCCCAAACCGCGCGCGATGATCCCGCGCAGGATCTCGCGGGTGCCGCCGCGCAAGGACCAGCTGGGTGCGTTGTGGACGATGTTGGCCAGCACCCCGGCATAGGCCCGTTGCGTGCGCGGATCGGCTTCGGCATCGACCAGCGTGCGCGCGACATCGGGCAGGACCTGCTCCCAGACCGCGCCGACATCCTTGACGATCGCGGCCTGAAGTCCGGCATCCTGCTTGTTCTGGAGCATCGCCGCGACCGAGCGCGAGAGGCGGCGCAGCACGGCCAGCTGCGCGGTCAGGCGACCGACGGTGATCTGCGCGGCGTCGCTGTCCTTGCCCTGCAGTATCGCGATCAGCTGGTACATCAGCTCGATCGAGGAGAGGAAGCGTTCAGGGCCCGAACGTTCGAAGGCCAGCTCGCTCATCACCTGGTTCCAGCCGTCGCCTTCCTGGCCCAGCAGGTTCTTGGCGGGCACCGCGGCATCCTCGAAATGCATTTCGTTGAAGTGGTGCTGGCCCGCCAGGTCGATGATCGGCTTGATCGTCAGACCGGGCGTGTTCTTGAGGTCAACCAGCAGCTGGCTGGTGCCCATGTGGCGATCCGCCGGAGTGCCGTTGGTGCGGCAGAACAGGATCACATAGTCCGCCTCATGCGCGAAGCTGGTCCAGACCTTGGTGCCGGTGACGCGGTAGAGGTCGCCGTCGCGCACGGCCTTGGTGCGGGTCGCGGCGAGGTCGCTGCCCGAATCCGGTTCGCTCATCCCGATCCCGAACGCCAGTTCGCCTTTGGCGATCCGGGGCAGGATCGTTTCGCGCTGTTCCTCAGTGCCGAACTTGATGATCGATGGGCCGCTCTGGCGGTCCGCGATCCAGTGCGCGCCGACCGGGGCGCCATAGGCCAGCGATTCCTCGACCACGACATAGCGTTCAAACGCAGTACGCTCATGCCCGCCATACTGCTTGGGCCAGGTCATGCCGAGGTATCCGGCCTGGCCCATCGCCAGCGAAAACTCGCGGCTGAAGCCGTACCAGTTATCGCTGCGCTGGCGCGGGCTGCGGTGGCCCAGCTGCTGGTCGAGGAAGGCGCGGAACTCGCTGCGCAATGCGATCACTTCGGCGCTGTCGGCGGGCGGGGCGGGGAAGGGGATAGCACTCATAGTTCGGTCACCATCGGCCAGTATCCGGCCTCTCCTGCATCAAGCGCGGCCCGGCCCAGCAGCTTGGCCCACATCACTTGCCCGCCAAATTCGTCACGCCAGGTCCACAGGCTAGTGGTGAACAGGTGCAAACGATGCTCGCGGGTAAACCCGATCGCGCCATGCATCTGCGTGGCGATTGCCGCGCCGTTGCCGGCGGCTTCGCGCGCTCGCAGCGATCCGGCCGCAACCCCGCGCAAGTCACCGCGAGCGAGGGCTTCACCGGCAAGATCGGCGGCGGCGGTGGTGCAGGCCAGTTCGCCCGCCAGCTTGGCCAGTTCGTGCTGGACCACCTGGTTCTTCTGCAGCGGCTTGCCGAATTGCACGCGGGTGGCGGTATGCTCCAGCGTCAGGTCAAGGCAAGCCTCAAGCGCGCCGGCGATCTGGAAGGCACGCACGGTCGCGCCTGCAGCCAGCGGGCAATAGGGCAGCGGGGCGCTGGCATCGATCTTCCAGTCGATCGCCAGTGCCGGGCGGGGGTGGAAATTGAGCGCAGTGCCCGGCTCGGCCAGCGTCCAGCCGCTCCGGGGTACGCGGCAAAGCCTGTCGCCGACCGCAAGTGCCAGGCAATCGAGGTTTTCGCCCCATGCAACGCGCTCCAGGGTACCCTTGAGTACACCTTGAGTGACAGTGAGGTGATCGCCGCGTGCCAGTCCTGCTGCGCCTTCGGCCAGCGCCAGCCCGGCATTGGCCAACAGCTGGTTCGCGGCCATGGTCTCGGCCACCGGCAGCGGCATCGCGTGCCGGCCCAGCAGCCGCAGTGCCTCACCCGCCTCGGCAAAGGACAGGCCGAAACCGCCCTGTTCCTCGGTCAGCAGCGCCAGCGGCAGCCCCATTTCCTCAACCTCGGCCCACAGTTCGGGCAGCCATTCGCCATTTCTGGCCTTGGCCTGCGCCGCTTCGTCCAGGTGGCGATCGAGCAGACGTTCGATCATTTCGGCAAGCATGAGTGCTCGCTCCTTCGAAAGAAATGGTGCCGGCTACAGGATTCGAACCCGTGGCCCCCTGATTACAAATCAGGTGCTCTACCAACTGAGCTAAGCCGGCAATGTGGACTTTGTGCTGGGTCCTTAGCGTCAGGTGGCGCCAAAGGTCCACCCCTCCGTTGCGGCAATTTGATCGGTGAGCCCGGTCGGCGACCACAAGGCGGCGTCGGAAGCTGCGGTACGCAGCCAGGCTGCAGTAAGCAGGGCATCGCTGGCATGGTCGGCAATTGGCCCTCCGCCGGGCACCAGATCGCTGCCAAGCGCGGCAAGGCCTGCGTTGAGTTCTTCAAAACTGCGCATCTTGCTCTTGCCGGCACTGCGACCCGCGGCCAAGGCGGCAAGCGTGGTGTAGATTTCGACCACTGCCGAGCCGCCGGAGGGCAGTGGATCGATCGGCCAGACCGGCAGGTGGCCCTGCAGCCGGTGGAGCAGCCGCATTCCTGTCAGGCTTGATTTGCCGACCTGCGCCGCGCCAACCAGGTTGAAGTTCGAATAGGGCTTGCACCCCATCGCCTCCTGCGCGCGTTCGGTCACCCGAAAGCGCCCACGCCCGCCACCAAACAAGTCGCCCTCGCGCCCGCCGTGGCGGCGGAAATGGCGGGCAGCCTCGGCATGGTCGACGAAACTCGAGGCGGCCAGGTGCGGATCATCGGCGCAAAGGCGGTCGATCATGCCCCACAGTGCGCGGGCATCGGGCGGGCTTTCGACCCAGTCCGGAAAAAACGCTCCCTGATCGGCAAAGGCCAGCGAAATTCCCAAGTCGAAGCCGACCAGCGTATCGGCGGGCAGCTCCTCCAGCAGCCAGTCCAGTACCTCGCTGCGTGACCAGCGTTGGCCGGGGCGGACCAGTTCGGGTGCGCCATCGCTGCACAAGGCCACGGCGATCCCCCGATGCCGCTCCCCCGCCGCGCCCGACCAGTCGATTGCGACGAAATGGCGGAAGCGGCCGGGCGTCATTCGCCGCGCAGGTCCTTGCGCCGCTTGTCCCACCATTCAAGCCGCTTCAGCACCTCGCGCTCGAACCCGCGTTCGACCGGGCGGTAATAGGCTTGCGGCTGCATCTCGTCGGGCCAGTAGTTCGCGCCGGAAAAGCCATCCTCGGCCTCGTGGTCATAGGCATAATCCTTGCCGTAACCGATGTCCTTCATCAGCTTGGTCGGCGCATTGAGGATATTCGCCGGTGGGGAGAGGCTGCCGGTCTCTTTCGCGCTTTTCCAGGCCTCCTTCTGCGCCACATAGGCCGCGTTCGATTTGGGCGCGGTGGCGAGGTAGAGGCAGGCCTGGACGATCGCCAGCTCGCCCTCAGGAGAGCCGAGGAACTGATAGGCATCCTTGGCGGCGAGGCACTGCACCAAGGCCTGCGGGTCGGCGAGGCCGATGTCCTCGCTGGCGAAACGCACCAGCCGCCGCAGTACGTAAAGCGGCTCTTCACCGGCGGTGAGCATCCGCGCCATGTAATAGAGCGCGGCTTGCGGGTCCGATCCGCGCAAGGCTTTGTGCAGCGCCGAGATCAGGTTGTAGTGCCCGTCGCGGTCCTTGTCATAAACCGCGACCCGGCGCTGCAGGAACCTGCCGAGGCCCGCCGGATCGAGTGGTTCTGGAATCTGCGCGTTGTAGAGTGTTTCTGCCTGGTTGAGCAGAAACCGCCCGTCGCCATCGGCGCTCGCCATCAGCGCCTCGCGGGTCTCGGCGGTGAGCGGCAGTGGCCCCGCCAGCTCCTCGGCGCGGGAGAGCAGGGTGCCCAGCGCCGCTGCGTCGAGCCGGTGGAGGATCAGCACTGCCGCGCGGCTGAGCAGCGCGGCGTTGAGCGCGAAGCTGGGGTTCTCGGTCGTCGCGCCGACCAGCGTGACGGTGCCCTTTTCGACGAACGGCAGGAACCCGTCCTGCTGGGCGCGGTTGAAGCGGTGGATCTCGTCCACGAACAGCAGCGTGCGCTGCCCGGCTTTCGCGGCGGTGTCGGCCTCGGCGAAGGCCTTCTTGAGATCAGCCACGCCAGAAAACACCGCGCTGACGGAGACAAACCGCATCCCCACCGCATCGGCCAAGAGCCGCGCGATGCTGGTCTTGCCGGTGCCGGGCGGCCCCCACAGGATCATGCTGGAGAGCCGCCCCGCCGCCACCATCCGCCCGATTGCTCCTTCGGGGCCGGTCAGGTGCTCCTGCCCGATGACATCGCTGAGGCCGCGCGGGCGCAAGCGGTCGGCGAGCGGGGCATCTTCGCGCGGCTCGTCGGCGGAACTCGGGGGCAGGGCATCGGGAAACAGGTCGGACATCGCAGCCACGATAGGCGGCCAGGACGAAATTTGCACGGGGGGCTTGTCAGTTCGTTTTTAAGATATATCTTAGAAGCATCATGAAAGGACAAATACACATGAGAATGCACGGATGCGGCCCTCGCGGCCGCGCAGCCTGGCCGATGGCCATGATGATGACCGGCTGGGGCCGCCGTTGGGGCTCTGACTGGGCCAGTGGCTTCGGTTCCGACTTTGGCTCGGACTGGGGCGGCAAGGGCGGACGCGGTCCGCGCGGCCGTTCGCGGATGTTCGGATCGGGCGAGCTGCGGCTGGTGCTGCTGGCGCTGGTCGCCGAAACGCCGCGCCACGGGTACGAACTGATCAAGGCGATCGAGGAGCTTTCGGGCGGCAACTATGCCCCCAGCCCGGGTGTGGTCTATCCCACGCTCAACCTGCTGACCGACGAAGGCCTGATCGCCGAACAGGCCGGCGAAGGCACCCGCAAGTCGTTCGCGGTAACGGAAGCTGGCCAAGCTGAACTGGCCGACCGGGCCGAGGAATACCAGGCGATCGTCGAACGCCTCAAGGCACTGGCCGAAGAGCGCGAAAAGCACAATGCTCCGCCGCTCAAGCGGGCGATGGGCAACCTGTTCATGGCGGTCAAGAACCGCGCGATGGCCGAAGGATTTGACCGCGAAGTGCTCCACCAGATCGCCGACGTGCTCGACGAAGCGGCCCGCAAAATCGAGCGGATGTAGTGCCAAGCCACGGAACTGGTGGGGGTTTGGTCCCCTGCCAGTTCCGTGATAGCCTCGCTCCTGCCTCGAACAACAAGGGGGAGTGGGAGAATGAACGCTGAATCGCAAGCGGCCAAGGTGCCGCCTAGTTTCTGGATTGTGTCGGGTCTTGGCCTGCTGTGGAATGCCTTTGGCGGCTACGACTACCTGATGACTCGCACGCGCAATCTCGACTATCTCAAGGCGGCGGGCGATCCGCAAGTCATCCTGGGCTGGATCGACAGCTTTCCGCTGTGGGTCCAGGTCTGCTGGGGCCTGGGGGTGTGGGGATCGGTCGCGGGATCGGTGCTGATGCTGCTGCGCTCGCGCCATGCGGCCAATGCCTTCCTGGTCTCGCTGATAGCCGCTGTGGCCAGCTTTGCCTATCAGTTCACCGCGTCGGACCGGCCGGCCATGCTCGACACTACCGCGAGCAAGGTCATCCCGATCGTCATTGTCGCCGTGGTCGCGTTCCTCTGGCAGTTTTCAAAGCGCGAAGCGGCCAAGGGCACGCTGCGCTAGGTCAGTTCCTGGCCGATGCCGCCTTCAGCCTGATCAGGCGAAGATAGGTATCGGCCACAACCTGGTTGATCTGGTCCCAGGCAAAGGCCTCGGCGCGCTTGGCGCCGGCCTTGCCGTGGGCCTTGCGCAGCTTGCCATCCTCGACATAGCCGCGCAGCGCTTCGGCGAACTGGTGGACCGCGCCCGGCCGGATCAGACGGCCCGATTTGCCATGATCGACCAGATTCTGACTACCGGTTGCTGCCGCCGCCACTACCGGCAGGCCGCAAGCCATTGCTTCCAGGCTGACATTGCCGAAAGTCTCGGTGGTCGAAGGGAAGAACAGCACGTCCATCGAGGCGACCGCCTTGCCCAGGTCCTTGCCGCCCATGAAACCCGCGAACACCGCATCGGGCAGCCGCGCCTCCAGCCAGCCACGCGCCGGGCCATCGCCGACGATCAGCGTGCGGTGCTGCACCCCGCTGCGGCGCAAATCGTCGATCGTGTCGGAAAAGACGTCGAGCCCTTTTTCCATAACCAGCCGGCTGTGAAAGCCGATCACCACCTCGTCATCGCCAATCCCCAGGCTGCGGCGCCATTCCAGCGAGCGCAGGCCGGGATTGAAAATCTCGCGGTCGACCCCGCGCGACCAGATGTCGATATCGTAATTCATCCGCTGGTCGCGCAGCACCTGGGCAAAGCTTTCGGACGGGGCGACCAGCGCATCGCAGCGGCGATAGAACCGCCGCAGGATCGCCACCGCGACCGGCTCGAACCAGGCCATGTTGTAATAGCGGAAATAGGTCTCAAACCGGGTGTGCACCGATGCCAGCACCGGCAGCCCGCGCCGCCGCGACCAGGTCACCGCGCGGTGGCACCCGGCATCGGGGGCCGAGACATGGACCACGTTGGGCCTGAACGCCTCAAGATCGCGCTTCACCCGGCGGCTGAGCCCGGCTGACAGCCGATATTCCGCGCGGCCCGGGATTGGCATCGACGGCAGCGAAACCAGATCGCCAGTCGGCTCCATCTCGGGCTTGTCGACCGTCGGCGAATAGACCCGCACCTGCGCCCCCTGCCGCAACAGGTACTCCACCAACCGGTTCAGCGCCTTGTTCGCGCCATCGACGGTGATGTTGTAATTGCCCGAAAACAGGGCGATGCGAAGGTCAGACGTCTTCACGCGGCGCGGCCCGCACGTTGGGCGGTGGACACTATGGACACTGTCCTGGAAATTTGACCAATCCGATCAAAACTGAAGACGGTGATCGGAAATGCCGATGATAGGCTGGCGGCGAGGAGAGGTGCGTGGGGCATTGCGTCCATGATAGGCTGTGGCGGCCAAGTAGGAAAGGGGGGCTTGCACTTCCCCATCCCAATCGAGCGCAGGGACCACTCGGTGCAAGGTCCCTGCGCTCGGGTAGGACAGGGAGCCAAGAATTGTGTGCCCAGTTCGTCTGTCGAACGCCTATTTGAAGGAATGAAACTGAACTGAATCAATGCTCCATGTGCAGTGTCCGTTCAGAATCGGGCAAGCTGGAAATTGGGCCTAGAAGTACTGCGGCGGCTGCCTGGCTCGGTTTGGCGAAACCCGTTCGATCCCAACGTTGTGTCCCTTGGCATTGGCGATCGCCACGGCCTGTCCGATCATGGCTTCTCCCGATACCGGATCACCGCGAGCCTCCAGAATCTTGCCGAGTTCGATCCGTAGCGATGTCATCATCAGGCTGTGGCGATAGCGGCAGGCAATGCCAAGCGCGTCGGCAATATGGCGCAGTGCGGTTCCGAAGTTGCCAGAATAACGCATCCGTCTCGCGATGCTGGCGTTCGCCTCGATCCGCACGCGATAGCAATCGGTGGCAACCGCATAGTCGCGCGCATTGCGGATCAGGTCGGTTGCTTCCTTCTGCTCTTCCTGGGTCTTGGCGTCGTTGAGTTTGAGATTGGCCAGCACGATCATGCAGCGGTGCCAAAGATCCCATTGCCGCGCAGCACTGGCATCATCGGCTGCACGTTCGACAAGCTTCTTTGCGTCTTCGGAACGGCGGAGCAGGATTAGCAGCCGCGCGTGGTGGCGCTGGAAATGCGCACTCGCGCGTTTCTCACCCAAAACCTGCAGCATCTGGGTTGCGATGCGATAGTCGGATTCGGCGCGTACGAAATCGCCGCGCATGTGCGCCACCAGCCCGCGGTAGCCGCTGACCAGGGCCAGGATGAAGCTTTCCTCGCGCGAAACGTCCCGATCGCCCCGAAATGGCTGATCGTTGTCGCCGAATCTGGCATGCATTCGTTCCAGCTTTCTGCGGATTTCCGCGACGCGTTGGCCCTTGCCCTGGACTGGAGCCGGATCATTGGCGGCTTGCCAGGGATCGGAATCAATTTCGGTTTCCAACTGGTCGAGCAATTCGGTGGCATCGTGGAGCCTGCCGCGCTCGATCCTCACCGAGACCCGGTTGATGGTCAGTCGTCGCCAGTTCCGGCCGAGCCGACCTGCTTCGACGTGCATTCTGTTCTCATCGCTGGCCTTGCTCAATGCCCTGGCTGCGGCAGGCAGATCGCCTTGCGCAATGGCAACGACCGCACGCTCATTGAGCAGCCAGACGACTTCTTCGGCATAAAGCGGGGCACGGCCTTTGTAGGCATCAGTGTCCGCGTTCTGGCCTAGCTGCAAGGCAGAGAAATTTGCGACATCAATTTTTTCCAGAATTGATCGCGCCATGGTAATTTTGTTGAAAGAGGCTAAAAGTCGGTCGATCCGCCTGGCATGGTCTCGCAAAGCACCCGATTGTCTGCCCTCGACATTGCTGGCTGCCTGCTGAAACTTGAGAAGTGCACCGGTCGAGTAATAACTGCGCACAATCGCTGCGGCTGCGCGCAAACACGCGGCTGAGTCGCGAAATGCGCGTTTGAGTGTGTCAGAATCGAGATTGCTGGCGGAAGACTTATGGATATAGATTTTTTGCCAGGATGATGGCTTGATTTTGAGACTACCTGTGGTTTGCGCCGTGAGGAAATGTTCAAAATTCGGATAGACATGGCTGATATCGTGCCAGGCTCCGCACAAATGATCGACCAGTTCGGCCAGCTCATCGTGGATCGCCTGATCGGGAACATTGGTGTCGTTCGAATCGCTCATGAAGACCGACAAGTTGAACGCATTGGCTAGTTTCGAATCGTTAAGCGGCGCTCCGTGACGGTCGCGCAAATAGCTCGCCAAGGCAGTGTGGAGCGCCAGCTGGGACCGGATGGGATCGGTGGTTTCATTTTCAGCGTCGGTCGGTTGATCGGCATGATGGTTGTTGAGCCGTAAGATCAAGCCGAGTTCGATCAGGCGATTCAATGTAACAGCCAGCGATCCAGATTGGCCAGCCAGGGCGACTCTTACCCTTGGTACATATTGCAATACCGCGCCTTCGATCGGGGCACCGATGAAGCACATCGCTCGCAGCACTTCGATTGCAATCTGGTAGTTCGCCTCTTCGCCAAGTTTGCTGGCCAACAAATTTGGTTCGAGGTGCGCTTCAAAAAATTTCCAGCCAACGGTCACAGGATCGAATGCGTGGGCTTGCGCCAAGGCAACTTGAGAGTTCTCGGGCAGGTATCGTAGGTCGCGCTTGTCGGCGTCGCCTGCATAGTTTTGCGAAACCCAATTTGGGTATAACGAACCAAAGGGCTTCATACCCTGCGGTCGTTCCAGGCGCTGACGGGCAATACCCATTTGCTCACAATAGGCGTCGATTCGGTGACTGCCGAGTAGCACCACCTTCAAACCTGAAGAAGTCTTGCGCTGACAAATCTCGCGCAGCCAAAAATCGAATGCGGCACTGATTGGGGCACCGTTCTTTCCAAAGAAGCGGTCTGCCCCATTGATCACGATCAGGCTTGGTTTGAACCTGGCTTCTTTCTCATTCCCGAGCCAGCGAAAAAGGTCTTCGCGCGCAGCGCCGATCTTGGGCTCATTTTCAGAGTCTAATGGCAAACATGGCCTCACTTCGCCTTCGATTTTGTCAAAAAGGAATCGTGCAATTGCCGACAAAGCCGTGTCGCTGTCATAGGCGAAGCCGCCGTTGATCAACAGCCGGTTGCTCTCGGGTACGTCAGAAAAGCCAAAGCGCGCTTCCAGTCCGCGCATCAGTCGTTCAGCTTTGAGGCCACGTCCTACTCCCTTGTTTCCAATCACCGCGACGATTCCCGGAACCGGCGTGATTCCGCTTTCGTGGTTTTGCGCACTCGATGGACGAATTTCGAGCTCGTGATCAATCTCAGACAGATCTCGCGGCCAACCCTTGACGCCCCAAATCCTGCATGGTTGAACGGTGGCGAAGTCTTTCTCCGCACGCAATTCCGCCATCTGCATGGCATCGCCAAGGTCGATGCGCTCGCCCAAAGCTTTAATTTTGCCAAGCGAGTCGAGCAGGCCGTTGAACTTATCGAGTTTCTCTGCATCATCCGTTGGCGATTCCACCCCATCGATGTCCAGGTCGTCACCAAAAATCACATGGACGCCCAGACGTTCAAAAAAATCGCTGCGCATGTCCTTTTTGTATTGATCCCAGTCGCCATAGGGCTTGATATAGTCGGCCAACTTTTCAGTCCGGTTCCATATCACAAACAGCGGCGATGCCTCGCGCCGGGGTGTATTGCCGACCAGATACTGCAGCTTCTCATTGATCTCCGGCTCGGACATGCCAAGACCCAGGAACAGGATCGGGTTGCCCTCGATCAGGGTCAGCAGTGCGTGATCGAATGGTTCGCGGTTGAGATCGTCGCGGCGATAAAGCGCGTCGTACTGCCGGATATGCGCGACCATTCCTTTCGGAATGTCCGCGCGGCCGTGCAGGTGCAGGATGTGCCGCTGGATGCGGGCCGAACTGACTGCGAATTCGAACAGCTGGTCGGGCCGCTCGCGATCGACCACATCGCTGATCACTTTGGTGCCATCGGGCAGAATTCTGCTCAGTCGGCCGTCCTCAAGTAACTCGATCGGGTGCCCGCTTCCGGGCGGGCCAAACAGATCGGGAAACGTGGTGTCCAGGTGCTCGTGGTTCGTGGCAAATACTTTATGTTTGGGGGATGCTTTAAGGCTATCCCTGTCCCTCAGCGTCTCGCCTTCTGTCGGCAGCAGCATGAGTTCACGCTCAAGTTCGAAATCATAGTTCAGGGTTGCGATGCGGCGAATCCCGAGCGTGTTGATCAGCTTGGTGACGATTGATGGAGGTGGCGAACCTTTTTTCCGGGTCCGCACCATGAATATGGCGGCAATCCTTCGTTCGAATTCGCGGAGGACAGTGTGCTCATCCGACTTGCTCAACGCGACCGATTGGCTCTTCTCGCGCAGTTCGTCGCGGACCTTGGGGGCAAGGCCGAGGATTACGAGCTCCCGATCGATTGCTCCGAAGGCTTCGTAAAGCTTCCAGATGCGAACCCGGCGATCAGGCTCGTAGGTATGCTTTGAGCTCGGATCATTTAGTTTGGGAATGCCAACTTTGATCCGTTCAGCTACTTCCTTCACATCACCGAGCATGGCCTTTGGAGCCAAAGGCGAATGATCGAGTATTCCGATCAGTTCCGTCGCCAGATCGCAGGCAATTTGGGCAATCGCCGTAATCAGGTCATTCCAACCCGGGTACCCCAAATTCTCAGTGGTCATCGACCCGGTGATCGCCACCATCCGGTCACTGTGCAGTGCATCGATGAAAGACTTGAGCCCCGTGTCCCGGAGCGCCTGATCCTGATCCCTGGATTGCCGCAGCACGCTTGCTCCCCCCAATAGGCGAGGCAAGTGTAATATCATCGCGGCAGGTCTGGCCAATACTTATTGCTGTTGTTCAAGTATTAGCCAGGAAAATGGATCTAACTCAGGCCAGTTCCTTCTTGCGCCCGGCCTTCTTGCGCTCGTGCGGGTCAAGCAGGGCCTTGCGCAGGCGGATGGACTTGGGCGTGACTTCGACCATTTCGTCGTCGTCGATATAGGCGATCGCCTGTTCCAGCGTCATGATCCTGGGCGGGGTCAGGCGGATCGCGTCGTCCTTGCCGGTCGAGCGGAAGTTGGTCAGCTGCTTCGACTTGGCCGGATTGACTTCCAGATCGTCGGGCTTGGCGTTTTCGCCGATGATCATGCCTTCATAGATCTTGTCCTGCGGACGCACGAACAGGCTCCCGCGCTCTTCCAGCATGTTGAGCGCATAGCCCACTGCTTCGCCGTCGCAGTTGGAGATCAGCACGCCGCACTGGCGGCCTTCGATCCGGCCCTTGTAGGGACCGTACTTTTCGAACAGCCGGTTCATGATCCCGGTGCCGCGCGTGTCGGACAGGAATTCGCCGTGATAGCCGATCAGGCCGCGGCTGGGGGCCGAAAAGGTGATCCGGGTCTTGCCGCCGCCGCTGGGGCGCATGTCGGTCATTTCGGCCTTGCGCAGCGCCATCTTGTCGATGACGGTGCCCGAGTATTCGTCGTCAACGTCGATCACCACGGTTTCGTAAGGCTCGGTACGGTTGCCCTGCTCATCCTGACGGAACAGCACGCGCGGACGGCTGATGCCGAGCTCGAAGCCTTCGCGGCGCATCGTTTCGATCAGCACGCCCAGCTGCAGTTCGCCGCGCCCGGCCACTTCGAAGCTGTCCTTGTCGGCAGACTCGGTAACCTTGATCGCGACGTTCGATTCGGCTTCGCGTTCCAGCCGATCACGGATCATCCGGCTGGTGACCTTGCTGCCTTCGCGCCCGGCCATCGGGCTGTCGTTGACCGCAAAGCGCATCGAGAGCGTCGGCGGGTCGATCGGCTGGGCGTGGAGCGGTTCGGTGACCGAGGGATCGCAGATCGTGTTGGACACGGTCGCGTCGGTCATCCCGGCGATCGAGATGATGTCACCGGCGCGCGCCTCGTCAACCGGAACGCGCTCAAGCCCGCGGAAGGCCATCAGCTTGGACGCGCGGCCGGTTTCGACCAGCTTGCCGTCGTTGTCGAGCGCGTGGATCGGCGAATTGACCTTGACCGTTCCGCTCTGGACCTTGCCGGTCAGGATCCGGCCAAGGAAGTTGTCGCGATCGAGCAGGGTGACGAGGAACTTGAACGGCCCGTCAACGTCGGCGGCTGGCGGGGGCACGTGACGGACGATGGTTTCGAACATCGGCTTCAGCGTGCCTTCGCGAAGGCTCGGGTCTTCGTTGGCATAGCCGTTGCGACCCGAGGCGTAGAGCACCGGGAAATCGCACTGCTCGTCGGTCGCATCAAGGCTGACGAACAGGTCGAACACTTCGTCGAGCACTTCCTGGATGCGCTCGTCCGGGCGGTCGACCTTGTTGACCACCACGATCGGGCGCAGGCCCAGCGCCAGCGCCTTGCCGGTGACGAACTTGGTCTGCGGCATCGCGCCTTCAGAGCTGTCGACCAGCAGGATCACGCCGTCGACCATCGAGAGGATGCGTTCCACTTCGCCGCCGAAATCGGCGTGGCCGGGGGTATCGACGATGTTGATCCGCGTGCCTTCCCATTCGACCGAGGTGCACTTCGCCAGAATGGTGATCCCGCGTTCCTTTTCCAGGTCGTTCGAATCCATCGCGCGCTCTTCAACGCGCTGGTTGTCACGGAAGGTGCCGGACTGGCGGAACAGCTGATCGACCAGAGTGGTCTTGCCGTGGTCAACGTGCGCAATGATCGCGATATTGCGCAGGGGCAGGGGGGCGGACATTCGTGTTTCTCTCTAACGGGGGAGGGCAGCGCCGTGCTGCGCCGCAACATTGGCCGCGCCCCTAGCCGAAAGGGGCGCTGGGGGCAAGCTTTGCAGTCAGAGCTCGCGTAGTGCCTGTGCTGGCTTGGCGCTCAGCAAGGGAAGCGAGGCCGCCAAGGCGAAAGCAATCACCAGCGTCAGGCCCAGGCCCAGCGTGCTCAGCACCATGGTCCAATCGGGCAGCCAGTCGAATTCGAACAGCTTGACCACCACCAGCCAGGCGGTGCCAGTGCCCAGCGCCAGTGCAACGCCGGCCAATACCAGCGAAAGCAGCGCATATTCGGCGACCTGCAACAAAAGCAATTGCCGCCGGCTGGCCCCCAGCACGCGCAGGATCACGTTGTCATAAAGCCGCGCGGCTCGGGCCGCAGCGATTGCGCCCAGCAGCACTGCGATCCCGGCCAGCACCGCGACCGAGGCGGCGGCCAGCACAGCGGTGCTGACCTGGCGCAGCAAGTCGCGCGCCTGGGTCAGCACGCCGCCGACTTCGATCACCGAACTGGTCGGGAAGTCACGCACCAAGGCGCGCAGCAGTGTGCCGCGCTGGGCTCCCTTGGGCAGATCGATCGTCGCGGCCAGGTTGTGCGGGGCGTCCTGGATCGCGTTGGGGCTGAAGACCAGAACATAATTGAAGCCCATCGAGTCCCAGTCGATCCGCCGGAACGAGGCAATGCGAGCGGTGCGTTCGACGCCCAGCAAGCCGATGGTCAGCCGATCGCCCAGTTTGAGGTTCAGCGCCTCGCCCAGCCGCTCATCGATCGAGACCAGTGGCTCTCCGGCATAGCCTTTCGGCCACCATTTGCCTTGGGTTACGACATTGCCTTCGGGCACGCCCTCGGAATAGGTCAGCCCGCGTTCGCCGCGCAGCGGCCAGGCTTCGTCGGGGATCGCCTTGAGATTGGCGACGCGGATCATCTGGTCGGCGGGTCCATAGGCCAGGATCGCCCCGCGCATCGTCGGCACGGTGCGGACCACGGCGCCGCTGGCCTCAGCCTTGACCGCCTTGACGAAGTCGCCCGCCCGCTCGCGCGGCACGTCGAGCACAAAATAGTCCGGCGCGCGTTGGGGCACGCGGGCCTGGATATTGGCATCGAGGCTGGTCTGGATCGCGGCGAGCAGCACGAAGGCGGCAAGGCCAAAGCCCAGCGCGGTGACCAGCGCGCCGGTCTGCGCGCCGGGGCGATGCAGGTTGGCAAGCGCAATGCGCAGCAAGGGGCGCTTGGGTCGGGGCAGACGGGCCGCCAGCGTGCGGATCGCCCAGCCCAGCGCGCCCAGCAGCAGCAGGATCGTGGCGGCTCCGCCCAGGAAACCGGCTAACATCATCGGCTGACGGGTGCCGATCAGTGCCAATGCGGCAATTCCGGCAATGCCAAGCCCCACCGGCAGTGCGGCATCGCGCCAGTTTCGCACCAGCGGAGTGACCTTTGCCCGAAACAGCGCCATCGCCGGAAAGCGCCGCGCGGCGAGCAGTGGCGGCGCGGCAAAGACCAGCGCGACTAGCAGGCCGAAGGCTGCGGCCCGGACCAAGGCTCCCGAATCGAAAGTGAAACCGCTCGCTACGGGCAGCAGGGTGCCCAGCGCTTCAGCCAGCAGCGGGGTGACCAGCACCCCGGCCGCCAATCCCAGCACGGAACCGACCAGCGCCGCGACCGCGATCTGCAGCAGATATATCCGCGCGATATCGCCGCTGGTCGCGCCGAGCACTTTGAGCGTCGCAATGCTGGTACGCCGCGCCTCAAGATAAGAGGAGACGCCGCCGCCGATCCCGATCCCGGCGATCACCAGCGCGGCCAGGCCGACCAGGATCAGGAAATCTCCCATCCGCGCCACGAACCGCTCGGCCCCCGGCGCGGCGCGATCACGCGTACGGACTTCGAAACCGGAGGAAGGGAATGCAGATTTGAGCCGGTTGACCACGGCATCCGGATTTTTTCCTGAGGGCAGGGCGATGCGGTACTTGGCGCGGTACATTGCGCCCGGCGCGGTGAGTCCGGCGCGCGCGGGAACATCGCTGGCGACCAGCACGACCGGTCCCAGGGCAAAGCCTTCGCCCAGCCGGTCAGGTTCGTCGGCGATGATGCCCCCAACGGTCAGGGTCAAAGCTCCCACGGCAAAGGGCTGGCCCACGCCGATCCCCAACCGGTCGGCCGCGCCCTGGGCAATCCAGGCCTGCCCGTTGGGCGGTGCGCCCGTTTTGCGGCCGTCCTTGAGCTTCAGTTCACCTACTAGCGGCCAGGCGTTGTCGACGGCTTTCAGCTCAATGGGTGCAGCAAGTTCCCCGGCGCGGGCCATGGCCTGCATCCGGTATCCGCCTGACAACCTGCCTTCGCGGACAAAGGCGGCCTGCTCTGGCGCGGTTGCGGAACGCTGCCAGACCGATACTTCGATATCGCCGCCCAGGATCGCGCGGCCGCGGCTCGACAGTTCCTTGCCGATGGCTCCGGTCAGGGTGCCAATCGCCGAAAGCGCGCCGACCCCCAGGAACAAGCAGACCAATAGCAGGCGCAAGCCCCGAAAGCGGGCCGACAGGTCGCGCCGGGCGATCGTCCAGGCCGCGCGCCAGCCGATCATGCCGGCAGGCTGTCGCTGGCGATGCGCCCGTCGGCCAGGGTTACGACCCGCTCACAGCGTTCGGCCAGCGCTGCATCGTGAGTAATCACCACCAGGGTCGCGCCCTCTTCGGCGCGGCGGGCGAACAGCAGGTCCATGATCCCCTCGCCGGTCTTGGCATCAAGGTTGCCGGTCGGTTCGTCGGCAAAGACCAGCATGGGCCGCGCGGCCAGCGCGCGGGCGATCGCCACGCGCTGCTGTTCGCCGCCCGAAAGCTGCGCCGGATAGTGGCTCAACCGGTGGCCAAGACCCACTGCCGTCAGTTCTTCCGCAGCGCGGGTGCTGGCATCGGGCAGCCCGGCCAGTTCCAGCGGGGTCATCACGTTCTCCAGCGCCGTCATGGTCGGCAGCAAATGGAAGGCCTGCAGCACCACCCCGATCCGCCCGCGCCGGGCAGTGGCGAGCTGGTCTTCGCTCAAAGCGGCGAAATCCTCGCCGGCGACGTTCAAGGTGCCGCCGCTGGCCCGCTCAAGGCCCGAAAGCACCGCCATCAGGCTGCTCTTGCCAGAACCCGAGGGGCCAAGCAGCGCCAGCGTCTGGCCTTGCGGCACGGCCAGGTCGATCCCACGCAGGATCTCTACTGCGCTGCCGTCCTGGCCAAGGGTGAGGGTAAGGTTTTGGGCCGCGATTGCGGGAAGGGGGCTTGTCACGGCGCGGGGATGCCATAGCTAGAGGGAAAGGCAAGGGAGTTGCTAAATGAAATGGAAATTGCTGGCCGTTCTTACAATCCCTGCTTTGCTGCTTGGGTGCAAAAAAGAAGCCGAGTCTTCGGATGAGAAGATCATTCTGACTGTCTCGGCGACAGACGATTCCAAGCAGGGCGTTCAAGGAAGCTTCGTTCAAAAAGCAGACGAGCAGGTGATCCTGGCGCTGGGGGACAGCCTGTTTGCCGGCTACGGTCTCGATCCGGGCCAAAGCTACCCCGCGCACCTCGAAAAGGCGCTGCAGGCCAAAGGCATCAAGGCCCGGGTCGTCAACGCCGGAGTATCGGGCGAAACCACCGCAGGCGGCCTCCAACGGATCGATTTCGTGCTGAAGGGCATGCCCAAGAGGCCCGCGCTCGTCGTGATCAGCCTGGGTGGTAACGACATGCTGCGGGGGCTTTCGCCCGATGAAACCCGCAAGAACCTCGATGCGATCCTGACCAAGTTCAAGGCCGACGGGGTGCCGGTGCTGATGCTGGGCATGCTCGCCGCACCCAACCTGGGGGCGGACTATGCGCAGCGGTTCAATCCGATCTATCCGGCGCTGGCGAATAAGCATGGGGCCAAGCTGGTACCCTTCTTTCTCCAACCGCTATTGGGAAAGCCTCAACTAATCCAGGCAGATCATATTCACCCGACGCTGCAAGGGATCGACGTGCTTGTGTCCAGTACGGCGGATGACGTCGTGAAAGCATTGCCGCGAGCCAAATGATCCTTCGATCAGCCGGCCCACCGTTCAAGCACAATATGCGTGGTAACTTCGGCAACACCGGGGATTTGCACCAGTTCGGTCCGGACCTTTTCGATGCCTTCGACATGCCCGGCGCTGACGCGAACGATCATGTCGTATGGGCCTGCGAGTGAATCGATGGCTTCCACGGCAAGAACATTGCGAAACTTGGGAACGATCTGGGCGCAGCGAAAGCCAGGTTCCAATTTGACGAGCAGGTAAGCGCAGTCCCGCGCGCCGCCATCGCCTTCGACGATCGTGAAGCGTGCAATCGCACCGGAAGCCTGCAGTTTGCCCAACCGATCCTGCGTTGCGGTGCGCGACAGGCCCAAATCGCGAGCCAACGCGACAACCGGGCGACGCGCATCGCGGCGCAGCAGATCGAGCAGCAGCCTGTCCTTCTCGTCCATATCCCGTCCCAACCGGCAGAATGCCGCTTTCACCGTCATCTTGCCCAATGAAACCGGCTCGGATCGCCCGCAATCCTCCCGTTCCCTAGCGAGCACTGGAGAATTCGATGACTCTCGGCCCAGCCTACGCCGCCACGGCACCTATCTCAAGCGGATCGCCGCAAAGCCGGACTCGACAGTCCAGCATCGGCCATCCTGCCGGTTCGGCAAGTGCATACCATTGGTCGACCTTTTGGCGCGATTTCGGCGAGGGTGAGCAGCGACCCGAGCGCTGCCACATTCCCGGCGATCGACAAGAGACGGTGGATCGCCATTGGTCGTCATTTGCCAGTGGATTGGCGCGCGGTGCCGAAGTGCTGGATATTGGCTGCGGCGCCGGCATCGTTGGACGCACTTTGCTTGATTGTCGGTCCGACTTGTTCGTCACCGGGATCGACTTCGCCGAGGTGCCTATTGTGACGGTCCCTAACCTGGCGATCCAGCAAGGCATCAGGATGGAAGCGATGCCGTTTGAAGCCAGCTCATTCGATGCAGCAGTCAGCCTGTTCGGGATCGAATACGGAAATGTCGTCCAAACCACCCGAGAACTGGGGCGGGTCTTGAAGCCGGGCGGGAGATTCAGCTTCGTTATGCACCATTGCGAGAGCGAGATCGCTCGCGAAGGGAGCGCTCGGGTAATGGGGATCAGGGACGCCTTATCCGGCAAATTGAAGGATGCGTTCCTTGCTGGAGACGCTGCCCGCTTTGACCAGCAGCGCTTGCGACTGCTAGGCCAGCATCCAGCAGAACCCACGGTCAAGCTGCTGTGTGATTATTTTGCGCGCACCATCGCGCGTGCACCCGATGAACGGCACGCGATATGGTGCAAGCTGGAGGATGACGTCGCGGTCGAGGTCGCTCTCACCGCTTATATGGTACGGTGTGCCAAGGCACCCGATCAAATGGGATCGTGGCTGGTGTCTTTGCTTTCGGTCATGGCTGTGACCCAGGTTTCGGTAATGCGGCGAAAGTCTGGCGAGCCGATCGCTTGGGCGGTTTGCGGGGTCAGGTAGTTTGGTTATCCCACCCGCACAGCCAGCCCATCGCTCACCCGCCAGACCGCCGCTTCGTCAATAATCGCCTCGAATGGAGCCAATTCGGTCCCGGTAAGCCAAATCTGTGCCGAACCGGTCCGCAGGCGTTCGAACAGCGCCGCGCGTCGCAGCGGGTCGAGGTGCGCGGCGACCTCGTCCAGCAGCAGTAGACCGGGTCGGTCGGGATCGAGCAGTTTAGCGTGAGCAAGGGTTATCGCGATCAGCATCGCCTTTTGCTCGCCGGTCGAACATTCGGCGGCTGGCTGGCCCTTCAATGCCATGGTCACTGCCAGCTCGTCGCGATGCGGGCCGATCAGCGTGCGTTGTGCTGCGCGGTCCCGACGGCGGCCGTCCCTGAGTGCAGTTGCGAGTTCAGCTTCTGCCAACGGTCCGCCTGGTTGATAGGCCAGTTCCGGCCTGGCAAACGGAGTTTCAGGCAAAGCAGCCAACTCTGCAGCAAGCCGGTCAATCAGCCGCGCCCGTGCCTGGGCGACCAGCGTGCCGGCCTCGGCAACTTGCGTTTCTAGCGCGTCGAGCCATTGCGGATCGGGTTCTTGCGGTTCGCCCAGCAAGCGGTTGCGTTCGCGCAGCGCGCCTTCGAGCCGTGCGGCGTGCTTGGCATGCGCGGGCTCAAGCGCCAACACCAGCCGGTCGAGGAACCGTCGCCGTGCTCCCGCGCCTTCCATGAACAGGCGGTCCATCGCCGGAGTAAGCCAACCCACGCTAAGCCATTCGCCCAGCCGCACCGCGGGAGCTAAGGCGCCATTGATTTGTACCACCCTCTGCGCCAGGCGTTCAGGCCGGGTGCCAGTACCCAGTTGCACTCCGCCGACCAATGCGGCGCTGACCGCGAAGCCGCCCTGGCCGCCCTGGCGCGGAATGTCGATCAGCGCCGCGCGCCTGAGACCGCGCCCTGGGGCCAGTAACGAGAGCGCTTCGAGCACATTAGTCTTGCCCGCGCCATTCTCTCCCACCAGCAGGTTGAAGGTCCGTGTATCGTCCAGCCGGGTCTCGGCATGGTTGCGAAATTCGGAAAGCAGGATGCGGTCTAGCGACATGTGGTGGCGATAGGTTGGCCAGGTCGCGCTGTCACGCAAAAGGCTGATCCCGAATATTGGGAAATTTCACCAACTATTTCGCATTCACCTTGGTGAAAGTTTCCGTTCATTCCGCAGAAAGCTAGAATTTCTGCCGATTTCCGAAACTGGCACGGCTCCTGCAAACACTCTGGCATCTGCGGAACACCCCGTGGAACCAAACACTCGAAGGGAATAATACCATGACCACTCAGTCCAACTTCACCAGCCGGCTTGCTGCTGCGGCCTCAGCTTTCTTCATCTCGCTGGTCCTGATCACTGGCACCGTCAGCACCCCGACCACCGCCCAGGCCCATGCCTATTACCTCGGAGAAGTTGCGTGAACCAGATCAACCATTCGGAGTCCAACATGTCCACTCGCACCGGCTTTCGCCTCGACAAGGTCAATGGCAAGTTGATGGGCGTCTGCTCGGGCATCGCCAACTTCTTCGGCTGGGACGTCACCCTGGTCCGCGTCGGCTTCGCGCTCGGCACAATCTTCGGGTTCGGCTCGCTGATCCTGGTCTACCTCGCGATCGGCCTCATCGCCGATTGATCGGGCAACGGTGAGGCCCCGCCCTTCGGGGTGGGGCCTGAACCGCTCCCAATTCTAGACCGCTTCGGTCTTGGCGAAGGGCGAGAAATCGGTGCCTTCATCGAATACATCCACCCCTTCGCGGCGCTTGAGCCAACCGACCACAGCATAGGTCACCGGGGTGAGAAGGGCTTCCCATACGACCTTCAGGAACCAGTTGACGAACATGACAGTCAGCACCTGATCGGTGCTCCATTTTCCCATGAAGGCGATCGGATAGAAGATCGCACTGTCAACCGCCTGGCCGAACACCGTCGAACCAATTGTGCGGGTCCACAAATGCTTGCCTTGGGTAAGGATCTTCATCTTGGCGAGCACGAAGCTGTTGACGAATTCGCCTGCCCAGAAGGCGATCACGGATGCGGCGACGATCCGCCAAGTCGATCCGAACACGCTTTCATAGGCCGGCTGTCCATCCCAGCCGGCAGCAGGCGGCAGGGCGACCACCACCCAGCTCATGAAAGCCATGAACAGCAGCGCCGCGAAGCCCGCCCATACGCAGCGGCGGGCATTGGCATAGCCGTAGACCTCAGTCAGCACGTCACCGATCACGTAGCTGATCGGGAAGAACATGATCCCCGCGCCGAATATGACATTGTCGCTGGTTGGCCGAAGCATTTCGGGCAGCCATGACAACAACATCGCGATGCCAGGAATTGTGACGGTTGAAAGCTTGGCCGCGCCGATCAGGTTCGACAGCAGCAGGATCGCGACGAACGCCGCCATCACGTAGTCGAAATAGCGATAGTGGCGGCGGGCACCGGTGGTGCCGTCGATCGGGGTCAAGGTCTTGTCCATGGCCCCTACGCTAACCGGGTTTGCAAGCCCTGCAAAGCCTGCCTATGAGAAGCCCGGCTGCGCGCCCGTAGCTCATCTGGATAGAGCGCGAGACTTCTAATCTTGAGGCAGCAGGTTCGAGTCCTGCCGGGCGCGCCAGCCTAACCCCGCGCAGCGCTTTCCAAAATCTCGCCATCGACGGGATAGCCCGCATCGGCTGGGATCAGCAGCCACGGCTGGCCATCGCGGATCTCCATGAACGGCGTGATCATTTGCGAGGGGAATACGGCGACATGGGCCAGCGCATCGGCATATGAGGCGAATTGGGCCAGTCGTTCCAGATTGCGGCGGGTCGGGAAGATCACTTTGATCTCACCGCGCTCTGCCAAGTCCAGTGCACCGCTGGCACTGACCCAGAACAAATGGGTATTCTCGGTATCGTCGACTTGCAATTCGACCGCCCCGGTGCCCAGGTCCGCCAGGTAGAAGCGGGTGTCAAAAACCCTGATCTCGCGGTGTTTGGGCCGCCAGCGCGAAAACGGAACCAAGGCGTCGAGGTCGAGCGTCCAGCCCATCTCGGTCAGCGCCGGAGCCAGTTCTCCGGTTTGGAGCAGCAGGTCGCGCGCTCGCCGCGCCGTGGCGAGGTCCGGCTGCTGGTGAATGCCCACAACCAGTCCGGTTTCCTCCAGCGTTTCGCGCACCGCCGCGATCCTTGCGGCCAGTTCGTCGACCGCTTCTTCGTCACTGGCGCCGAGTTTGAGCGCCAACGCCCGATCGGCATCGTCAACCCGTCCGCCCGGAAATACCGCCGCGCCGCCGGCAAAGCGCATTTCCTTGGCGCGCTGGACCATCAGGATTTCGGGCGGACCGCCATCAGCGGCATGGCGAAAGATCACCAGCGTCGCGGCCGGGGTTGCGGGCGGCATCTCGCCCTGGGGGTCGAACATTTCGTTGAGGTCCATGGGCCGCACCCTGCCTTGCCCGGCAAGCTTTGCCAAGAGGCCTGAGCAGTGGCAAGAACTGTCGGATAGCTTTACAACTAACTGATAGTGAATGCCGGCTTCATGAGCTAAGCTACTGATTTTGCGATACCGAAGAAAACTGGCACGGCCTATGCATAGTAGCCTGCACCCCCAAAGCAGTCTCGAATGAGGCGGGGCCGCCCCCTGGTCTCCGCGGTCCCGCCTCCCCGAGAACACCCCCACCTCAGGAACACACCAATCACGCCGGTTAGGTCAATAACGCCCTAACGTGCGCGAAAGCGTTTCTTCATGGCTTCGCACTACGATTGCACGCAACACTTGCCAAGCCCGGCAAGCTTTTCGAACGACGAGGCAATTTCTTGAGCCTGCTGGGGGATCAGAACCGCGATTGGCGCCGGGCCAGGCTATTTGGCCCGATTATGGCAATGACCTTTGGCGGGCTGATCCTGCTGGTCGTGCTTTCCAGCTTTCTGGTTCGACGATTCGACATTGTTGCGGCTGAACGTGAACAAGTTTTGGTCGAGCACGGCTTTGAGCGGCAGCTTGAGGAATTCAATGCTGTCGTGGCGACCCAGGTTGACTGGGACGATGCGATCAAGAGCCTCGATCACAAGTTCGATGCCGGGTGGGCCGATTTCAACGTCGGCAACTACCTTTATACCTTCAACGGCTTCTCGCACTCGTTTGTACTCGACCGAGACGAAAAGCCGATATACGCCGCCGATCACGGTGAACGCGCCCCGCTAAGTACGTTTGCTGCCTTCGAAACGGTTGCCCGCCGCATGATCCCGGCGATCCGTGCGGCGGAAGTCCAGCGTGGCCCGATCCGTCCACGGCCCGGCAAAAACAACATCGTGATCCCGCCGATCCAGAAAAACACGATCGCCCAGGTGGCCGGAACAACTTACATCGTCACAGCCACACTGGTGCAGCCGGACTTCGGCAAGGTGCTGCCCAAAGGGCCGCGCGCGCCGGTGGTGATCACTGCCAAGCCGATCGACGCAGTAACGCTTAAGGCCTTTTCCGCCCGTTACCTGCTTGATGATCTGTTGCTGCTCGATCCGACCGTGCAGCCGAAGAATCGTCAGCAAATGGTTCTGCGCGATCTCGATCGAACCAGTCTGGCAGCCTTGTCCTGGGTGCCCAGGCAGCCGGGCACATTCCTGCGCCGGCAACTGCAATGGCCATTGCTTTCGGGCCTGATCTTGCTTTGCCTGCTGGCACTGTTGGTGATGCGGCGCGGTAAGGCGATCGTCAACGAATTGATCGCCAGCGAAACCCGCGCCCGACATCTGGCCTACCATGACCAATTAACCCAGCTGCCTAATCGGGCGCTGCTGTTCGAACGACTGCGTACACTGTTGACAATTGACTTCGAAACAGGCCGCCGTTTGGCGGTCATTTGCGTTGATCTCGACCGGTTCAAGGAAGTTAATGACACGCTTGGACACCACGCGGGGGACGAGCTGATCCAGACGGTGGCGACACGGTTGCGGGAAACATGCAGCGATGCCGAAGTGATTGCGCGACTTGGCGGGGACGAATTCATCGTCTTGATGGAATTCACTGATGCCGAGCAAGTCCGCGAGCTAAGCGAACGGATTCTGACGGCTGTCGCCGAGCGGATCGAAAGCGAGTTCGGTTGGCTGGAAGTAGGATGCTCGCTGGGTGTAGCGGTCATTGATCACTCCGGCGTCGAGCCGACCGAGGCGCTGCGCTGGGCTGACGTGGCAATGTACCGTTCAAAGGATGGCGGGCGCAAACGGGTTACATTCTTCGAAGCCGAGATGGACGATGCCTTGCGTGCGCGTCGCTCGCTTGAGGCCGATCTGCGCACCGCGCTGGGCGATGGTTCGCTGCACATGGTTTACCAGCCGCAAGTTGACCGTAAGGGTCAGGTGACCGCAGTCGAAGCGCTGGTGCGTTGGGACCATCCGCGCCGCGGCGCAATCCCCCCAGGGATTTTCGTGCCGCTGGCCGAGGAAACCGGGCTGATCCTGCCGCTGGGAGAATTCGTGCTGCGGCAGGGCTTTGC
>Ga0209023_10001417_pt1 | contig 32252 bp, 31 predicted proteins | sample LakOneMetagenome_FD_187468 | JGI IMG/M metagenome (GOLD analysis project Ga0209023, IMG submission 187468) | Freshwater and sediment microbial communities from Lake Erie, Canada (SPAdes) (version 2) | ecosystem: Environmental > Aquatic > Freshwater > Lentic | place: Lake Erie, Canada...
AGCTCAGTCACGCGCTACGCGAAGCAGCCCTTGAGTCCGGTGACATCGTGATCGGCGAGGGTGCCCCGCCATCGTCAGCGTCGCCGCCCGCCGGTCATTTTCTGGATCGCGCGCTATGATCGCGGACGCCAAAAACACGCTCGCGGTCGCGCTGCATTACGACAAGAGCGGCGCGCCGCGCGTCGTTGCCAAGGGCAAAGGCACGATTGGCGAGAAGATCATCGAGATCGCCAAGCAGAACGACATTCCCATTCAGGAGAATGAGGTGCTTGCGGGCGCGCTCTCCAATGTGGAATTGGGCGACGAGATTCCAGCCGAGCTTTACAAGGCGGTGGCGGAAGTGCTCATTTTCGTCATGCGCCTGTCCGGACGCCTGCGCTGAACGTACTTCGGCCATGATCGCTGCGGATTTTCACACCTTCTCTGACTCGGAGCCCCCACTCTTGCTGACCCGCCGTCACGCCATTCATCTTGCCGCTTGCGCGGCGATCTTTCCCGAAGCCGCCGTCGCGCGCGGACCGCAAACCGAGGTGAGGGACGCGCTCGCCAAACGATTCACCGATGATGGGACAGTGGGTGGATTCGTCGCCTTCAAGGTCGACGAAAAGCTGTTCGTGCTCAGCGACAATACGCGGCCGCGTCAGGCCATACTTCCCGCATCGACGTTCAAGATTCCGAATTCGATCATCGCGCTGGAAAGCGGCGTTGTCAAAGATCCTGACAAGGACGTGTTCAAGTGGGACGGCACGAGCTACGCCATCGCCGAGTGGAACAAGGATCACACCTTGCGATCGGCTATCGCCGCATCCGCTGTCCCGGTCTATCAGGAGATCGCGCGGCGCGTTGGGCCGACGCGTATGCAAAGCTATGTCGATGCGTTCGACTACGGAAACCATGACATTGGCGGCGGCATCGACCGCTTCTGGCTCACCGGCAATCTGCGAATATCTCCGATGCAGCAGATCGCGTTTCTCGACAAACTGCGTCGCCGCAAGCTGCCGGTCTCGAAGCGTTCGCAGAATTTGACATGCGATATTCTGCCAGTGACGAAGGTCGGTGACAGCGTGATCCGCGCCAAGAGCGGCTTGATCGGTGTCGATGACCGCACCGCGCGAGACGGCATCACAACGTCGGTCGGCTGGCTGGTCGGCTGGGCGGAGAAGGGCAGCGCGCAGACGGTGTTTGCGATGAACCTCGATATCCGCGACCCGAAGCATACGGCAAACCGCATGGCGATCACGCAGCAACTGCTCGGCGATATTGGAGCCATTTGAGGCTCCGAAAGGGCCCGGATGTGGCCGCCCATCAAGCGGATTTATCGCCGGTGATTAAAGCGGCTCGCACTTTGCGCCGGATGCGAGCCGCTCTGATATTTCTCTGAAAACAAAGCCGTTTTCTCCGCTCTCGAGGGCATGCTAGAAAGCTGGCCAAGCGATTTTGAGAGCGGTGCCAGCCGCCAAAGTGGGGACGACATCCATGAAGCACATCCTCGAAGCACTCGATGACCGGCGCGCCGGAGCCAAAAAAGGCGGCGGCGAAAAGCGCATCGAAGCGCAGCACGCGCGAGGCAAGCTGACGGCCCGTGAGCGCATCGAGCTGCTGCTCGATAAGGGCTCGTTCGAGGAATTCGACATGTTTGTCGAGCATCGCTCGGTCGAATTCGGAATGGACAAGAACAAGGTGCCCGGCGACGGCGTCGTCACCGGCTGGGGTACGGTGAACGGCCGCACCATTTTCGTGTTCGCGAAAGACTTCACCGTGTTCGGCGGCTCGCTCTCCGAGACCCACGCGCTGAAAATTACCAAGCTGCAGGACATGGCGCTGAAGGCGCGCGCGCCGATCATCGGGCTTTACGATGCGGGCGGGGCGCGCATTCAGGAAGGCGTTGCGGCGCTGGCGGGCTACTCTTATGTGTTCCGCCGCAACGTGCAGGCGTCAGGTGTCATTCCGCAGATCAGCGTCATCATGGGACCGTGCGCGGGCGGCGACGTCTATTCGCCCGCGATGACCGACTTCATCTTCATGGTGAAGAACACCAGCTACATGTTCGTCACCGGCCCGGATGTGGTGAAGACGGTCACCAACGAAGTTGTCACGGCGGAAGAACTCGGCGGCGCGAGCGTCCATGCCACGCGTTCGTCCATCGCGGACGGCGCGTTCGACAACGATGTGACGACTCTTCTTCAAATGCGACGGCTGATCGACTTCCTGCCGAGCAACAACACCGCCGGCGTGCCGGAATGGCCGAGCTTCGACGATATCGAGCGCACGGAAGATTCGCTCGATACGCTGATCCCGAGCAATCCGAACCAGCCCTACGACATCAAGGAATTGATCCTCAAGGTGGTGGACGAGGGGGATTTCTTTGAAATTGCCGACACGTTCGCAAAGAACATCGTCACCGGCTTCGGGCGCGTCGCGGGCAAGACTGTGGGCTTTGTCGCCAATCAGCCGATGGTGCTGGCGGGCGTGCTAGACAGCGATGCCTCGCGCAAAGCAGCGCGCTTCGTCCGGTTCTGCGATGCGTTTAATATTCCAATCGTTACTTTCGTGGACGTGCCGGGCTTCCTGCCGGGCACCGCGCAGGAATACGGCGGCCTCATCAAGCACGGCGCGAAGCTGCTGTTCGCCTACAGCCAGTGCACTGTGCCGCTAGTGACCGTCATCACGCGCAAGGCCTATGGTGGCGCGTTCGACGTGATGGCGTCGAAGGAAATCGGCGCGGACATGAACTACGCCTGGCCGACGGCGCAGATCGCGGTGATGGGCGCGAAGGGCGCGGTGGAGATCATCTTCCGGCAGGACATCGGCGACGCGGAAAAGATCGCTGCGCGAACCAAGGAATACGAAGATCGGTTCTTGTCACCGTTCGTCGCGGCCGAGCGTGGCTATATCGACGACGTGATCATGCCTCACTCGACCCGCAAGCGCATCGCCCGCGCGCTCGCGATGCTGAAAGACAAACACGTCGATGTGCCGATGAAGAAGCACGACAACATTCCGTTGTGAGGGTGGTGGTGCGTTGCGATTGATCGAGCCTAGCGACGATAGAGCAGCGCATCAATTTTGATCGGACTGCCTGCAAAACAGGCGGTCCGGATCGCCATAAATTTTCGAACGAAGTGCAATAACACTTTGTTTCCGCTGGTTTTACGCCGTGATTGCTCTTGCCGCTCCATGGCACGACTATTGCTTATCTAGACACCAGTCAACGACGACCGCCGTCCTACGAATCTGCCATCGCCGAATGTGATGAAGGCACAAGGACGATCATGTGGTGTCGTTTTGAACGACGCGCCGCACGCGTCGTCTCTTTGTCTCATACACATCTGCGTGTCGCGATTTCTCCGGCGGTCTTTAACTCACGGAGCTGTAATGTCGTATCTCGCGCCTTCCGAATTCGTCACCAAGATGGTGGACGCCGGCGAATCCAAAATTTTCATGTCGACACGCGACACGTTGATCCGTTCCTACATGGCCGGAGCCATTCTGGCGTTGGCCGCATGGTTCGCGGTAACGATCAACGTGAACACCGGCCAGCCGCTTGTTGGCGCGCTCCTGTTTCCGGTCGGCTTCTGCATGCTGTACCTCTTGGGCTTCGATTTGCTGACCGGTGTGTTCGTTCTGTCGCCACTAGCGTGGCTCGACAAGCGGCCCGGTGTCACGCTCGGCGGCGTATTCCGCAACTGGGGCCTCGTGTTCGTCGGTAACTTTGGCGGCGCGCTGACCACGGCTTTCCTGATGGCGTTCGTCACCACGTTCGGCTTTACGCAGGAGCCGGACAAGGTCGGAGCGACGATCGGAAACGTTGGCGAGGCCCGTACGCTGGGTTATGCCGCACACGGCGCGGCCGGTATGGCGACGTTGTTTTTTCGTGGCGTGCTGTGCAACTGGATGGTTTCGACCGGCGTCGTCGGCGCCATGATCTCGACCACGGTGCCCGGCAAGGTCATCGCGATGTGGATGCCCATCCTGGTGTTCTTCTACATGGTGTTTGAACATTCAGTCGTGAACATGTTCTTGTTTCCGTCAGGGCTCATGCTGCATGCGAAGTTCTCGATTCTGGATTACCTGATCTGGAATGAGATCCCGACCGTGCTCGGCAATTTGGTCGGCGGCCTCGCGTTTACCGGCCTCACGCTTTACTCCACGCATGTGATGACCGCGCCGAAGCGCGACGTAGCATCTTCGGCCAAGCGCCTCGCAGCCTGATCCTGCTTGTCAAATGGAGCCTCGCCCTGCAAAGGTGAGGCTCCATGACGCAGCGTCGCATGCCGCATCAATTGCAAATTTCGGTCGGGCAATATTCCGACAAGGGGCGCAAGGAGGTCAATCAGGACTTCTTCGGCGCGCTGATTCCCGATGCGCCGCTGCTCGACTTGAAGGGCATCTCTGTCGTTCTCGCGGACGGCATCAGCAGCAGCGCTGTCAGCCAGATCGCGAGTGAATCGGCTGTCAAAAGTTTTCTTCTGGATTATTACTGCACGTCTGAAGCGTGGTCGGTGAAGACATCAGCGCAGCGCGTCATCGCCGCGACCAATTCATGGCTGCATGCGCAAACGCGGCAAAGCCATCACCGATATGATCCCGACAAGGGTTATGTCTGCACCTTCAGCGCCATTGTTTTCAAATCGGCGATGGCGCATCTCTTCCATGTCGGTGATTGCCGCATCTATCGCGTCGCGGGCAATTCGCTCGAGCAATTGACTGAAGATCATCGGGTTCATTTATCATCCGAGCAGAGCTATCTCGGACGCGGGCTGGGCGTTAATCCCCATATCGAGATCGACTATTACGCTCATCAGATCGAGAAGGGTGACGTTTTCCTGCTGGCGACCGACGGCGTTTACGAGCATGTCAGTTCGCGATTCATGGCTGATGTTATTCGCGGAGGACATGCTGATCTCGATCAGGCGGCGCGGCAGATTTCCGAAGCAGCCTATAGCAACGGTAGCAAAGATAATCTGACCGTTCAGATTGTTCGCGTCGATGATGTGCCGGGTGGCGATAGCGGGGAGATTCTCGCTCAGGTCTCCAGCTTGCCGCTGCCGCCGTTGCTCGACGCGCGAATGGTTTTCGACGGTTATCGCATTGTGCGCGAAATCCACGCCAGCAGCCGCAGTCATATTTATCTCGCCGAAGACATCGAAAGCGGAGAGCTCGTTGCGCTGAAGACGCCGTCCATCGATCTACGCGACGATCCGGATTATCTGCGGCGCTTCATGATGGAGGAATGGATAGCACGGCGTATTGACAGTCCACATGTGCTCAAGCCGTGCCACCAGTCGAGGGCGCGGAGCTATCTCTATGTGGCGATGGAGTTCATCGACGGACAGACGCTGACCCAGTGGATGATTGATCATCCGAAACCTGAGCTTGAAGATGTTCGCGGCATCGTCGAGCAGATCGCGAGCGGGTTGCGCGCGTTTCACCGCAAGGAAATGCTGCATCAGGATCTGCGGCCTGAGAATGTCATGATCGACAGGACGGGAACGGTAAAGATCATCGATTTCGGATCAGTGCGCGTGGCGGGCGTTGTCGAGTTGTCGGGGCATGGCGACGACATTCTCGGCACGCTGCAATACACCGCGCCGGAATATTTCGTCGGGGAGGGCGGCTCACCGCAGGCGGATCAGTTTTCGCTCGGCGTGATCGCTTATCAGATGCTGACGGGCCGGTTACCCTATGGTGCGGAGATTGCTCGCGCGAAAGGGAAAGCTGCCTATCGCAAGGCTCGCTATGTACCCGCAACGAATGACAATACAGCTATCCCGGTTTGGGTCGACCGCACACTACAGCGTGCGGTGAGCCTCGATCCGGCCAAGCGATATCCGGTGCTCTCGGAATTGCTGTTCGATCTTCGTCATCCGAACGCGAGTTACGTCGACCAGCGCCCTGTGCCCCTTATCGAACGTAATCCGCAGATGTTCTGGAAGGGACTTTCGTTGGCGCTGGGGTTGGTCGTCGTCATCATGCTCGCGATGCGGCGCGGTTTCTGAGCGCTCATTTGCGTTCCGCGTTTTGCTCTCCGCGAGCTTCTGGCATTTCGGATTCCGAAGGTCGTTCATCTTTAAAACTCGCGGGGCAAGTCCGAAGATATTGCGGAACCTACGTGGTTCAGATTGCGTTCATCCACACTCCTGAATTCTGGCAGGACAAGATCATCTGAAGACACGAGGGAGGTTCTATGGATCGCCGCGGGTTTCTGAAGATTGCTTTCGGCGTGGTCGCCGGTGTGGCGGCTGCAACAGCCGCGCGCGCAGCGCCGCTCATGCCGCAGCCGCTCTCCGACAAGCCGCTCGACACTGAGCAACTGCCGCAAAACGCCGTCGCCAATGACGACGATTTGAAAGATGCTCAAATCGAGCAGGTGCGTTGGGGCCGCCGCCGGTGGGGTTGGCGTCGCAGGGGCTGGCGTCGGAGACGGTTCTGGGGTTTCCGGAGACGCCGTTGGCGCCGCCGCCGCTTCTGGGGTTGGCACCGCCGCAGGCCCTTCTATCGCCGCCGGTACTGGCGTCGCCGCTATTGGTGATGTGAAAACAATAAAGGCGCGGCATCACTGCCGCGCCTTTTGCTTTGTTCATTCTTGTATTTGATCCGGCCCGCGCTTGAGCTCCAGCGGTTAGATGCCTGTGCTTTTAGAATGGCACCGTGATTGTGCCCGCGCCGCCGTAACCCCATTTCGATTGGAAGGCCAGGACGGCGGGCGTGCCGATTGCTGTCGGGTTGGTCACACCCGCAACAGCGCTGTCCCATGTGGCAAAGCCAGAAGCGGAAAATTTCGCCCAGCCCGCATCGTAAGTCCCCGCGAGGTTAAAACGGTCGCGATTGGCAAAGCGAGTGTTTGTGCCTGTGACGCTGCTAGTAAAGTACACGCCAGAGCAGGGAAGTGCCGACGATTGATTGAAACTCATACAATCGTTGCCACGAAGATCGGTGTTAAGGGCAAGCAGAGACACCGCCACGCCCGCGTTGACGGAGAATACCGGCGTCACCTGATAGGTGAGGCTCAACCCCATTTCGCCGCCAGCGCGGAAGCTCACCAGGCGCTCGTCGATGAATCCCGGTGGCGCAAAACCTGGCGAGCCGTAGTAAAATGAAGTGTCGGAACGATAGATTGTGCGGCTTTGCGAGCCGACGAGGCCAATCGACGGCGTGAGAATCCATTGCGGCCCCAACGCGACATCTGATTTCAGGCGTAACGCGCCACCGATTTCCTGATGGTTTACTTTCAGAATTGTCGTTCCGTCGCAGCTACTGCAGGTTCCCTGCGTAGCACCGCTGATCGATGGGATTACAGTCAATGAATTGACGCCTTGGCCGCCAGTCACGGTGGTGTTGCCAGCGAATCCACCAAACGAGAACTCAAGCCGCGAATTGTTTCCGACGATAGCGCCGGGAATTTTTGTTCCGATGGTCAACTCGCCCGCGGCACCGGTCACGGTCATGCCGCCGCTTGTAAAGATTGTCCGACCGTTTGACGTGTACGGTGCGCTGAATGAGGGCAATTGCTGTGCGATGACGCCGCCGCCGGTCGTGACGTAGACCGACGTCGCTGCCGACAGCGGCGTCGGATCCGGCGAGGAAAAGATGAGGGGATCAGCTTGCGCAGCGCAAGCGGAGCCCAATACGAGGACTGCAGCAATCGATGTCCTGATCATGGGCAAAACTCACATAAGGTATAAAATCTGAACTGAGCATAAGTCGGCTCCCTTCAAATGTATGTAACTGTTATGCAACAATAATTTTCAATTCCGCGCCCAATCGCTGGTATCTAGTTAGGCATAAAAAACCCCGCCGAAGCGGGGTTTTGTATTTTGGTGAGGCCGCGTTTAGCGCCAGCGGCAGCCGAAACGGGTCATCCCTTGGCCGGGAGGGCAACGGCGGCCCGGACGAACGACCACAACCGCAGGAGCGACAACCGCCGGACGAACAACGACGACATCGCCACGGTTCACGCGGCAGCCGCCATACGGTCCGCGATGAAAGCCGGGGCCGCAACCGCCTGCGACATGGATCACATCCGTACCTGCAGATGAAGGAGCCAGCGGCATCGCGCTGCCGGTGCCAATGCCGGCGACTGAGACAGCGAGCAATGCCGCTGCGAACATGGTTTTCATGGAAAAATTCCTTCCTAAAGTCACTTGTTTGCGGAGCTTTCCGGCGAGCGATCAGGCTGAAAGCAATTCGCCAGCACCCGGCCAGCAGGCGAACACTATTCTTCGGAAGATTGACGCAAGATGAACCGAATGTGGTCGCGGATCGGATTCGCAGAAACTTGTTCTGCAGCGCGCTAGCGAGTCATCACGGGGTAGGAAATTTCAAGCATGTGATCTCGGAGACGGAACGATTCAAGTTCACGGAGCGTTCATGTCAGGTAGGCGACAGTTGTTTCACTGCTGCCTCACAGGAGGAAGACACTATGGAACGTCGTGACTTTTTGAAATTCGCGTTTGGCGTCGCTGCCGGCGCGGGAGCGATTGCCGCTGCTGCAACAGCCGCGTCCGCCGCTCCAATGCTGTCGCATCACAATTTGACCGGGCGCAATGAGCCGGATGTGGCCGCTGAGCCCGCTCTTGCCGATCAGGACGATCTCGCGCGCGCAGAGCCGGAAAAGGTTTACTGGCGCCGCCGTTATTATCGCCGCCGTTACTGGCGCCGCCGCCGCTGGTAGGCAGCGGTTCAAATAAAAACCCCGGCTTAAAGCCGGGGTTTTTATTTGAGGTCTATTCCTTACGGCATTTGCCGAGCAGATTGCGCCGGTACCCGAGCGGACATTTGCGGGCGAACAGGCGCATCAAGCGCGGGCCTTCCGGCTGCGGGCGGCAGGCGCCGCTCGGGAGCCGTTGAAATCCGATGCCGCATCCATCCTTCACCGTGATCACGGCGCTGCTCATGTCAATTGTGACAGGAGCGATCGGTGCTGCCTGCGCAGCGCCGATCCAGAGCAGGGAAGCTGCAACAGCCGCGGCTGCGACGCGCGTTTTCATAGCCGGCGGCCTCAGAGTTTAGGTGCGTTGCCGAGCGGTGTTTTGTTGAGAGCTTCGTTTTTCTCGGCGGCGAAAGCATCTTCGTCGATCTTCGCGGCGCTGACGATCTGTTTGAAGTCGATCAAAGTGAACTCAGCCTTGCTGACGCGATCCGTCGTAATGCCGGGCGAAATTTCCACCGCGACCAGGCCGTCGCAGTTCGCGGCTTTCGCCTCGGTGGCGAGTTTGTCGAGCGTCTTGTCCAGCGCCTGCGCGCGCTTCAGCGCGGCGACGCAACTGCCGCGGCCGTTGGCATCGTTGAGCGCCACTGCGATCTTGGGGTTTATCGGTGCATTGAGCGCTTCCAGCGCGGAAGCGGGCGTGTATTTCTGCTTCACCGACATCACTTTGCCGGCCTTGTAGAAATAATACAGCCGTCCGTCGCCGATGGCGGTCGGCGGACCGTATTTGGCGGTGACTCGCTCGATCATTTCAGCCTTCGAGGGCTGCTTGTCGGATGCGAAGCCGAGATTACGAGAGACGTAATAGGCGCGGTTGGCGCTGGCGGGCGACGAAAACGCAGCCATCATGGATTCGCCGGGATGGTTGCTGGTCGCGGGCGACTTGAATTTCATCACAGTGACATAGGTCACATTGGTGCCGCCGAACTTCTGCTGCGACGCTTCGGGCTTTACGCCGGGCAGATCCTTCAAGTAGGCCTCGAAAATCGGGGCGGCCTTGGTGCCTTCGGTGTTGCTAGACACGCCGACAATGTCGGGCTGCAGTTTGGCGGAAAACGCCGCGTCCGGTGTTTTGGGCTTGATCTCATAAGCCCAGCCCGCAGCGGGGGCCGCAATCGAAGACACGGCAAGGAAGGCCACAAACCCACTACGAAACATCGTTCACCTGTTCAGAAACCGGGACAAAAAGCGCCGAAAGCGCAGGGAATTACGCCAATTTTTGCGCCGCGCTGTCAACTGCGGAATTGGTCTGAAGGCTGGGTCAGTCAGGCGGTCTTTTGAGCCGAGCCGTACTGTTTGGAGACATGATTGTCTTTTTCGAGCTTTGCCTGCGTCAGTCCGCTACAGAAAAACCGTCGCGTTTCCTCGAGCGACTGTTGCGCTATCGTGGAACTCAGAAACTCCTCGGAGAAAGGGAGAAAGATGCCGGTCTCGATCAGCGACAAACGCGCCCAGTTCCGCAAGCTCCATGATAGCGGCTGCTTCGTGCTGCCGAATCCGTGGGACGTCGGCAGTGCGCTGCTTTTGCAGGGAATGGGGTTCAAGGCGCTGGCATCCACGAGCTCAGGCTTCGCCTGGACCACCGGACGCCGCGACAACAGCGTGACCTGCGACGATGTGGTCGCGCACCTCAAGACGCTGTGCGATGCGATCGATGTGCCGATCAACGCCGACTTCGAGGCTGGCTTCGCACACGATCCGAAAGGCGTCGCGGCCAATGTCGCGCGCGGCGTCGCGACAGGCGTGGCGGGATTGTCCATTGAGGATTCCACCGGCGATCCATCCGCGCCGCTGTACGAGGTCAAGCTCGCGGTGGAGCGTATGCGTGCGGCTCGAAAGGCGATCGACGAGAACGGCGGCGATGTGCTGCTGGTTGGACGATGCGAGGGTTTTCTGGTCGGCCAGCCCAATCTGGACGCCACGATTGCACGGCTCATCGCATACGCCGAGGCTGGTGCGGATTGTCTCTATGCACCCGGCATCAGGACCAAGAAAGAGATTGCCACCGTGGTGAAGGCGCTCGCGCCGAAGCCCGTGAACGTGCTGATTGCGCAGCCCGGTCTGACAGTCCCGGAAATAGCGGATCTCGGCGTGCGGCGCATCAGCATCGGCGGCGCGCTGGCGCGGACGGCATGGGGCGCGTTTCTACGCGCAGCACGTGAGATCGCAGATAGCGGGTCGTTCAACGGCCTCGCGCAAGGCGTGCCGCATGCTGAGATCAACGGCCTGTTTCCAAAAGGTCAGCCGTAGCTCAAATAAAAAGCGGACATCCTTTCGGATGCCCGCGTTATCGATCACATCGTCGCTGTTAGTTGCTCGACGGAGCCGTAGGGGCGCTGTTCGTCGGAGCTGTCTGACTTGACGGAGCAGAACCAGTGGTCTGGCCGATCGGCGCGCGCGGCAATTGAGCTGTTGTGCCTGTCGGCGAGGCCGGAGCCGTCTGCGCGACCGGCTTCGCATCGGGCGGTACAGGCTTTGATGTCATGCTGTAAACGACCACGCCAAAAAGAGCGACCAAGGCGATAACGAGCATTGCGACCCGGCCTTGCGGCCGAGGGCGTTGATCGAGCTGAAGGTCTTCCTGCGAGGTTTGACCGGCGCGCTGACGAATCAATTCGGCGTCGGTCCTTGGGTCGTCCAGATTGCGTTCGATGGGCATGCAATGTTCCTTCGTTAATTGTCTGCCAAGACAACGGCTCGCGGGCAGGGACGTTCCCTACCGGATCGAACCATCACATCGATTATGGGTAACCGAGTGCGCGCCAGTTACCGGCTGCTGCCAGCCGTCTGCGCTGTCGTGATCGACGATGGAGCGGATGCTTCGTGCGACACAGGGTCCATGCGTGACAGAACCAGTGCCAAGATAACGAGAATAGCGACGCCGATCACCGCCTTGATTGGCTTGCCGCTCTGATTGAATTCGAAATCATCGGTGGTCCGCTCATTCTGCCCCTCGCGAAATTGGGCGTTAGAGGTCCAACCGGGCTTTGATGTATGGGCCATGATGCATTCCTTCCAGTTGATGTGCGCCCCGTTGAGACCGGGGTCGCTGTACCTCAATAACGGCTCGGGCATTGCGACCGTTCCGGCTAAGCGTTGCATCAGGGGAAGGGCAGCCTTGCAGCGGGTGCCGCACCGCAGCGAGCGCTGTTGCGAGTGTTGAGGCGCGATCTTTCGCAATCTCCTTTCGGATGTGGGCCGCAGCGCGACACAACGCTTCCGCCAGAGCCACGGCGCGAGCCTAAAATTGCGTTTGGAAACAAAGGTCTGATGATTGCGATTTGTGATGCGCACGCAACCAAAAGCAACATAGACTGGTTCTAAGATAGACTCGTCACACGGCGACAACAGCCCGGCAAAGAGGCAAGACCACTATGGGAATCAACCAGGGGCCGATCAGTCTCGATCAGAAATACACGCAAGCCTCAGGACACGTTTTCCTTACGGGCATTCAGGCGCTGGTTCGGCTGCCGATGGCGCAAGTGAGGCGCGACCGCGCCGCTGGTCTCAACACCGCAGCATTTGTGTCGGGATATCGTGGCTCGCCGCTCGGCGGCTATGACCAGCAATTGTTCGCCGCGCGCAAACATCTCGAACAGTACAACGTTAAATTCCAGCCGGGCGTGAACGAAGATCTCGCTGCGACCGCGATATGGGGCTCGCAACAGCTGAATCTGTCGCCCGGCGCGAAGTTCGATGGTATCACCGGCATCTGGTACGGCAAAGGTCCGGGCGTGGATCGCTGCGGCGACGTGTTCCGTCACGGTAACGCTGCAGGCTCCGCGAAGAACGGCGGCGTGCTGTGTCTGGCAGGCGACGATCACGGCGCGAAGTCGTCTACCGTTCCACATCAGTCCGATCACGCCTTTATGTCCGCGCTGATGCCGTATCTCTATCCGTCGAGCATCCACGAGATGATCGAGATGGGTTTGCTTGGCATTGCGATGTCGCGCTATTCCGGCTGCTGGGTCGGTATGAAAGTCATCACCGAAACCGTGGAGACCACGGCGGAGATCGATCTCACCGATGAAATGACGCCGTTTATCATTCCGCCGGACTTCGAGATGCCGCCGGGCGGCCTCAACCTGCGTTGGCCGGACGACCGCTACGCGCAGGACAAGCGCCTTCAGGACTACAAGGGCTTTGCTGCGGTCGCATTCGCGCGCGCCAACAAGATCAACCGCGTCACGATGGACTCGCCGAACGCGCGTTACGGCATCATGGCGTCCGGCAAGAGCTACGAAGATATCCGGCAAGCGCTGCGAGAACTCGGTATCACGCCGGAAGTTGCCGCAAAAATTGGCTTGCGTCTTTACAAGATCGGCATGCCGTGGCCGCTGGAGCCGGAAGGCGTGCGCCAGTTCGCGGTCGGTCTCGAAGAGATTTTCATCGTCGAAGAGCGCCGCGAGATCGTCGAGAACCAGGTCAAGCAGGAGCTGTTCAACTGGCGCGACGATGTTCGTCCGCGCATCATCGGCAAGATGGACAATCACGACAAACGCTTTTTGCCGTTTGCCGAAGAACTCAGCGTCGCGTCATTGGCCAGTTCGCTCACCGAGCGGCTGCTGACGCTCGATCTCAATCCCGAAGTCGTCTCGATGCTGCGGGCGAAAGCCGACTGGTTCAACGGTCGTCAGGCGACGCAGGTTCAGGCTGTCGCGCCGGTGACACGCACACCGTATTTTTGTTCGGGCTGTCCTCACAACACATCCACCAAAGTCCCCGAAGGCAGCCGCGCGATGGCCGGCATCGGCTGTCACTTCATGGCGCTGTGGATGGACCGCAACACCGAAACGTTCACGCATATGGGCGGCGAGGGCGTGCCATGGGTCGGCGTCGCGCCGTTCACCAACGAGAAGCATGTCTTCGTCAATCTCGGCGACGGCACCTATTTCCATTCGGGCAGTCTCGCGATCCGACAAGCCGTCGCTTCCAAGGCGAACATCACCTACAAAATTCTCTACAACGACGCGACGGCGATGACCGGCGGCCAGCATGTGGACGGCGATCTCTCGCCACAGCAGGTTACATTCCAGCTTCACAGCGAAGGCATCCGCGACATTTATCTGGTTTCGGAAACTCCCGATGCCTACCCGGCGTCCGCTATCGCACCGGGCACCAAGGTAGCGCATCGCGACGAACTCGATCACGTCATGAAGACGCTGCGCGAAGTGCCAGGATGTTCGGCCATTGTGTTCGTGCAGACTTGTGCAGCCGAAAAACGCCGCCGGCGTAAGCGCGGTCTGCTGGAAGATCCGGCGAAGCGCGTCATCATCAATGCTGCGGTCTGCGAAGGCTGCGGCGATTGCTCTGTGCAATCGAACTGCATTTCTGTGGAGCCGCTCGAGACGGAGATGGGCCGCAAGCGCACCATCAACCAGTCGAGCTGCAACAAGGACTATTCGTGCGTGAAGGGCTTTTGCCCGTCGTTCGTCACCGTGGAGGGCGGTACGCTGCGTAAGCGCGCGCCGATTGATCTCGGCGATCTCGGTGAAATACCACCGCCAGCTTCGATGCCGTCGCTCGATAGGCCTTATAACGTGGCCGTGGGCGGCGTTGGCGGCACCGGCGTGCTGACCATCGGCGCACTGCTTGGCATGGCCGCGCATATCGAAGGCAAGGCCAGCATGATCCTTGATATGTCGGGCCTCGCGCAGAAGGGCGGTGCGGTGCTCAGCCATGTGCGGCTCTCGAAGAACACCGCGGACGTAACATGCTCGCGCATTGTCACCGGCACAGCGGACCTTTTGATTGCAGCCGATGAAGTGGTCGCTATCGCCAAGGAGACCATCACGCTCTGCGACGCTTCGCGGACAACTGGCATCATCAACACCCATCTCATTCCGATTGCGGATTTCATCCAGAATCGCGATTTCAATTTCCAACGCAGCAAGGTCAATCGCGTACTGGAAGATGCGCTGAGCAAGGAAACGGCGTTTCTCGACTTCACCCATCCGGCTGAAAGCCTGCTGGGAGATTCCATCGCGACCAATATGATGATGATGGGGTTTGCCTATCAGAAGGGTCTATTGCCGGTCGGTGCGGAAGCCATCGAGCAGGCAATTGAACTGAACGGCGTCTCCATCAAGATGAACACGGAAGCCTTCCGTCTCGGGCGTCTTGCGGTCGTTGACCCTGCACGGCTTGCTTCGATGATGAAAGACGAAGTCGCTGCACCGAAAACGCTGAGCGAGATGACGCTCGATGAGGTCATCGCGCATCGCACGCAACTGTTGACCGACTATCAGAGCGCGAACTACGCCAAACGCTATCGCAGCCTTGTGGATCAGGTGCGCAAAGTTGCGTTCGACGGCGGATATGGCGAGGCGCTGCCGCGCGGGGTGGCGATCAGCTATGCGAAGCTGCTCGCTTACAAGGACGAGTACGAAGTCGCACGGCTGTACACCGACGGAAATTTCGCGGAAAGCTTTCGCGAGCAGTTCGAAGGCGACTTCAAGATCAAGTTCAATCTCGCGCCGCCGATGCTGCCGGGCAAGGATGCGTCCGGTCGTCCGCTCAAGCGCGCCTTCGGTGCGTGGATGCTGCCGGTATTCCGCACAATGAAGAAATTCCGGTTCCTACGTGGCACGCTGTTCGATCCGTTCAGCTATAGCGAGGACCGCAAGATCGAGCGCAATCTGATTGTTGGATACGAGAAGGATGTTGTCACGGCGGCGAGCATGTTGTCGCCAGCGACGCATGACATTCTCGTCGAAATCCTTTCACTGCCCGAGCAGATTCGCGGCTATGGTCCTGTCAAGGAAGCAGCCGTTGAGAAAGCGAAACTGCGTTACGAGCAATTGTCAAAGGACTTGGTCAATCCGCCGCCGGTGATGCCGCAGCAGATCGCTGCGGAATAAACAGATAGCTGGTATTCGCAAGCGCCTTGTTCGCCCTGCGAAACTGAAGATGCTTGCCAAGTCTCTGCCGCCGGGCAAGATGCTCGTTAAGAAACTGGCGGCGGAGACGTCTTTTGACAATCAAGAACAAGGCCTACATCGCCGGGATTTATGAGCATCCCACGCGCCACGCGCCGGACAAATCGACTGCCCAACTCCACGCTGAATGTGCCAAGGGCGCGCTGGAAGATGCCGGGCTGACCAAGGCCGATGTCGATGGATATTTTTGCGCGGGTGATGCGCCCGGCGGCGTTCTGCCGATGGCGGACTACCTTGGCCTCAAGCTGCGCCATCTCGATTCCACCGAGAGCGGCGGCTGCTCTTACATTATTGCGCTCGGCCACGCCGCGGAAGCCATTGCTGCGGGCAAATGTTCTGTGGCTTTAATCACGCTCGCTGGAAAGCCGCGCACCGGGCCGATGCCGCCGCGTGCGTTCGGACCGGAAGTGGATTTCGAGATTGCTTACGGTGCTACGACGCACAACGCCTACGGCATGTGCGCTATGCGTCACATGCACGATTTCGGCACCACCAGCGAGCAACTCGCCTGGGTGAAAGTCGCGGCATCTCATCACGCGCAATACAATCCGCATGCGATGCTGCGCGATGTGGTCACAGTCGAGGACGTGATCAACTCACCGATGATTTCCGATCCGCTGCGGCGTCTCGATTGCTGCGTCGTCTCGGACGGTGGCGGCGCACTGGTCGTGACGACACCGGAGATTGCGAAGTCGCTGAAGCGTCCGCTGGTGCGGATGACCGGACACGGTGAATCACTCAAGGGACCGAACGGTGGCCGCAAGCTCGACCTCACATATTCCGCGGGCGTGTGGAGCGGACCGCCTGCATTCGCCGAAGCCGGTGTGACACCGAATGATATCAAATACGCATCGATCTACGACAGCTTCACCATCACGGTGGTGATCCAGCTTGAAGACCTCGGCTTCTGCAAGAAGGGCGAGGGCGGAAAGTTCGTTGCCGATGGCAATCTGATTTCGGGCATTGGTAAGTTGCCGTGGAACACCGATGGCGGTGGCTTGTGCAACAATCACCCGATCAATCGCGGCGGTATCACCAAGATCATCGAGGCCGTGCGGCAGTTGCGCGGCGAGGCGCATCCGAAAGTGCAAGTTCCGAACTGTGATCTGGCGGTGGTGCACGGCACCGGTGGATTGCTCGGCGTGCGGCACGCGGCGTCGACCGCAATTCTGGAGCGCGTGTGATGGCCGAACAAAAGTATCCCGCGCCCGTTGGCAACCCTGAATCCGCGCCGTTCTGGGATGCGGCGAAGCAAGGCAAGTTTCTCATCAAGCGCTGCAAGGCCTGCGGCGAGCCGCATTATTTTCCGCGCTCGATTTGTCCGTTCTGTTTCTCCAATCAGACCGTGTGGGAGGAGAGCAAGGGCGAGGGCGTCATCTACAGCTACAGCCTGATGCGCAAGTCGGCTACGGGGCCTTACGCCATCGGCTATGTCACGCTCGATGAAGGTCTGTCGCTGCTGACGAATCTCGTCGACTGCGATCTGACGGCGCTTAAGATCGGTCAACGGGTCAAGGTGGTGTTCAAGCCCACGGACGGCGCGCCGCTGCCGTTCTTCACGCCGAACGGCTCATAAAAATAAGAAATGACGAGGACACATGCCGATCGACTACGACAAGGCGATGGCGCTCAGAAATGTCGGCCAGAAGTATTCTTGGACCGATCGGGATGTGATGCTCTACGCCTACGGCATCGGCATGGGCGCCGATCCGATGAACGAGAAAGAATTAGCCTTCGTCAATGAAGGCTACTTCACGCCGCGTGAGTTGAAAGTGGTGCCGACCTATGCCTCCGTCGCGGCGTGGGGATCGAACGCGGGCCCCATCGATATCAACCGCGTCATGGTGGTCGATGGCGAACGCGACATCACGTTCCACAAGCCGCTGCCGGTGCAGGGAAGCATTACGGTTGATTCCAGCATCCTCGGGATTTTCGACAAGGGCAAAAACAAGGGCGCGGTGATTCTGCGCAAGAATGTCTTCAAGAACGAGAAGGGCGAGGATCTTGTCACGCTGATTGCTTCGACCTTCGCGCGCGACGATGGCGGGTTCGGTGGTCCATCGGAAGGGCAACCTCCTGCGCATCCCATTCCCAAACGTGCGCCTGACCTGACCGTCGATATTTCGACGCGGCCCGATCAGGCTTTGATCTATCGCTTATGCGGCGACCGCAACCCGCTGCACAGCGATCCGGAATTTGCTCGCCAGGCTGGCTTCGACCGGCCGATCCTGCACGGCATGTGTACCTATGGACTTAGCTGCCGCGCGGTGCTGCAAACCTACGCCGACTATGATCCGCTCGCATTCAAGCAGCATGTTACGCGTTTTTCCGCGCCGGTGTTTCCCGGCGAAACGGTCTCCTTCGACCTATGGAAGGACGGCAATATCATCTCGCTCGAAGGCCGGGTGAAAAGCCGGGGCGTCACCGTCATCAAGAACGGAAAGACAGTTCTGGCCTGAACCATACGAAAGGCGAACAAGATTTCCCTTGAATATCCGGATAGAAGGCACTTCGCAGATTTGATCAGGAACGCATATGAAGCTCACGCACCAAGCGCGCGGCACCTTTGCCATTGCACCCACACCATTTTTCGAAGACGGACGAATTGACTTCGATTCTATCGACCGGCTGACGGATTTCTACGCGGAAGTCGGCTGCGACGGCGTGACTGTGCTCGGCATTCTCGGCGAAGCGCCAAAGATGGAAGCGCACGAGTCCATCGAGGTCGCAACGCGCTTCATCAGGCGCGCGAAAGACAAACAGATCATCGTCGGCGTGTCCTCGCCGGGCTTCGCGCAGATGCGCACGCTGGCGCAGGCATCGATGGACGCTGGCGCTGCCGCTGTGATGATTGCGCCGCCGCCACATCTGCGGACCGATGAACAGATTCTCAGTTACTTCCGGCAGGCATGCGAAGCCATCGGTACGGATGTGCCATGGGTGTTGCAGGATTATCCGTTGACGCTGACGGTGGTGATGACGCCGTCTGTCATCAAGCGCATCATTATGGATAGCCCGTCCTGCGTGATGCTCAAGCACGAGGATTGGCCGGGGCTGGAAAAGATTTCGGCTCTGCGCGGCTTCCAGAAGGACGGCTCGCTGCGTCCGCTGTCGATACTTGTCGGCAACGGCGGTCTGTTTCTCGATTTCGAGATGGAGCGTGGCGTCGATGGCGCGATGACGGGTTACGCCTTCCCGGACATGCTGGTCGATGTCGTCAACCTGTCGAAAGCTGGAAGGCGAGACGCGGCGCACGATCTGTTCGACGCGCATCTCCCGCTGATCCGCTATGAGCAGCAGCCGGGTGTTGGTCTTGCAGTTCGCAAATACGTACTGAAGAAGCGCGGCAAGATTACCTCCGATGCGCAGCGCAAGCCGGGCTCGAACATGAGCGAGACTGCGCGCGCCGAGGTCGATTATCTGCTGTCGCGCGTTGCGCGTTTCGACGAGCGGGCCAGTCTGCCGTGAGCGCCAACCCGCCGGATCCATCGAAGGCCTTGCGTATTGCAACCACCGTGTTGCTCTTGCGCGATGGTGCGGCGGGTATGGAAATCTTCATGGTCCAGCGCAACCGGCAGATTGAATTTGCTTCCGGCGCGTTGGTGTTTCCCGGCGGAAGCGCCGATCCCGGCGATCTTGAAATCGCAAATGATCCCACGCTTCTGCCCAGCCGCGGCGGGCTACATGCCGATGCAGCAAGCATCCGGATCGGCGGCATCCGCGAGACGTTCGAGGAAAGCGGCATCCTGCTCGTGCGGCCTCAGGGCGCACATGCGCTAATTTCCGCTGACGCACTTGCATCTCTCGATCCGCAACGAGCCGCACTCGATGAAGGCAAGATCAGCTTCGCTGACATCCTGCGCGCGCACAAATTGACGCCGGCTATCGATCTGCTGGTGCCGTTCGCGCACTGGATCACGCCGCTCAATCTGCCGAAGCGCTTCGATACGCATTTTCTGCTCGCGCTCGCCCCAACGGATCATGTCGGCAAGCACGATGGCCGGGAGTCAGTGGATTCGATTTGGCTGTCACCAAGAGAGGCGCTGGATGGCGCGGAGTCCGGGCGTTTCACATTGCCGTTTCCGACCATCCGCAATCTCCTCAAGCTCGAGAAGCTCGGCACCGCGCACGCCGCGATGGACTTTGCCCGCGCAACCCCAGTGGTCACAGTTGTTCCTATCATGAGCCGCAATGAAGATGGCACCACGCGGCTGCAAATTCCAGCCGAAGCCGGATACGACGGCGATGTGTTCGACGTCGTGCGGCCGTGACCGGCCCACCGCGTTATTGAATTCATCGGTCTTCATCACCATGTCAACGAAGCGGCGAAACGCGCGTGACGGTATCCGATGAGACGATGGAAAATGGTTCTCACAGTTTTTCTGGTTCTGCTTTTCGCGCCCATCGGCATCTCCGCCATTTCTTATTTTGCAAGCGATCGCGCCTCCGCTAATTGGTACGCGGCAGATCGTTCCAGCGCGGGCGTGCTGCCGCAGGCCTCTCATCATCATGACGCGTTAGTCCGCATATACACCGCGCGGACCGTGCGCTGGCGTGGCATCGTCGCCGTGCATTCCTGGATCGTGTTCAAGAACAAGGGCGATTCACGGTACAGCCGTTACGACTATACGGCGTGGGGTGAACCGATCCGCATGAACGGCTTTGTCGCAGATGGACGTTGGTTCGGTCAGGCACCGGAAGAGGTGTTCGGCGCCGACGGCGAACGAGCCGCAGCGCTGATACCGAAAATCCGCATTGCCATTGAGAGCTACAAGTATCGCAACCTTGGTGATTACCGCGCATGGCCGGGACCGAACTCGAATACGTTCGTTGCGGCCATTATCGACGCCGTTCCGGAAATGCAGGCCGTGCTTCCGCCGACCGCGATCGGCAAAGACTTCCCCTATGACGGCGAATGGTTCGGACGGACTCCGTCCGGCACCGGATTGCGTGCGACCCTTGGAGGTTATCTCGGCGTCACCGTCGGCTGGCTCGAAGGCTTTGAGCTGAACGTGCTTGGCGCGGTGCTCGGCATCGACATTCGCCGACCCGCGATTAAAATTCCCGGCATCGGCCGCGTTGGCATGAGCGCCGTTCCGGCGTAGTCAGTTGTTGCGCGCTCGCGCGCATGACCGGCTTCGAGACCACTCTGAATGAATGCATTTCCCCCGCGCCGTATCGTCTGTCTCACCGAAGAAACCGTGGAGACGTTGTATCTGCTGGGAGAGCAGGATCGCATTGTCGGCGTGTCGGGCTATGCCGTGCGGCCGCCGCAGGTCCGTCGCGAGAAGCCGCGCGTCTCGGCATTCATCTCGGCGGATGTCCCAAAAATTCTCGCGCTGAATCCCGATCTCGTTCTCGCATTTTCGGACTTGCAAGCCGATATCGTCGCGGACCTCGTGCGTGCAGGTGTCGCCGTGCATGTGTTCAACCAGCGCGACATCGCCGGGATACTGGCAATGATCCGCACGCTCGGCGGATTGATCGGAGAAGCGGGCAAAGCGAACGATCTCGCGATGCAATTCGAGCAACGTCTTGCCGACGTCAGAGCAAGTGGCCGTTTCCGCTCGGCGCGCCCGAAAGTTTATTTCGAGGAGTGGGATGACCCGCTCATCAGCGGCATCGGATGGGTCTCGGAATTGATCTTGATTGCTGGTGGCGACGATGTGTTTCCGCATTTGGCAAAAGAAAAGGCTGCAAAGGACCGCATCGTGACATCGGACGACGTGATCGTCGCCAATCCCGATGTCATCCTCGCATCATGGTGCGGCAAGAAGGTCGTGCCGGATAAAATCCGCCAGCGCTCTGGCTGGGATGCAATCACGGCGATCCACGAAAATCGGATCGTCGAAATCAAATCGCCGCTGATCCTTCAGCCCGGTCCAGCCGCGCTGACTGACGGACTAGACGCCATCGTGGCCGCGCTGTCGGCGAGCACAAGATGAGTCGTCGCCTTGTGATGATTGCTGGACTTTTCAATCAGATCTGAGCGTACTAAAAGCTACCTTAGATAAGAAAAACTGATTGATATGATTTCGCTGAAACAGCTCCGCTATTTCGACGCCGTCGCCCGGTCCGGTCATTTCGGCAAGGCTGCGGAGGCTTGCGCCATCACGCAGCCTGCGCTGTCGATGCAGGTTCAGGAGCTCGAAAAATTTCTCGGCGTGCAGCTTCTCGAACGCGGCCGCAACGGCGTCATGCTCACCGCGAGCGGTAAGGACATTGCGCAGCGGGCCGCGCGCGTACTCGCGGATGTTCGCGACATCGTGGATCTCGCGCGACGGCAGGGCGACTTGCTCGCCGGGCCGCTTGGCTTCGGCGTCATCCCGTCGGTTGCGCCTTACATCCTGCCGCAACTGCTGCCGATGATGCGTGACGCGTTTCCCGATCTGGATTTGCACATCCGCGAAAGCCAGACCCAACCTCTGCTGCGAGAACTGCTCGATGGTCAGATCGATGTGCTGTTGCTCGCGCTGCCTGTTGAACACCCCGACATCGAAACGATACGTTTGTTCGACGACCGCTTCCTGCTCGCGATGGCCACGTCGCACCGCATGTCAAACCGTGTGAAGGCAACGCCCGACATGCTCGAAAACGATCGGCTGTTGTTGCTGGAGGAGGGGCACTGCATGCGGGATCAGGCGCTGGCATTTTGCAGTTTGCGGCGGATCGAGAACATCAACATGTTCGGCGCGTCGAGCCTGTCCACGCTGGTGCAAATGGTGGCGAATGGCCTCGGCATGACACTGTTGCCGGAACTGGCGGTTCCGGTGGAAACCCGGCGCGGCGACATTCGGCTGATGCGTTTCGCCGCTCCGGAACCGCAGCGGGTCATCGGGCTGGCTTGGCGCAAAAGCTCGCCGCGCAAGCATCATTTTGCTGAATTAGGCCGGATGATCGCTGCCGCCAATCGCAAGCTGTCGTCACGGCGGTGATCCGGACGGTGGGATGGCGCGCTCCGAGAGATTCGAACTCCCGACCCTCGGAATCGAAATCCGATGCTCTATCCAGCTGAGCTAGGAGCGCTGACGGGCGCACCATAGCCAAGGGCGGTGCGAAATCCACCCCGCAACCCTTTTGAGGCGACTTTTTTCTCCGGCATCCATGAGATTTCCAGTGTCGGATAGTGTGCTGAGGAGACAAAATTGTCTCTGAAAATCAGCTATTTGCGGAAATTTTCTGATTTGCCCTCTCGCCAGCCGCATCATGCTTAACGGTTTTCCAACATAGTCCCGCCAGAGTCTTTAGTATTGGTGGAACGCGTCGAACGTCGGCCACCTTCTGCCTTTTGATTTTGCCTTCGGATTTGCATGCGAATTGCCGCTCTCGTCTCCGCTGTTCTGTCTCTGCTGGTCACCATACCGGCGCGCGCGGACCTGCGCATCACGCGGGACCACGGCGGTTATGTCGAGGAATACAAGACGAAGTATCAGCGTATTCGTGAGCGCGGAGAGCGCGTCATCATCGACGGCATTTGTAATTCGGCCTGCACGATGGTGTTCGGCATCGTGCCGATGAACAAAATCTGCGTGACGCCCCGCGCCAGCCTCGGATTCCATCAAGCCTATTACGACAAGGCGTGGACCTTCGGCATCAAGGTCACCAGCAACGAGGGGACATCGGATTTGATGTCCTATTACCCGCAGCCGGTGAAGAACTGGATCAGCCGCAATGGCGGCCTCACGACCGACATGAAGAAAATCACGAACGGCGCAGATCTATGGAAGATCGTCGATCCGTGCCCGGAAGAGTTTTTCTGACGTCCTAGAACGTCACCACGCCCCGGATCGACTGTCCGCTTTTCATCAGATCGAATGCCTTGTTGATGTCGTTGAGCGGCATCACATGCGTGATCATCGGGTCGATCTGAATCTTTCCCTGCATGTACCAGTCCACGATTTTCGGCACATCGGTGCGGCCGCGCGCGCCGCCGAAGGCCGTGCCTTTCCATACTCGTCCAGTGACAAGCTGAAAGGGGCGGGTGGCGATCTCCGCGCCCGATGGCGCGACGCCGATCACAATGGATTGGCCCCAGCCGCGATGGCACGCTTCCAGCGCCTGACGCATCACCGTGACATTGCCGGTGCAGTCGAACGTATAGTCCGCGCCGCCGATTTGGTCTTCCTTGGTCTTGGTCATATTGACCAGATGAGCCACGAGGTCTTTGCCAACTTCGGTCGGGTTGACGAAATGCGTCATGCCGAAACGCTCGCCCCATGCCTTGCGATCCGGATTGATGTCCACGCCGATAATCATATCCGCGCCCGCAAGCCTTAGGCCCTGCAGCACGTTCAGCCCAATGCCGCCGAGGCCGAACACGATGGCTTTCGCGCCTTGCTCAACTTTGGCCGTGTTGATGACCGCGCCGATGCCGGTGGTGACGCCGCAGCCGATGTAACAGACCTTGTCGAACGGCGCGTCCTCGCGGATTTTCGCAACGGCAATTTCCGGCAGCACTGTGTAATTCGCGAAAGTGGACGTGCCCATGTAGTGATGGATGGGCTTGCCGCCGATTGAAAAGCGCGACGTGCCATCCGGCATCATGCCTTGGCCCTGCGTGGCGCGAATCGCGGTGCAGAGATTCGTTTTGCGCGATAGGCAGGAGGGACACTGGCGGCATTCCGGCGTGTAGAGCGGGATAACGTGATCGCCTTTCTTCACACTGGTCACGCCGCGCCCGACGTCAACGACGACGCCCGCGCCTTCATGGCCGAGGATCGCGGGAAACAATCCTTCCGGGTCCGCGCCCGACAATGTGAATTCGTCGGTGTGACAGACGCCGGTCGCCTTCACTTCAACCATGACCTCGCCATCGCGCGGGCCTTCAAGCTGCACGGTGGTGATCTCAAGCGGTTTTCCGGCAGCGGTAGCGACGGCGGCGCGAACGTCCATTGATTTGTCCTCTTGGCTTTCGATCTGCGTTTTTTGCGCATGTTGCCCGGCAAGTTTGCCGATTGCGAGCGAGCATATGTTCGGGCAATGCATAGCGCAAATGGACCCGCCGTCATCCCAGCCAACATTCGACGAGATCGCTGCGCGCGCTGCGCCCGCGGTCTTCGTACTGCTGTGGAGTACCGGATTCATCGGAACCAAATACGTGCTGGCTGGCGCGGAGCCGCTCACTTATCTGGCCGTGCGCATGGCATTCGTTGTGCTGCTGATGGGCGTCATTGCAGTCATATGGCGGCCCAAATGGCCGAACAGCGCGGGCGTTGTGCACAGCGCCGTTGCGGGCCTTCTCGTGCACGGCTTCTACTTGGCCGGAACGGCGATTGCGATCTTCCATTCTGTGCCTGCCGGATTGTCAGCTCTGATTCCGGGACTACAGCCGATTCTGACGTCCACGCTGGCGAACCGCTGGCTCGGCGAACGTGTCACGCCGTTGCAATGGACGGGTCTGTTGATGGGATTGGCGGGAACGCTGATCGTGTTGCACGGACGCTCGATGTCGGGCGAGGCGGGATGGGGCTGGCTAGGCACCTGCGTCGCGCTCATCAGCATCACGCTCGGCACGCTGTATCAGAAACGCTTTTGCAGCCAGATCGATTGGCGAGCGGGAAATCTCATTCAGTTCGTCGCAGCGGGATTGCTGTTCGCCGCGGGTGCATGGCTGTTCGAGACGCGCGTCATCGTGTGGAATCGCGAATTCATTCTCAGCCTCGCTTGGCTTGTGGTGGTGCTGTCGATCGGCTCCATCGGATTGCTGTACTGGCTGATCCGTCATTCGGCGGCAACAAGCGTCGCAAGCCTGTTCTATCTGGTTCCGGGCGTCACCGCGATCATGGCCTATTTGCTGTTCAACGAGCGGCTCGATCTGATTTCGATTGTCGGCATGGTTATCTGCGCCGCTGCCGTGCTGCTAGTGAACCGTCCGGTGAAGACGGAAGTTTCGCCCGGAAGCTAAAGCGTTTTCAAGCGAAGCGGGCACCGGTTCGCGTCAAGAACGCGTCAACTTAAAAAGCTAGCTTCGCGTCTTGGCATACGCAGCAAGCGCGCGCTCGCGGCCAGCTTTGTGATCCACAATCGGCTCCGGATAAGTCTTGCCGAGAGTCACGCCTGCTTCGGCGAGCTCCATCGGCGTGGCTTCCCACGGCTGATGAATGAGCTTTGGCGGAAGGTTCGCAAGCTCCGGCACCCATTTCGAAACGTAGATCCCATCTGGATCGAACTTCTCGCCTTGAAGCATCGGGTTGAACACGCGGAAGTAGGGCGCAGCATCCGCGCCCGAGCCAGCTACCCATTGCCAGCTTGCCGGATTGCTGCCGGGGTCCGCGTCCACCAGCGTGTCCCAGAACCATTTTTCGCCTTCGCGCCAGTCGATCAGCAGATGTTTCACGAGGAAAGACGCCACCACCATGCGCACGCGGTTGTGCATGACGCCGGTGTGCCAGAGCTCGCGCATTCCCGCGTCCACGATTGGATAGCCGGTCTGGCCGCGCTGCCACGCGCGCAACGCCTTGGCATCGCCTTTCCAAGGAAACGCATCGAACGATGGTTGAAGATTTTTCTCGTGCAACTGCGGAAGATCGAACAGCAGGTGCCGCGAAAATTCGCGCCAGCCGACTTCGCTCAGGAATTTCGCTACCCCATTTGCAACGTCAGGTTTTTTGGCAGCAACGAAATTCGCGGCATGCCAGACCTGCCGGGGGCTGATCTCGCCAAACCGCAGGTGAGGCGACAGCCGCGAGGTGCCATCGCGGTCGGGGCGGTCGCGCAGCGTCGCATAGCCAGCCGTGTCATTGTTGAGAAAGTCTTTCAGGCGGGCCTGCGCTGCGGCTTCGCCCGGCGTCCATGTCTCGCGTAGGCCACCGGCCCAGTCGGGCCGTGTCGGCTCCAGCTTCCAGGACTCGAGTTTGTCGCTCTTGGTCTTCGGTCCGGGCTTTAACGTCTTCGGCGCGGGCAGCGTCTTCGGTTGCTCGCCAAGGCTCAGCACGCGCTTCCAGAATGGCGTGAACACACGGAGGCCGCGGCCCTCCTTATTGCGTATGCCAGAGGGGCGAACCAGAAGATCGCTCGGAAAGCTGTGTGCGGAGATACCGGCGCGCTCCAGTGTCTCCTCAACGTTCTGCTCAATCGTGGCCTGTAACGGGACTTCGCTCTCGATCCAGAACACATCCGTGGCGCCGGTTTCCTTCGCCACGTCCGCAATGATTTTCGCAGTCGCGCCCTTGCGCAACACCAGCGTTTGTCCGCGTGTTTCGAGACTCGCTTGCAGGCTGCGCAGCGACTGCGCCAGCCACCAGCGGGATGCCCCGCCCAGGGGTCGCACCGCGCGGCTTTCCTCATCCAGCACGTAGAGACATATCAGCGGCGCGCCGCTCTGGGCAGCGGCATGCAGGGCCGCATGGTCGGACAGACGAAGGTCATCGCGAAACCAGACAATCGCGGGTTGGGTGGCGGTCATGGCGGCGACAATCCTGGGATAGCTGTGGCGAGATACGAGGCGGCCAGTTGCCCCCATTCCAACGTTAATGGGGCGGTAAACACAAACTGTCAAAGTTCATTAATTTTCGAAAGTCCTTCGGGGGAAACTGGATGTCTGGTGCGGGTTTTGCGTTGCCGAGGTTCAAGCTCGGAACGAAGGCGACCATCTGTGCGGCGGTTCTAATCGCGGTCAACACCGCGATGGTGGTTGGCGCTGCCTACTGGTCGTTGAGTTCCGAATTCGAGATGCGGGGCAAATCCGATGTCGAGACCAGTCTGCGGACGCTGACGCTTGCCTTCGCCGAAACCTATGGCGACGCCAAGGTGACCATGAAGGATGGCATCGTCAGCCGGGTCGAAATTCCGGCCATGCCCGAATTCAAGGATCACAATACCGTCGACCGCGCCACGTCCTTTGTTGGCGGCACGGCGACCGTGTTCGTTTATGACGACGCGTCGAAGCAATTCGTCCGGCGCACCACGAACGTCAAGAAAGAGAATGGCGACCGCGCCGTCGGCACCCAGCTTGCGGGCGATCATCCGGGTCAGCCGGTGATCCGCAGCGGTGAGGCCTATAAAGGTCCGGCGATACTGTTCGGTCAAAGATTCATCACGGCCTATCAGCCGGTGTTCGACACCGCCGGAAAGATCATCGGCATTCTTTATGTAGGCAGCCCAACCGCGCCGCTCGACGCCATGCTGATGCATGCGATGACGATGATGTCGATTGCTGCCGTCTCGGCTGCGTTGATCGTGCTGGCTTTGACTATGATGCTCGTGCGCAGCGTGACGCGACCTCTGAACTCCGTGACCAACACGCTGACCTCGCTGGCGGACGGTAACCCGAATGTGGAGATTCAACATCTGGATCGCCACGACGAACTCGGAGCGATTGCGCGCACCATCGGCGTGTTCAAGAACAACTCGCTCGAGCGGCGAAGACTTGAGGCGGACCGAAAGACCGCCGAAGCGGAGTCCTCTCAGCAGCGTAAGGTGGAATTGCAGCGCTTCGTCAATGAATTCCAGACCAATGTCGGCGGTATCATCGAGAAGGTTCTGAATTCATCAGCCAAGTTCGAGAACGCCGCGCGCAATCTCACCGAGACGGCGCGCACCACGGCGGATCTGTCGCAAGACTCCGCCGATGCGTCGAATCACGCGTCCGAGCACGTCCGCAACGCAGCCGCGGCCTCGGAAGAACTCTCAAGCTCGATTGCCGAGATTAGCCGCCGGGTGCAGGAATCCAACGGTATCGCCAACGAGGCCGTGCGTCAGGCAGCGGCAACCGACGACCGAATGGCCGCTTTGTCGGCGGCGGGTAACCGTATCGGCGATGTGGTGAAGCTCATCACTTCTATTGCCGAGCAGACAAATCTTCTCGCGCTAAACGCGACCATCGAAGCCGCCCGCGCAGGCGAGGCAGGACGCGGATTTGCCGTCGTGGCGCAGGAGGTCAAGAACCTCGCAGGTCAGACGGCAAGGGCGACCGACGAGATCAGCAGCCACATCGTGAACATGCAATCAGCGACCAAAGAGTCGGTCACGGCGATCAAGGCTATCGGCGGGACCATCGAGCGCATCAACGATATCGCGACATCGATTGCAGCTGCTGTGGAAGAGCAGGGTGCGGCGACCAGAGAGATTGCGCGCAGTGTTCAGGCTGCTGCCGACGTCACCACGCAGGTCGCGGCCAATGTCGGCGATGTCGCCGATGGCGCGAGCCGGACCGGCGAGACCTCGGACGAGATCCTGAAATCGGCGCAGGCGTTGAGCGGTGAAAGCCTACAATTGCAGGCCGAGGTTGGGCGTTTTCTCGATGGCGTCCGGGCCGCCTGATACCGGCTTTGAAATGAGATCCGGTTGCAACCGGAACGTCCGTCATGCGTAACTGTTGTCAACATAGACGCATGCGGTACGGGAGGCTCATTTGAAGCGGAATGTCATTCTCTATTTGGCGACCTTGCTGGTTATGGTCCCCATCGATTTTCTGTTTCTCGGGCTGGTGGCGAAAGGCTTCTTCACTTCGCAAGTCGGCGACATGCTGGGTGCCATCCGCCTTGCGCCCGCAATCCTGTTTTACCTTCTGTACGTCGTCGGCATCCTGATCTTCGTCAGTTCATCTCCGAGCGCAACTTGGCAATCCACGCTGCTCTATGGCGCGCTGTTCGGATTCTTTTGCTACGTGACGTTCGAACTCACATCGCTGTCGCTGCTCAAGCACTGGACGTGGGCCGTGGTGGTCGTGGACGTGACGTGGGGCACGTTCGTCACCGCGGTGGCGTCCACGCTAGGTCTGCTGATAGCGAACTGGTTAGCGCCGCGCGTCTGAAGGCTCTTCCAGAAATTAAAAAGGGACGCTGTGTGCGTCCCTTTTTCTTTTGATGCACGCTGGATTGTTACTGCGGCTGCGGGACGATCCGGATGTAAGGCTTGGGTGACTTCCAGCCGCCCGGATAGATTGTCTTGGCTTCGTCGTCGGACACCGAGCCAGCGATAATCACATCTTCGCCTTGCTTCCAGTCAGCCGGCGTCGCGACGCGATGCTTCGCGGTCAGTTGCAGCGAGTCTATCACGCGGAGAATTTCCGCGAAATTGCGTCCCGTAGTCATCGGATAGACCAGCACCAGTTTGATCTTCTTGTCCGGTCCGATAACGAACACATTGCGCACCGTGGCGTTGTCTGCCGCTGTGCGTCCGTCCGCGCCGCCTTCGGTCGCGGCGGGCAGCATGTTGTAGAGCTTGGAGACCTTGAGGTCGGTGTCGCCGATCAACGGATAATTGGGCGCGAAGCCCTGCGTCTCCTTGATGTCCTCGCTCCATTTCGCGTGCTTCTCCACCGGATCGACGCTGAGGCCGAGGAGCTTGACGCCGCGTTTGTCGAATTCGGGTTTGAGGCGGGCGAGGGTGCCGAGTTCGGTGGTGCAGACCGGCGTGAAGTTCTTCGGATGCGAGAACAGTAAGGCCCAGCCGCCGCCCAGCCAGTCATGAAAATGGATATGTCCTTCGGTCGTGTCCGCCTCGAAGTCGGGTGCCGCTGCGCCTATCTGGAGTGTCATATTTCGGCCTCATGCCTTTCAAGTCATTAGAGAATTCGTCCCTGAAATATAACGGCCGGAGCGCGAAAACGAAACGCCCGGACGAAAAGGACAAGATCATTCCACCTTTGTCCTGCTTTCCAGAATTCCCTGCTGTTCAGCGGAGCGTTCCTGAAAATCCATTCACCGGCCGCGTGCCCGCTCACTTTTTTGCAATGCCTCGAATTTGTCTTTGATGCGCCGCAACGCCGCCGGTTCCCGCTGTCATGTCCTCCGAACCAACCCGCCGGTCAGTGCGACCAATCGGCAACCATACGGAAAAGAAGCGATCAGCGAATCGCTTCATTAACGCTTCGTTTAGACCCGCATGAAAAACCTGCGGGATAGAAAAAGAGAAAAGTAAGTATCATGACTGCCGCTCAGCTACTCGCCTCCGCATCACTTCCCGATTTGATCCGCAAGATCGAAACCAGTCCTGTCGCCGACCGCGATGTTTCCGCCCACGCGCTCGCCTATGTGCGCGATGGCGTGATCACGGGCGAGGGACCGACCACCGCCGGACGGGTTCATTTCTCCCGCGCGCTGGATTCTCACGACGCAGAATGGTGCGTCCGTATTCTCAACGCCGCAGCGAACGCCAACGAGCCGGTGAGCCGCGCGGAAGCCGAAGCTCTTTTCGAAATCAACGACGCCGCTTCCGAGCGTAGCGACGGTGGACGCTTCGACGATCTGTTCGCCAAGGCCATCGTGCATCACGCTGCAGCAGCATCGGGTCTGCCGGTTCCGCCGCGCTCCGTTGCGCTGTCGCCCGACACCGCCATCGATAGCTGGGCACCGACCAGAGCTGTCGGCGTCAATATCGAAGTGCTCGAGTGGATCGCGACCCAGATGCGCGGCAAGCGCCGCAGCAGCGTTGCCCTCAAGGCGCTGGTCGCCACGTTGATCGGAGCGGCGACCATGCCGCTTGCACATACGCTTCCGTCGTTTCTCGACCTCGGCATGTGAGAAAAACGGCGGGCGCTATTTCGCGCCTGCCGCTTTCACTGTCTCCGGCAGGCCGACCGTCCTTCCCGGAAATCCCGCTACATCGAAATAACGCTGCGTGCCCACGCGCTGGAATTGCAGCACGGTCTTGAGGCCGTTCGGCGCAGGCTCGCCCGCGACCGTTCCGCTCGTGCCCTTCGGCGTCACACCATTGGGCATTGCCTCCGTCATCACGCGGCCGATCAGCGTGCCTTTCGGCTTCTGCTTCAGCCCGAGGAGATGCGCCGCTGTAGCGCCGACATCGGCGTTGCTGACAGGTAGGGCATCGACATAGCCAGCCTTGAAGTCCGGCCCGATGGCGGCCATGAAGTTCTTCGTGTCGCCACGGCTGAAACTGCCGTGCATGCCCTGGCCCTGACGCAGCACCGTGTCCGCGATGGACACTGAGCATACCGTTGGCTCGTCGCAGCCCGTCGTGTAGGAGCGGAAATTCACGACGATGGCCGGGTGCGGCGTCACAGCCTTGCCTCGCAGGTTGAGCTGCGACAGCGGCAAGGTGCCGGGAAGCCGTCCGAGATCGTCCTCGACAAAGATGCCGCTGACATAATCCTGTTCAAGCAGCGCATTGACGATACGGCGCGCGAGCTTTTTGTCTTTACCCGGCAGATAGATCAGATCTGAACCGCCGTTCGTTGCGACGACCACATCCGGCTTTTCAGGATTTTGTCCGAGCAGTCCGTTTCCGGCCTTTGGATGCGCGGTATCCGCCACGCGTGTGTTCTTGTCGTTAGGGTCGAACAGCGGAAGATTGAGTGCCTTTGCGAGATCGATGGCGAGAAAGCCCATCGGCAGGAAACCTGCAGGCGTGTCGTCGTAGGTGATCTTCGTCGACGGGCTGGTCTTGCTTTCCTTCGAAATGGTCGAGAAGCCGTGATCGGCCGACACGATGATGTTCGTGCTGTCCGATAGGCCCAGATCGTCGAGCGCCTTGCGAAGCTGTGCAAGGTTATCGTCGGCGTTCTTGATGCCCGCGAGCGCGGTTGGGCCGTTGATACCCGGTGTGATGGTGTTCAGGCTGTCGCCGGTATTGTGCTGCGTGCCGTCCGGATCGCGCGACCAGAACACCAGCACGAACGGTTTGTTGCGCGCCTTGAACATCGG
>Ga0209023_10001419_pt1 | contig 32238 bp, 18 predicted proteins | sample LakOneMetagenome_FD_187468 | JGI IMG/M metagenome (GOLD analysis project Ga0209023, IMG submission 187468) | Freshwater and sediment microbial communities from Lake Erie, Canada (SPAdes) (version 2) | ecosystem: Environmental > Aquatic > Freshwater > Lentic | place: Lake Erie, Canada...
CGGTCCCGATCCTGCTCGACGGCGGGCTGGCCGCGGGCAGCCTGTCGTTCGCCTTCCGGGAGTCGCACGCGATCACCGACGAGATCATCGCCACCGCCCGGACCCTGGCCGGCGAGACGGCGCACGCCCTGCGGCGGGCCCGCCGCTACGAGCACGAGCGACAGGTCGCGCACGACCTCCAGGTCGCGCTGCTGCCCACGATCGACAGGTCCCCGGCCGCCGGCGTGACGGCCGCCGCCGTCTATGTCCCGGCCGACCCCGAGCACGAGGTCGGCGGCGACTGGTACGACGTCTTCGCCCTCGCGTCGGGCCGGGTCGCGATGGTGGTCGGCGACGTCGTCGGCCACGACCTGAGGGCCGCGACGACCATGGCGCGGCTCCAACCGCTCGTGCGGGTCATGGTCAGCGAGGCGAGCGACCCGGCCGATGCGCTCACCCGGCTGGACCGGGCCGCGCCCCATGTCGACCGCTCGCTGATGACCACCGTCGGGCTCGCGGACTACGACCCCCTGACCCACCGCCTGCGCTATGCCTGTGCCGGACATCTGCCGCCGCTCCTGGTCGACGCCGCGGGATCACGCTTCCTGGAGGAGGGGCGCAGCCTGCCCCTGGGGGTCGACCCGGCCAAGCGGCGACCGCTCGCCGAGGTGACGGTCGCCCCGCCCGCGCACCTCGTCTGGTACACCGATGGGCTCGTGGAGCGCCGCGGCGAGTCGGTGAGCCTGGGGATGGAGCGGCTCCTCGAGGCCGGCCGGGCGATCGACCGCGACCGTGAGCCCGTGTCGCTCGCGCACGAGCTCCTGCACGCCCTCACGGCGGAGCGTGCGCTGCCGGACGACATCGTCGTCCTCACCGTGCACCTGACCGACCCGGCCGTCTCCGCCGATGACCGGGACGGGACCGCCCGGGAGGAGTCGCACTAGGCTGAGCCCCGAAGGCCCGCCCCAGCGGGCGGACCGTCGAGAGGCCCCTGATGCCACCCAGCAAGGTGCGTGCACTGCCGGACGGGCGTGCCCTGGTCACCCTGGATGGTGAGCTCGACCTTGCGGTGGCGCCGGACCTCGTCACCGAGATGGAGTACGCCGTGGACCACGTGTCCCCGCACCTCGTGCTCGATCTCACCGCGGTCGACTTCATCGACTCCAGCGGCCTGACGATGCTCATCCGGGTCCGCCAGATCACCGAGGACCGGGGCGGCAGCCTCGTGCTCACGGGTGCCGGCGAGGCCCTGGCGCACCTGCTGAGCCTGACCCGCCTGGACGAGCTCTTCGTGGTCCGGCCGCGCGCGGAGGTCGTGGGCGAGGACTGAGCCGCAGGATCAGGGCAGCTCGAACGCGTCCAGGTCGCCGGCGAACGACGCCCCGAGCCCGACCAGGCTCCCGTCGACGAACAGGGTCCACTGTCCGTCGTGCCGACAGACGACGTCCTCGTCCTGGACGGTGCCGACCCCGGGCAGTGTGACGGCGTCGGTGAACGAGACGTAGACGTCCGCGCCGCTGAGGTCGAGTGCGTCGACGTCGGCGGAGCCGGGCATGCCGATCGCGGTCGCATCCAGGAAGCGGCTGAACCGGGCTCCGTCCCAGCGATAGAGGTCGGCGTCGTCGGGGACGCCCCTCACGCCGGGAGGAAGCCTGTTGCCCACGGTGGAGAACACCAGGTCGGAGCCGACCATCGCCAGCGCATCGAGATCCCGGGCGGCCCCGCTCAGGCCCGCCGTCCCGTCGAAGAACAGCGTCCAGCGGCCGGCCAGGAACCGCACGACGTCCTCGTCCTGCACCCGACCGACGCCGGGCAGGGTCACGTCGCCTGCGAAGGACACCAGCGTCGCCCCGTTGGGCCGAACCTCGAGTGCGTCGACGTCGGCCGCGGCGGGCACGCCGACCGCGCTGGCGTCGAACCGGGTGCGATACGTGCTTCCCGACCAGGCCACCACGTCGGCGTCGTCGACCTGGCCGCCGAGCCCGGGCAGTCGCAGGTTCCCGACGGTGGACGCGAGGAAGGGCGGCGGCGACGCGGGCGGCGGGACGGTCACCGTCAGGTCCACGGAGACGCTGTGGGTGAGGTCGCCGCTCTGGCCGGTGACGGTGAGCGGATAGCTGCCGGCTGCCGCCGACGCGGACACGACCACCGTCGCCGACGCGGAGCCGGCCCCGCCGGCGACCGTGCCCGGCTCGACGACGGTGCCGTCCAGCACCCCGGGCGGACCGGTGAGGGTCAGCGTCACGTCGCCGGAGAAGCCGTCCACGGGCGCGACGGAGACCGATGCCTGGCCCTGGGTGCCGGCGTCGAGCGACAGGGACCCGGGCACCGTGGAGAGCTGGAAGTCGGGGTGGAGAACGGGCAGCCCGGCGTACGCCGCAGCGGCGTCGAGCAGCCCGTGGCCGTAGGTGTCGTCGGGACCGACGTCCCCGAGGTCTGATGCCGTCGACTCGAGGAGCTGCTCGAGGGCGTCGGCACCGAGGCCGGGCCGTGCGGCGGCGAGGAGGCTGACTGCGCCGGTGACGTGGGGCGCCGCGACCGAGGTCCCCGAGAGGTACTGGTAGAGACCGTAGCGATCGGCGGTGTAGAGGTTGGTGCCCGGCGCGACCAGGTCGGGGAAGACCCGACTGCGCCCGCCACACGTGCTCGGGCCTCGGCCGCTGTCGGAGCGGACGACGCCGTTGGCGTTGACGGCACCGACGGACACTGACTCGGGGTAGTTGCCGGGGCTGACGCTGGACGACGCCGTGCCACCGAAGTTGCCGGCCGGGAAGACCGTCAGGATCCCCGCGGCGCGCAGAGCCTGGACGTCCGGCTGGAAGACCAGGTCGCACCCCGGTCCCGTGCCGATCGACCAGGAGGCGTTGACCACCCTGGGGGCATCGGCCGTGCCAGGCTCGCCGTCGGGGTCCAGCAGCCACTGGAACGCTGCATGGACGGCGCTGATCGTGGAGGCACCGCTGTCGTCGAACACACGGGCGGCGACCCACTGTGCGCCCGGCGCGGTGCCGAGCGTGACGCCGCTGTCGTCCCGCCCGACGGCGACGGCGAGGGTGCCCGTGCCGTGGCCGGTGAGATCGGTGGGGTCGGCATGCTGCAGGTAGGGGTCGAACCAGCTGTTGGTGCCACCTCGGTAGCCGGGCGCCAGGTCGGGGTGGGTGACGTCGACACCGCTGTCCAGGCTGGCCACGACGACGCCGGACCCGGTGCCGGCCTGCGCCCAGACGTCGGGGGCGTGCACGGCCACCTGGTTGTCGGTGCCCGGGGCGAGGGTCGGCACGAGGGTGATGGCGTCGGGACGCACGCTGGCGACGTCTTGTCGGGCCTCGATGAGCGCGACGACATCCGGCGTCGCCGACAGCACGACGGCGTTGGTGACCCACAGGGGCCGTACGTCGCGGACCAGGCCCTGCCTGCGCCAGCCGGCGAGCCGGGCCAGCAGGGCGGCCTGGGACTCGCTCGCGTGGCTGCGCAGGACCTCGGCGACGGCCGCGCCCCGCAGGCTGCGCGGACCGTGGAGGGCAGCGCGTAGCCGGGTCGGAGCCACCTGGTCGCGGAGCGTGACCACGACGGCCCTCACCTGGGAGGAGGGGGGCGCGGCCGCCGCCCCAGGACGGTCGGCCTGCGCCGGCACCGCTCCGACCGTGGCCAGCAGGAGGAGGACGAGCGACAGGAGCGGGAGCCACGCCCCGAGCAGGCACGAAGGACGACGGCGCCGACTCACGTGCGCGCCTCCTCCAAGGCCCGGTCCTCGGTCCTCGATGCTTCGCCGGTGTCTCCCCCGGCCGCGCCGTCGCCACGCCGCCGCCAACGGCGTACGGCGACCAGCAGGAGGCCGACCAGAAGCACGGCGAGGGCCGAGGTCGCGACCCGCAGGGGGGTCACGTCGGCGACCGTCACCGACTCCACGGTCCACGAGGAGCGGGTGACCACGTCGAGCAGCCCGTCACGGCGGACGTGGACCTCGGCGGCCCACTCGCCCGGAGTCAGCGCGACCGACCGACCGGCATAGCTGCCGGACTCGACCTCGGTGAGCGGGACCGTGGCGCCCCCGCCGGGTCCCGTCAGCACGACGTCGACGCCCGCGAGCGGTGCGGGCTGCGGCATGGTCACCGGCCGGACCTTGGTGACCAGGCGCGTGCTGGCACCCGAGGGGATCGCCTCGAAGGTGATGAAGAGGCCGTCGACGTTCGCGACGTGCGGGAGGGTCTCGCGCGTGGCCTCGGCGCGCTCACGGGCGGTCGGGACGCTCGTGAGGATCCCCGCCAGGAGCGCGCTCAGCACCAGCACCCACACCTCGATCCGGACGCGGCGCACGAAGCCGCCGCCTTCGGCCACCCGGTCGAGACGACGCCCCTCCTGGAGGCGCAGCCTCGCCCGCACCCGGCCGGCCAGCCCCTGGTTGACCGCGAGGGTGTTGAGACCGGCCAGCAGCAGCGCGACCAGGACCAGCACGAGCTTGCCCGTCACCGCGAGCCCATAGCTGGTGTCGACGAGCTCGGAGACCCCGGGCACGTAGCGGCCGGTCTGATAGAGGCCCGTGGCCACGAGAACCACCGAGGCGACAGCAGCACGAGGACTGAAGGCCCGCCAGACGGGTGCCATCGGAACGCCGTCGCGCGGGCTGTCGCGCGCCCCGTCGCAGCGTCGAGGGAGGACCCGGGCGGCCAGGATCGCGAGGCCGCCTGCCCACACGCCGGCCGCAAGCACGTGGGCGCTGGCCAGCACCGCCGCCGGCAGCGTCAGCCCCGGAAGCGTCCCGGAGTGGCCCGCGAAGGAGCGGACGAGAACGGCGACGGTCAGCGCCGCCAGGGCGGCGGCGCGCGCACGCGGGCGCTCGGTGCCGCGCGCGCCCCAGCGCCAGGCGGCCACCGCTGCGGTCACGAGGGCGACCTCCCGCGTCATCCACAGCCATCCCCAGGAGGTTCCGGTCAGGGTGGAGCGGGCCTGGCCGAGCCAGATGTCGACGGGCATCCCCCACTGCCAGGTCTTCAGCAGCGGCGCCAGCACCCCGGCGTAGGCCGTGGCCAGCACCGCCAGTCGTGCCGTCGCGCGGACCCGGGACCGGATCCCCTCTCCGGAGGCGCCGGCCCGGGAGAGCACCGTGCCGCCGACGCTGAGCGCGCCAATGGCCAGGAGCAGACCCCCGAGGTCGAACCAGTTCAGCAGGGCCAGGTCGGGGCGCGCCCCGGTGCCCGCGTCCACGGTGGCCGGGAACATCCCGGCGCCGAAGACGAGCACCCCCGTGGTCGAGTGGCCGTCGACCAGCGACAGGGTGTGCCACTCGAGCACGTAGGTCCCCTGTGCCAGCGGGTCGACGGTGAGCCGGACGACCTCGTCGTCCTCCACCCCGGCGATCTCGCCGGGGATCCGCAGCCCTTCCGGGGTGCGCAGGACGAAGCTGCTCGAGGCGATGTTGATGCGCTCGCCGAACCACAGGGTCAGCTCGCTGCGACCGACGGGGACCGTGCCGCCGGGCGGCGGGTCGGAGCGGACCACCTCGGAGTGCGCCGATGCGGGGGCCGACGTCCCGAGCACCAGGCCCACGAGCAGGAACAGGGCAGCAAGACCGGCCGCCAGGAGACGGCCGGTCCTGCTCCGCCATCGCCTGCTCACTGCTGGACCGCGATGTGTTCCAGTCGGGCGTCCCCGATGACCAGGGTCACCCGGTCACCTCCCTGGAGCGCGTTGTTGGCGTTGGCAAGGAGGAAGAAGTAGGTCGCTCCGAGCTGGAGCTCACCGCCGTGACGGTGCGGTGGCGAGGACATGATGATCGTCTGTCCGGTCCGCTCGTTGACAAGAGCCGGCGACAGATCGGCGTCATGCACGATCGGTGCCGCCTTGTCGGCATCGACCACCTGGTAGCGCAGCTCGACCAGCCCGCCGGCCGCGGTGACGGCGACGAGGTTGACGTCCACGCCGTAGCGAGCGGCCATCCCCTCACGAGACACCGCGCTGGTGCCCCACCGCACGTCGGAGGACTTGTGCTGGTACCACTGCCAGCCGCCGAAGGCGGCCAGCAGCAGCGCCGCGGCGAGCAGAGCAAGCCAGCGCCGCCGCTGGGGGGGAGCGACTGCCTCTGTCGCCGGCGGCGCTGGCTTGCTGGCCTGGATGGTCACGGTGTCTCCTCCGTTGTCGTCCCGGTCGTCACGGCAGGTCGAACGCGTCGATGTCGAGGTTGTTGCTGGTCAGCCCGTGCGCAGTGCCATCGAAGTAGACCGACCACGTGTTCCCGCTGTGGTGGACGACGTCCTCGTCCTGGACGTTGCCCAGGCCGGGGGTCGTCGTGTTGAGCGCCACGAACGAGAGGTACTGGTGGGTGTTGTCGATCCAGACGACCCCGTCGACGTTGGCACCGGCCGGGAGCCCCTGCACGCTGGCGTCGAACACCCGGGAGAAGCTGGTCCCGTCCCACCGATAGATGTCGGCGTCATCCGCCGCACCCGCGACTCCCGGCGGGTTCGTCGCGCCTCTCGTCGAGAAGCGCAGCGAACCGTCGGTCGCGACGTCGATCGCGTCGACGTCCCGGTTCGCGCCGGTCAGGCCGTGGGCGGTGCCGTTGAAGAACAGCTCCCAGTGGTCGCCGTTGTAGAAGATGACGTCCTCGTCCTGCACGGCCCCGATCCCTGCCACCGTCGAGTTGTCGGGAGCCAGCGACACATAGAAGTGGGTGGCATCGACGCGGCTGTAGCCGTCGACGTTGGCGCTGGTGAGCAGCTGGCCGTCGCTGATCCCGTCCCACACCCGGGCGTGGGCCGAGCCGTTCCACAGGTAGAGGTCGGCGTTGTCGGCCGGCCCCCCGGTGCCGGGCGGGGCGCTGTTGCCCAGCGTCGAGTAGAACAGCGGTGCCGTCACGGTGAACTGCACCGTCACCGGGGCGCTCCAGTTGCCGGCCTGGTCCAGGGCCCGGACACGCAGGGTCCGAGTGCCCTCGGCGAGGCTGCCGATGTCCACGGGGCCGCTGAAGCTCCACGGTCCGGAGCCCGAGACGGTGAGCGCGGTGCCGCGGCCCTGGCCGGGATCGGCGCCGACGTAGGCCTCCGCCGCCACGACGCTGGTGGCCGCGTCGTTCGCGGTTCCGGCCACGGTGACCTGACCGGCGCCCTGGGTCGGGTCGGGGGTCACCGTCGCGGTCAGCGTGGGCGCGGCCTTGTCCACCAGGATCGTGGTGAAGTCGGTCGGACCCCAGTTGCCGGCCTCGTCGCGGGCGTGCACATAGATGGTGTGCGTGCCGTTGGAGAGGGCCTTGATCGTGGCCAGCGGGATGTCCGCGTAGCCGCCCTCGGACTGGTCGTTGAACAACCCGTCGCTGGCCAGCAGGGGGATGCCCGAGCCGTTGGCACCGACGGTGTCGATGAAGGCCTCGGCCCTGCTGATGGTCGTGTTGGTCACGCCCGACGCGTCGGTCATCGTCGTCGCCGACACCCGCACCGCCTGGATCGTGGCACTGAACGGGATCGTCCCGTTGTTGGGGGTCGGGTCGGCCTGGACGCCGGACGTGGTGGGCGCGGTCAGGTCGACGACGAGGTTGAGCGAGATGGTCTCACCCCAGTTGCCCTGGCTGTCCTGGGCGTGGAGGAACACCGGGTGCTCGCCCTCGGTCAGCGTCTGGACCGTCGACGCCGGGATCGTCGCGTCGATGCTCGCGATCGGGCTGTCGGCATTGACGTTCATCGGCTCTCCGGCGCCGTCCGTGCCGGCGGCGTCGATGAAGTACTCCGCGGCCTGGATGTGGCTGTTGCCCGAGGCAGAGTCGTCGGCCGTCGCCGAGATGTCGATGGCGTCGTCGCCGTTGGTGATGCGCGGAGCCAGGGTCGGCGACAGCGTCGTGGGTCCACCCGGGTCGGAGCCGGTGGCCAGCACCGAGCTCAGCGGGCCCCAGTTGCCGTTCGCGTCCTGGGCGCGCACATAGAGCGCATGGGCGCCTGGGCCGATGGACACGGTGGCATCGGCCTGCTCGCCGACGGCGTCGAATGCGCCGTCGTGGGCTGCCATCACACCACCGGAGCCGGCGGCCCCGACGTCGTCCATGAAGTACTCCACGCCCGTGACGTTCGCATCACCGCGGCCGGTGTCGTCCGCCAGGGCGGTCAGCGTGGCGCCGTCGTAGAGCACGTCGCTGAGCACCGGACCGAGCGTGTCACCGGACGCGGGCGCGTTGGTCACGTCGATCGTGGTGAACATGCCGCCCTGGATGCCGGTGTTGTTGTTGTGCAGCAGCCCGCTGGCGTCATAGACGGCCAGCTGCTGCCCGCCCGCGAGGGAGGGCGCGGTGATGATCGCGTCCGCGGTCTGGCCGGGGCCGATCGTCTCGGCGGTGTAGTGCTTGGCGTAGTCGAGCAGGCTGCCGTCGAGAGCGACCACGGTCTGACCGGCACCGAGCACGCCCATCGAGTGGTAGATCATGCCCGCGTTGACGTAGCGCAGCAGCACGCGGTCACCACCGACGGCCGCGATCGGCGCGGTGTCGGGGTGGGCACGACCGTTGATCAGGGTGTACTTGGGCGCGAACTTGCGCATGTCGAAGGCCGCCTTGTTGGCGGCGTTGTTGAGCGCCGGGTCGATCTCGCCGAGCAGCATCACCTGGTCGACGTCGTACGCCGTCGCCGCGTCGGCGTACGCCTGCCCGGCGGCGGCCGGGTGGACCACGAGGGCACCGTAGAGGCCCATCGCCACCTGGTGCTCGGTGCCACCGGCGACGCTGCTCAGCAGGCCGGCCTCGTAGAGGTAGGTGCCGGCGTGGTCGGCGTGCACGGTGTAGGTCGTCGTGCCGCCGTCCGCGACCCCCTGGAGGTCCGGCGCCATCTCCTGTCCCTGGAAGAGCAGCGAGGTCCGCTCGCCGATCCCGTTGTGCAGGGTGATCTCCACGACGTCGCCCTCGGTCGCCTCGAGCACCGGGCCACCCGGGGCCGTGGGAGCCGACCCGTCGAGCGTGTAGCCCCACACGGGCAGGGCCGATGCGGCGCCCGGCAGCGTGGTGCTGCCGATCCCGGCGTAGAGGTCGTAGGGAACCGTGGCGGCCGCGGCCGGGGAGGCCGGGCCGACGAGCGCGCCGGCAAGCGCCAGCCCGACACTGGTCAACGCGGCGGCGAAGGCCCGCCCCATGGTCGGGCGGCGAGTGGTCATCGACTGCGACATGATCGTCCCCACCTCTCTCAACATTGGTTCGGTTGCGGCGGGTCGATCCGCATATAGGTGATGGGGCCGGTCATCGTCACACCCCACGAGGTGATCTGGAAGAGCGCGTGGTTGTGGCTGATGATGTAGTACTCGCCGCACTGGTTGAGGGTCGGCGTTCCCTGCGGGAGAGCCTCCTTGGTCCCCAGGTAGGGGCTGCCGCTGTAGAACGTGCCGATCACCGAGTTGGCCAGGCTGGGCACGGTCACGGGGACCGGGTTGGCGACGCTGTAGTCCTCGGCGTCGTACCAGCGGAACCGGACGTCCCAGGTCTGGCCGGGGCCGATGTTGATGTCGAACTTCTCGAACGACAGGTCCTCACCGCCCGGCCCCTCGAGCGGGTTGCCGTCCCGGCCGATCACCCGGCCGTTGTTGCCGTGCGGGTGCATCGGGTAGTCCTCGGTGCCGACGTTGAGGTAGCGCGCCAGGGAGTAGTCGGGGTGCACGGCGTCGTCGTACGGATAGATCTGCGCCAAGGCACCGTAGGGCTGCGAAGGCAGCCACTCGGCACCGTTGTCGGCGATGCTGTCGGGCAAGCCGCGGCCGTTGATGAGCCAGTAGCGCGGGTGGTAGTTGTTCATGTTGAAGCTCTTGCCCTGCTCGACCGCCTGGTGCTGGTAGGGGTCGATCTCCGAGAGCAGGACCATGAACTCCTCGGTCTGGTCGAACGTGGTGTCGGCCCGGTTGTAGGCGTGGTCCGCACCAGCCGCCGGTCGCACGATCAGGGCCCCGAACAGCCCCATCTGGACCTGCTTCTCCGGGTGGGTCCCGGACTCGTAGAGGAACGTCCCCGGGTGGTCGGCGGTGAAGGTGTAGGTCACCGTGCCTCCGCTGGCGTCCGCCGTCGTGGTCGATGACGTGAGCCGGTTCTGTGCGTCGTACTCCGGCCCGGCCGGGACGCCGTCGGCAAGGACCTCGTTCTGACCGGGGAAGGCCACCGAGACCGGTTCGGCGAGCGTGTTGTGGAGGATCACCGTCACCGCATCGCCCTCGTTGACGCACAGCACCGGGCCGGGGTGCTGGAAGTCGCCGAAGCCGGCCGAGTAGCCCCACATGAAGGCGGTGTTGCCGTCCGGGAGGCTGATGTAGCCGGTCTTGGTGGTCAGGTCGAAGATCGGGTGGCTCGGGTCACCGCCGGTCCCCTCGGTGCACACGATGCCGACGTTCGGGGTGGCGACGGCCTCGGCGCGTGGGACGTGGGTGAACACGGCCAGTGACGAGCTGACCACCAAGAACGCGGCCGCGAGGCGCCGGCGCCGCGACCGGAGGCTCACTGCGACGGTCTGCGTGCGTGCGGTGTTCATGCCAGGGTCCCCCAGTCGTTCGGGAAGCTCTGCGCCCCCAGCGCACCGCTGGGATAGACGCGGATCTCGGTCGCGGCTCCACCCAGCCCACCGTCGGCCAGGTTGTTGGAGTGGGTGTAGGCCCGGTTGTAGAGCAGGTAGGTGTCGGGCCCTGGTCCGCCGGAGTGCGGCGGGACATCGATGATCACGTCATAGCTCTCACCGGGGCTCATGTTGAGCGTCTCGGTCTCATACGACGTGTCGGTGCCGTCACTGTTGTGCAGGTGGGTGGCATCGCGGCCGACCACCCTCATCCGCAGACCCGCCGTGGTCATGGCCGTCTCGCGGAACCCGAGGTTGGCGAACCGCAGCGCCACGCGCTCACCCGCGTTGCAGCGGACCAGCGAGGAGATCGGCTGGTACTGCAGGTCGGGCCGGCCGGCCGGGGCGATCAGGTCGCCGTTGACATCGTGTTGGGGGTTGAACGCGTCGACCGAGCCGTTGGGCTCGAGCGTGTCCGGATAGGTGCGCCCGTTGAGCAGGACGAAGTCCGCCTTGTAGTCACTCCACTCGGGCAGCTGGATGTGCGCGTCGGCCCAGTGCGCCTCGGCCCACACCTCCGAGATGAACATCGAGAACTCACGGTCGAAGCCGGTGCTGCCGTCACCGTCGTTGTAGAGGAACCTGCCGCTCGGGTAGAGCGTGGTGGCGTTGGGCGCCCTGTCCTGCTTGGGGCGGACGAACACCATGCCGGTCATGCCCATGTGCACGTGCTCGACGTCCTCCACGTGGCAGTGCCACATGTAGGTGCCGGGGTCACGCGGACGGTAGACATAGGTGAAGTTGCGCCCTGCGGGCACGGACACCGACCCCGTCGGCTCGCCGTCGAAGAACGGGATGACGTTGCGGAAGCCGTGCCAGTGCAGGGTGTGGGCGTCGAAGAGATCGGGCCGCACCGCGAGGCCGAGGTTCGTCAGCTGGACCCGGAACTCGTTGGAGTCCGCGTCGTCGTACTCGTCGACCCAGAAGAGCGGGGCCGAGTGCTGCGCCTTGTTCTTCTGGTTGAGCCGCTGGGCATCGGTCATGCCGGTGACGTTGCGGAACCCGAAGATGTAGGTGGTGAACGGGTTCGGCGCCAGCGGGTCGGGGTGGAACGGTGGGATCTCCGGTGTCGTCGGGAGCGCGATCCAGCCGTCCGTGCCAGCGAGGAACAGGTCCGGCGGGGAGTCGATGGCCGCCGAGGCCACCGGCTCCAGGCTGCGACCCGCCCAGGCCACCGCCCCGAAGGCGGCGACCCCACCGACGGTGCGGAAGAGCCCGCGCCGCCCCATCCGGAACTCCGGCCTCGGCGTGCTCTGCTGGCCGGGCGTCTCGTGCGACATGTCGTTCATCGGGTCACCTGTTCCTTGTCCTGCCAGCTCGTCACGGGATGTCGAACGCGTCGACGTCTTGGCCGCCGGCGGTGAGTCCCGCCGCCGTGCCGTCGAAGAAGGTCGACCAGAAGCCGGTGTCGTAGTCGATGACGTCCTCGTCCTGGACCACGCCGAGGTTGGCCACCGTGGTGCTGGTCGTCGCGAACGAGAGCTTCAGGTGGTTGGCGTCGGTCCAGACCGCCCCGTCGACGTTCGCGCCGGCGGCGACCCCATGGACCGACGCGTCCCACACCCGGGTGAACGCGACGCCGCTCCATCGATAGATGTCCGCGTCGTCGGCGCTGCCGCCGACACCGGGCACCGTCCCGCTTCCACGGGTCGAGAAGTAGAGCAGCGAGCCGCGAACGCTGATCGCGTCGATGTCATGCCCGGAGCCGGTCAGCCCGTGCGCCGTGCCGTTGAAGAAGGTCTCCCAGTGGTCGAGGTTCCAGTAGATGACGTCCTCGTCCTGCACCGTGCCGATCCCCGGGACGTTGGTGTTGTCCGGTGCCAGCGAGATGTAGAAGTGGTTGTCATCGACCCGGCTATAGCCGTCGATGTCGGCCGCACCCGGCAGCTGTCCAGCGATGGTGCCGTCGAACACCCGGGAGTGCACCGAGCCGTCGAAGAGGTAGAGGTCCGCGTTGTCCGGCGTCCCCGTCACACCCGGCGGGTTGGCGTTGCCCGTGGTCGAGTAGACCAGCGCGCCGGCGGCAGGCGGCGGCGGAGCCGAGGCCGGAGCCCCCACACTCACCGCGTCGAGGTCCTGGGCGTTGTCGGTGAGTCCGGCGGCGGTCCCGTCGAACCAGACCGACCACTCGCTGCCGTTGAACCGGACGATGTCCTCGTCCTGCACCTGGCCGAGCACCGGCACGTTGCTGTTCGGGTTGCTGAACGACACCGAGAAGTGCGTCGCATCGGTGAACGCCAGTCCGTCGACGTTCGGGTTGGTCGCGCTGGTCGCCGTGCCGGAGTTCGGCAGGTTGAACGGCGCGGCGGTGGCATCGACGACGCGGGTGTAGGAGCTGTTGCCGTTCCACCGGTAGATGTCCGCGTTGTCTCCGGACCCACCAGCACCCGGCGGCACGGCCGCGTTGTTGGTGCTGAAGTACAGGGTCTGGTCGTTGACCGCGATGGCCCCGAGGTCGATGGTGCTGCCGATCCCGTGGGCGCTGCCGTCGAACCACATGCGCCAGGTGCCGCCGTCGTAGTAGACGACGTCCTCGTCCGCCACACCTCCGACACCGGGAAGGCTGGTCCCCGACGCGAAGGACACGTAGAAGTGCGTGTCGTCGACCCGGGAGAAGCCATCCACGTTGGTCCCTGAGGCGACGCCCGAAGCCGTCGCGTCCCACACCTGCGAGAACGTCGATCCGTCGAAGCGGTAGGCGTCGGCGTTGTCGGCGGTGCCAGCGACTCCAGGCGGTGCGACATCTCCCAAGGTGGAGAAGTAGAAGTCGGTCAGCGCGGGTGGGGTTCCGGTGCCGATCTCGTCCGCACCGGCGTCGTAGCCGGCACCGCCCGGTCGGGTGTCACCATCGATGTCCGTGGCGGGCGCGTTCACGCCTGCCTTGGACGATGCACCCAGCTCACAGGCCGGGGATCCCGGGCATCCCGAGAGGTGGTAGTCACCCATCTGATCCACTGGCAGCTCGGTGGCCACCAGGACGGCGTCCACGAACGCGGGGTTCTGCCGCCAGATGGCGAAGTTCACCGAGACGTCGTAGGTGGCCGACACCTGAGGTGCTGCCGAGCTGTTGGAGGCGTCGGTGTCGTAGGGGTGTTGGCCGGCGTCCTGCTGGATCACCGAGCTCGTGGGCGAGAGGCTGCCTGGGGTGTCGAACATGCCCAGGTCCCAGTGCTCGATCGGCGTCGCGTCCCCGGCAATGCCGAGGCCCGTCACCGTGGTGCCCGCTCGTGTCCCGGCGCGGTTGTCCCAGAAGATGTTGTTGAACAGGACGGGGTCGCTGAAGGTCGGCGCGCTGCCAGGAAGCGTCGCCTGCAGCTGCAGGCTGTTCTCCGAGGTCGACAGACCCGCCGGGGCGGGCTGGCCGTTGGAGGTCACCGCGGTGGCCGTCGTGAGGTTCTTCATGATCGTGTTGTTGAAGACCCGCACGTTGGGTGCGTCGTTGAGGCTGATGCCGCCACCCTCGTGGCTCGACACGTTGTTGACGATGATGTTGTTGACGACGTTCATCTCGTCGGTGCCACCGGCGCCGCCGGCCTGCAGGAACCGGATGCCGCCACCGTCGTCGTTGGACAGGTTGGCCTGGATCAGGTTGCTGTCGACATCCACCGACCCGGTGCCCGTCGAGAGGTCGTCGGGGTTGGCCGGGAGTGCGCCGGCGAGCATGATGCCGCCGCCCTCGTCGGTCGACTCGTTGAAGTAGATCCGGTTGTGGTGGATCTTGCCGCCGGGGCTGCGGCCATAGACGCTCAGGCCGCCGCCGTACTCCAGGGAGTAGTTGCCACAGATGTCGTTGTGGGCGACCTCGTAGCCGTCGGAGCCGGCGAACAGGCCCACGCCACCCGCGAGGTTGGTGCCGGCGTTGTTGATGATCCGGTTGCGCGAGATCGTCACGTTCTCGTTGTGCTGGCTGGTGTCCGGCGCCGCGAGGTCCGGCGTACCGATCCGGATGGTGCCGTAGGCGCCGCCGTTGCCCTCGACCACGTTGTTGGTGATCCGCAGGTAGCGGGCATACGCGTTGGCGAAGACCGCGCCACCCTGCGTGGTGATGTTCGGCGGCAGGCCCGTCGCCTGGCCGGTCACCTCGTTGATGTTGCCCGGGAAGCCCTGCTGGTTGCCGCCGCGCAGGTCGAAGCCGTCGATGGAGGCCGGGTACGCCGCGGTGAACTGGCGTGCGCGTCCCGCCTGGTTGGTGGCGTTCTCCGAGGCGAGGACATAGATGCCCTCACCGTCGTTGGGATTCTGGTTGCCGTCCCAGGTCAGGGTCGCCAGCTTGGTGTACCAGTCGGTGGCGAGCTGGGTGTCGCCGCCGAATCCACTCGCGTCCAGGACCGTGCCCGGGACGTAGGTGTTGCCCTGGAAGCCACCGGGGCCCACGCCCTGCAGCTTGACCGGCGACGCCATGATCACGTTCTCGTAGTAGGCGCCTCGCGGGTTGGCGTTGGTCGCGTCACCCGGGTAGGCCACGACGAGGTCGTCGCCGCTGTTGCTGAACGAGGCGTCCAGCGCTGCTTGGATGGTCGCGTAGGTCCTGCCGGGGCCGACCTCCCGGACGGTCGGGCTGTAGGAGCCACCGAGCACGTGGAAGGTCAGGCCACCCACCGAGGTGCTGCCGTTGTCCCGCTCGACGAGGAGCTGGTGAGCCCCCTCGGGCGTGCCCGCCGGGATGGTGACGTCGAGGTGCGTGTCGCTCCACCCGGTGACGGGCAGACTCGTCCCGTCGAGGGTGACCGTGCTGGCGCCCTGCGTGGCACCGAAGCCGGTTCCCTCGATAGCGAAAGCGCCTGCGCCGTTGACGTAGGGCTGGGACACCGCGAACAGCTGGGGCTGGGTCGCGGGCGCCGGGCACGTCACCGCACTCTGCTGACCGGTGCCGGGACGCTCGATGAACATGCCCACCTGGGTCGGGGCCAGGTCGGTCGGGATCGTGACGCCCGGGATCGCCTCGAACTCGGTGCCGATCGTGCGGAACCGCGGGTTGTAGTTGGCGTTCAGGTGCCCCGGGATCCCGGGGTCGTTGCCCACGAAGCGGTACATGCCGGCACAGACACCCGAGGGCGTCGGGCAGCTGATGTGGTCGGTCGAGGGCAGCAGCACGTCGTAGAACCCGTTGTAGTCGGACTCGATGGTCGTGATCAGCCGGTTGCTGAAGTCATAGATGCCCACGGGCACGAACGGTGCCGGCGCCTTCTCGCCGTACGCCGTGTTCTTCGGGTTGCTGGAGTAGTTGATGTCGTCGATGATCAGGCCGCGCAGCCTGCTGGGAAGCGGGACGGCGGTGAACACGTTGAACATCGGCACGACCGACTTGCCGTTGTTGAGCGTGACCAGCTTGGTGCCGCAGGTCGGCTTGGCCGCGCCCTCATAGGGCGAGCCGCCGATGTCGACAAAGGTCGGGTTGCTCACGGGCGTGGAGGCGGGCACCGTGACACCGGCGGGGACGTCGGTGCCGTCGCCCACGACCGCCGGGTAGCCGTCGGTGTCGAGATCGGCGACGTCCACGGTGTGCAGCGGGCCGGCGCAGGCCGACGGCGGGACCTGCGGCGTGATCTGCGGGCCGTTCGCGATGTTGATGTCCTCCTCCGAGGTCACCTGGTACATCGGGTTTCCGGTCAGGTCATCGGGCAGGTCGAGAGCGACCAGGTAGTCGGCCGCCCCGAGCGGCGTGAACTCGCCGCCCACGCAGACCGGGTCGGCCGGGTCGGCGTCGTCGAGGGTGCCGTTGAAGCAGCCGTCACCGAAGCCGTAGTTGCCGTTGACCGAGGCGCCGAAGTTGGCGTCGGGCGTGCCTTGATCGGTCGGGTAGGTGCCGAACTGCACGCTGTTGGCGAAGCCCGAGATGCAGGACCCGTCGGTCTCCTGGTTGAGGGCGAGGTGGTCCTCGTCCACGCCGTGGACCAGGGGGTTGCCGTCGACATCGCGAGCGGTGCAGCCGGTGACCTTCTGCCAGCTCTCCGAGACATAGCTGTTGAGCAGCTGACCGCGCTTGTAGGAGCCGTCCGAGTTGACCTCGTAACGCCCGTCGAGGTCGCACAGCGTGCTGGTCGGCGTGCAGTCGACCGTGGCGTAGAGCTTGACCGGGACGTCGGGGACACCGGGCTGCCAGTCCTCGGCAGCTGCGTAGCGCGGGTCCAGCTCGTTGCGGGTGGTGTCATAGCTGATCGACCCGACGATGCCACCGTTGCGCGGGTCCACGCCGTTGGCGCCGGTGGGGTCGTAGGCATGCACGCCCCAGTCGAAGGTGCCGGTCAGTCCGATGATGTTGAGGGTGCTGACGTCGACGCCGGCGCCCTTGATCGTGGTGGGCGTCGGCTGGTTGTCGGCCTGGTAGGTGACGCCCGTCGTGAAGAAGGCGTCGTTGTAGGCCTCCATCACGGTGAAGCCGAACTCGCCCAGCGGGTAGGCGCCGTCGAAGCTGTAGTAGCCATTGGCGTCGGTGACGGCCGTCGTCTGGCCGCGGTCCATCAGGGTGTTGTCGCGCTTGCGCAGGGTCAGGGTGAAGTTGGGGATGCCGTTCTCGCCGGCGTCCTGCTTCCCGTTGCGGTTCTTGTCGTTGAACACGTGTCCGGAGTACTCGGTCCACCAGCCGCTCAGGGCCAGCATCCCGAGCGCTTCCGCCCCGCCGTTGCGCACCGTCACGTTCCGAAGAGAAAGCAGGTGGTTCTGGGCCTCGTCCCACCACGTCAGCGAGTAGTCGCCGTCGGGCACGCCGGTGATGTCGAAGTTCCCATTGGCATCGGCCTGGCCGACCCAGACCGCCTGGTCGCCGTTGTTGAGGTCGTTGAGCGACAGCCAGGCGTCCGGGATCGGGCCCTTCACCTTCGAGCCGGTGAAGCCCCAATAGAGGTCGAAGATGCCACCCTTGGGGGGCACGTAGTGCAGCGTCTTCATGACCCGGCCGGTGATCTCGCCCGTGACGCTCGCGTCACCGCTCAGGGGCTGCCCGTTGTGGGTCGGCTTGGCGAAGCCGAAGAGCGGGGTCGGCACGGCCTCACCGGCAATGGTGAACTCGGTGTCGTATCCGGTGGACCCCTCCATCACCCAGGTGTCCCAGTCGTGGTTGCCCTCGAGTGTCGTGGTCTGGATCCATTGCTCACCGTCCGGTGGCGTGACGTACTGGGTGTAGCGGTTGGTGCCCATGTGCGGGAACGTGACGATGCCGTCGGCGTCGCTGAAGCACTTGCCGCCGGCCTGGTCGACGACGGGGAGCATGTCGGCGTCGAGGGCGGACAGCGGGATCTCGTGGGTCACCGGGTCCTCGCCGACGTAGGTCGTGCAGACCGGGTTGCCATAGACGTCGGTGGTGACCTCGCCCAGCAAGTCGTTGAGGTGCCCCTGGAACCCGGAGAGCGGCTGCTCGCCGTTGTCGAAGGCCCCGTTCGTGGAGGCCATGTCCGCGAAGACCTGGCCCTTGACCGTCGAGTCCGGCAGCGGCGTGGGCTGTGCCTCGACGAGGACGGGGTCGCTGTTGGGCAGCGGCATGGAGAAGTGAGCGCCGTCGATCTTGTAGCCGTCGGCGAGCACGGAGATCAGGTAGCTGCCGTTCGGCAGGTTCAGGCCACCGGCGAGCGTGTCCTGGTCGCCCTGGGCGACGATGGGTGACGCGTCGGGGGCGGCGTTGATCGACGTCCACGGGCAGGACTCCGGGTAGCCCGGTGCCCCCGCCGGCGGGACATACGACGGCGAGCACACGCCGGTCGCGTCCCGCACGGAGGTGTCGCCGACGTTGTCCTCGTTGATGATGAACTTGTAGCTGCCGACCGGGTCACCGGCGTTGACCCCCGCGCCCTGGAAGGCCCGGGGCTCCGTGCGCGCGCTGACCACCTGGAGGGTGAGGGTGTTGGTGGGAGCCGCGGCCGCCTGTGGCAGCGGCACCATCACCGACAGCGCCGCCACCATCGACGACGCCGCCACCGCCGCCCAGCCGCGCCGTCGTGACCACCGGGCGCGCAGGCCCGCCGCCCCATGCACGTCGCCGCTCCTGGTCGCCGCAGTCGCTGCGTTCGATCCACGCATCATTGCTCACCCCTCTGCCCACCGCAGACTCGTTCGAGGTGAGCGTGCCCCGGCGGGGGGTGAGGGAAGCCTTAGATGACTCGGCCGTCATGTTGCTGTCATCGACCGCTCATCCTGGCCGGGTCAGGAGGCGAGCACGGTCGAGTCGCCGACCGTGGGCGTGGGCCGGGTCGGCGCGTCGTCGACCGGCAGCAGCATCAAGATCAGCGCCCCGCCTTCGGCTGAGCGGCCGGCCACCAGGTGACCACCCCGCACCGAGGCGACCTCGTCGACCAGGGCCAGGCCGAACCCTGTCTGGGCCTTGGGGTCCGCGGCGACATAGCGTCGCCCGTCCGCGGCCAGCACCCCGTTGAGACTCTGGGCGAGCTGCGGATGCAGCCCCGATCCCGAGTCCGCCACCCCGATGGTCAGGTGGTCTTCGAAAGTGCGGGCGACGACCCGGATGGTGTCGCCGTCCTCGGTGTAGCGCAGGGCGTTCTCGACGAGCGTGTCGAGGGCCGCGCGAAGGCGGTCGGCGGAGCAGACCAGCTGCACCGCGTCGGCATCCGCCACCCAGTGCCGGTCGGCCACGACATGCCAGCGGTCGACGGTCTCGCGCACGAGGCGGCCGACGTCGACCGGACCGCGGGCGTCCTGCTCGGGGATCTGGATGGCCCGGACCAGCCGGTCACTCGCCAGCACCAGGCGCCGGAGCTCGGCCTGGACGACCTCGAGGTCCCCGCGGCGTTGGTCGTCGGTCTCCTGCGCGAGGAGGAGCTCGGTGTAGCCGCTGGCGATCGTCGCCGGTGTCCGCATCTCGTGGGAGGTCATCCGGGTCAGCCGCTCACGCAGCGACGCCCGCAGCCGCTCCTTGGCCGCGACCCTCGCCAACGTTTCCAGGGCCTCGTGGCGCCGGCGGACGCTGCTCATGACGATGAACATCAGCCCGCTCATGAGCGGGATCTCGCCGGTCTCCTCCCAGGCGATCTCGCCCTGCGCGGCCCGCAGGACCAAGATCGCGCCCGTGACCGCGGTGAACGCGATCAGCGCCGCGTTCGCCCGCCGAGGGGGCCAGACCTCCAGCTCATAGGCGATCGCCAGACCGATGTAGCCCAGGTGGTAGGGCACGGTCTCGTCGCCCGGGGAGAGCCACATCGAGGCCGTCTCGGCCACGGCCATCACGACCCAGACCGCGAACAGCGGATAGCGCACCTGGAGCCCACCGACGGGCCACACGGTGGGCGCCGACCTCGCAGGCACCTGGGTCATCCGTAGAAGCAGTAGCCAAGCCCGCGGACCGTCTCGATGGGCGGGTCGCCGAGCTTGCTGCGCAGGCGCCGCATGCAGACCTCGACGACGTTGCTGCCCGGGTCGAAGTCGAGGCCCCACACGTCGTGCAGGAGCTCGTCGCGGCGGCACACGGCGCCACGACGCCGCATCAGGTGCGACAGCAGCCCCAGTTCGCGCTCGCTGAGAGCGACGTCGCTGGCGCCCAGCTGGGCGCGCCGTCGGTCGAGGTCGACGCGCAGCCCGCCTGCCACCAGGTAGCGGCCGGTCTCCTCGGCCGGGCGGGGCTGTCGCGGCGCATCGCTGAGATGTCGGCGTACGCGCGCCATCAGCTCGGCCGCATGGAACGGCTTGCCGACGAAGTCAGCGGCCCCATCGTCGAGGGCACTGACCCGGGCCGCCACCTCGTTGACTGCGGACAGCACGATCACCGGCGGCGACGTCGGCTTCTTCTTCAGCTCACCGAGCACCTGGAGCCCGTTGCAGCGCGGCATCACCATGTCCAGGAGGACCAGGTCGATGTCGGCCTGCCGGCCAAGCACAGCGAGCGCCACCGCGCCGTCGGGCGCCGTCAGCACCTCGTGGCCGTCACCGGCCAGGAACCGTGACAAGAGCTCGACGACCCGCTTCTCATCGTCGACGACAAGAACTTTGCTCACGACAAACCCCACCATTCATCGGAACCGAGTACCCCACACCGACCGAGTCCGGCGCCCGAACGAGGTCCCAGAGACCTCACCACGTGAGGCCCTCCCGACACCCCATGCAGGTTAGGCTTGCCAAGCACAGTGACCCCCTGGGTTGTCCGTGTCAATGAAATTCTGTGACGGCGCTCACGGTCCTGCCGTTTGTGGACGGATGCGCCAGGATGAGGGTCATGACCGAGCCCGAGGCGACCATCGCCCGGGCGGTCGTCGTCCACGGACGCGTTCAGGGCGTCTGGTTCCGCGGCTCGTGCCAGGCCGAGGCACAGCGTCGCAAGGTCCGCGGCTGGGTCGCCAACGAGTACGACGGCACCGTGCACGCGCACCTCGAGGGAACGCCCGTCGCCGTCGAGTCGCTGCTCGACTGGATGCGCGTGGGGCCCCGGCACGCCCGGGTCGACCGGGTCGAGGTCAGCGTCGTGACCCTCTCGAACCCCCGCGGCTTCCTGGTCAGGTGATCGTCGCCGGCCGGCTGTGACCCGGGCCACAGCCGCTGAACGCGGCGTCCGGACCGCTGGTCGCGGGCACTTGCCGCCCACCGCAACTTTGGAACCTTCCAATCGTGATCTGGCGACATTTGCGCTGGAATGTCAGCAAGCGCGGGAGGTCACCTCCCGCGTTCCCCCTTTTCCGGGGGACCCACAGTGACCGCGCGAGCTGCTCCTCAACGGAGAGGGATGTCTCCCGCGCACGACAGTCTCAACTTGGAGGAACCTCGTGGTCGACGTGGAGAAGGCACTGGACGAGGCGGGACTTCACAACCCCCATGTCCGCGCCTATGTCACACACTGGGCCGCCCACACCGGGGCCGCCCGCATCCAGGTCGTCAGCGCCAGCGACGACGCCCGGCTGATCCAGGAGTCCCTCGAGGCCGGCGAGATCCAGCCGGCCGGCGACGGGCTCTACTACTCCCGCAGCTATGCCAAGGACACCGCCCGCTCCGAGGAGCGGACGATCGTCGCGACCAGCCGCCCCGACGACAAGGGCACCTACAACAACTGGCGGCACAGCGACGAGATCCGTCCCGTCGTCGAGGGCCACATGAAGGACGCCATGGTCGGCAAGACCATGTATGTCATCCCCTACCTCATGGCGCCGCCCGGCTCCCCGCTCGAGGCCTGGGCCGCCGGGGTCCAGCTGACCGACCACCGCACCGTGGTGCTCCACATGATCCGGATGGCTCGGGTCGGGGTCTCCCTGATCGAGGGCCTCGCCGATCCCGAGACCTTCGTGCGCGCCGTGCACGTGACCGGAGACCTGGAGAACCTCGGCCAGGGCACGCCCGGCGACAAGCGCTACTTCGTCACCGTCGCCGACGAGCGGACCATCCTGCACTTCGGCTCGTCCTACGGCGGCAACGCGCTGCTCGGCAAGATCGCCCACGGCCTGCGCCAGGCGGCGTACGACGGCTGGGCGTCGGGCCGCTTCCTGGCCGAGCAGTTCATGCTCCTCGGCATCACCGACAAGGAGACCGGCAAGGTCTGGCACATCGCCGGCGGCTTCCCGAGCGCCTCGGGCAAGACCAACCTCGCGATGACGCTGGCCCCCGACGCGCTGGGCGACCGCTACCACGTGTCGTTCTATGGCGACGACATCACCTGGCTGTGGATCGACCCCGAGGACGGCCGCCTCTATGGCATGAACCCGGAGTTCGGGGTCTTCGGGGTCGCCAAGGACACCAACGAGAAGACCAACCCGACGGCGCTGGCCGCGATCGCGCCCGGCACCCAGGCACTGTTCACCAACATCGCCTACAACGAGGTCACCCACGAGGTCTGGTGGGAGGGTCGCACCACGAACCCTCCCGAGGACCTGGCCGGCTGGCGGGACTGGAAGGGCGAGGTCATCGCCGACCGGATCCCCGACGAGGCGCACGACCCGTGGGCGCACCCCAACAGCCGCTTCACCACCACGCTGGCCAACGTGCCCAACGTCGCGGCCGACTTCGACAAGCCGCGAGGCGTCCCGGTCGACGGCATCATCTTCGGCGGTCGCACCCGTGACCGCGAGCCGCTGGTGCGTGCCATCCGCGACCTCGCCGAGGGCGTCTATGACGGCCTGACGCTGGGCGCCGAGGCGACCTTCGCGGCCGAGGGCGTCGAGGGCCAGCTGCGCTACGACCCGATGTCGATGCGGCCGTTCATGTCCTACCCCGAGGGTCCCTATGCCGCCCACTGGCTGACGATCGTCGGCCAGGCCTCCGAGCAGCCGATCTTCGCGCACGTCAACTGGTTCCAGCGCGACGCCGAGGACGGCCACTTCCTGTGGCCGGGCTACCGCGAGAACCTGCGCGCCCTGCTGTGGCTGATGCAGCTGCGCGACGGCGAGGTGACCGGTCGCGAGACGCCGGTCGGCATCCTGCCCACCGAGGAGGAGCTCGACCTCACCGGACTCGACCTGCCCCGCGAGGACCTCGACCGCCTGCTCACCATCGACACCGCGCGGTGGCAGCAGGAGCTCGAGCACCGGCAGGCGCACCTCGAGCAGTTCGGTGGTCTGCCCGAGGAGATCTGGACCGCCCACCGGCGAATCGTGGCCGCCCTCGACGCCGAGATCGGTCAGCCGGAGTAGGGGATCTCGGCCTGCCAGAACTCGTCGTCCTGGTGGGCCGCGGCGACGATCGCGTCGGCGACCCGGTCGGGGCTGAAGGGCCCCTCCTTCGCCAGCGTGCCGCGGACGGTGACCGACACCGCGCGGATGCCCTCGGGGGCGAGCGCCGCGTCGATGCTGAGCACGAGGTTGCGAACCCCGGCCTTCTGGACGCCGAGGCTCGCGGCCTCGTGCCACGGCTTGTCGGCGGCCATGCTGCCGGTGACCGTCACCCGGCCGCCGCGGGACATGAACGGTCTCGCCGCCCGGAGGGCCGTGAGCAGCGCGCCCACGCCGAGCGCCACGTCCTCGAGCAGCTCAGCGACCGTCAGCGCGAGCGGGTCCCGCTGCCGGAACGCGCTCGGGTTGAAGTGCAGGACGTCGACCCTGCCCAGGCTCGTCGCCATCGCGGTGATCGCGGTCGTCGTCGCCTCCACGTCGGTGACGTCGGCCGTCGCCACCTCCGCGCGCGTGCCCTCGGGCAGCGTCGCCACCAGCTCGGTCAGGACGTCCTCCGAGCGTCCGAGCAGCGCGACGTCGTACCCCTGCCTGGCGAAGGCGCGGGCCACGGACCCGCTGACCCCGGGTCCGGCGCCGACCACGACCACCACGGGCCTGTTCATCGCACCCACCTCAGCCATGGTCGCCGGTCTGGACGGTGAGCTCGCCGTCGGCGTACCAGCGCCGGATCACCTTCTTGTCGAACTTGCCGACCGACGTCCGCGGGACGGCGCTGAGGAAGCAGAAGGCGTCGGGCAGCTGCCACTTCGCGAAGTCGACGGCCAGGAAGTCGCGCAGCTCCTCGGGGGTCAGCGTCGCGCCCTCGCGCAGGACGACGCTGGCGAGCGGACGCTCTTGCCACTTCTCGTCGGGGATGCCGACGACGGCCGCCTCGATGATGTCCGGGTGCGCCATCAGGGCGTTCTCGAGGTCGACCGAGGAGATCCACTCACCGCCGGACTTGATGACGTCCTTGGCGCGGTCGGTCAGCGTGATGTAGCCCAGGTGGTCGATCGTGCCGACATCGCCGGTGCGCAGCCAGCCGCGGTCGAACTTGGCGTCCACCTCGGGGTCGTCGGACTCGTAGTAGGAGCCGGTCACCCACGGTCCGCGCACCTCGACCTCGCCGACCGCGACGCCGTCGCGCGCCAGCACCTCGCCGGCGTCGTCGACGATCCGCGCCTCGACGCCCGCCAGCACCCGGCCCTGGTTGCCGCGGTAGCGCCAGAACTCCTCACCCTCGACGCCCAGCGGCGGGATGCCCGCGCTCGCGACCGGCGAGGTCTCGGTCATCCCCCACGCCTGGCGGAGCACGATGCCGTGCCGCTCCTCCAACGCCTGCTGGAGCGAGACCGGGACGGCACTGCCACCGCAGAGCACCAGCCGGAGGGTGTCGACCGTGGCGTCCGGGTGCCCGTCGAGGTAGTGCAGGACGTCGTTCCACACCGTCGGTACGCCGCCCGACAGCGTCGGCCGGGAGTCGCGCATGAAGCGGACCAGCGGCTCGGCCTGCAGCCACCGGTCGGGCATGCAGAGCGAGGCGCCGCTCATCAGCGCGGCATAGGGCAGCCCCCAGGCGTTGGCGTGGAACATCGGGACGATCGGCAGCACGCGGTCGGTGAACGACAGGCTGCTGACGTTGCCGCTCATCACCGCCGCGGAGTGCAGCCACGCGGACCGGTGGCTGTAGACGACCCCCTTGGGGTTGCCGGTGGTGCCGCTGGTGTAGCACATCGCGGCGGCGTCGCGTTCGTCCACGCCCTCGGGCCAGTCGAACTCCGTCGGCTGCGCCGCGAGCAGGTCGTCGTACAGGAGGACCTCCTTGCCGGTGGCCCGCAGCGCCTCGAGGTCGGCCGACGCGGCGTCGGGACCGGCGACGAGCACGTGGGTGACCGTGGACATGAGCGGCAGCTGCGGCGCCAGCAGCGGGACGAGCGAGTCGTCGACGACGAGGACCCGGTCCTCGGCGTGGTTGGCGACATAGACCAGCTGTTCGGGGAAGAGCCGGATGTTGAGGGTATGGAGTACGGCGCCCATGGCCGGTGCGGCGAGATAGACCTCGAGGTGCTCGGCGTTGTTCCACTGGAAGGTGGCCACGCGCTGGTCACCGGTGATGCCGAGCGAGCGAAGGCCGTTCGCGAGCTGGGCGGCCCGGCGGCCGAGGTGTGCGAAGGTCTCCGACCGGGAGCCGTCGGCCGTCGCCGTCACCACCTCCGCGGTCGGATGGACGGTCGTGCCGTGCCGGAGGATCGAACCGATGGTCAGCGGGAAGTCCTGCATCGTCGAGCGCATGGGGTGATCTTGGTCTCCCCTGCCACACCAGTAAATCCCCTGAGCTCAGCGGGTGAGCCACCCGGCCGGGTCGGCCACCAGCTGCTCGAGCTCCAGCAGAGCGCCGCCGAGCGCGCCGGGCGCGGGATGGGCGTCCGCGGCGAGGACACGCGGTGAGTCCCAGGCCGCCGACAGGACCCGGCTCCGCAGGATCGCCTCGACCCGCGGCTGGAGGAGGCCGGCGAGCTCACGCAGGTGCCCGCCGAGCACGATCACCGGGACGTCGACGAGGTTGACCACCACCGCGAGCGCGGTGCCGAGACCCCAGGCGGCACGGTCGACGGCGGCCACGGCATCAGGGTCACCACGGCCGACCAGGCGCACCAGGTCGGCCGTGGCGGAGGTCGGCGCCAGGCCCGCGGCCTCGAAGAGAGCCCGGCGGCCGGCGTACTGCTCCAGGCAGCCGGTCGACCCGCACGCGCAGGCGGGACCGGCCGGGTCGACCGTGACGTGGCCGATCTCGCCGGCCCAGCCGTGGCGACCGAGCACGGGACGCCCGTCCAGGACGACGGCGCCACCGATCCCGATCTCACCTGAAAGATAGACGAAGTCGCGTAACGGCCCCGGTCGCCCGGGTCGCTCGAGGGATACCGACGCGGAGGCGAGCTCGGCCTCGTTGCCGACCGAGGCGGGCGGGGCTCCGGCGCCGGACAGGTCCAGGAGGGCGGACACCTCCACCCCCGACCAGCCGAGGTTGGGTGCGCGCAGGAGGACACCGGAGTCCGAGGAGACGATGCCGGGGACCGCGACCCGGCTCCCGACCAGCGTCATCCCCGACGGGATGTCGGCGAGCGCCTTGGCGGCCAGTGCCGCGAGTCGCCCGAGCACCTGCTCCGGCGGCAGGTCGCGCTGGTCGCCCGGCTCGACCAGCTCCACCAGCAGCGTGCCGCGCAGGTCGACCACGACGGCGGCGAGATAGCTGACGTTGACCTGGAGCCCGAGGGCGGCGTAGCGCCGGGCGCCCGCGACCAGCGGCGTGCCGGGTCGGCCCGGTCCCCCGCTGACCGGGTCCAGCTCGGCCAGGATGCCGCCGGCGAGCAGGTCGTCGGTCAGCCGCGAGACGGTGGCGCGGGTCATCGAGGTGGCCGCGGCGACCTCGGCGCGGGTGGGCGGGGCCTCCGCCGCCAGGACACTGCGCACGACGCGGGACAGGTTGCCGGCGCGCACGGCGCCGACGTCGCCCGGCGTTGAGCCGGTCCGCGTCGATCCGGTCCTGTCCACCACTTGACCGTACCGCACTTTCGGGGTTAGTTTCGAGTCAAAACAAACTCAAGGAGCGATGACGATGAGCACGGTGCGCAAGCCCATCCCCGAGGACAAGTTCTCCTTCGGCCTCTGGACCGTGGGCTGGACCGGCGCCGACCCGTTCGGCGCGGCCACCCGCCCGGCGCTCGACCCGTGGGAGTACGCCGACCGCCTCGCGGGCCTCGGCGCCTGGGGCATCACCTTCCACGACAACGACGTCTTCCCCTTCGACGCCGACGAGGCCACCCGGCGGGACCGGGTCGGCCACCTCAAGTCCGCCGCCGACGCCGCGGGCCTGGTGATCGAGATGGTCACCACCAACACCTTCAGCCACCCCGTCTTCAAGGACGGCGGCCTCACCAGCAACGACCGGTCCGTACGCCGGTTCGGCCTGCGCAAGGTGCTCCAGGCCGTCGACCTGGCCGCCGAGATGGGCGCCACCACGTTCGTGATGTGGGGCGGTCGCGAGGGCGCCGAGTATGACGGCTCCAAGGACCTGTGGTCGGCGTTCAGCCGCTACAAGGAGGGCCTCGACACCGTCGCGGGCTACATCAAGCAGCAGGGCTACGACCTGCGCATCGGCCTCGAGCCCAAGCCCAACGAGCCGCGCGGCGACATCTTCTTGCCGACCGTCGGCCACGCCCTCGCCCTGATCGCCGAGCTCGAGCACGGCGACATCGTCGGCCTCAATCCCGAGACCGGCCACGAGCAGATGGCCAACCTCAACTACACCCACCAGCTCGCTCAGGCGCTGTGGAGCGGCAAGCTCTTCCACATCGACCTCAACGGCCAGCGCGGTCTGAAGTACGACCAGGACCTCGTCTTCGGCCACGGCGACCTGCTGTCGGCGTTCTTCACCGTCGACCTGATCGAGAACGGCTTCGTCGGCAACCCCGGTGCCCCGCGCTACACCGGTCCGCGCCACTTCGACTACAAGCCGTCGCGCACCGAGCACTTCGAGGGCGTCTGGGCCTCGGCCGAGGCGTGCATGTCGACCTACCTCCACCTCGCCGAGAAGGCCAAGGCCTTCCGCGCCGACCCGCGGGTCACCGAGGCCGTGGAGTACGCCGGCGTGACCAGCCTCGCCGAGCCCACCCTCAACCCGGGTGAGTCGATCACCGACTTCCTGGCCACCGACGACGGCTTCGACGCCGAGAAGGCGGCGGAACGCGACTTCGGTTTCGTCCGGCTCAACCAGCTGGCTCTGGAGCACCTCATCGGCTGACCCGAGCACTCCCCCATGACGGGGCAGCCGACAGGAGCGGGGCCGGCGACCGGCATCCCGACCCCGCTCCGCGAGGAGTCCGACCGTCCATCTCCTGCGCCGCAATCCTGACTGCCGCGCCGTTGTTGGGGGTGAGTGACCGGTATACCGGTCACTCACCCCCAACACGGGCGCGGGAGTTGGGTGACGGGCGCGGGGCAGCGTCAGCGGCCGTAGCGCCGCTCGAGGGCGTCGGTGAGCAGCACGACCAGGGCCTCGAGCTGGACGTCGGCCGAGGAGCCGATCTCCTCGTCGGAGCCGTCGAGGGCACGGGCGGCGAGGCCGGCCTTGCTGTCGATCAGGTCGGCGATCCGGGCGTCGATGGTCTGCGCGGCGATGATCCGCCACGCGGTGACCGGGTCGTCCTGGCCGATGCGGTGAACGCGGTCGATAGCCTGGGTCTGCTCGGCGTCGGTCCACGACAGCTCGGCGAGGACGACGTTGGAGGCGACCTGGAGGTTGATGCCGACGCCGGCCGCGGTGAGCGAGCAGACCACGATCTTGGTCTCGGGGTCGTTCCAGAACGAGTCGACGGCGTGCTGGCGGACGGTGTTGGTCTGGTTGCCGCGGATCGAGGAGTAGCCGATGCCGCGCTGCTCGAAGAGCTCCTCGGCCCGGTCCATCACGTCGATGTGCTTGGCGAACAGCACGACCTTGCCGGCCGAGCGGGCGAGCTGGGCGGCGTAGTCGGCCGCGAGCAGCGCCTTGGCCTGACCGATGCGCCGCATGACCGCGAACACGTTGTCGCCGGTCTCGGTCGTGGAGTCCTCGCGCTCCCACTCGGCCACGCGCCGGATGAGCTCGTCGTCGATGCCGCTGGTGGGGCCGGAGCGACGCGCCTCCATGGCGCTCTCGTAGCGGGCGAGCAGGCGGCGGGTGAGCTCCTCCTCCGCGTGCCGGATCGACTTGCTGGCCTCGTCGTCGAGCTCGACGGGCAGGTCGGCGATGCGGCGCTCGGGGAGGTCGGCGGCGACGTCGACCTTGCGGCGACGCACGATGCCCATGTCGACGACGGCACGGCGGGCCGCGGGATAGAAGGCCTTGTCGGCCGGCGTCATCCCGGTGTCCTCGAGCTTGAGCATGAGGTCGCCGAGCGGCTTCTTGTCGTCGATCCAGCCGAGGAACTCCCAGATCGCCCGGAAGTCCTCGATGTCGTTGATGAGCGGGGTCCCGGTCAGCGCCATGAGCAGCGGGCGACCCATCCGCTCGCGGATCTTGCGCGAGAGCTGGAGGGTGTTGCGGGACCGCTGGGAGGTCTTGTTCTTGATGAAGTGCGCCTCGTCGACGACCATGCCGCGGAAGCCATGCTGGCCCAGCCAGCCGACGTGGCGGTCGAGCACCTCGAAGTTGACCACGACGATGTCGGCGAAGCCGTCGATGTCGACGCCGTCGCCGTGGATCACGGTGGCGGTCCGGCTCGGGGTCCAGATCCCGGCCTCGCGCACCCAGTTGTTCTTGACGACGTTGGGGACGACGACCAGCAGCGGGTAGGCGTTGGCCGCCTGGGCGGCGAGCAGCGCCTGGGCGGTCTTGCCGAGGCCGGGCTCGTCGGCGAGCAGATAGGTGCGGTGTCCCATCCGGGCCGACTCGACCATCTGGGCCTGGTGGTGCATCAGCGTCATCCCGCCCGGCGCCGACAGCGAGATCGGCTCGGGGAGGTCGAGGCAGGCGGCGTCGCCGCCGTACTCGAAGGACCGGAAGAGCGGGCCGAGCAGCTCCCAGGTGGTGAGGCGGCCGGGGCTGGAGCGACGCGGCGCGGTGAAGTCGGGGACGAGGAACGGGTTGGACAGCTGGGCACGGACCACCGACGGCGGCACGACCTGGCGCTCGCCGTTGTCGTCGACGGGCTCCGGCTCGGGCTCCGGCTCGGCGCCACGCTCGTCGCCGGCGGCGGTCAGCATCTCGCGGCGCAGGGCGCGGGCGGAGCTGGAGAACTCGGCGTCCTCGGCGAGCAGCTCGAACAGCGAGGGCTGCCGGGCGGCGGTCTTGGCGAGGATGGTGGCGATGCCGTCGAGGCGGGTCAGCTGCTTCTCGCGGTCGGCGGGGGTGAGCGCGTCGTTGGTCTTCATCGACGCGCGCTCCTCGCGCACGAGCAGCGCGATGACCTGGAACTTGTTGCGCGTCGACAGGGTCACCCGGCCGCGCTCGACGTCGTTCTCGACCTCACGGACCGCGCGGGCGAGGATCGGGATGATCCCCTCGTTGTCGCGGTGCTTGGTCGCGGTGCGCGCGTTGCCGCGCGCCGGCGTACGGCGAGCGTCATCGCGACGCTGGCGCGTTCGTGCCACGAACTCCTCCTATGGAGCGTTGTTCGGCCACCCCGAGGCGGCCCTGCGCCCGCACACCGGACGCTGTGTACGGCGGGCCGACCGTCGAGCCGGGTCCTCGGCGGCCGGATGGCTCACCGGGAAGTCTCGAAGAGAAGCGGCTGACGACAGCGTCTCGTCAGCGAAGGTGGGTCGGTCGGGGTCCGACGTCTCGGCAAGCATACCTCCCGAACCCCCGTTCAGGGCCAGTCTCGGCCTCACCCGTTGCCGCGGCTCTCGCGCAGGCGCCGGGCGCGAGCGACGTCCTCCCGGTCCTTGGCGGCGGCCTTGTCGCTCTTGCTGGTGTCACGTGCCGGGAGCTGGATGACCTCCTCCGCCGGCAGCCCTGCCTGAAGCTCCCGCGCTCGCTCGAGCTCCGCGTCCAGCTCGGCGCCGAAGAGCAGCGCCAGGTTGGTGATCCACAACCACAGCAGGAAGCCGATCACGCCCGCAAGGGAGCCGTAGGTCTTGTCATAGCTCCCGAAGTTGGCGACATAGAAGCCGAACGCCGCGGATGCCACGACCCAGACGACGATCGCGACGAGCGCTCCGATGCTGATCCAGCGGAACTTCGGCTGCTTGACGTTGGGCGTGGCGTAGTAGAGCAGTGCCACGATCACGACGACGACCGCCAACATCACGGGCCACTTGGCGATGTTCCAGACCGTGAGCGCGGTCGAGCCGATCCCGATCGCATCCCCGACGGCTTGAGCAGCAGGACCGGTCAGCACCAGGGCCAGCGCCACGAGCGCGGCCAGCACGACCGTGAGGAGCGTGACGAGCAGCATCATCGGCCGGAGCTTCCAGATCGGGCGTCCCTCCGGCACCTCATAGACCCGGTTGAGCCCGCGACCGAAGGCGTTGACGTAGCCCGAGGCCGACCACAGGGCGACCAGGAGGCCGATCAGCAGACCCCAGCCGGCGCCGGTGCTCTGGCTGAGCTGGGTCAGCGTCGGCTCGACGGTGTCGGCAGCGCCCGACGCCCCCATGTCACGCAGGATCTGGAGCAGGGTGTCGACCGTCGTCGGCCCCTGGCCGACGAGGCCCACCAGTGACAGCAGGGCGATCGCGGCGGGGAACAGTGCCAGCACGGAGTAGTAGGTCAGCGCCGCCGCCAGGTCGGTGCACTGGTCGTCGGAGAACTCCCGCAGCGTCTTGCGACCGACGTACTTCCACGACGGCTTGGTCAGGTCGGTCGGCGAGTCCGGCGCCGACTCCAGTACGTCGGTCCGCGCCCGCTTGCCCTTGCTCATGGTGATCTCCTCCTTCCGCACGCGGTCCCCTGCCTCGTCGGGGTCGCTGGGCGGTACCCGTTGCCTGACCCGGCCACGCGGGTGACCGATGATGGACCGGTGCCCGACCCCGCCGCGCAGCCCGCAGACCTGACCGCCACCGCCGAGGTCGTCGTGGTCGGCGCCGGGATCAGCGGCCTCGCGACGGCGTACTTCCTGCGCCGGCGGCTCGGACCCGACGCGGTGATCGTGGTCCTCGAGGCCGGGCCCGAGCTCGGCGGCAAGGTGCGCACCCGCCAGGTGGCCGGGTTGCCGGTCGACACGGGTCCGGACGCGTTCCTCTCGCGAGCACCGGAGCTGGGCAGGCTCGTGGAGGATCTCGGACTGGGCGACGAGGTCACCGACCCGCTCGCCGGGAGCGCGTCGATCTGGTCGCGTGGGCGGCTGCGACCGCTGCCACCGGGGATGGCGTTCGGCCTCCCGGACCGGCTGGTGCCGTTGCTGCGCTCCGGGCTGCTGTCACCGCTGGAGACCCTGCGTGCCGGCCTCGACCTGGTGATGCCTCGCACCACGCTGCCCGCAGACCCGACCGTCGCCGACCTGGTCCGTCCGCGCTTCGGAAACGGTGTCTACCAACGACTCGCCGCTCCGCTCCTGGGCGGCGTCCACGCCGGCGACCCGGCCCAGCTGAGCGCCCGGAGCACCGTCCCCGAGATCGCGGCCATGGCGGGCACGGGCCGCAGTCTC
>Ga0209023_10001421_pt1 | contig 32184 bp, 28 predicted proteins | sample LakOneMetagenome_FD_187468 | JGI IMG/M metagenome (GOLD analysis project Ga0209023, IMG submission 187468) | Freshwater and sediment microbial communities from Lake Erie, Canada (SPAdes) (version 2) | ecosystem: Environmental > Aquatic > Freshwater > Lentic | place: Lake Erie, Canada...
ACGTTCGGCGCTGTCGGGGGCCTTGCTCACGTGGGCCCCGTCCTGTAGACCCGGCCGGGATGCGGGCGGCGCGAGGCATGGCGTGATCGGACACACTTGGTCGTCGGGAGACTGGCCGGACGGGGAGGCGGACCCAGCCGGGCGCGCCCCGCTGGCCACCGTGGTGCGAATCGGGCTGCTGCTCACACTCGTGGTGCTCGTGATCGGCTCGCTCAACTTCGCGCGCTACGACTGGAGCGGCTTGCCGTTGAACCGGGCGCCGATGACGGCGACCAAGGTCGTCAGCACCGATTGCACCGAGCACGTCAAGCCGTACACGACCAGTTCCGGCCGAGTCGTCGGCCCGATCGTGGTCGATGAACAGCAGTACCTGAACCTTGTCGAGATGTTCCGCGGGACCCCTCGCGAGGACCTTCAGCTCAACTGTCTGTACGACCCGTTCACGTTCCGCTCGGGAACGTCGTGGATCGCCCACTTCCTCCCGTTCGAGGAGGGTCTGTCCCTCGGCATCACGAACACCTTCATGACGTTGCTCGGGATCTGGCTGGTCCTGTTCGCGCTCCGCGCGCAGGGGTTCTCGGCGCGGGTCGTGCTCGCCGCCGGGACGATCTTCGCCGTCAGCTGGAACGTGTTCTTCTTCGGAACGGCGCTCCTGGTCGACTCGTCGGTCGTCGCCGCGATCGCACTGTGCTGGTATTTCCTGTCGATCAGGCGCCCGTGGTGGGTGTGGCCCGTCCTCCTGCTCGGCTATCCGCTCAAGGAGACCGTCGGCATCGTCGTGCCCGTGATGGTCGTGTGGGCCTGGAACGAGTACAGGGACGGACGGCGTTCCTTGGCCTCGGCGTCTGCCCCGGCGGTGGCTGCGGCAGCGGCGTTCGTGGCCGGCGTGGTGTTCTGGCGCGGGTACCTGCCGACCGCCGACGCGGCTTGGCCGGTGACACCCAACATCTCGAACACCATCCACAACCTGACCGACATCGTGAGCCTCGGATCGTTCGCCGTTGGGACCGCGCTCTTCATCGTGCCCGCCTTCTTGGCCTACCGGCGCCAGGCGCGCTCGACCGGGTGGATCGCCGCTGCCGTCGACCCCGCCGTCGTCGGTGTCGCCGCCGCACTCGGCATCTGCTTCTGGTCGGCGATCACGGTCGACCTCACCCCCCGGTTGTTCTGGATCGCGACACCGTTCGCCGCGACGCTCGTTGGCCGGTGGTTCTCCGAGGGACGCGCCCGTGACTGGCTCGACGGTCTGCGGCTGCCGGGGCTGGACCCGGATCATGCCTGAGGTGCTTGGGCGGTAGTTGGATCAGGCCCCACCTCCCGTCCATCGGGAGTCAGGATCGCCGTACGCGACCGTCGAGTGAACGTGCGCGGGGAGCGGGCAGTAGTGTCTGACGTTCCCCTACCGAGGAGATTCCAGTGCCGGCGACCATCGTGGTGGGCACCCAGTGGGGCGACGAGGGGAAGGGCAAGCTCACCGACCTCGTCGCCAAGGAGATGCATGCGGTCGTCCGCTACCAGGGCGGCCACAACGCCGGCCACACCCTGGTGGTCGACGGTGAGTCGTTTGCACTCCAGTTGATCCCGTCGGGGGTCCTGTACGACCACATCACACCGGTGATCGGCAACGGCGTCGTCGTCGACCCGGTGGTGATGCTCGCCGAGATCGACGCGCTCGAGTCGCGCGGCGTCGACTGCTCGAAGCTGCGGGTGTCGGGCAACGCCCACCTGATCCTGCCCTACCACCAGGAGCTGGATCGGCTGATCGAACGCCACCTGGGCAAGAACAAGCTCGGCACCACCAAGCGCGGCATCGGCCCCACCTACGCCGACAAGGCGTCCCGCGTCGGTCTGCGCGTTCAGGACCTGCTCGATCCGGTCATCTTCCGGGAGAAGCTCGACGCCGTCCTGGCGGAGAAGAACCTGGTCCTCGCCAAGATCTACAACCGCCTCGGCTTCGACTCCGACGAGCTGGCCGAGCGGTACCTCACCGAGGTGGCGCCGCGGGTGGCCCCGTATGTCGCGGACACCGTCACGCTCGTGCACGAGTCGCTCGAACGCGGAGAGAACGTGCTGTTCGAAGGTGCCCAGGCCACGTTCCTGGACCTCGACCACGGGACGTACCCGTTCGTCACGTCGTCGAACCCGATCGCCGGTGGCGCCTGCGTGGGTGCCGGAGTGGGTCCGCTCTACATCGACCGCGTGATCGGCATCGCCAAGGCGTACGTCACCCGCGTCGGGTCCGGGCCGATGCCCACCGAGTTGTTCGACGAGACCGGTGACCGGATCGTCGATCTGGGCCACGAGTACGGCGTCAACACCAAGCGTCGCCGTCGGCCGGGCTGGTTCGACGCGGTCATGCTGCGCCACGCAGTGCGGCTGAATTCGCTGTCGGAGGTGGCGATCACCAAGCTCGACATCTTCGACACCTTCGAGACGATCAAGGTCTGCGTGGCCTACGACGTCGACGGCGTCCGCCACGACCACCTGCCATACCACCAGTCGGACCTCCACTCGGCGACGCCGATCTACGAGGAGTTCCCTGGCTGGCAGCAGGACCTGACTGGTGTCCGCGAACGCCACGACCTACCGGCCAACGCAGTCGCGTACCTGGAGTTCCTCCAGGAGCAGGTTGGCGTGCCGATCGGCGTGGTTGGAACCGGTCCGGGTCGCGATCAGTACGTCCACTTCTCCGACCCCAGCTGACCGATCGTCCAACCGCCCGTACAGCCGCCCGTACAGTCGGTCGACTGGCTGAACGGCGTCAGCCAAAGACCCCCGAGGAGCCTGTCATGAAGGTCTGCGTCGTCGGAAGCGGCGGTCGCGAGCACGCGCTCGCCGACGTGCTCGCCCGATCTGCCGAGGTCGTCGTGACGCCGGGCAACCCCGGCATCCCGAACAGCGTCCCCACCCCGCCCGAGCAGGTCGATGCCGACCTGTTCGTGATCGGCCCCGAGGTGCCGCTCGTCGACGGTTTGGCGGACCGACTGCGAGCGGACGGCCGCTTGGTCTTCGGTCCCGGTGCCGATGGGGCCCGACTGGAGGGCTCCAAGGCGTGGATGAAGGAGCTCGTCGCCGCAGCGGGCGTTCCGACCGCCCGGCACGGTACGTTCGACTCGGTCGATCCGGCCCACGCCATGCTGGACACGCTCGCCCCACCGTTCGTGATCAAGACCGACGGGCTGGCCGCCGGCAAGGGTGTGCTGGTCACCGAGTCGCTGTCCGAGGCTCGCAACGCGGTCGGCGACTACCTGTCGGGAGCGTCGTTCGGTGACGCCGGCACGACGTTGGTGATCGAAGAGGGCCTGGTCGGCCCGGAGCTGTCGGTGCTCGCCGTGTGCGATGGTCGCCGCGCGGTGCTCCTGCCGCCGGCGCAGGACTTCAAGCGGGTCGGCAACGGCGACAGCGGCCCCAACACCGGTGGCATGGGTGCGTACTCGCCGGTGCCGATCGTGACCGACGAGGTGCTGGGCACGGTCATGGACCGATTCATCGAGCCGACACTCGCCGAGCTGCGCAGCCGGGACATCGACTACCGAGGCGTGCTGTACGCGGGGCTGATGTTCACCGCAGACGGCCCGAAGCTCATCGAGTACAACGTGCGCTTCGGCGACCCCGAGACGCAGATCGTGGTGCCGAGACTCACCAGCGACCTCGCTCAACTGCTCGCCGAGGCCGCAGCGGGCAAGATCGTCTCCACGCCTGCGGTCGCCGACGATGCCCATGTCACGGTCATCTGCGCAGCGGAGGGCTATCCGGGCTCGCCCCGCACCGGCGATGTCATCGAGGGTCTCGACGTCGCCCGTTCCATGGAGGGCGTGACGGTCTACGCGGCCGGAGTTGCAGCGGATGCCGACGGGCGGCTGATCACCGCCGGCGGCCGGGTGCTCGACGTGTGCGGTCGGGGTGACACCCTGGCCCAGGCCCGCGAGCGTGCCTACCGGGCGGTTGGGGCGATCTCCTGGCCGGGCATGCAGTTCCGCACCGATATCGCCAGCGCTGCGGCGAAGCTGCCGTGAGCGCCGAGGCCGGCGCCGACATCAAGGCTCCTGGCATGCCCAGGGTCGGCGTGATCGGTGGCGGCCAGCTGGCCCGGATGCTGGCCGAAGCCGCCACTCCGCTCGGCGTGCACGTGCGGGTCCTCGCTTCGCCGGTCGACGAAGGGGCCCCGGAGGTGGTGCCCGACACGGTCGTCGGCGACCATGCCGACCCGGCCGTGCTCGCCGCCTTCGCGGATTCGGTCGACGTCGTCACGTTCGACCACGAGAACGTCGACCACGACCTGTTGCTCGGGTTGGAATCCCGGGGTGTTGCGGTGCGGCCGTCAGTCGAGACCCTTCGCTACTCCGACAAGGCGCACCAGCGACGGACCTTCGCTGCCGCCGGCGTGCCGGTCCCGGACTTCGTCGTCGTCGCCGGCGGCGGCGCCGGCGGCGATGCCGACGACGTGGCCCGGGCGGTTGAGTTCGCGGAACGCCACGGCGGCGAGGCCGTCGTGAAGGCCAGCCGTGGCGGCTACGACGGGCGCGGCGTGTGGATCTTGGACGCTGCGTCGGTCGGGGGGTTCGTGAGCGACTGGGCTGGTGCCCCGCTCGTGCTGGAGCCGAGGTTGGACCTGGCGGTGGAGTTGGCGGTGCTGGTGGCGCGGCGCCCGTCGGGCGAGGTCGCGACGTGGCCGGTCGTGGAGACGGTCCAGGTCGACGGCATGTGCGACGAAGTCCTGTTGCCCGCGCCGGTCGATGCCGAGCTGCAGGCCGAGGCCCGTGCGATCGGGGAGCAGGTCGCTGCGCTCGTCGGGGCCACGGGCGTGATCGCGATCGAGCTGTTCGTCGTGGACGATCCGAGCGGCGGTCGTCGGGTGCTGGTCAACGAGATCGCTCCGAGGGTGCACAACTCGGGTCACCTCACGATCGAGGCGAGTGCGACCTCGCAGTTCGAGCAGCACCTCCGCGCAGTGCTCGACTGGCCGCTCGGCCCGACGGCCAGCACCGCGGCGGTCGCCGCGATGGTCAACATCGTCGGCGACGGTGTCCACGAGCCGCTCACGCGCCAGGCGTTCGCGCTCGCCGAGGTGCCGGGTGCTCACGTCCACCTGTACGGCAAGTCGGCCCGCCAGGCTCGCAAGGTGGGTCACGTGACCGTGCTGGGTGACGATCTGGTCTCGGTTCGGTCGGCGGCGAACACCGCAGCGAACCTGCTGGCGGGCTCGCCCCGCACGACCGGGTGAGCCCGCGGGCGTTGGTGCGGGCGTCGGCACCGCGAGGGTTGCGGCGATCTGGGAGGATCCACACGTGAGCAGTGACTTCTCGAACGCCACCATCGCAGTGTCGCCACTGGTGGGCATCATCATGGGCTCGTCGTCGGACCTGGAGACGATGCGCCCAGCAGCCGACATCCTCGACGAGTTCGGGGTGGCCCACGAGGTCCGAGTCGTGTCTGCGCACCGCAGTCCGCTGCGGATGGTGGACTACGCCCGCACCGCACGCGAGCGCGGTCTGCAGGTCATCATCGCCGGGGCCGGTGGCGCCGCTCACCTGCCGGGGATGACGGCGTCGCTCACCGTGTTGCCCGTGATCGGGGTCCCGGTTCCCACCCGCCACCTCGGCGGCGTGGACTCGCTGCACTCGATCGTGCAGATGCCGTCAGGTGTGCCGGTCGCCACGATGTCCATCGGCGGCGCGGCGAACGCCGGGCTGATGGCGCTGCGCATGCTGGCGCTGGCCGACGACGAATTGGCGCACCGGCTCACCGAGCACCAGGCCGGCCTCGAGCGCTACGCACTGGATCAGGACGCCGCGCTCGACAGGTAGTTGCTCGGTCGTGCTCCCCAGCCCGCCAGCGGTCGCTCAGAAGACCTGCTTCCAACCCCCGGGGAAGTCGTCGGGCTCCCGTTCGCCTCGCAGCCAACGCTCGTCCTGCTGCTCTTCGACGGTCGGGAGCGGTTCGACCACCTTTCCGATGCCGGAGCTGCGCACCTCGGAGCGGGTCATCGTCGTCAGGTTGCGTGCCTTCATCCGCTCCTTGATCTGCTTGCGGCTGAGCTTTGGCCGTCCCGTCTCACGCCGGGACACCCCGCCGCGAGCGAGCGCGCACGTGATGCAGATCGGCGGCTTCTTCAGGCCGTAGGGGAACACCACGCACTCCGGGCAGAAGTCATGGCCGCACGTGCCGCACGCGAACTCGGCGACCGTCATCGGGTGCTTCACGCAGGACTCACTCACGCTGGACCTCTGGCTGGATCGTTGCGACACGGGACCCGATCGTCGGGTCTCCCTACTGGATCGGACGATCGGCGCCGCCGCTTGAGCCTCTGGCCGTGCGGGTCCGCACGGTCCCCGGTCACACCCGAAGGTGCGTCGCGTCTGTCGGCAGCCCGCAGTCGTCCGCGACAATGGCCGGGTGAGCGTTCCGAACGTCCTTGCCAGTCGCTATGCCAGCCCCGAGATGGCCGAGCTGTGGTCCGCCGAGCACAAGATCGTGCTCGAGCGGCGCCTGTGGATCGCGGTGATGCGCGCGCAGCAGGAGCTCGGCATCGACATCGGCGACGACGCGATCTCCGCCTACGAGGCCGTGGTCGATCGCGTGGACCTGGCGTCGATCGCTGAACGGGAGCGGATCACCCGTCACGACGTGAAGGCCCGCATCGAGGAGTTCAGCGACCTCGCCGGTCAGGAGCACGCCCACAAGGGCATGACCAGCCGCGACCTGACCGAGAACGTCGAGCAGCTCCAGGTCCGCATCGGGTTGGAGCTGGTGCGCGACCGGGCGGTCGCGGTGCTCTCCCGCTTGGCTCAGCTGGCACTGCTGCACGCGGACACCGTCATCGTCGGGCGCAGCCACAACGTCGCCGCGCAGGCCACCACGCTGGGCAAGCGCTTCGCCAACGCCGGTGAAGAGCTGCTCATCGCGTTCGAGCGGCTGGAGTCGCTCATCGATCGGTACCCGCTGCGCGGCATCAAGGGTCCGGTGGGCACTCAACTCGATCAGATGGAGCTGCTCGACGGGAATGTCGACGCACTCGACCAGCTGGAACGCTCTGTCGCCGGGCACCTGGGCTTCGATCGCACGCTCACCAACGTCGGCCAGATCTATCCACGGTCGCTCGACCTGGAGGTGGTCTCGGCGCTGGTGCAGCTCGTGTCGGGCCCGTCGTCGCTCGCCATGACGCTGCGGCTGATGGCCGGCAACGAGCTGGTCACCGAGGGGTTCCGTCCCGGCCAGGTCGGTTCCTCTGCGATGCCGCACAAGATGAACGCTCGCAGCTGCGAGCGTGTCAACGGCTTCCGGGTCATCCTTGACGGACACCTCACCATGGCCGCCGGGCTTGCCGGTGAGCAGTGGAACGAAGGCGACGTGTCGTGCTCGGTGGTCCGCCGGGTCCTCCTGCCCGACGCGTTCTTCGCCACCGATGGAACCTTCCAGACGCTCATCGACGTGCTCGACGGCTTCGGCGCCTTTCCCGCGGTGATCGACCGCGAGCTGCGTCGCTACCTCCCGTTCCTCGGGACCACCAAGGTGCTCATGGCAGCGGTGCGTGCCGGCGTCGGACGCGAGGCGGCGCACGAGGTCATCAAGGAGCACGCGGTCGCCGTCGCGCTCGACATGCGAGAGACCGGACGTGACGACAACGATCTGGTCGACCGACTGGCCGGCGATCCGCGGCTGGGCCTCGACGCCGACGCGCTGCGCGCCGCCCTCGGCGACCCGGCGTCCTATGTCGGCAACGCCGGCGCCCAGGCCCGGTCGTTCGTCGGGCAGGTGGCGACCGTCGTCGACCGCTACCCCGACGCGGCCGCCTACGAAGGCGCCCCGGTCCTGTGAGCCGGACCACCCTGATCCAGACCACCCTGATCCAGACCGGAGCACGGCGATGATCCCGCTGACCCACCTGCACCGCGGCAAGGTGCGCGACCTGTTCGACGCGGGCGACGACCGTCTGCTGATGGTGGCGTCGGACCGCCTCAGCGCGTTCGACGTCGTCCTGGCAGAGCCGGTGCCCGACAAGGGCCGGGTGCTGACCGCGATGTCGGCGCACTGGTTCGACGCCGTGTCCGACGTCATCGGCAACCACCTCATCTCCACCGACGTGGCCGACCTTCCGGTACCGGCGCAGCTTCCCGAGCTCGCAGGCCGGATCATGCTGTGCCGACGAGCGGAGATGATCCCCGTCGAGTGCATCGTGCGCGGCTACGTCGCCGGGTCAGCCTGGAAGGAGTACCGCGACCGGGGGACCATCCACGGCATGGCCGCTCCGGCCGGACTGGTGGAGGCCGATCGTCTTCCCGAGCCGATCTTCACCCCGTCGACCAAGGCTGCCGTCGGCGATCACGATGAGAACATCAGCTTCGATCGGGCGGCGGAGATCCTGGGTGGCGACGTCGCTGAACAAGCCCGGGAGGTCAGCTTGGCGATCTTCGCTCGAGCTACCGAGCACGCCGAAGCAGCGGGGTTCCTGTTGGCCGACACCAAGTTCGAGCTCGGCTGGGTGCCCAGGGTTGGAGCAGGTGCCGAGGCGGGCGACGAGGAGCTGGTGCTCGCTGACGAGGTCCTCACCCCGGACTCGTCGCGCTACTGGGCGATCGAGGACTGGACGCCGGGTGCGACGCCACAGGGCTTCGACAAGCAGCCGGTCCGGGACTACCTGGAGTCGCTCGGGTGGGACAAGCGGCCACCCGCGCCAGCCCTGCCCGCCGAGGTGGTCGAAGCAACCGCGGATCGCTACCGGCAGGCCTACGAGCGCATCTGTGGCCGGTCGCTCGCCGACTGGCCGGGCTGAACCGCCAGTGCCGGACGGGGCGCCCGGTTGTGGGAGAGTTGGACCATGATCTTCGACGTCACCGTGGAGGTGTCCCTCCGTCCCGGGATCGCAGACCCGCAGGGCGCAACCATCGAACGGGCGCTGCCGGCGCTGGGCTTCGGTGGGGTGTCCGGCGTGTCGGTCGGCAAGTCCATCCGGTTCCAGGTGGAAGCCGTCGATCGACCGACCGCCGCCACGCTGGTCGACGACCTGTGTCACCGCTTCCTGTCCAACCCGGTGATCGAAGACTCGACGGTCACCCTGGTCGAGCGCGACGCTGCGACGTCGAGCGGCGCCGTCAGTGCCGGGGTTGGTTGATCGTGGCGACCAAGGTGGCGGTCGTGTCGTTTCCTGGCACGAACTGCGAGATGGACGTCGTCGAATCGATCCGATTCCTGGGCGCCGACGCCGAGGTCGTCTTCCACGACCACAGCGTGCTGGACGGGTTCGACGCTGTGGTCATCGCCGGCGGGTTCGCCCACGGTGACTACCTGCGCCCGGGGGCGATCGCCCGCTTCTCCCCGATCATGGCAGCGGTGAGCAACTTCGCTGCCGACGGCGGACCCGTCGTCGGGATCTGCAACGGCTTCCAGGTGCTGACCGAGGCGCAGTTGCTGCCCGGGGCGCTGCAGAAGAACGCCGGACTGAAGTTCCGCTGTGAGTGGGCGGAGTTGCGTGTCGACAGCACGGACAGCGTGTTGACCTCACAGGCTCATGCGGGTCAGGTGCTGCGCATCCCGATCAACCACTTCGAGGGCAACTACACGTGTTCGCCAGAGACGCTGGCGCAGCTGCAGGATCAGGACCGGATCGTGCTCCGCTACGTGCAGAACCCGAACGGCTCGATCGACGACATCGCGGGGATCTGCAACGAGGGACGCAACGTGGTGGGCCTGATGCCGCACCCGGAGCGGGCATCGAACGAACTGCTCGGCTCGGCCGACGGTGCCGTTCTGATGCGTTCGATCCTCTCGGCGGCGGGTGCCTCGCTCACACCGTCGCACTGACGCACCGTCACCCGGTTCTGTTGCGCAGAACCGAGGAGTTCTCCGCGCTTCTGCGCAACAGAACCGGGCGGCCGTACGCGCGGGCGGGGCGCCCGATCAGTCGATCGAACGCCCCGTCGCAGAACGGCTGAGGTATTTCAGCCTCGCGTGCGCGAGACGCCGGCGGCCTTGAGGACCTCGGCAGAGACGCCGATCTTGCGCCATGCGCCGTAGGAGATGCCCTTGCGGTCGCTGTAGTCGGCGGCCGCGGCGACGAATGCCTCTTCGAGCGCTTCCATGTCGACGTCGACGCTGGTCTGCATGCCGTCGAGCTCTTTGGTGAGGTTCATCTGCTCCTGGGTGAGCGACAAACGAGTCATCGGATCCGGGTTGGCGTCGAGCTCGTCGGTGACGGCCTCCAAGCGGGCTGCCACGTTCTCTTCAGTGCGACGACGTCCCCGCTTCGGCTTGGTGAGCTCGAGGCCCTCCAGGTAGTTCTTGACGGCGCGTGACTCCGTACGGCCGGCGGCCATTGCGGCCTTGTGCTCGTCGCTGACCACGCGCTTCTTGGGCTTTGATGCTGCTGCCATGGAGGCTGATTCCACACGCTTTTCCACTCGATGACAACATTTGTCGAACAAATTCTTCGTTGACCATTGATCAGGATTGCGGTGAGCGGTGCCAGGTTCGATGGCGAAAGACCCTCTGATCATTCGCTGAAGATTGTTCAACATCCTCAGCATCATCATGATGAACGATCGTTCGAATGAGCGGGGCTCGTTCGAGGCGCCGTGTCGGCGACGGGTAGCTTTCGGTTCATGGCCGCTCCCGAACCGACCGCAGCCGAGGAGCCCGTGCACCGGGCGCTCGGCCTGACCGACGATGAACTGGATCGAATCCGCCAGATCCTGGGTCGCGAACCGAACCACCTCGAGCTCGCCATGTACTCGGTCATGTGGTCCGAGCACTGCTCGTACAAGAGCTCGCGGATCCACCTTCGCCGCTTCCCGACCGAAGCGCCCTGGGTGCTGGTCGGGCCGGGCGAAGGCGCCGGCGTCGTCGACGTGGGCGACGGGATCGCTGCGGCCCTGCGCATCGAGAGCCACAACCACCCTTCTGCGATCGAGCCCTACCAAGGCGCAGCGACGGGTGCCGGGGGGATCCTGCGCGACATCTTCTCCGTCGGAGCGCGGCCGATCGCTCTGATGGATCCGCTGCGCTTCGGACCGCTCGACGACGCTCGCTCCCGCTGGATCGCCGAAGGAGTCGTGTCGGGGATCTCGGGCTACGGCAACTCGGTGGGCGTGCCCAACGTGGGTGGTGAGACGGTGTTCGACTCGACCTATCAGGGCAACCCGTTGGTCAACGTGTTGTGCCTCGGACTGATGCCGACCGAACGTCTGGTGCTCGGTCGGGCCGAAGGAGTCGGCAACTTGGCGGTGCTGCTCGGATCGAGCACGGGTCGGGACGGCATCGGCGGCGTGTCGGTGCTGGCCAGTGCCGGGTTCAGTGACGAAGAAGCCGATGCGGACAAGCGCCCGAGCGTGCAGGTCGGCGACCCGTTCGAGGAGAAGCGCCTCATCGAAGCGTGCTTGGAGCTGCTCGACCGCGACCTCGCCGTCGGCGTCCAGGACCTCGGCGGTGCAGGTATCACCTGTGCCACGGCGGAGACGGCGGCCAAGGGCGGTGCCGGCATGGATGTCGACGTGGACGCGATCCACCGACGCGAGCCGCACATGGCGCCGTTCGAGGTCATGACCTCGGAGTCCCAGGAGCGGATGTTGGCGATCGTGGAGCCGACCAAGCTCGACGACGTGCTGGCCATCGCCGCCAAATGGGAGGTCAGGGCGTCGGTGATCGGCACCGTGACCGGTAGCGGTCGCCTGCGCATCACCACCGATGAGGGCGAAGAGATCCTCGCGGATGTTCCTGCGAAGTCGTTGGAAGAAGACGCGCCCCTCTATGACCGGCCGATGGCCGAACCTGCGGACCTCATCACCCGGAGGGCCGACTCCGCCAACGTCCTGCCGGCGCCGGGAGACATCGCTGCGGATCTGCTCGAACTGCTGTGCGACACGTCATGGGTGTGGTCGCAATACGACCACATGTTGTTCCTGAACACCGTCGTGGCTCCGGGTGGTGACGCGGCGGTCCTCCGTCTGAAGCACCCGACCACCGGTGTCGACACCGGTCGTGGAATGGCGCTCACCACCGACGGCAACCACCTGTGGTGCGCGGTCGATCCTCGTGAGGGGTCGGTCATGACCATGTGTGAATCGATCATGAACCTGGCCATGGTCGGCGCCCGCCCGATCGCCATGGTGAACTGCATGAACTTCGGCAACCCGGAGCACCCCGAGGTGATGTGGCAGTTCTCGGAATCGGTCGATGGACTGTCCCAGGCGCTCGACGCATTTGGGGTCCCGTGCATCGGCGGGAACGTGAGCCTGTACAACGAGAGTCGCGGCGCCGACATCGACCCGACCCCGATCATCGGCGTCCTCGGCCTGATCGACCGTCTCGATGCGGTGCCGCCCGGTCCGGAGCTCGTCGACGGTGGACGCTTGATCCTGGTCGGCGACACGGTTCGGGAGCTGTCCGGTTCGGAGTGGGCGTCGCGTCGCGGCCACCGAGGGCGTGGCACCCTGCCGACGGTCGACCTCGATGCCGTTGCTGCGGTTGCAGGAGTCGTCCGGGAGCTCATCGGTGCGGGCCTCGTGCAGGGCGCTCATGACGTGTCGAGCGGCGGCGTTGGCCTGGCACTGGCGGAGATGGCGGTCGCCTCGGGCGTCGGCGTCAACGCCGCTCGGATCGCGGATCACGTGGAGCTGTTCTCCGAGTCCGCCGGGCGTGCGGTCCTCTGCGTGGCGGCGGATCAGGTGCGCGCCGTGCTTGATGTCCTGGAGGCGCACGGGGTGGCCCACTCCCGGATCGGTGCCGCCGGCGGCGACCGGATCGCCGTGAAGGACCTGTTCGACGTGTCGCTCGCTGATGCCACCGAGGTGTGGAAGCGCCGCCTCCCGGACGCGATCGGATCCGGCACCACTCAGGGCTGAGGCTCGCTCCAACTGCCGGGCGCGGTCCGCTGGAGCGCAGGCTCCACTACCTTCTGCGGCCGGGAGACGACGGACGGTGTGTCTGTTCGCATCAGAAGGGTTGCCGACATGCGTGCTCGCACGTACCGAAACGTGTGGTCGATCGTCCTGGCCGTCATGGCTGCGGGCGCGCTCGCCGGTTGCCTCGGGCCCGGTGAGGCGGATCCGACGGGCACGGTCCCGATCGGCAGCCTGGAGCGGGTGGTGCCCATGGCGGGGGGATTCCGGGTGATCGGATGGGCCGCGGACCCCGACACCGCAGCGCCCGTCGCCGTCAGCGTGTCGTCGGAGCAGCGCCTGGTGAAGGGCACTGCGGATCTCGTGCGCTACGACGTGGGCGCCGCGTACCCCCGGCTCGGCGCAGGTCACGGCTACGACATCCGCTATCAGGGCCTCACCCCCGGGCGGCACCAGCTGTGCGTGTGGGTCGACAACGTCGGAGCGGGCACCCAGGGCCGGCTGCTCGGCTGCACCTACGTGACGGTGCCGGCGCCCGACCCGATCGGTTCGCTCGACTCGGTCGCGGCCCTGAACGATCGCACCGTTCGAGTGGGCGGATGGGCGCTTGACCCCGACACCACCGACCCGATCGAGGTCACGGCACTGCTCGACGGCGGAAAAGTGATGACCTCGACCGCGAAGGTGGCTCGGCCCGACGTCGATGCTGTCTACGGCCTCGGTGCCGCCCACGGCTTCGCCATGGACCTGCCCGCATCGCCTGGACGTCACTCGGTCTGTGTGATCGGCCACAACGTCGGCGCCGGCGACCACGCCTGGATCGGCTGCCGCGACGTCGTCGTTCCCGAAGCGCAACCGGACCGCCGTCCCACGGGTTCGGTCACCGCGGTGGAGCCGGTCGGAAGTTCGGCGGTGCGGGTCCGAGGCCTGGCGACCGACCCCGACACCTCGGGACCGGTGACCATCCGAGTCGCAGTCGACGGCAACGTGCGCACGATCTCGACCTCCGGCGGTGCCTTCGACACCACGATCTCCGGTCTGGCGACCGGCTCGCACACGGTGTGCGTCACCGCACTCGACGTCGCGTACACCGGGACGGCCCCGGTTACCTCGGGTGACCGCTCGTGGCCGTGTGGCACGGTGATCCTGGGGTCGGTGTCGGTCGGCAGTTCCGGCGCACCGGCGGGTCCGCCCACGCCCGTGGGGCCAGAATCGACCAGCCCGATCGCGACGATCGATCGCGACGCCGGCGTCAGCGTGCAGTTGCGTGACGGCTCGGTCCTGTGGCTCTTCGGCGACAGCAGCCAGGTCGATGCCGCCGGGAACCTCAAGTACTTCGTCAACAACACTGCGGCATGGGCGCCGGCCGGGACCCCGACGGTCACCAGCGACGCGGCCCCTGGCGGCGTGCCGGTCCAGTTCGTCTCGCCCGCAGGCTCCAGCTGGACGTGTCCGCCGGAACGTCCGAACAAGGCGATGTGGCCGACCGCAGCGGTGCGCACCGACGCTGGTGGCGGTCGGGACCTGGTCACCGCGTTCTTCGGCAACGTGTGTCTGGGTTCCAGTTGGCTCGACATCGAAGGTCGGGGTCAGGCCGTGGCGCAGTGGACCTATGACCCGAACAACAAGCCGATTGGTCAGCCGATCCAGGCGACCTCGGTGCTGAATCACGAGCTGTTCTCCGGTCAGGACTTCGCTCAGGCGGCGACGACTCGGACGGTGTCAGGCACGACTTACATCTACGGCTACAAGTGCGATACGCCCACCGACGGGCCGGGGGTCGAATGGCCGACGGAGTTCGGTCCGTGCCGGGTGGGTCGGGTCCCGGTCCAGTCGGTGTCGACCCGCAGCACGTGGCGGTTCTGGAACGGCTCGAGCTGGGTGGTCGATTCGGCTCAGGCGGTGGGGATCACCCCGGGGCCGTCCGCCGAGGACCCCCGCGCCCCTGTCGCCGGAGCGACGGTCACGTGGGACGAGGTCCACGACGTCTACGTCATGGGCTACAGCCCGTGGCCCGGCTTCACCGACCGCATCTTCGTGCGGGTGGCCACCGCTCCGGAAGGTCCGTGGAGCGACGTCGTCACCGTGACCTTGCCGGGCTGCAACGACACGATCGGCGCCAACGGCTACTACTGCTACGCCGGAACGGTGCAGCCGGAGCTGAGCGAACCGGGTCTGCTCGGGCTCGGCTACTACGACCAGCTCGTCGCCGTGGGCCCGAACCGTGGGCAGTACGTCACCGTCAAGGTGCCGTTCAAGGTCGTGTTGGTGTAGTCGCCGTTGCCGACCGGACGCTTCGCCCCGAGCCCATCGGCGCCGCTGCACCTGGGCAACCTTCGCACCGCGCTGCTCGCCTGGTGCGCGGCGCGTTCGGCCGGGGGGCGGTTCCTCGTCCGGATCGAGGACCTCACGACGTCCAGCGGTGACGAGCGCTGCGCTGCGGTCGCCGCTGATCAACTCGCGGATCTGGCCGCGTTGGGGCTGGTCCACGACGGCGACGTGCTGCACCAATCGGAACGGGCAGGGCGCTACCGGCGGGCGATCGACGAGTTGGTCGCCGCCGGCGTGACCTACCCGTGCTTCTGCACCCGGCGGGAGATCCGTGACGCATCGACGGCACCGCACGGACCGTCGAGCGAGGGCCTGTACCCGGGGACGTGTCGGCACCTCAGCGCGTCCGAATGCGCGGCACGTGAGCAAAGCGGTCGACGGCCGGCGTTGCGACTGCGTGCCGATGGCCGGAGCCTCGCGGTCGTCGACGGTCTGCTCGGGAAGCGTACGGCTCAGGTCGACGACTTCGTGCTGCGGCGCGCCGACGGCCAGGTCGCCTACAACCTCGCCGTCGTCGTCGACGACGCCGATCAAGGTGTCGACCAGGTGGTGCGCGGCGACGACCTCTGGGAGACCACACCACGACAGGTGCTGCTCCAGCACCTGCTCGGGCTGCCGACGCCGAGCTACCTCCACGTACCGCTCGTGCTCGGACCGGACGGCCGCCGCCTGGCCAAGCGCGATGGCGCGGTGACGCTGGCGGACCGTCTGGCGTTCGGCGAGGACGTGGCCGACGTCACCGGCACGCTCGCCGCATCGGCAGGTCTCGGGTCGGTCGGGGAGCGGCTCAACGCGCACCAGGTCGCTGCCCGCTTCGACGTTGCACGACTCGAGCGGTCGCCGTGGGTGCTCAACGCCGAGCGCCCTCGCTCCTGATCCACACGCGCCGCACGTGTCACTCCGGTCCCGGTGTCGGTTGCGGGACCGATGTGCGATCATGGCCGTCGTGCTCCCCGCCCATGCGAACGCCGGTGATGCCCTACTCGATGGTGATGCCCTATTCGATGGTGGTGCGCTGCCCGATGGTGATGGGCCGCTCGACGGGATGGTCGACCCGGAAGCGGGCAAGCCTCGTGAGGCGTGTGGTGTCTTCGGCGTCTACGCCCCCGGTCAGCCGGTTGCGCACCTGGCGTACCTCGGGATCTATGCGTTGCAGCACCGCGGTCAGGAGTCGGCCGGGATCGCCAGCTCCGACGGCAACCACCTGACCGTCGTCAAGGAGATGGGTCTGGTCTCCAACGTGTTCGACGACCGGACGCTGGCCGTCCTCGACGGCGATCTCGCGATCGGTCACACGCGCTACTCGACCACCGGCTCGTCCATGTGGAAGAACTCCCAGCCGTTGTTCCGCGACGCCAACCACGTGCAGTTCGCCCTGGCGCACAACGGCAACCTGGTCAACACTGCGGCGCTCGCCGAAGAGGCAGGCATGCTGGCCGGCACCGTGTCGTCGGACACCGATGCCATGGCAGAGGTCATCGCGCAGGAGTGCGACCGCCTCGGACCCGGCGACGACATCCTCGAGCGGGCGCTCACGACGGTCCTGCCGTCGTTCGAGGGAGCGTTCTCGCTGGTGCTCATGGACCGCCAGCGGGTGATCGGGCTCCGCGACCCTCGCGGGTTCCGGCCGCTGTGCCTCGGCAAGCTGGACACGGGTTGGGTGCTCGCGTCAGAGACCCCGGCCCTCGACGTCGTCGGAGCGCACTTCGTCCGCGAGCTCGATCCGGGCGAGATGGTCGTGATCGACGGCGATGGCGTCCGCTCCGTTCGCCCGTTCGACGAGGCGTCGATCGACCCCAAGTTGTGCCTGTTCGAGTTCGTGTACTTCGCTCGCCCCGACTCGCAGCTCTATGACCGCAACGTGCACCAGGCCCGGGTTCGGATGGGCGAGCAGCTCGCCGATCAGGCGCCCGTCGACGCGGACATGGTCATGGGCGTCCCCGAGTCGGGTATCCCCGCAGCCGAGGGCTACGCCCGTCGGTCCGGGATCCCGTTCGGGCACGGTCTGGTGAAGAACCGCTACATCGGCCGCACGTTCATCGCTCCCAGCCAGGAGATGCGTGCGCTCGGCGTGCGGATGAAGCTCAACCCGCTGCGCGAGAACATCGAGGGTCGGCGCCTAGTCGTGGTCGACGACTCGATCGTGCGGGGAACCACGACCAAGGCCATGGTGTCGATGCTGCGCCAAGCGGGCGCCAAAGAGGTCCACCTGCGTGTGTCCTCGCCGCCGTACCGCTGGCCGTGCTTCTACGGCATGGACACCGGCACCCGCGGCGAACTGCTGGCCGCCAACCTCGAAGTCGAGGAGATCCGCCGCTACCTGAACGTGGACACGCTGTCGTACCTGACCCTCGACCGCCTGGTCGACGCCGTCGGGGCGCCGGGTGCTGGGTTCTGCGATGCGTGCCTGACCGGCATCTATCCGGTCGAGATCCCCGTCGAGATCGGCAAGGCGGTGCTGGAGCTGAACGTGCCGGAACGGGAGTCTGCTCGCGGCGAGAAGCCGAACGACATGGCATCGGTGTTGATCGCGGATGCCGCCACCTTGCCGTCACAGGAGGCCGCGAGCGATGGGTGAGACCTACGCCGGTGCCGGCGTGTCGATCGAGGCGGGCGAGGACGCCGTCGAACGGATCAAGCCGGCGGTGCGCTCCACGATGCGACCCGAGGTGCTCGGCGGCATCGGGGGCTTCGGCGGGCTCTTCGCATTCGACACCGCCGCATACGACCAGCCCGTGCTGGTCTCGACCACCGACGGGGTGGGCACCAAGGCCCTGATCGCGACGGCGTCGGGTCGCTACGACACGATCGGGTTGGACCTGGTCGCCATGTGCGTCGACGACCTCGTCTGCGTCGGTGCCGAGCCGCTCTTCTTCCTGGACTACATCTCCATCGGCAAGGTCGACCCCGACGTCGTCGAGGCGTTGGTGTCGGGCGTCGCCGAAGGGTGCCGCCAGGCGGGGTGCTCGCTGGTCGGCGGAGAGATGGCCGAGCATGCCGGGGTCATGGAACCGGGCGAGTTCGACCTGGTCGGCTTCGCCGTCGGCGCCGTCGAGCGGAACCGGATGCTCACGGGCGAGTCGGTCACCCCCGGTGACGTGCTCGTGGCGCTGCCCTCGCCGGGGCTTCGGTCGAACGGCTACACCCTCGCCCGGCGGCTGATGTTCGACGTCGCCGGCAGGTCGCTCGACGATCCAGCGTGGGACGATGCGGGCGCGCCGAGCGTCGCTGATGAGCTCCTGCGTCCGTCGGTGATCTACGCGCCTGCAGTGCGGGCGCTGCTCGATGCGGTGCCGGTCCACTCCGTTGCGCACATCACCGGTGGTGGCCTGCCTGGCAACCTCAACCGTGTGATCGGCGATGCTGCCGACGCGGTCATCGATCCCACATCGTGGGAGGCGCCGCGCATCTTCGGTGAGCTGCAACGCATCGGCGACGTGGAACGCGACGAGATGCGACGGGTGTTCAACCTGGGCATCGGCATGGTGGCCGCGGTGCCACCCGACGTGGTGTCCGACGCAGTCGCGGTGCTCGCCGAGCAGGGCATCGCAGCATCGGTCATCGGCGAGGTCGTCGCCGGCACCGGCACCGTCCGCTTCACCGACTGATCCCTTCGCCGACTGATCGTCGCGGCCCGCTTTGTCCCGCGGGGATGCCGCGTTCGCCACCACACCGCGGGACAAAGCGGGCCAGCCGGCGCTTGGTAGCTTCGGCGACATGCCCGATCACGCGCCTGCCGCCAGCCCCGAGCTCGTCGCCCATCTTCTGGAGTATTCGGTCAAGCGGGGCGACTTCACGCTCAAGTCGGGTCGGAAGAGCAGTTGGTTCATCGACTCGAAGCAGACCGCGTGTGACCCCGACGGCGTGCTGCTGATGGCCCGGGCCGCTTCGGCAGTCATCCCCGACGACGCCACCGCCATCGGTGGGCTGACCGTCGGCGCCGACCCGGTGGCCTATGGCGTGGCCGCGGTGCTGGCCACCCAGGGCCGTGGGCTGCGCAGCTTCACGATCCGCAAGGAGGCCAAGGACCACGGCGTGACCGGTCGGCTCGCCGGCCCGCTGCGGGCCGGCGACAAGGTCGTGATCACCGAGGACACAGTCACCCGGGGGACGTCGTTGTTCGAGGCGGTCGATGTCGTGCGCGAGCTCGGCGCAGAGCCTGTGTTGATCATGCCGCTCGTCGACCGGGGCGGAACCTGCGCCGCCATGGCCGCCGCTGCTGGCATCGCCTACCGACCGCTCGTCACGGCCCCCGACCTGGGCTTCGAATACGAAGGGCCCTGAGGGCGCTGGGAAGGTCGTGGCGAACCCTCGGCACCCTTTCGGTGCCTGCCCCCTCGCGGCGGTAGCGTCGAGCCCCGTATGGCCGACACCCCCACTCCCGCATATTCCGTTCGCATCCGTGTCCGCATGGAGAACAAGCCCGGCATGCTCGGGCACCTGGCGATCGCGATCGGCGAAGTAGGGGCGAACATCTCGGCCTTGCAGGGCTTCGAGGTCAAGACCGCGACCCTTGACGAGGACGTCGTGGTCAACTGCACCAGCGAAGCGCACCAGGAGCAGGTCCGTGCTGCGGTCGAATCGATCGACGGCATCGAGATCCTCGAGTTCGAGGACCGCACGTTTCACATGCACGAGGGCGGCAAGATCGAGGTGTTGCCGCTCGCTCCCGTTCGCGACGTCGAGGACCTGTCGATGGCGTATACGCCGGGCGTCGCTCGTGTGTGCTTGGAGATCGCCAAGAACCCCGCAGCGGCGCATCGCTACACGATCAAGAAGAACACCGTCGCGATCGTCTCCGACGGCACCGCGGTGCTCGGCCTCGGCGACATCGGACCAGCTGCGGCCATGCCCGTCATGGAGGGCAAGGCGCTCCTGTTCAAGCACTTCGCCGGCGTCGACGCCTTTCCGATCTGCCTGGACACCAAGGATCCCGAGGAGATCATCGAGACCGTCCTGCGCCTCGAGCCGACGTTCGGCGGGATCAACCTGGAGGACATCGCCGCTCCGGGAGCGTTCGAGGTCGAGTCGCGACTCGACGAGATCATGGACATCCCGGTGTTCCACGACGACCAGCACGGCACCGCGATCGTGACGTTGGCGGCGTTGGAGAACGCCCTGAAGATCGTCGGCAAGGACATCGGTGATCTCAAGGTCGTCGTCGCTGGTGTCGGTGCCGCCGGCGTGGCGGTGTCCAAGATCCTGATGAACGCGGGCGTTCGCAACGTCATCGGCGCCGACCGTCAGGGGGCGGTGCACCTGGGCCGGGAGGGACTGAACTCGTCAAAGCAGTGGTTCGCAGAGAACACCAACCCCGACGGTCTGTCGGGCACGCTCACACAGCTGATGCCCGGGGCCGACGTGTTCATCGGCGTGTCGGGCCCGAACCTGATCGAGCGCTCTGACGTGGAAGCGATGGCGAAGGACCCGATCGTGTTCGCCATGGCGAACCCTGACCCCGAGATCCGCCCCGAGCTGATCCGGGACGTTGCTGCGGTCATCGCGACCGGCCGGTCGGACTTCCCGAACCAGATCAACAACGTGCTGGCCTTCCCTGGCGTGTTCCGTGGCGCGCTCGATGCGGGCGCCAGGCGCATCACCGAGAACATGAAGGTCGCTGCGGCACGGGCGATCGCCGCAACGGTGCTCCCCGAAGAGCTCGCGCCCGACTTCATCATCCCGTCGGTGTTCAACCCGGCGGTGGCGGTGTCGGTGGCCGAAGCGTGCGCCGAAGCAGCCCGGGCCGACGGCGTCTGCCGCTGATCGCTGCCGCTGTTCGAGTCGAGCAGCGGCGAGATCGGCGGTTGGGTGGGCCGGACGCGACGGAACCCCCGCGAACGGGGGTTCCGAAAGTGTGGTCGGGACCGGCGTCGATCCGGTGACCTACCGCTTTTCAGGCGGTCGCTCTGCCAACTGAGCTACCCGACCAGGTGCTCTCACCAGGTTGATGGTGGAGCCTTCGACACCCCTCGCGAACGAGGGGGCGAAGTGGCGGTCCCGACGGGATTTGAACCCGCGACCTCCGGCTTGACAGGCCGGCGTGCACTCCAAACTGCACCACGGGACCACGAACCTTCATTGCACCCCCAACGGGATTCGAACCCGTGTTACCTCCTTGAAAGGGAGGCGTCCTAGGCCACTGGACGATGGGGGCTCTCATCCCCTTGTGGAGGGCCGGGTCAACATAGCAGCCAGTCAGCCAAGTGCAAAAGACGGATCCGATCCCAGGCCTGTCGGAGGTGCGGGGTCATCCTCGCCGAGGCGGTCTCGGAGCGCAGAGGGTGCTCAGGACGGTACGCAGAACCGCTCAGAGCCGCTCAGAGCGGGCGATGACGATGGTCTCGAGCAGCATCCCCAAGATCTCGTACGCCTGATAGGTCGCGGCGTTCGACTCGTCGACCTCGATGGGCGCTTCGTCGTCATCGATGTCGAGCACGGTGCCGAGCACCAGGCGAACGTCGTTGATCGATCGCATCCACGCGTCGAGACCGTCCTCATCGAGCACGGTCTCCTCGATCGACTCGGTGACTAGGGCGAGCGAAGCCAGCCGGCTCTCGATCAGCTCGGGCATGGCGAGTGCGGCCCAGCCGTCATTGCGCTCGACGTCGTCGCCGTAGGGGGGTGGGAACAGCCGTCGGAGTGCGGGGCTGTCGGTCTGGTGGAGCAGGTCGGCGAGTTGATCCACGGTGGAGCGGACCAAGCCGCGCTCCGCTTCGCCGAGCTCGATGGCATAGGTGCCGTCATCGAGGGGTCGTACAGGGCGTCGGAACAGGGCCATCGGTCGCGGGTCAGTCCTGCTGCATCGTGGCCCACAGGCCGTGCTCGTGGAGCCGGAACACATCGCGTTCCGCTTCTGAACGGGGTCCGCTCGACACCGCTGCTTTCCCGTCGTGGTGCACCTGGAGCATCAGGACCTCCGCTTCGGCCTTGGAGTATCCGAACAGCTTCTGGAGCACGAACGTCACGTAGCTCATCAGGTTGATCGGATCGTTCCACACCAGGACGATCCATGGGCTGTCGAGGTCGACGAGATCGCCCAGGTCGGGCTCGGCGACATCGATCGGAGACGGGGAGCTCACGGCCGGGAGGTTACGCGGACTCGGTGGCGTTGCTGTTGCCGGCCGTCACGGCACTGGTCTCCGCCGTGTCTGCTCCGACGGTCGGGCTCGCCGGGTTTCGCTCCGCTGCGGGACCGGACAGGCCGAGGTGGAACCAGATCGTGAGGCACAGGACAGCGGTGGCCCCTGCGATGTGGAGTGCGACGAGCCAGGGCGGGATGCCGAGCTCGTACTGCGTGTAGCCGATCGCACCTTGCGCGACGATCACGACCAAGAGCCGGTACCCCCTGCGCATGACGTCGCCTGGCGCGCCGGAGCGTGCCAGACGGAACAGCACGACGACGACGACGGCCAGGAAGATCCACATGTTGACGCTGTGGACCCGGACGACGTCGGGCAGGAACCAGCCGAATCGGTGCGAGGAGGCATCGCCTGCGTGTGGGCCGGTTCCGGTCACGGCAGGTCCGGTGAACATGAGCGCCACCATGAGCGCGACCGCGGCGCGTGACGCCAGGAGGTCCGGGCGCGGGACGCGGACGGCCCGGTCGCCGTCGGGCTGGCCGGCGCGCCACAGGAGGACCAGCCCGTCAGCGACCAGGATCATCGACAACACGAAGTGGCCACCGACGGCAACAGGATGGAGGTGGACCAGGACGGTGATCCCGCCGAGCACGATCTGGCCGACGACGCCCGCGACCAGACCCCAGCTCAGCCACACGAGGTCTCGCCGGTAGGGGCGACGACGGATCGATCCGAGCACGGCGGTCACGACCGCGAGCGACACCAGACCGGTGAACAAGCGGTTGACCTGCTCGATGGTCTGGTTGGTGTCGCCGAACTGGACGACGCCCTCTTGGGAGCAGTTCGGCCAGTCCGAGCAGCCCAGTCCGGATCCGGACAGGCGCACCGCAGCGCCGGTCACGACGATCGTGCAGAGGAGCGCGAGCGCGACCGCAGCAACGGTTCGATACGTCGACGGCGACATCGTGAAGCGCTCGTCTGACGACGAGATCGTGGCGGGGGCCGTGGTCTCGGGGCGGGATCCGTCGGGCCCGCTGGGCACGGGACGGGCGGGGCTCGGAGCGGCCGGCTCGGGGGAGGAAGCAGAAGGCACCGAGGGTCAGGGTAGGCCGAGCCGGGTTGGCGACGGGAGTCGCCGCGGTCGTAGCGTTGTGGCGTCATGGTCGCTCCGGCGCTCTCCTCCCCGCACCCGGTCGGTGCCAAGCTCGGCACGAAGGTGGCCGCCTATGTGGCGCTCACCAAGCCCCGCATCATCGAGCTGCTGCTCGTCACCACGGTGCCCACCATGGTGGTCGCGGCGCAGGGCGTCCCCCCGTTGTGGCTCATGGTCGCCACGGTGATCGGCGGCACCCTTGCTGCGGGCGGCGCCAACGCGATCAACATGTACGTCGACCGAGACATCGATGCGCTCATGGAGCGCACCCAGGGTCGTCCGCTCGTCACCGGCGTGGTCACTCCTCGCAGCGCCCTGGTGTTCGCAGTCGCGATCGAGGTGCTGGCGTTCGTCTTCCTGTGGCAGGTCGTCAACCTGCTCTCCGCGGTGCTGGCGGTCAGCGCGTGCCTGTTCTATGTGTTCGTCTACACGCTCTGGCTGAAGCGCTCGTCCAGTCAGAACATCGTGATCGGCGGGGCTGCGGGTGCGGTGCCGGTGCTGGTGGGCTGGTCCGCCGTCACCAACAGCGTGACGATCTCGGCGCTCGTGCTCTTCGCGGTGATCTTCTTCTGGACGCCGCCGCACTTCTGGGCGCTCGCGATCAAGTACAAGGACGACTACGCCCGGGCCGATGTGCCCATGCTCCCGTCGGTGGCCACCTACCGACGCACCACGAACCAGATCCTCGTCTACACGGTCATCGTGTGGGCGCTCACCTTGGTCTTCGGCGTCACCGCCGAGCTGGGTGCTCTGTACTGGGTGTCGGCGATCGTGCTGGGCGCGGTGTTCACGGCAATGGCCGTGGATCTGCGCCGCACGGAGTCGCCGGCCCGAGCGATTCGGATGTTCACGTTCTCGATCACGTACATCACCCTGTTGTTCGGGGCGATGGCCGCGGACGTGATCATCCGGAACGGCTGGTAGCACGTCGGCCTGACGGTTTTCTCAGTGCCTGTCCGGTCGCGGTAGTGTCCGCGGCACCGGTCCGGTGCCAGGCGAGGCACTCCGGCATCGGTGGTGCTGCGCCGCAGGTGCAGCACAGATCGGTTTCGAAACAGCGAAGTGCGGCGGGCGGCGACGACCACCGTGCAAGAACAGTCAGACGAGGCAGAGGGCAGAACCACGCATGGCACTCACTGAGACCAGGCCTGACACGGACGACGCGTCCGCGGGAGAGGCCGCGATTTCGCAGCCTGGTGCCGTGGAACGTCTGATCGGCTCGGGCGACCACGTCGCCATCGGACGGCTGTTCATCGGCTTCGGGCTGGCGTTGGCCAGCTTGTCGCTCACCCTGTGGGCCGTCACGGGCATCGACGCCCTGACCGACAACGGCTTCCTCGGCGGGCGCACCCCGCAGTTGACATCGAGTGCTCAGACAGCGCTGCTGTTCCTCGGCGTGGTGCCGACCCTGCTCGGCGTGTTCATCGCCGTGGTGCCGCTGCAGCTGGGATCGCCGTCGATCGCCTTCCCCCGGGCCGTGGCCCTGTCGTTCTGGACGTGGCTGGTCGCCGGCGGCATCTTCGCCGTGAGCATCGCCATCGACGGTGGCGTCATGGGCGGCGACGAGACTGCGGCCACCCTCGGCAACGCCGCACTGGGCGCGGTGCTCGTCGCGCTCGGCCTCGGTGCCGTGTGCGTCGCCACCACGGTGATGGCGCACCGCCCGCTCGGCATGCGCCTCGCCTGGGTGCCCGGCCTGTCGTGGTCGGCGCTCGTCGCGTCCTCGCTCTGGCTCGTCACCCTTGGCGCCGCCGCAGCGCACATGCTCCTAGGCCAGGTCGCCAAGATGGGTCCGGCGGCGCTCGCCACCAACTTCTCCGAGAACCTCATCTGGGTGTTCCGAGGTCCGGCGGTGTTCGCCTTTGCGATCCCGGTGCTCGGCATCGCTGTCGACGTCGTCGCCACGGCGACCGGTCGACGTTTCGCCAACACCGATGCGATGCAGATGATCATCGGGCTCTACGCCATCCTGGCGTTCGGCGCCTGGGCGCAGCTGCCGACGGCGATCAACACTGCGATGTGGACGCTGTTCGTCCTCGCCATCGCCGTGCCGATCCTGGCCATGGTCGGCGCCATCGGCGATGCGATGCGTCGCGGCAAGGCCACGATGAGCCCTGCGCTGATCCTGTCGATCTTCTCGGTGCTGCTGCTGCTCGGCGCAGTCGTCGCCGGATGCGTGCAGGCGCTGTCGCTGGCAGGACAGGGCACGCTGTTCGCAGCATCGCCGGCCACGCTGGCTGCCGCACAGACCGCCTTCATCGCTGCCGCCGGAATCGCCGGTGCCGTCGCTGCGTCGTTCCACTGGTCCCCGCTGTTGTGGGGCGGTGCGGGCAACTCGGTCGAGTCCCGCCTGACGCTGCCGCTGGTCGTCCTCGGCGGTGCGCTGCTCGGCACGTCGGTGCTGGTGCAGGCCGCGGTCCAGCTCGACGGTGAGACCACCGCCTACCAGCTGTTCGGTCTGCTGACCGCCGGTGGCGCAGCGCTGTTGGCCCTCGGTGCACTCAGTGCGCTCGTCGCCGCCATCCGTGCCGCCAACGACGAAGATGTCGACCCGGTCGACGGGCTCACGCTGGAGTGGTCGTTCGATGCTCCGGCGTCGGGCGGCGTCGGCCCCGTCGACCTCGTGCGGGTTCGCTCGCCGTACCCCTTGCTCGACGCCCGTGAGGGCACGGAGGAGAAGGACTGATGGCCACGGTCACCGCACTTCCCGCACCGCTGCAGCCCCGTCGCCGGGAGCTGATCTTCGGCTCGGCCTTCGCTGCCGCCGGTGCAGTCGCCGTCATGGCGACGCTCATCGGCTACTACCTGGCGGCCCGCAACGCGGGCGGCGCCGACTGGTTGACGGCCAACACCGTCCCGCTCACCCAGCCGAACATGCAGGCACTCACGCTGGCTATGTCGATGGTGACCATGCAGTGGGCGGTCCACGCGATCGTGCGCGATGACCGACCGCACACGTTCGTGGCCCTCGGTGTCACGTTGCTGCTCGGCGCCGCCTTCGTGAACCAGTCGTTCTTCCTGTTCAAGCAGGCCGGCGTCAAGCTCGACCAGCCCGAAGGGCCGCTGTTCTACGCGGTGACCGCCGGCAGCTTGGCGATGATCGTCGCCGGGATGATCTTCATCGCACTCATGGCCTTCCGTGCTCTGGGTGGGCAGTTCTCCAGTCGTCAGCCTGACGGGATCGCCGCGGCCGCAGTGTTCTGGTACGCCAGTTGCGCTGTGTATGCCGTGGTCTGGGTCGCCGTCTACATCATGAAGTGAGCACTCGATGATCACCCGGGGTTCGAAGTTCTTCTATGCAGCTGCGGTCGTTGGATTCGTCGCGGCCATCGTCTACGGCTTCCTGTCGGGGGCGTCTGCGCACAGCGGTGTGCTCGGCGTGTTCTCCGACGGCGACGTGGTCAACTCCATCGTGGGCCCGCTCACCTTCGGCTGGAAGGGTTGGGTCGGCGATCACGTCGGCTACAGCGCCCTGATGGGCTTCGCGGCGGTCATGGCCGGCCTCGGCGGGTTCGCGACCGCCTTCCGCGATGGCAGCCCCGACGTGGCAGTGATCATGGAGGGTGGCGATCCGGCAACTGCAGCCAACCCGGCGGTGCTCACCCCGGTCGGGCTCAGCTACTGGCCGCTGATCGGCGCCTTCGGTGTCGGGATCTCCGTCGTCGGCCTGGCGGTCGACACGACCCTGTTCTGGGTCGGTGTCGTCATCCTCGCGATCGTGATGGTGTCGTGGACGGTGCGTGCCTGGGCCGAGCGGGCCACCGGTGATCAGACTGCCAACCGAACGCTGCGTCACGACCTCATGGACCCGCTCGAAACGCCGGTGCTCGCTGTCTTGACGCTGGCTGTCATCGTGTTGTGCGTGTCCCGTCTGCTGCTGGCGCTGCCGCAGTCGGCGGCGGTGTACGTCATCATTCTCGCCGCCGTCATCGTGTTCGCCCTCGCCTTCGTGCTGGCCGGCCGTCCCGAGCTCAAGCGCTCGCTGGTGGTCGCGGTCCTGCTCGTCGGTGGCGTGGTGATCATCGGGGCGGGCATCATCGGTGGCGTCGCAGGCGAGCAGCAGGGCGAAGAGCACGGACTGGGCGCCCGCCCATCCGTGGTGATCGATTCGGCTTCCGGAAGCACGGCGGTGGATACTCTCGCCCTGCTCGCCGGTGAGTGAGAGGTTGGGAATGCGGAACAAGCGCAATGCGATGATCGCGGCGGTCGTCGCCGCCATCATCATGGTGGTGAGCGGCTGGCTGCTCCTTCGCAACATCGGGGATCCGGCGCTGCCGCTCAACACGCTCGCTCCCGCGGGCAGGCAGGGCTGGGAGATCTTCGGCCTGGTCAAGTGGGTGTTCGGCGTCGCCGGTCTCGTGTTCGTGTTGGTGGAGGCCGGTCTCATCTGGATGGCCATCCGCTTCAAGCGGAACAAGTCCGACGTCGACGGGGTCGGTGAGCCGACCCAGACGCACGGCAACACGCCGCTCGAGATCGGCTGGACGGTGTTGCCGGCGCTGGTGCTCGCCACCCTGGCCGTCTTCAACGTCCAGACGCTGCTCCGCGTCGAAGAGTCGAACAACCCGATCGAGGTCCGCGTCGTTGGGCAGCAGTGGTGGTGGGAGTACCGCTACGACATCGACCGCGACGGCACCGTCGACATCATCACCGCCACGCAGATGGTCGTGCCCGTGGGTCGCGACGTCGAGGTGAAGATCCAGTCGAACGACGTCATCCACTCGTTCTGGATCCCGGCGATCAACGGCAAGAAGGACGCGGTTCCCGGTCGGACCCACACACTGATCATGACCGCCGACAAGCCCGGCATCTACCAAGGTCAGTGCACCGAGTACTGCGGCCTGTCCCACGGCGTCATGCGCATGGAGCTCAAGGCGCTGCCCAAGGCCGAGTACGCCAAGTGGGTCAAGGCGATGACGACCCCGCCCGAGCAGCCGACCGACGCCAAGGCGATCGCCGGCCAGGAGCTCTTCGTCGGTCAGTGCGCCCGGTGCCATCAGGTCAACGGTCTCCGTCCCGACTCCAAGGCGCCGTTCGCCTACGACGCGGTTCCCAATCCGGACTACGGCAAGTCGGTCAACACCACGCTGTCGGCGGGCAATGCCCCGAACCTGACTCACTTGATGATGCGTCAGACGTTTGCGGGCTCGCTCTTGCCGCTGTACCTCGACAAGGGTGCCGATGAGGTCTCAGCAGTACCGTCAGGCGTCGCGGACACCTCGAACCTGAAGGACTGGTTGCGTGACCCGGAGTCGATCAAGCCGATGGACCCCGAGAACAACCAGGGCATGCCCAACCTTCAGCTCACCGAAGCGCAGATCGATCAGCTCGTCGCCTATCTGGTGACCCTCAAGTAGCCCGGCCGGAGAAGGACGCGAAGGACACCACATGACAGTTGTGGACAACCATCCCCCACTCGAGCTCACGACCGGAGCTCAGACCGTGACCAAGCCGATGGGCGTGTTCTCGCGTCCGACGGAGACGCACGGCTGGAAGTCGTGGCTCACCACGGTCGATCACAAGAAGATCGGCATCATGTACGGCGCCGCGTCGTTCTTCTTCCTGCTCGTCGGCGGGTTCGAGGCGCTGCTCATCCGTACCCAGCTCGCCATCCCGGGCTCCAAGTTCCTCTCGGCAGACCTGTACAACCAGGTCTTCACGATGCACGGCGTCACCATGGTGTTCCTGGTGGTCATGCCGATGCAGTCGGCGTTCGCGAACTACCTGCTGCCGTTGCAGGTCGGCGCACGAGACGTGGCCTTCCCCCGGATGAATGCCCTGTCGCTGTGGGTGTGGCTCTCCGGTGCCATCTTCTTCAACACGTCCTGGCTGCTCGGCGGCGGGGCGAACGGTGGTTGGTTCAACTACGCACCCAACTCGGGCATCACCTTCTCTCCGGGTCACGGCATCGACTTCTACGCCGTCGGCCTGATCATCATGGGCATCGGATCGACGGTGTCGGCCATCAACCTGGCGGTCACGGTGCTCAACATGCGCTCGCCGGGCCTGACCCTCATGAAGATGCCGGTGTTCACGTGGATGGCGTTCGTGACCCAGGTGCTGTTGGTGTTCGCCCTGCCCGTGATCACCGTCGCGTTGTTCCTGCTGATGTTCGATCGGCTCTTCGGGGCGACGTTCTTCGATGCGTCGAAGGGTGGCGATCCGTTCCTCTGGGAGAACCTCTTCTGGATCTTCGGTCACCCCGAGGTGTACATCATGATCTTGCCGAGCTTCGGCATTGCATCCGAGGTGATCCCGACCTTCTCCCGCAAGCCGATCTTCGGCTACCCGTTCATGGTCGGCTCGGGCATCGCCATCGGCTTCATGGGCTGGGGCGTGTGGGCGCACCACATGTTCGCCTCCGGCATCGGCACCCTGTCGGTGATGGCGTTCTCGCTCGCGACGATGTTCATCGCCGTGCCGACCGGTGTGAAGATCCTGAACTGGCTGGCCACGATGTACGGCGGGCGGCTCCGGTTCACGACCGCGATGCTGTTCTCGGTCGGCCTTGTGGCCATGTTCACCATCGGTGGTCTGTCGGGCGTGACCCACGCGTTTGCGCCGGCCGACACGCAGCAGACGGACACGTACTACATCGTTGCGCACTTCCACTATGTGCTCTTCGGTGGCGCCCTGCTCGGGCTGTTCTCCGGCATGTACTTCTGGTGGCCCAAGATCTTCGGGTACTTCCTGGGCGAGAAGATGGGCAAGTGGAACTTCTGGGTCATGCTCGTCGGGTTCAACCTGACGTTCGGTCCCATGCACATCCTCGGTCTCCAGGGCATGATGCGCCGTACCTTCACCTACACCGAAGGTCAGGGCTTCAACTTCTGGAACCTGGTGGCCACCATCGGTGCGTTCACCATTGCGGTGTCGCTCATCTTGTTCATGGCGAACATCGCCATGAGCTACCGGAAGCACAAGCGCAACCCGGTCAACCCGGGTCCGGATCCCTGGGATGCCCGCTCGCTGGAGTGGATGATCCCGTCGCCGACCCCAGAGCACAACTTCGACGAGCTCCCGGTGGTCGAGGAGCTCGACGAGTTCTGGCACCGCAAGTACGGACACGACCTGGAGGGCCGCCTAGTGAGGATCGCGGCCACCGAGGACGTCGTCCAGAAGGGTGACGCGACCGACGTCCACCTTCCGTCGCCGTCGTACTGGCCGCTCGTCATGGCCATCGGGTTCCCGCTGGTCGGCTACGGCCTGATCTTCAACTACTGGTGGCTGGTGCCGGGCACCCTGCTCATCGTGCTCGCCATCTTCGGCTGGGTCTTCGAGCCGTCGACCGACCCGAGCTCGGGCCACGACCACCACGACGACCACCCCACGAACGACCAGCCAGACGCCGCGATCGCGGGCGACGGTGCCGACGACGCGGGCACGGCCGCTGGCGGCAGTTCGACCGGATCAGACGCTGACGGAGCGGCAGAGCGCACGCCCGAGCCGGCAATGGCCAGCACCGAGGAGACGACCGTTGGCTGACATCGCCCTGGAATCCATCGAGGACGTGGAGTTCCCCGACGACATCCACGAGACCTCCACCGGCATCTCCAACTCCAAGTTGGCGATGTGGGTGTATCTCGCATCGGACTGCATGCTCTTCGGTGGCCTGATCTCGACCTATCTGCTCTACAAGAACCGGCCGGGGAGCATCCCTGGCCTGGCGGGATCGCCGGTCAAGGCATCGGAGCTGTTCAACATCCCCTTCACGTCGATGACCAGCTTCATCCTGCTGATGAGCTCGCTCACGATGGTGCTTGCCGTGAACTCGATCATGGCGGGCGACACCAAGCGCATGCGTCTGTGGCTGACGTCCACGTGCGTGCTGGGTGGGTTGTTCCTTGCAGGTCAGGTCTACGAGTTCACGGAGTTCGTGAACGAGGGACTCGGCTTCACGTCGAACGTGTCGGCGTCCGCCTTCTACACGCTCACCGGGTTCCACGGTGCGCACGTCGCGGTCGGCATCATCATGTTGCTGAGTGCGGTCGGCTTCTCGTTCCGCAAGCGTCTGGACGCCGAAGCGGTCGAGGTGCTCGGCCTGTACTGGCACTTCGTCGACATCGTCTGGGTCGTGATCTTCGCGATCGTGTACCTGATCCCGTGATCACCAGAGCCGAACAGGACTTGAGGAGCAACTCGTGAGCACCACGGTGGAAGAGCTCGACGACGACTCCCCGGTGCACCCGGGCGAGCATCACGACCACGGGCCGGGCAACCGGACGTACTTCACGATCTTCTGGATCCTCGTCGCCATCACGGCGCTCGAGGTGTCGACCTACTTCTGGTCGTCGTGGTTCGGCGACGGGTCGCACTACCCGGCGGTCGCGCTGCTGGTCGTGATGATGATCGTCAAGTTCATCCTGATTGCGTCGTTCTTCATGCACCTGCGCTTCGATTCGAAGCTGCTGGGCCGGATCTTCTACTTCGGCCTTGCCGTTGCGGTGATCATCTATGTGGTCGCCCTGGCGACGATGAACATCTTCACCGACAACGGCAACCCGTGGTTCAACGATCCGCCGCCCGTCGTGACGACTACGACGGTCGCCGGCACCGGGGGCTGAGTCTTCGCTGCCGGATCAGGCCGCACGGCTCGGGCTGCGCAGCTCGGACTGAAACCTGACGATGCCCCACCCAGGCGGGTGGGGCATCGTCGCGTCCGGCGTCCGGCGTCCGGCGTCCGGCGTCCGGCGTCGATGTGCGGAAGCGATGAGTGGATCAGTCGTCGGACCAGCGGAACCACACCGCTGCGGCGATCGGCGCTGCGATCGCCCACGCCGTGAGCGAC
>Ga0209023_10001422_pt1 | contig 32176 bp, 26 predicted proteins | sample LakOneMetagenome_FD_187468 | JGI IMG/M metagenome (GOLD analysis project Ga0209023, IMG submission 187468) | Freshwater and sediment microbial communities from Lake Erie, Canada (SPAdes) (version 2) | ecosystem: Environmental > Aquatic > Freshwater > Lentic | place: Lake Erie, Canada...
TTCCGATCTCAGGGTGGGGATGATGCCGGAATGCAGGAGGCAGGATTGGCGTGAAATGCGGCTTGCGCCGCCCTGTGCGACCGTGGCCTGCGGAGGGAGCCATGCGCATAGAGTTTGTTGAGATCGCCAACTTTAGAAAACTGTTGTCAACGCGGGTGGGGTTATCCGTCGAGAAGACCGTTTTCGTTGGAGCCAATAACAGCGGAAAGACGTCGGCCATAACTGCACTTCGCTATTTCCTCATTGATCGAGAGCGATCAAGCTTTTGCTTCAATGACATCACGCTCGCACATTGGCCGACGATCAACGCGCTAGGTGACACTTGGGAAGCGGAGAATGTGGCCAACCAGCCTCTGTCTGCGCCTGAATGGGATTCGGTATTGCCGTTTCTCGATGTTTGGCTTCAGGTTGCCGAAAATGAAGTTCACTATGTTCAGAAAATCTTGCCTACTCTGGATTGGGACGGTGGACGGCTGGGTGTCCGCATGCGTCTTGAGCCAAAGGACTCCATAGAGCTGCAGCAAGAATATGTGGCGGCGCGTTCTCAGGCGTTGAAGCTTCAGGCGGCTGGTGCGGCACTGGCTGCGGAGCAAGGCAAGGCAGAGGCTGACTTTCAGGTAGCAATCTGGCCGCAGAGTCTTGTTGATTTCCTGCAACGCCGTCTCGCAGCGTTCTTCGTGGTCAAGGCCTACGTTCTGGATCCCTCCGGCTGTGTCGATCCGGAGCACGGCGTCGCGAAGCCGCAATCGCTCAATGGAAGCGAGCCAATCGACGGCGACCCGTTTCGCGGTCTACTTCGCATCGATGAAATTAGTGCCCAGCGCGGTTTCGGGGTAGTTGGTGAGGAAAGCAACGACGAAGCCGCCGTCACCGTGAGCGGCTCGCGGAAGCTGTCCGCCCAGCTACGTCAGTACTACACGCGCCATCTTGATCCTTATGAGAACCCGGATGCGCAAGACCTCCTTGCACTCAAGGCAATCGAGGAAGCCCAGAAAGCTTTCAATCTGCGGCTTAGCGATGGCTTCAAGAGTCCACTTAAGGAGATGCACAGACTTGGCTATCCGGGGGTAATGGACCCTAAGCTGAGCATTTCCACACGGCTGCGTCCTGTGGAAGGACTGAATCACGACGCCGCCGTCCAGTTTATCGTGCCGGTTCATGATGGCAAGAATGCCGTCGATCTGTACCTTCCTGAGGATTCCAACGGGCTGGGGTATCAGAACCTTATCTCCATGGTCTTCCGCCTAATGGCTTTCCGGGACAGTTGGATGCGGGTTGGCAAGGCAAAGCAGAAGGCTTCCGACGACACAATTATCCCGCCGTTGCATTTAGTGCTGATCGAAGAGCCCGAGGTGCACCTTCACACCCAGGTTCAGCAGGTGTTTATTCGTCAGGCGCACAAGATATTGCGCAACCATGTCGATCTCGGTGGGGGCCAGAATTTCGTCACGCAGATGGTAGTCAGTACACACTCAAGCCACATTGCCCACGAGTGCGAATTTGACTCCTTGCGTTATTTTCGCCGCCTTCCGGGCAGTCAACAGAAGATCCCGACTTCGTGCGTCGTCAATCTGGCAAATGTGTTCGGCGCAGATCCAGAAACTAAGCGATTCGTGATGCGTTACCTTCGCGTCACTCATTGCGATTTGTTCTTTGCCGACGCCGCTGTTCTGATCGAAGGGCCGGCCGAGCGAATTCTTGTACCCAAGTTTGTGAGCTACCATCCGGAGTTCGAGAAGCTATCTGAAAGCTACATCACTTGGCTTGAAATTGGTGGCAGCCATGCTCACAAGCTGCGTGGTCTGATTGAGAAGATCGGTCTCACCACGCTGGTGATTACGGACATCGATTCCTGCGATGCAACTGGGAGTAGCGCGCCGCCGGTTCGGGGCGCTGGCTGCACGACCCGAAACGCTACCCTGCGGACGTGGTGGCCTGTCATCAATGGTCTCGACGCGCTGCTAAACAAGGCCGAGAACGAGAAGGTAAAAGCTTATGCGGATGAGAGGTTCTCTGTCCGTGTGGCCTACCAGTCGCCCATACAAGTAACTTTCAAAGGTGTCAGCAGCGAGGCTATTTCGTACACGCTGGAAGATGCGATCGTGATGGCGAATCTCAATTTGTTCGAGACATTGCCGGGGACAGGCCTCATCGCCAAGTTTCGCGCCGCTATTAATGATAGCGCCGATCTAGGGGCCCTCAGCGGAGCGCTTGTGGCGGCACTCAAGGGTGGCGGAAAGGCCGAATTCGCGCTAGACCTACTGGAGATCGAAGATCCGCTCTCATTGAAGCCCCCTGCCTATATCCGCGAAGGACTTCTGTGGCTCGCAGACCAACTTGAGCACAAACAGGTCGAGCTTGGACTCGCCCAGTCGGCTAGCGAAGTGGGCACTGACGCAATCGCCGCGCCAGTCGAGATCTCAGTGTGAAAGGGCTTGCCACAGCACAGCTGAACGTCACGCTCGACGATCATGTTGAGAAGGAGCTCGCTGCATTTTTGAGCCTTGAGAACCCCACAAGCTTCTTCTTGTTTGCCGGCGCCGGTTCTGGCAAGACACGTTCACTTGTGAACGCGCTTGGCCATTTGGCGGCCACCTATCGCGATGCGCTCCGCCTGCGCGGAAGGCAGGTTGGCGTTATAACCTATACGAATGCAGCATGCGACGAGATTACGCGGCGGATCGGATACGATCCGTTGTTTCTTGTAAGCACCATTCACAGCTTCGCTTGGTCGCAGATACAGGGGTTTAATGCGGACATTCGCGCTTGGCTGAACGAAAACCTGCAGCGCGAGCTCGCGGACCTTCAAGCCGAAGAAGAGAAGGGTCGGGCTGGCACCAAGGCGTCAGCCGCCCGCCAGGTCCAGATCGAGTCCAAGCAACGCCGCCTGGACCGCCTCGCGAGTATCAAGACCTTCACCTACAACCCCACTGGCGATAACCGGGAACGCAATGCGCTGAACCACAGCGAAGTCATCAAGATATTTTCGACGTTCCTGCTCATGAAGCCGCTCATGCAGCGCATGTTCGTCGAGAAATTCCCGTTCCTGTTGATAGATGAGAGCCAAGACACAAGCCGTGCGCTCATTGATGCGTTCCTCGCGGTTCAGAAGACGCACTCGCATCGCTTTTGCCTAGGCCTCATCGGCGATACGATGCAACGAATCTACCCGGACGGCAAAGAGCGGATCGAAAGCGAAATACCGCCGAGTTGGGCAACGCCGGAGAAGAGATTAAACCACCGATGCCCACGGCGTATTGTCCGGCTAATCAATCAGATTCGGAGCGGCGCAGACGATCACAAACAGGAGCCGCGGGATGACCGACCCGAGGGCTGGGTGCGACTTTTCGTGTTCTCCGCCGATACCCCAGACAAGGCTGCTCTGGAGGAGAGAGTCCGAGATCACATGGTGGCGTTGACGGGCGATGTGGAATGGGCCGACGCGGGCAGATGCAAAATACTGACCCTGGAACATCACATGGCAGCCAGGCGCATGGGCTTCCTGAAGATGTTCGAGGCGCTGGCTCCCGTGGATGACTACCGGACAGCTTTCCTGGACGGCAGTTTTGCCCCAACTCGCTTCTTCACTCACTACGTCCTACCGCTCGTTAGCGCTCAGCAGAAAGGTGACAAGTTCGCCGCGGCCAAACTGGTACGAGAGAGCTCTCCCTTGCTGAGCAAGGAGACCTTAAAGGGCAACGAGAACCCAATTGCGCAGCTCCGCGTCGCCCAAACCGCCATCGACAGCTTAATGGCCCTTTGGGCTAGTGGCGATCCTACCTGCGCCACAATCGCTGCGAACATAGCTGAAACCAATCTCTTCGCGATCCCTGACAGTCTCAGAGTCGCTTTGGCTGCCAAGGTGGCTGCGTCCGCAGGCACACCTGACGATGAGGCGGCTGATCCTGTCAGCGATCAGACCGCGGCACTCGTTGGGTTTCTCGACTGTGCGTTCTCGGAGATTGCGCCGTATGCCTCCTACGTCGCGCACGAGGCTCCATTCGATACGCACCAAGGTGTGAAGGGATTGGAGTTTGAGCGCGTTATGGTCCTGATGGACGACGGGGAGGCTCGAGGGTTCCTGTTCGGCTACGACAAACTGTTAGGGGCAAAGGCGCCCACAGCCGCCGATGCAAAGAACACGAAGGAGGGCAAGGAAACCTCCGTCGACCGCACACGACGCCTGTTCTATGTGACCTGTAGTCGCGCTCGATCTAGCTTGGCTCTTGTGGCGTATTCGCCCGACCCAGCTGCGGTTCGGGCATATGTCGTTAAGAATGAGTGGTTCGCTGCTGACGAGGTACTTTCCGATGTGCCGTAGGCGGTCCAAATGCCTTGCGCTCCTGGAGATTCCGGGCCGGCGGCATTCACCGGCGTTCGCGAATTTTCGAGAATGTTCGGAATGGTCCCGATTGTCTTTCGCCATCTATCGCCGGCCGCCTTCTGTAAGCGGAATGTATTGACGGTCAATCTGGGTTCTGGTGCATTGGCGTCCGGGCCCTAAAATCCGCCTCCCATTTAGAGGACGGACCGGATGGCCAGACGTACTGCGCGCGACCCTATCTACAGCGGCCGTCGCTTCTCCGCTGTGACCATCGAAACCTGCGTGCGCTGGTACATCACCTACCGGCTGAGCTATCGCGATCTAGTTGCGATGATGGCGGAGCAGGGGATCGTCGTGTCCCACACGACGATCATGCGCTGGGTGTTGCGCTTCGTGCCCGAGTACGAACGGCGTTGGTCGCGGTTCGCGCGATCGCCGGGATCGTCCTGGCGCATGGATGAGACGGCAGTTTCGGTCCGGGGCGGGCGGCACTACCTTTATCGCGCGGTGGATCGGCGCGGCAATTCGGTAGCGTCGTTGCTCTGCAATGATCGCACCATGGAGGCGGCGCAGGCATTCTTCCGCATGGCAGTCAGCCAGGAGGGCGTGCCGTGGCCGGAGAAGATCAACGTCGATGGCAATAGCGCCACCCACCGCGGGTTGCGCTTGCTGGCGGCAGAAGATCTCCGCTGGCGAGGTGTGGAGGTCAGGGCGCGTCGCTATCTCAACAACGTGGTTGAGCAGGACCATCGCGCCATCAAACAACGCTGCGCGCCCATGCTGGGACTGAAGAGTTTCCGCTCGGCCGCGACCACGCTCGCCGGCATTGAACTCGCCCATCGGATTCGCAAGCAGCAGTATTCGGTGCACAGCGGACCGAATGGGCGGACCCGTTCTCTCAAGGGCTCGTGGACCGCGGCGCTGGCGGGTTCCGCCGTGCCTCAGGGTGCAGGCGGCGAGCAATGTTCGCCAATGCACCAGAACTCAGACACCAGCCTGGAATGGCCGCGTGAGCGACCCCGCATCGACGGCCAGGTTCGGTACCCGCGCAAGATCTCTTTCGGTGGAAATCTGTATCTGCTCGTTCGGCCCCAGGGTGGGCGGTACTGGCACTACCACTACCGGTACGGCGGCAAGCGGAAGATGCTTTCGCTCGGGACCTATCCGGACGTCACTGTCGACCGGGCGCAGGCGCGACATCGGGCTGCTCGACGGTTGCTCGCAGGGGGTATCGATCCGTCGTTCCGGCGGCGCGAACTGCGGCTGATGGACGGCGACGGCGGTGCGGTAGCCGCCGTACTTCCCGGGCTCTGGCGTCAGGCGGGGTGAGCGGTTTACGGTTCGTCCGGAATAGTCACTGTGAGTGACTCAAATGGCGGCGGTGAGCCGGGGTAGGGGGGGGGCTGACCTCATGCGGGGAAATCCTTACTAGTTGAGCACCGTCTGTGTGATAAGCTAGTAAGCACTTACTCGCTCAAGACGATGACGACGATGCCCAGCCGTGCAAAACCCCTGCCCGCAGATGAGCGGCGCGCCGTGACGGTCGAAGCCGTCGTTCAGTTGGCGGCCGAGCAGAATCCCAACGACATTACCACTGCGTCCATTGCCACGCGCATGGGCTTGACCCATGGCGCGCTGTTTCGTCACTTCCCCACCAAGGACGCGATCCTGCAGGCAGTCATGGAGTGGGTGGCGGAACGTCTGCTTTCCCGGGTGAACCAAGCCGCCGAATCCACAACGTCTCCGGTCGCCGCACTGGAGGCAATCTTCAAGACGCACGTGGAATTCGTGGTCGAACACCCCGGCGTGCCGCGGATCATGTTTGGAGAATTGCAGCGCGCCGAGAAGTCGGGTGCCAAGCGCTTGGCACGAACGCTTGTCCAGAAGTACGGACAACGGCTGCAAAAGCTGGTCGAAGCAGGCAAGGCAAAGGGGGAGTTGAACATCGCTCTCGACAGCGAGGCTGCTGCCATCCTGTTCATTGGCACGATCCAGGGCCTGGTCATGCAGTCGCTCCTGGCAGGCGATGTCGCCCGCATCCGTCGCGACGCGCCACGCGTCTTCGCGATCTACCTGCGTGGTATCCGGAGGGCGCCATGAAAGGCCTGCCGATGCAGAGTCGCACGCTGGCGCTCATCGCCGTGATCGTTCCGCTCCTCGCGCTCTTCATCTACGTTGGACTTCGATCTGGCCCGCTGGCGCCGGTGGCCGTGACCGTCGCGAACGTGGAGTCGCGAGCGATAACGCCCGCGTTGTTCGGTGTCGGCACCGTGGAGGCTCGCTACACCTACCAGATCGGTCCTACCTTTGCCGGGCGTGTCAGGCGCCTGGAAGTCCATGTGGGCGATCAGGTCAGGGCGGGTCAGGTTCTCGGCGAGATGGAGCCCGTTGATCTGGATGATCGCGTTCGATCGCAGGACTCGGCGTTCAAGCGCGCGCAAGCGGCACTGAGCGAGGCGGAAGCCCGACAAGCGTACGCGCAGGCCCAGGCGCGCCGCTACGAGCAGTTGTTCACCGTCCACACGGTCAGCGAGGAGGTGGTCACGACCAAGCGACAGGAGTTGCAGATCGCCAATGCCGCCTTGTCCGCGGCGAGGGAAGATGTGGATCGGACCCGCGCGGACCGTGAAGGACTGGTCGCGCAACGGAGCAATCTGCGCCTGGTCTCACCCGTCGACGGGGTTGTCGTCGCGCGCAATGCCGATCCGGGAACGACCATCGTCGCCGGCCAGGCGGTCGTGGAAGTCATCGACCCGAAGAGCCTGTGGATCAACATACGCTTCGATCAGATCAGTGCGGCGGGTTTGGCCGCAGGACTGCCGGCGCGGATCGCATTGCGGTCGCGCGCTGGTGAGAGCCTACAAGGACACGTGCTGCGTGTGGAACCCAAGGCCGATGCGATCACCGAGGAGACGCTCGCCAAGGCGACGTTCGATGACCTGCCGGAGCCGATTCCGCCACTGGGTGAACTGACCGAAGTTACCGTCGACCTGCCAGCGCTCCCGGTCGCACCGGTGATTCCGAATGCCGCCGTCCGACGTGAAGGCGGCAAGGTCGGTGTCTGGCAACTCGTGGACGGCGCGCTGCGCTTCTCGCCGGTCGCTCTCGGTGCGTCCGATCTCGATGGCTTCGTGCAGGTGCGCGAGGGCCTACGCAGCGGTGATCAGATCGTGACCTACAGTGAGAAAGCCCTGACGGGCCGAAGCCGCGTCAAGGTGGTCGATCAAATCGCCGGAGTCGCGGAGTGATCAGCCTGGCCGGCCGCGACATTCTCCATGCCTGGGGAAAGTTCGTCTTCACTGGATTCGGTCTCGGCCTACTGATCGGCGTCACGCTGATCATGGCCGGCGTTTATCGGGGTATGGTAGATGACGGCAGGGCGCTGCTCGACAACAGCGGCGCCGACCTCTGGGTCGTGCAACGGGACACGCTGGGTCCCTATGCCGAGCCGTCCAGTCTCAACGACGACACCTATCGCACCATCCTGGCGATGCCCGGAGTCTCGCAGGCGGCGAACGTGACCTACCTGACCATGCAGGTGCGAAAGGGCGAGGCGGATGTGCGCACCATGGTGGTCGGCATTGCTCCCGGCGCGTTGGGTGCCACGCCGGGCTGGCCGCCGTATCTCGTCGCCGGACGCCAGATCACGCGTGGTCACTACGAGGCCGTCGTGGATATCGCCGCCGGCTTCAAGCTCGGCGATCGCATTGCCATTCGCCGCAATCTCTATCTGGTCGTGGGGCTGACGCGCCGCATGGTTTCATCCAGCGGCGACCCTATGGTGTTCATTCCGCTCAAGGACGCCCAGGAAGCGCAGTTCCTCAAGGACAACGATGCGATCTGGCAAAGCCGGCGTCGCACCGAAGCCAATCCGGCCTTCGATCGACCCGGCGTCCCCGGCCTGCTGGAATCCGTGCTCGCTTCCCAGAGCACGAACTCATTCGTCAACGCGGTGCTGGTCAGGCTCAAGCCGGGTCATGCGCCCGACGACGTGGCGGAATCCATCCGGCGCTGGAAGCGGCTGACCGTCTACACGCGCGCCCAGATGGAAGGCATCCTGGTCGGCAAGCTGATTGCCACGTCGGCCAAGCAGATCAGCATGTTCCTGGTGATCCTGGCCGTCGTCAGCGCCGCGATTGTCGCGTTCATCATCTACACGCTGACCATGGACAAGATCCGCGAGATCGCGGTGTTGAAGCTGATCGGAACGCGCAACCGGACGATCGCCGCAATGATCATGCAGCAGGCGTTGGCACTCGGTGTCATCGGGTTTGTCGTCGGCAAGATCACCGCAACCTTCGCCGCGCCACTCTTCCCCAAGTACGTGCTGCTGATCCCGACCGACTCAATAGCGGGGTTCTTCGCCGTGCTCTTGATCTGCGTGCTCGCCAGCCTGGTCGCCATTCGCATGGCGCTGAAGGTCGATCCCGCCGAGGCCATCGGGGGTTGAAATGAGCGGCAAAGGTATTCGCATCGAGGGCTTGAGGAAGCGATACGGTCAGGGTGACACGGCCGTGGACGCCCTGAAAGATGTAAACATGGTCGTGGCTCCGGGCGAAGTGATCGGATTGATCGGTCCTTCCGGTTCTGGCAAGAGCACGCTCCTAAAGTGTCTGGGCGCAGTGGTCGATCCGACAGCGGGTCGCATGACACTCGGAGATGAGACGATCTATGACAACGGCTGGAAGGTGCGTGACCTGCGCGCTTTGCGGCGCGACAAGATTGGCTTTGTCTTTCAGGCGCCCTACCTGATCCCGTTTCTCGACGTCACCGACAACGTGGCGCTGCTGCCGATGCTCGCAGGCGTCGCCAATGCGGAGTCGCGCCAGCAGGCCTTGGCGCTGCTCACGGCGCTGGATGTGCAGCACCGGGCTCGGGCCATGCCCGCGCAGCTTTCCGGAGGAGAGCAGCAGCGTGTGGCTATCGCGCGTGGCTTGGTGAATCGCCCGCCGGTGATTCTGGCCGACGAGCCTACGGCGCCACTCGATAGCGAGCGCGCCATGGTCGTCATCCGCATCCTCAATGAAATGGCGCGTCAGTTCGAGACCGCCATCATCGTCGTCACCCACGACGAGAAGATCATTCCGACGTTCAAGCGTATCTATCACATCCGCGACGGGGTGACCCATGAGGAAGTTGGCGAGGGGAGGCCATTCGAGTGAAGGGAGCAGAAATGACGTTACGCAGGCCTCGCAACATCTTGATCGGGAGATCGTGTGGGTCAGTCGACGGATACGGGACGGAAGGCGGTGCCTTTGGTGGCGATGTTTCGCGATCTATCGGCATGCAACTGCATCAAGTGCCGATACGGCGGCAAGCGCAAGTCGCTTTCCCTTGGGACCTATCCGGACGTCCCATTCACACGCGCTCAGTCTCGCCATCGGGCGGCGCGGCGGTTGCTCGCGGCCGGCGTCGATCCGTCGGCCGGGCGGCGCCAACTACGGGGTATCGAGGGCGACAAGCCTGAGGTCTGTTGCGAGACTTCCGGGAAATGGCTTCACGCCGCGCAGGTGGTTTGAGATTGGCCCGAAATGCTCACTTATGGTGACTAAAAGCTTTGTTTCATAAACCATCCGCCAGGCATTCAGGGCGATGGAGGGCGGCTATCGGGATGTAGCGGCGGTCATAGGACCTGACTGGTATGCGGCTCGCTCTCAACTCTTCCCGCCGAGTAAAACTCCACGAACATCCTCATCGGACCGAGTGGCGAGACTTCGTGAGGCTGCTCGGGACTGACGATGCCTGGCACGCCGACCAGCAAAACCTGTTCGCTGGGCGGTTCCAGAATCCGGTAGAGCAGGCTGCCGTCAACTACGTGTATGAGCGCCCAGACACCGGCTTTGGTGCGGTGCTCGCGGCGCAGACCTGCAGGCAGGCTGTCCTGATCGAAAATCGGCGTCTGCTTGTAGGCTGTCAGTCCAGCGGGAAGTAAAGTTTTCACAATCGTGTCTCCGGTGTCGCGTGCACCAGGCGCTGACCGCTGGCAAGCAGCACGCCACGACTGCTGGCAACCCCCATCTCGATGCTGCGGGCAATGCGCTCGGCACGCTCAACGAAGATGGTTGCGGCCTTCGGGGTGCAGACTTCGCGGGCCGTCTGCCTGAACAGCTGAAGCCAGCGATCAAAGTGCGCCGCCTCGACTGGCAGCGCCAGATGCTTCTGCATGGGCGATCCATGGTAGCGCCCACTCATCAGGACTACCGACGACCAGAACTGACACAGGCGCTGCAGGTGGTGATCCCATTCCGAGATGCGTGCCGCGAATATCGGGCCAATCAGTTCGTCGCAGCGCACTCGGGCATAGAACGCATGCACCAGCTTCTCGATCATGACCTCGTCAATACCAGTGTCAGCCTGGAGTTGCTCAACGATGCGGGTTCGCCTCTCGGCTTCCGGCTGTGTGCTGCTCATGTAGTACCCATTGGCCGGTACTTCGAGACGTTGGTTTTTCGCCGCCCCAATAGGCGGACATAGCCCTCAATATCTGGGACAAGACCGGCAATCGTGAACTGATCAAGATGCCGCGCGAAGGCTTCCAGTGCGCCTGACAAGGCATGCCGCAAACCACAGGCCGGTGTCACGACGCAGGTGTTGGTCGCTGCGTCGAAGCATTCCACGAACGACCCGATATCTTCCATGGCGCGAAATACTGATCCGACGTTCAGCTCAGAAGCGGATCGCGCGAGTTTCAGTCCGCCGCCCCGGCCGCGCACGCTTTCGACGAATCCCTCGGAAGTCAGCCGCTGCGCCACTTTCATCAGGTGGTTCTTCGAGATGCCGTAGGCGCGGGCAATCTCGGCGATCGAATGATGGCCCTCCCGTGCTGCCAGGAACATCAATGTTCGCAAGGCGTAGTCAGATTGAACGGACAGCCTCATAAAAGAAGTATATCATATACATCTTTAATAAGCATCAACTTTGGCGAAGTGGGCGGCAACCGCCGACTCTTCAGAACCACGAGGCAGGGTCATGCAGGAATACGCAACGACATTCAGCGTAAAACGGCTGTGGACAATTCTGGCGGTGGGCATGTTCGTCATGTTTGGCGTTCTGCTGCTGCTGGGTCGGGAGATTTACCAGCTGGCGCCACCCATCCCTGCAGCGGTGACAGCGCAGAATGGCGAGACTCTGTTCACCCGCGCCGATATCGAGACCGGGCAGAATGTCTGGCAGTCGATCGGTGGCATGGAGCAAGGGTCGATCTGGGGCCATGGCAGCTACCTGGCTCCAGACTGGAGCGCTGACTGGTTGCACCGGGAAGCGCAGGCGCTGCTGGCATTGTCCTCATCCAATGCTCCGACAGGCGTATCCGCAGCGCAAGCCGATGCCATCAGCAAGGCTGCGCTGCAGAACGAGATGCGTGCCAACACCTATGACCCCGCATCGGGCGTCATAACCGTCAGCAACACGCGCGCGCAGGCCATCAAGCAGGTGCAGGCGCATTTCGTCAGCCTGTATGTAGGCGATGATGCAGCGTCGCTCGATCTGCGCCGCAGCTATGCCTTCCCGGTCCATGGCAGGTTGTCGGCCACGGAAGCCAGGCAGCTTTCAGCGTTTTACTTCTGGACGGCATGGGGCGCGACGACGAACCGCCCTGGTCAGAACATCACCTATACCAGCAACTGGCCCCACGAACCGCTTGTGGGAAACACGCCAACCACCGGCACCTTGATGTGGAGCCTGGCCTCAGTGATTCTGCTGCTCGCCGCTGCCGGCGCGCTCATCGCTTACTACGCCAAGCAGTTCGATGTCTGGCGCACCGACATGCTGCCGGAAAAGGGCATGGCGGCGTCGGATGTCCTGAGCGGAGCGACCATCACGCCTTCGATGCGGGCCACCGCGAAGTATTTCTGGGTGGTGTGCGCGCTGTTCGTAGTGCAGGTGCTGCTCGGCATCGTCACCGCACACTATGCGGTGGAGGGACAAGGACTATACGGCCTGCCGTTTGCCGAATATCTGCCGTACACGGTCACACGCACCTGGCACACGCAGCTCGCCGTGCTGTGGATCGCCACCGCATGGCTTGCGACCGGGCTCTACGTTGCGCCCATGCTGGCGGGACGTGATCCCAAATACCAGCGGTTTGGCGTCAATTTCCTTTTCATCAGTCTGCTCGTTATCGTGGTCGGGTCCTTTGCCGGCCAGTGGGCCGCCGTACACAGATTGTTCGGAACGCTGAAGGCCAACTTCTGGTTCGGGCATCAGGGCTATGAATATGTAGACCTAGGCCGCTTCTGGCAGATATACCTGCTTGTCGGCCTTCTGCTCTGGGTCGCGCTGGTGGTGCGTGCGCTGTGGCCGGTGCTTCAGGAAAAAGGCAGCAAATCGCTGATCTACCTGGTGCTCGTATCGGCGCTGGCTATCGGCCTGCTTTATGGTGCCGGATTGATGTGGGGCGAGCACACGCACATTGCCGTGATGGAATACTGGCGCTGGTGGGTAGTGCATCTGTGGGTCGAAGGTATCTTTGAGGTCTTCGCCACCGCCATCATTTCCCTGCTCTTTGTCCGCATGGGAATTCTGAGGACCAGCACGGCAACTGTGATGGTGCTGTTCGCGACGATCATTTTCCTGTTCGGCGGTGTGCTCGGCACCTTCCATCACCTCTACTTCTCTGGCACTCCGACATCAGCGATTGCGGTCGGCGCGATGGCTTCGGCCCTGGAAGTGGTGCCGTTGCTCGTGGTCGGCTTTGAGGCCTATGCAAGGTACAAGGTGGAACATGAAGCCGCATGGCAGCGGACCTACCGCTGGCCATTCATGTTCTTTTCCGCCGTCCTGTTCTGGAACCTGGTGGGCGCAGGGCTGTTCGGCTTTCTCATCAATCCTCCGATCGCGCTCTATTACATGCAGGGATTGAATACGACGGCCAATCATGGCCATGCCGCCCTGTTCGGCGTGTACGGCATGCTCGGCCTGGGCCTTACGCTCTACTGCATGCGTGGGCTCACAGACGTCGCGCTGTGGAACCAGAGATGGCTCAGGATCGCATTCTGGTCACTCAACATCGGCATCGCGATGATGACTTTCCTGTCGCTGCTCCCGCAGGGTGTCCTGCAGACCTACGCCAGCATCGAACACGGCTATGCCTATGCCCGTTCGGCAGAGTTCATTCACAGCCCGCTGATGCAGGCGCTGGTCTGGGCGAGGGTGCCGGGCGACGTTGTCTTCAGCGTGGGTGTCTTCGCGTTTGCATGGTTCATGTTCCGGGCATTCATGCCCGCCAAGGGGCAGGCTCCCAGGCGCTGAAGCGCTGATCACGAGTTGCGCGCTATGCGTAGTCTTACGCAGCAGGCGCTAGGCCTCCAGTCGTGATCTTTCGGCTGCTATCGCCGTCAAATGGGCATCCAGGACGGAGGGCCTGGGTGCTGGCTGTCTGGACTGGCAGCACGCAAGCCTTCGAGCGAAGTCTGTCCGCATCTTGAGAGGAGAACGTCCGTTAGATTGCTTCATCCCTCTCCATCTGCAGCCATTTTCTGGGCGATGGGCCAATCGCATGAGAAAACGCGCGAGAGAATGATGCGGCGCTCGCATACCCCAGCTCTTCACTCACGCCCTTGATGGATGCGCCAGCCCTGAGTCTCGACTGGGCCACCGAGACGCGCCATTGCAGCAGATAGTCGCCCGGCGTCACACCGACCTGTGTCTTGAACACCAACGCAAACGCGCTGCGTGACATTCCCGCGACGTTGGCCATCGACTCCAGCGTCCAATCTGCAGATGGCCTTTCGTGCACCGCGGTCAGCGCGCGTGAAAGCTTGGGGTGAGCTAACCCGTTCATCAGTCCGCCAGACGCACCCACTGCTCCGGAGTGATCCAGCAGCCAGCGCAGCAACTGCACCAGCAGAACCTCGAACAGGCGGTCGGCGAGCAGGCGCTGGCCGCATCGCAAGCGCTCGGTCTCGGCGAAAAGCAATGCCAGGGTCTGGTCAAGACCGTCCACCGCTGCCAGCGGTACGACCAGCACTGGCGGCAGCGCGGCAACGATCGGGTGTCGGGCGCCACCCTCGAAATCCACCGTGGCGCACACGAAGTCCGATCCCTCGACGGGCGCATTGCGAAACTGGTGCTCAAGTGGGCGCGGGTAGAAAAGCAGCGTCGGTTCGCTCACCTTGATCCTGGCAGGACCGCCGCTGCGTCGCGGATGTGTGACGACGAGCTCCCCTCGGCGCAGCACGTGCAGGAACCCGCGCCCGGGCTTTGCCTCGAAGCGAGTCACACCGCAGAGCGCACCGGCGTGGAACAGGTGGGTGCGAACGCGAAAGCGCTCGAGAAGGGCGGAGAGGCGATCTATGGATACGGGCGTAGTTCGTGGCATAGGTCGCAGAATGGACGAAAAGATATGTTTCAGCGACTGTATGATAACACGGAGTCCTGCTCGGGCTGGATACTGGGTCTGTGCACCGAAGTGCAGAACCGCCACTCCCGCAATCGACCAGAGGAACATTCATGAAAACTCGTGTAGTGCTTGCCACCGTGCTGGTGGGCTCCCTGTCCGCCTTCGTGTCCCACGGGGCAATGGCGCAGACAGGGCCCGCAATTCCCGGTTACACCCATGGCCAGAAGTCATTGGCCAGGGCGCCGTACACACTGCAGGATCTTGAATCGCTCAAGAAGACGATGATCTTCACCGATGAGGACGTCCGCTACCTGCGCATGAGCAAGGCGATCCTTGCCGATCAGACGGATGCAATCCTCGATGTCTGGTACGGCTTCGTGGCGTCGACCCCCGAGCTCGTTGCGTCCTTCAAGAACAACAAGACCGGGGCACCTGACGCGGCATATCTGGCTGCCGTCCGGAAGCGATTCGGGCAGTGGATAGTCGACACAGCCGATGCCAACTACGATCAGGCGTGGCTGGACTATCAGTACGAAATCGGCCGTCGCCACACGAATCCAAAGAAGAACCAGACCGACAAAGCCGACAGCGTGCCGTCGGTGAACTTCCGCTATCTATCGGCACTGACGATTCCTGTCACGACGACGCTCAAGCCGTTCCTTGCCAAGAAAGGCGCCTCGCCGGCAGATGTCGAGAAGATGCACGCGGCTTGGGTGAAGTCCGTCCTGATGCAGACCATCCTGTGGAGCTACCCGTATGTGCGCGAGGGCAGGTTCTGACCTCTGCTCCGTTGCCGAGTGCGACCCATTGCCTCAAGACTCTCCTGAGAACCAAGGAAATCACATGAATCGTGTACCTCTGATTGATAGAAGCGAAGCTCCCGCCGAGAGCAAGACCCTCCTCGATGCGATCCACGGTGCTTTCGGTACCACGCCCAACATGTTTCGGGCTGTCGCCAACTCCCCGGCCGCGCTCAAGTCCATGTGGGGCGCGTTCGGTGCGCTTGGTGCCGGTGTGATCCCGGCAAAGCTCGGCGAGCAGATCGCGGTGGCGGTGGCCGATCGCAACGCATGCGAGTACTGCCTGGCCGCGCACACGGCGCTCGGCCGGAACGCCGGTGCGACCGCCGAGGAATTGCAGCACGCCCAGGCAGGGGAGGCTGCCGATGCCGCGACGCAGGCCGCGCTGCGCTTTGCGCTCAAGCTGGTCAATGATCGGGGGAAGGTCAGTGAGTCCGACGTGCGATCCTTGCGCGATGCAGGCTTCGGCGACGAAGCGATCGTCGAAATCGTCGCACACGTGGCTCTGAACTTGTTCACCAACTACGTGAACGTTGCGTTCGCTGTCCCCGTGGATTTTCCGGCGGTGAAGCTGCGCCGCGTCGCGTAGCCACTCGCGAGTTCAAATTGCCCGGCGCGCAGGCGTCGGGCTTCTTCCAGAATGGACGGCAAACATGGTTGAGACAGACACCCCTTCACCGCCCTGGCAAGTCAGCGAGTGGCTCAATACCTCTCATCCCATAACGCTGGCCGGCCTTCGAGGCAAGGTTGTCGTGCTGCATGCGTTCCAGATTCTGTGCCCGGGGTGCGTGTCCGACGGCCTGCCGCAAGCGGCACGCATCAGCGCCATTTTCCCGAGCGAGCGGGTTGCGGTGATCGGGCTGCACACTGTCTTCGAGCACCATGACGTCATGGGGCCGAAGGCCCTGCGGGCGTTCCTGAGTGAATACCGGATTCGCTTCCCCGTCGGGATCGATCAGGCGGCGCACGACAGTTCGATTCCGCTGACGATGCGTGCCTATGGGCTACAGGGAACGCCCAGCGTTGTGGTGTTCGACGGCGAAGGTCGCGTTCGATTCAGTCGATTGGGCCAGGTCGAGGACCTGCATCTGGGCGCGGTTATCGGCGAACTGCTGGTCAGTGCCCGACTGGGCGAGACGCCCGAGCTTGCCTCGAGTGCCGGTGACCCATCTCGCGCCTCATGTGGTGACGACGCGTGCGTGGCTGGAGTGACACGCTGAAGGTTCCGTTCGGCCATGCGCGAGGACAACTGGATCTGCGTTGCTGACTGGCGCGGTAGATGTCTCGAAGCTCCGAGACCAGTTCGCGGCACAACGCAACGCACGCAGAATCAGGCGATCCTGGTTTGGGGTGCCTGTTTGAGGGATTCTGCAGTCGATGGTTCGTAGTCTATCGGCACGCCACGGCATCAAGCGGCGCAAATTGTCGGTCGGACTGACGGTAAAATCGCAACCTTCGCGAGAGAAGTCGTGGTGCAGCAGTAGGTTGCGAAGGCGCGATACAATTGAGTGGGAGTGAGGTACCGGGTCAGGGTAGCAGCTCGAGTGACGCCGCGACGTCACGCAGTGCCGCGGCATTGGCCGCGCGCAGCTCATCCATCTTCTTGCCTGGCTCCGTCGAAAAGAATGCCCGCACCGTGACCCAGTATCGCGCGTCGAGCACAAGATCGTAATAAATCGCGCCCGCGGCCGGGCTGCCTGACTGGAACCAGTTGCGGCCACCCAGGTTCACCACGTTGATCGTCGGGTTCAACGCACGCCCGAATGTGGAGTGGCCCCAGTCGTGCCACCGGAGCGCGTTGAGCGCGTCGCGCTCCAGCGCATAGTCGCTGACGGAGAGCGATACGTTTCCATCCTGGATGCGACGTTGCACCTGGATGCCGACCGAAAAATCAGGGGTTCCGCTTGAAGGCGACGTGAAGTACGAGGCGCCCGCGATGGTGCCGGAATCATGGCTTGTCGAATCGCCCGGTGGGCCAGCAACATATCGGCCATTGCCCGGCAACAGAACCGAACCGTGCACCGTTTCATAGTCGAATGCGACGCGAGTCCGATGCCGGGTGTCCATGAGTGGCCCCGACGTACTGCAAGCCGCAAGACCGATCGTTGTGATGCAGAGCAGAGCCAGGCCGCGCCACGCGTTCATGCCGGTGCATGTTACCGTTGTTGGCGGCATGAGTCTCCTGGTTGCGAGTGCAAGCTGTTCACATCGGCGAGCGCGGCCACTCGTCCATTGTTCCATCCGCATTGAGCCCGATGATCTCCGCTGCAGGACCGGACTCGGCGCCGACGAAGCGGATGCGCTGCGTCGGGTCCGCATCGACCTCGAACAGATCCTTCGAGATGGGAGTGAGTTGGGACTCGGGCGTGACGGCACCCCTGTAGTACAAACGCCCGTCGCGAATCGCGACAATCTGCTGCTGGTACTGGCCTGCGTCGCGTTCCAGGGTCTGCCGAGCCACCGCAACGGGATGCGCACGAGCCGCCACTCGTTCCCCAGTCCATTGGATCTGCCGTTGCGCGGCGACAGGATCAGTGGCCAGCGCGCGTTCGTATGACGCGATCGCGCCGCGCAGGTCGCCGGCCGCTTCCAATGCACGACCCAGCGCAAGAGGCGCGTCGGCGGACTGGAGGACTTCGATCGCGAGCGGCGCGAGGCCGCGCCCGCTGAAGAAGGCGCCGAGTTGCACGAGATCGTCGTGCGTCGGACGAGTTGATTCGCGGGCGGAGATCGCATCCAGTTGCTTGCGCGCCGCGTCGGAACCACCCTCCACCGCAGCGCGCTGCACCGATTGCAATGCGAGCAGGCGCGGGTCGTCGTAGCGGTCGTAGTCCGCGCGATTACGCGCCGGGTTGTCGTTGCCGAGCACGCGCGAGGCCAGCGCCTCCACGAGCGAAGTGCCGTTGGGTCCGTTCGTGAAGTAGACGAAGCCCAGGCCTTGCGCGATGTCCCCGGTCATGTACGAGGTGAATCGCCGGCCGTTGTTGCCGCTGTGATAGAACGTGCGGCCGCCCGGCCGCTCCTCGACACGGATGCCGAGTGCGACGCCAAGCCCGGGGCCCGATTCGCGCACGGGCGTCAGGTACTCGTTCCACATCGTTGGCGAAAGCCCGCGGCCGGTCATCACCGCGGCAACGAACCGGGCGTAGTCGGTCGCCGTCGTGAGCAGCGAGGCCGCGGCATTCGCCTCGGCCGGCGTGTACCGATTGGCCGGCGCGACCCGCCACAGCCAGTTCCTGGCATACGCCGCGTTGCCCTCGAAGCGCTGCTGCCACACGTAGCTCGAGCGCCTCATGCCAAGCGGCTCGAACACTTCGCGGCGGGCGAGTGCTTCGAGGGATTGGCCGGTCACGTGTTCGACAACTCTTTGCAGATAGACAAAACCCTCGCCGGAGTAACCGTAGTTCGTGCCGGGATCGAAGCGCAGCGCCAGTTTCTCGCCACCCCAGTCTGGAAATCCCGTGCCGTGCGAGAGCACGATGCGCGCGGTGATCCGCTTGTAGCGCTCGTCGCCCGCGGCGCGCGGATACTCGAGCATCTCGTGCAGCGGGCGATCGAGGTCGAACTCGCCGCGGTCGGCGAGCCGCAGCACCAGGTAGGCGAAGACCGGTTTGCTGAGCGAAGCGGCCTCGAACACGGTGTCGGTGTTGAGCGGCGTCATGACTTCGTCGCCGACCGTTCCGAACGCTCGTGCCCAGGTGACGCGGCCGTCCTGCACCACGGCCATGGAGAGACCGGGGATGCAGCTGACCTGTAGAAGACGTGGAATCTCGCGCGCCAGCGCAGCGGTAGCGGGGCGGGCCTCATGCGTGTGCGCGAGTGCGCAGCCAACGGACAGCAGCACGGCGACAGTCGGTACCAGCACCCGGATATCCTTGGTTGACATTCCGCGCACGCAAGTCGATTGACCAGGACCTCGAGTATAGACGCCAGCAGTGCAACGTCCGGGGTGGCATGGCATGGCGTGCCACAAGGGACTTGCATGACAGGGTTGCCAACGGCAGGCTTTGCCGCATGTTCCTCAAGCGCAGCCAGACCACCGGGTCGCCCAACGTGGACCTGCACGGCATCAGCCTGCGTGCGCTGCAGGTCTTTGCCTCGGTCGTTGAAACGGGTTCGCTGACCGAAGCCGGCGAGCGGCTGGGCGGGAGCCGGTCGGCGGTGTCGCAGCACATCACCAACCTCGAGAAAGCGATCGGCGCGCAGCTCATCGATCGACGAGCGCGCCCGGTATCGCTGACGCCGGTTGGCAAGGCGCTGCTGAAGCATGCGCACCGAATCCTGCAGGCGGTCACGGAGACCCAGGCCGAACTCATGGAGCTGTCGCTGGCGGCGCCCATGGAATTGCGGCTGGGGTTGATCGATGACCTGGATGCATCGCTGACGCCGGAGATCGTCAGCGAGTTCCAGCAGCACTATCCGCGCTGCCAACTGACGGTCACTTCGGGGCGTTCCGACAAATTGAACGAAGCACTGGGCAAGCGCGAGCTCGACCTCGTGCTGACCGGGCTTTCCCCGTCACCGAACGGGGCATTTGCGCAGATCTGCATACTGCGCGAGCCGTTCATGCTGGTCGCGCCCCGCGGTGTGTTCGACCCGGGCGCCGACATCCGGGAGCTGATGCTCAAACGGCCATTCGTGCGCTACAACGCCAGCATGCCGATCGGTGCGATGGTTGCGCAGCACCTGCGGCGCCTGCGTATCGATCTGCCGGCGCCGTATTCGTTCGATGCCACCCGCTCGGTGGTGGCCATGATGAGGAAATGCGGAGGCTGGACCATCACGACGCCATTGTGCGTGCTGGATGCCCGCCGCGAAACGGATCCGCTCGATTGCCTGCGGCTGCCGTTTACCGAGATGCATCGAACCATCCGGGTCGTGACGCGCCAGGAGGAACTGGGCGTCCTGCCTGCCTACATTGCCGATATCGCGCGACGCCTGATCCGGCGCCAGCTGATGCAGCAGGTGCGCAGCCTGGCGGGCTGGCTGGAATCGGAGTTCGAGATCATCGGCGGGGACGGCGCGAACTTCAGCTCGCCGGACGCATTCGCTCGCGCGGAAGGTGGATCCTGAACCGGCTGCGGATTGCAGCGTCGACATCGGCGTCGATGTAAGCCGGGAAGTGCTTCGCCAGGATGGCCGCGGCGCGTGACTTGGAGCGCGCCCACAGGTCCAGGGCGCCGGCATCTGCCCAGGTACGCGGTTCGTTCCGGTCGGCGAGGCGCGGATAGAAATAGTCGCGCTGCATGGCGGCCATCGTGTGCGCCGAGCCCAGGAAATGGCCGGCACCCAGCACCGCATCGCGAATGGCCTCGAAGCCCAGGGTTTCTTCGGTGACCTCGACCCCGCGCAGTATCCGATAGACGTGCGAGAGCATCTCGTCGTCGGCGACGAAGGCCTCGAACGATGCGCCGAGCAGGCTCGCCATCATGCCGGAGCTTTCGTAGACCATGTTGGCGCCCGCCAGGCCCGCGGCCAGTGCGGAAAAGCCTTTTTCGGCGCCCATCTGCGCATCCACCGCCTTCGCGTCGGTCATCGAACTGGCGACGCCGGAGGGCAGGCCCAGCCAGTTCGATAGTTGTGCCGCCGCCGCATTCAGCACCGATATCTCGCCGCCGCCGCCGCAGAATGCGCCGCTGCGCAGGTCGATGACCAGGGGCCAGTTCGAGAAGATCATCGGATAGCCGGGCTCGATGACATTGACGAGCACCAGGGCGGCGAGTGTTTCCGCCAACGACTGCGCGAGAAAGCCCGCCAGCGGCGCGGGTGCGGTCGCGCCGGATTGCGCGGCGACGATGGCATTGATGGGTACACGGCGGCGTATGCATGCCAGAGTGACGTCCACCGCGTCCTCGCCATAGCGCAGCGGGGAAATCACCGGCGAGATGTGGGCCTTGCAAAATGGACGGTCGACGAACTTGCCGGCGCCACCGAGCACGGCGTCGAACATGTCGATGATCGGGTCGACATGCGCGGCCAGCGTGAAGCTGGTGCCGACGGGCTTGGTCGTTCCGGCAACCAGGGCATAGGCGGTGTTGACGTCGAGTTCAAAGTTGTCGGCCACGTCGGTTGCAACACAACAGCGCGTGAACCAGCTGACGTTGGGCAGGGTGTCGACCAGGCGCGTGAAGTCGTACAGGTCGGCCAGCGTCGAGGATCGATAGCGGCCGGTCTCCATGTCGAGCGTCTGCACGGCGGCGCCGCCGGTGCCGAAATGCACGCGCTCCCCGCCGATCTCGAAATCGTGTTGCGGATCGCGACCGTGGAAGACGAATTGCCGGGCGGCGCCGGCAATGATGTCTTCGACCATGGCCCGCGGGTAGCACAAACGGCCGTGCGCATTCAGATGCGCGCCCTTGGCGAGCGCCATCGCCTGGAACGTGGCAGGCACTTCGCCCATGCCCAGTTCTTCCAGCAGTTTCAGCGCCGTGCCGTAGATTGCCTGCAGGTCGGCGGGCTTCAGCGGCTTGTAGCTGCCGCCGACCTGGCCGGGCGGACAGGGGTTGACCTCGGGCTTTTCCGCCAGCCGCGAACTCAGGCGTGCGGCGCGGGCATTGGGCCTGCGGCCGGGTCGATTTTCAACGGAAGTCATGCATCGATCTTCGGGCTGTTTGCGGCGTAACGGAAGCGGGAAAGACAAATTGAACGAGCAGGGTGCTTAAGCTAAACCAGCCATCCTGACTTTCGCGATCAATGGGTTGACTCCCGGTCGCCGGCCGGCCGGAGACGGCGCCCGACGGCGGTTGCGATTTGGCGCTTGCTGTCGACACGCCGTGAACGTAAATGGTACCCGATGAAACAACACGCGAGAGTCGTGGTCATCGGCGGAGGAATCGCCGGTTGCTCGGCCTTGTATCACCTGACACGCGAAGGGTGGAGCGACGTGGTGCTGCTGGAGCGCGACGAGCTGACATCCGGCACGACATGGCATTCGGCTGCACAGGTCACCAACTTTGGCGCCGTGCAGACCATGGTGGGGCTGAAGTCGCATTCGATCCGACTCTACCAGGAGCTCGCGGCCGATCCGGATTTTGCCTTCAACTACCATCACGGCGATGGCGGCATCCGGCTCGCCTCCAAACCCGAACAGCTGGACGGCTACCGTCATTTCGTCTCGATGGCCAAGGGCATGGGCGTCGATTTCGAGGTCATCGATGCGCAGGAGTGCGCTCGCCGGCATCCGCTGATCACCACGGCCAACCTGCTCGGTGCGCTGTGGGATCCGCTCGACGGCGATATCGATCCGGTGCCGTTGTGCCAGGCATTGGCGCGGCGTGCCCGCGCAGCCGGCGCGGAGATCCACCGTCATGCGCCGGTGACGGCGATCGAGCGCACTCGCGGCGGCGAGTGGCGCATCCATACCCCGCAGGGCCACATCGACTGCGAACATGTGGTCAATGCCGGCGGTTATCGGTGCAACGAAGTCGGGGCCATGATGGGCGTCATGCACCCGGTGGCATCGATGGAGCACCAGTACTTCCTCACCGAATCGATCGCAGCCATCGAGAACTTCGGCCGGCGCGTGCCGTTGATCCGCTGTCCCACCGATGACTTCTACTGCCGCCAGGACAAGCAGGGACTGCTGGTGGGGTTCTACGAACAGGATTGCAAGACCTGGGGACTCGACGGCATCGATCCGGCCTTCACGAGCGCCTTGTGCCCGAACGATCCGGACCGGGTGATGCCAGTGCTGGAAAATGTCTTCAAGCGGTTGCCTTGCCTGGAACAGACGGGCATCCGGACCATCATCAATGGTCCCATCACCTATACGCCCGACGGGCTGCCACTCGTCGGCCGCATTCCCGGCCAGCCGAACGCCTGGTGCATCACGGGATTGCGCGCCGGGTTGGGAGAGGGCGGCGGGCACGGCTGGCTGCTGGCGCAACAGATCGTCCATGGCGAGGCCTGCTACGACACGTGGTGCCTCGATCCACGGCGCTTCACCGGACACGCCAACGTGGAGTTCACGGCCAGGAAGGCCATCGAGGATTACCAGAACGAATTTCGCTTCCACATGCCGCACGAATTCCGGCGCGCCGGCCGGCTGGCCAAGACGACGCCGTTGTACCTGTCACTGCAGCAGGCCGGCGCGGAATTCGGCGTCGTGAACGGCTGGGAGCGCGCGCTGTACTACAAGCCGTCCGACGACTTCCACGAGCATCATTCGTTCCGATTCAACGAGACCTTTCCGGTCGTCGCGGCCGAGGTGCAGGCCGTTGCCGAGCGCGTGGGCATCATGGAGGTGTCCGGCTTCACCCGTTATGAGATCACGGGGTCCGGAATTGCCGACTGGCTCGATCGGCTCAGCTGCTCGCGCGTGCCACGCAAGCCCGGCAAGGTCGCGCTCTGCTATTTCCTGTCGCCGCGCGGCCATGTGCTGGCCGAGGCCACGATTGCCGCGATAGCGCCCGATCGATTCTGGTACGGCTCGGCGGCGGCGGCTGAATATCACGATTGGGACTGGCTGCGCTCGCAGCTCCCCGCCGATGGCTCGATCCGGATGGAATCATTGACGGCCTCGCACACGATCCTCGTCATTGCGGGGCCACGTGCGCGCGAGCTGTTGGGCCGTGTCGCGCCGCGGACCGACTGGTCCGCCACTGCATTTCCCTGGCTGAGCACGCGCCGCGTGCATATCGGCCAATTCGAGGCGGTGGCGATGGCGGTCAGTTTCTCCGGCGAAGTGGCGTTCGAACTGCACGTCCCGAACAGCAGCCTGCTCGGTTGCTACCGTGAATTGACCGCCGAAGGCGATGCCTTCGGACTGGCGCATTTTGGCAACCTCGCCGTCGAGTCGATGCGCATCGAAAAGGGTTTCCGGCACTGGAAGGCGGACCTGATCACGGAATTCAATCCGATGGAATCGGGGCTGGCGCGGTTCGTCCAGATGGACAAGCCATTCGTCGGCAAGGATGCCTTGCAGGCCATGCTCGCGCAGGGGCCACGCCGCAGTTTCGTGACGCTGGAAATTGCCTCGCGCACGGCGCCGGCACACGCTGGCGACAGTATTTTCCAAGGTGATCGCCTGGTCGGCACGGTCACCTCTGCTTCCTGGGGCCATCGCATCGGCAGCAACCTGGCGCTGGCCTTCGTCGAGCCGTCGGCGGCGCCTGCCGCTACGACCCTGGGCGTTGAAATCCTCGGCGAACGCGTGCCCGCCGTCGTCTGCGGGCAGTGTCGTTATGATCCATCCTTCGCACGCTTGCGTGCCTGAGAGAGCGCCCCTATGCACCTGGCCAGATTCCCCCGTGTCCGACTCGCCCACCTGCCGACGCCGCTCGAGCACCTGCCGAACCTGAGCCGGCATCTCGGCGGGCCCGAGATCTGGATCAAGCGCGACGACTGCACCGGCATGTCGAGCGGCGGCAACAAGACGCGCAAGCTCGAATTCCTGATGGCGGAGGCCATCGCGCAGCAGGCGGACATCGTCCTCACGCAAGGGGCAACGCAGTCGAATCACGCTCGGCAGACGGCGGCTTGCGCGGCCCGCCTGGGATTGGCCTGCCACCTGCTGCTCGAAGACCGCACCGGCAAGACCGACGCGGACTACACGGCGAACGGGAACGTGTTCCTCGATCACTTGCACGGCGCGACGGTCGAGACCTGTGCCGCCAACCCCGACATGAACGGCGAACTCGCCAAGGTGGCGCAACGGTTCAAGGCAGAAGGACGCCGGCCGTACTCGATCCCAGGCGGTGGATCGAACCCCACGGGCGCGCTGGGCTACGTCAATGCGGCGATCGAGCTGGTCACGCAGGCGAATGACATGTCATTGCGAATCGATCACGTGGTGCACGCCACCGGCAGCGCCGGCACGCAGGCGGGACTGGTCGCAGGCCTGTGCGGAATACGCGCAGGCATCCCGCTGCTCGGCATCGGCGTGCGTGCGCCGCGCGACAAGCAGGAAGAGAACGTGTTCAAGCTGGCCGTCGCCACCGCGGAAATTTGTGGTGCGAGCGGTTCGGTCAGGCGGGAAGACGTCGTCGCCAACAGCGACTACGTCGGCAGCGGCTATGGATTCTCGACGCCGGCCTCGATCGAGGCCATCAAGCTGCTCGCGAAGCTGGAAGGCATCCTGCTCGATCCGGTCTACTCGGGCAAGGGAATGGCCGGATTCATCGACCTGACGCGCAAGGGCTATTTCAAGAAGGGCCAGAACGTGGTGTTCATCCACACTGGCGGCAGCGTCGGATTGTTCGGGTATGTGCGCGACTTCGGATTCAGCGCGGGGCACTGAGCGTGACGATCGAGTTCCGTGGGCGTTTTACCCAGCAGGAGCCCATTTCCGACCGGGCGATCGAGCGGGCCGTGGCGGTGCTGCGCTCCGGGCGATTGCATCGCTACAACACGGTCGACGGTGAAATCCCCGAGACAGCGCAGCTGGAACTGGAATTCCGCGACTACATCGGCGCGCGCTATTGCCTCGCCGTGGCGTCGGGAGGCTACGCGCTGGCGACGGCGCTGCGCGCGGCCGGCGTGACGCAGGGTGCGCCGGTGCTTGCCAATGGGTTCACGCTGTCGCCGGTTCCCGGCGCGATTGCGGCGGCCGGCGGACGCACGGTGCTCGTGGAGATCACCGAGGAACTGACGATCGACCTGCAGGACCTGGAGCAAAAGATCCGCAGCAGCGGGTCCACGTGGCTGCTGCTGTCGCATATGCGCGGCCATATCACCGACATGGATGCGTTGGTGGCGCTGTGCCGGCGCCACCAGGTCAACATCATCGAGGATTGCGCGCACACGATGGGTGCGGCCTGGAACGGCACGAAGTCGGGACGGCACGGCATCGTCGCCTGCTATTCGACACAGACCTACAAGCACATGAATTCGGGCGAGGGCGGCCTGGTGACATCCGACGATGCCGCGTTGATGGCGCGTGCCACCGTGTTGTCGGGATCCTACATGCTCTACGGCCAACATCCGGCCGGTCCGCCGATCGATGCCTACCGCGACATACGGCTGGATACGCCCAATTGTTCCGGCCGCATGGACAATCTGCGCGCGGCGATCCTGCGTCCGCAGTTGGCGCGGCTCGACGAGAACTGCGCGCGCTGGAATGAACGCTATCACGCCGTCGCAGCAGAAATCGCCGGCGTTTCCGGCATTGAATTGCCGCGGCGGGCGGCAGCCGAGCAGTTCGTGGCCAGCTCCATCCAGTTTCGCCTGCCGGCGTGCACCGCTGGCCAGATGCAGTCGTTGCTGGGCCTGTGCCTGCAACGGGGCGTGGAACTGAAATGGTTTGGCGCCGCCGAGCCGCTGGCCTATACCAGCGACCATCACAGCTGGCGTTTCATCGAGGCGCAGCCATTGCCGCGGACCGATCGGGTGCTGGCGACGCTGTGCGACATGCGGTTGCCGCTGACCTTTTCGCTCGATGATTGCCGGGTCATCGGCACCATCATCCGGGAATCCGCGTTGGCGGCGCTCGAAGGAGCCCGCGACAACCGCGCTGCGGCGGCCACGGATCGGCGCGTCGTCTCCTGATGGCTGCGTCCGCTCGGGTCGTCGGTATCATCGGCGGCATGGGGCCGGAGGCGACCGTGGAATTGATGCGGCGGGTCGTCGCGCGCACGCCCGCGCAGGATGACCAGGATCATGTGCACCTGCTGGTGGACAACAATCCGCATATCCCGTCGCGGATCAGGCATCTGATCGACAGGGTGGGCCCTGACCCCACTGCCGAGCTCGTGCGCATGGCGAAGGGCCTGGAGGTGATGGGTGCCAACTCGCTGGCGATACCGTGCAATACCGCGCATGCCTATGCCGATGCGATCCGCCGCGCGGTACGCATTCCGCTCCTGGACATGGTGGAGCTGACCGCGCAGCACATTGCCGCGAAACATCCGGGTGCGCGGGTCGGCTTGCTCGCTTCGACCGCCGTGACGCTGACCGGCCTGTATCACCGCGCGTTCGCGGCGTGCCACTGCCAACTGGTGCTGCCAGGGGAGCAAGCGCAGCTCATGGAGGTCATCCGTGACGTCAAGCGCGGCAGCGTGACAGTAGCCGCGCGGGAACAATTCGCCCGCATCGCCGCCTCGCTCGCGAGGCAATCCGATCTGCTGCTGATCGCCTGTACCGAGCTCTCGTTGCTGGCTGCCGCGGTGCCCGAGGGCACCGTGGTCATCGACTCCATGGACGTCCTCACCGAGGCCATCGTGGCCTTTGCCCTTGAAGCGTAGGATTGCATGAGCATTCAATACCTGAAGAAAGCGGCCCGAACCCCGGCCAGCGACCGTGACGATGTGCGCGCCGCAGTGCGCGAGATGCTGCGCGAGATCGAAGCGACCGGAGAACAGGGCGCGCTGCGCCTTGCCCGCGAGCTCGATCACTGGCAGGGAGAGATCCTCGTCAGCGCTGCGGACCGCGCCGCCGCGGCTGCCCTGGTGCCCGAACAGCTGCGGCAGGACATCCGGTATGCCCACGACAACGTGCGCCGGTTCGCGCTGGCACAACGCGATGCGATCAAGGACGCCCAGCTGGAAGTGAGTCCGGGCCTGATCGCAGGCCACCGCAACATCGCGCTCGATACGGCAGGCTGCTACGTTCCGGGCGGTCGTTATGCGCACATTGCCTCGGCCATCATGAGCGTCACGACGGCGCGTGCCGCTGGCGTGCGACGCATCATCGCGTGTTCACCGCCGCTGACGAAGACCGGCATCCATCCGGCGACCCTGTACGCGCTCGACCTGTGCGGCGCCGACGTCATCCTGAACCTGGGCGGCGTGCAAGGCGTGGCGGCACTGGCTTTTGGCCTGTTCAGCGGTGTCCGCGCCGATATCCTGGTGGGGCCTGGCAACCAGTATGTGGCGGAGGCAAAGCGCGCGCTGTTCGGACGCGTCGCGATCGACATGTTCGCGGGTCCGACCGAGAGCGCCATCATCGCGGATGCCGGCGCCGACCCGGACATCGCGGCAGCCGACCTGGTCGGACAGGCGGAGCACGGCCACAACTCACCGGTGTGGCTGATCGTGCTGGATCGCGATGTGGGATTGCGGATCAGCGAACGCGTCACGCAGCGTATCGAAGCGTTGCCCGAACCGAACCGCGGGGCCGCCGCCGCCGCCTGGCGCGACTACGCGGAGGTGGTTGCGGTGGACACGCGCGAGGAGGCGGTGGCGGTGGCGGACGAGTACGCGCCCGAACACCTGCAGGTGCTGTGCGACGACCTCGACTGGTGGCACGGCGCCTTGCGCAACTACGGCTCGTTGTTCCTCGGCGCCGAAACGACAGTGGCCTTCGGCGACAAGGTTTCGGGCCCGAATCATATTTTACCGACGATGCATGCGGCGCGTTACACGGGCGGCCTGTCCGTGGGCAAGTTCCTGAAGACCGTGACCTGGCAGCGGATGAGCCGCGAGGCGAACCGTCGCATCGCGCCGGTCTGTGCGCGCATCTCGCGCGCCGAGGGCATGGAAGGACACGCGCGCTCCGCTGACGTGCGCCTGCAGAAGTGGTTTCCGGACGAGTCATTCAACCTCGGCGCGCCGGACGCACCGGCGTGAACCCTACGCGCCGCGTGCTCAGGATCGCGTGGCCGTGCGGCTTGCTGCTGCTGGCGCTGCTGCATCTCGCGCCCGCGCAGGCCGCGGGCGCGGGCATCACGATCGGCGTTCCGAACTGGCCGTCCGTCAGCGTCACCGCGAACATCATCAAGCAGATCCTGGAGGGCCGCTTCGGCGTCCGCGTGGAGCTGCAGACTGCGTCGAATCCGGTGATCTTCGAAGCCATGGCCAAGGGGTCGATGCAGATCCATCCGGAAGTGTGGCTGCCGAACCAGCAACCGCTGTATGAGCGCTACGCCGGCAGCGTGGTCAAGAACGCGCACCCCGCGTGGGGCAAGCAGGGCATCTGCGCAAACGGTGCGGCCCTGCGCTCGGGAATCCGGGACGTTTCGGACCTGACCGATCCTGACAAGACGGTGCTGCTCGACAGCGACGCCGATGGCCGCGGAGAAATCTTCATTGGCGCACCCGGCTGGTCGTCGACATTGGTGGAGCGCAACCGCGCGCACCAGTATGGCTATGACCTGACGCTGTCGACCATCGAGATCGACGAGGGACTTGCCGAGAGCCAACTCTCGATTGCCGAGCGGCGGGGGCGGCCATGGGTCGGGTTCTGCTACACGCCACACCATCGGTTCATCCTGCATCCGGATCTCAAGATGCTGACGGAGCCGCCGTACCAGGCGGCGCGATGGCGCGTGCCCGACGATGTGGCAATGGAGTGGCCGCCACAGTCCATCCAGCCCATGTATGCGAAGGAACTCGCGCAACGGATGCCGGATGCTGCCAGGCTGATGGCCAACATGGACCTGGACAGCGACGACATCAGCCATTTCGCCTACGAAGTCGTCGTCAACAAGAAGGACGCCGCCGAGTACGCGCGGCAATGGATCGCGGCCAATCCAGATCGAATCGCCGCATGGTTCAAGTAGGTCGCGTGCGGCAATGACGGACACGGTCATTCAGTTGGAAGGAATCTGGAAGGTCTTCGGCGAGCGTGCCGGCGAAGCGCTGGTGGAGGCTCGCGCCGGTGCATCGAAGAGTTCGATACTGGAGCGATTCGGTTGCGTGGTCGGCATATCGGACGTGACGCTTGCGGTGAAGCGCGCCGAGATCTTCTGCATCATGGGACTGTCCGGCAGCGGCAAGTCGACCCTGCTGCGCCACGTCAACAGGCTCATCGAACCGAGCGCCGGCAAGATCAGCGTGCTGGGCTCCGATGTGCTGTCGATGGCGGCAGCCGAGTTGCGCGAGCTGCGCGCTCGGCGGGTGGCGATGGTGTTCCAGCACATGGCACTGTTGCCGCATCGGTCGGTGCGCGACAACGTGGCGTATCCGCTCGAGATCAGGCGGGAGCCCAAGGCCAGGCGCTGGGCGGTGTCGGCCGAGAAGCTGGCGCTCGTGGGTCTCGCCGATTACGGAGATCATTTTCCCAGCCAGCTGTCCGGTGGCATGCAGCAACGAGTGGGTCTTGCCCGGGCATTGGCCTCCGATGCAGAGATACTGCTGATGGACGAGCCGTTTTCGGCGCTGGATCCGCTCATTCGCCGCGAATTGCAGGACCTGTTCCTCGACCTGTCGCGGCGCCTGGACAAGACGGTGCTGTTCATCACCCATGACCTGGAGGAAGCGTTGCGGCTTGGAACGCGGATCGCGATCATGAAGGACGGGCGTGTCATCCAGGTCGGCACCGCGGAAGACATCCTCGAGCGCCCGGCCGATGACTACGTGCGCCAGTTCACGGGCCTGCGCGCGCAACCGGGCGGGAAGCCGGCGACGCCATGACCGACACGCATCGAACGTTGGAGGAGATTGGCGAGAGCGTGCGGCGGTTCGCTGGCCGAAATGCGCAGTACTACGTGCGGGCGTTCGAGCGGATCCACACCTCGGAAGGTTTCGTCTGGACATTCAACTGGGCAGCCGCGCTGCTTGGCCCGCTGTGGGCCGGTGCGCGCGGGTTGTGGGGAGCGTTTGCCTCGCTCGCGATGCTCGATACGCTCGCCCTCGTCCAGATTGGCCGCGGCATGCTGGCGCAGGCCGGCGCGGCGGGCATGCAGCAGGCCGCGCTGTTGCGGTCGACAGCTGATGCCCGCGAGGCGTTCGCCGAACAGGCCCTGCGCGACGGCGACGCAGCCACGAGCCACACCTTCGCGCGCATCGCGCACAACCTGCATGCGGCGGCGGACCGGGTCATGGCGGACGCGCAGCAGTCCGGCGCGCATGCCTCGCGGTCGTTGCTGGCAGGACTCGCGCTGTTCGTCGGCGTCCGGTTCGTCATGGGGCTGCTCGCCAACAACGTCTACGAGCGGCAGTACTCCGCCTGGCGCAGCAATGCGGCCGTTGCGGCGCAGTTGCGGCTCAAGCGGATGCTTGCCGCGGTTGCGCTGGTCATCGGCATCTACCCGCTGACCGTCTACCGGTTCGCCTATTCCAATGTGCCCGGGGTGTTGGTGCATGTGCCCGTCGACAAGGCGCGCTTTGCGCAGGTGTCGCACTGGCTGGATGCCTGGTTCGATGGCCTGTATCGCGTTGGCAGCGGCGGATTCGATGCGATCCGCGATGGCATCCGCATGCTCGTCGGCGCAATGGAGACCGTGCTGGTGCAGACGCCGTGGCCGGTGGTCATGGCGGTGATCATCGTCGCGGCCTGGCGCCTCGCCGGTGCGCGCGTCGCGTTGTTCACGGCAGGCGCCGTGGCTTATCTGGCGGTACTCGGCATGTGGGAGCCGGCCATGCAAACAGTGGCGCTGCTGGGGACCGCGGCGTTCATCTGCGTTGCGATGGGCGTGCCGCTGGGTATCTGGTTGGCTCGCTCGCCGCGCGCCTACGCGATGGCCCGCCCGATACTCGATCTGATGCAGACGATGCCGGCCATTGTCTACCTGATTCCCGCGATTGCTTTCTTCGGCACGGGCACGCCGCCGGGCATCGTCGCGACGCTGGTGTTCGGCATGCCGCCGGTCATACGCATGACCGCACTTGGCATTCAGCAGGTACCCGCAGCGATCAAGGAGGGCGCCTGCGCCTTTGGCGCCTCGCAGTGGCAGCTGCTGCGCGGTGTCGAACTGCCGCTGGCCTTGCCGACGATCATGGCGGGGGTGACGCAGACGATCCTGATGTGCCTGTCGATGGTCGTCGTGGCTGCGCTGATCGGCGCGCAGGGATTGGGATCGACCGTCCTCGAAGCGCTGCAATTCGCAGCCACCGGCCA
>Ga0209023_10001423_pt1 | contig 32158 bp, 31 predicted proteins | sample LakOneMetagenome_FD_187468 | JGI IMG/M metagenome (GOLD analysis project Ga0209023, IMG submission 187468) | Freshwater and sediment microbial communities from Lake Erie, Canada (SPAdes) (version 2) | ecosystem: Environmental > Aquatic > Freshwater > Lentic | place: Lake Erie, Canada...
TTGATTGCGAACTTCAGCCGAACCTTCCAGACCCTGGATGCGGCTCTTGATCAGTTCGCTGATTTCAGAAGAATTAAGTTGCATGAGTGCTAACTCCAAATGTTTTTGATGCGTAGGGCAAGGGCGCTAGCGCCGGCGCGTGCTGTCGAACTGGATTACGAGACCAGCGCAAGGTGCATCTGTTGCAGCTTGGCGCGTACCGAGGTATCGAGCACTTCGTCGCCGACGACCACGCGCACACCACCGATCAGCGATTCATCCACCGACACCGTTGGGTTCAGCTTGCGGCCAAATTTCTTTTCCAGCGTAGCGACCAGCTGGGCCAGCTGGTCACCCGAGATCTCGAAGGCGCTGAAGATGTCCGCATCGGCGGCACCTTCGTTGGCGTTCTTCAGTGCCGCGAACTGGGCGGCGATTTCGGGCAGCAGGTTGATGCGGCCGTTTTCGGCCAGCATCGCGATAAAGTTCTTCGCTTCAGCGTTCAGCGGCGACTTGACCAGGGACGCAATCGTGTCGGCCAGCTGGGCGTGCGTCACGTTCGGGTTGCTGGCGAAAGCCTGCACGTCCGGATTGGCGCCGATCTGGCCCAGTTCGTTCGTGACGGCCGACCAGGCGGCCACGTCGCCCGACTGGGCGACACGGTACAGCGCTTCGGCGTAAGGGCGGGCGACGGTTGCGAGTTCAGCCATGATCAGAGCTCGGTCGACAGTTTCGACAGCAGGTCGGCGTGGGCCGCTGCGTTCACTTCACGCTTCAGGATCTGCTCGGCGCCTTGCACGGCCAGCGCGGCAACCTGGGCACGCAGTTCTTCGCGGGCGCGGTTCACTTGCTGCTCGGCGTCGGCGTTGGCGGCTGCCACGATGCGGGCGGCTTCTTCGGCGGCGGTTGCCTTGGCTGCGTCGATGATCTGGGCAGCGCGCTTTTCAGCGTCGGCGATGCGCTTCTGGACTTCGTCACGGGCGCCAGCCATTTCGGCCTGGACGCGCTTTTCGGCGGCAGCCAGGTCAGCCTTGCCACGGTCAGCAGCGGCGAGGCCGTTCGCAATCCTCTCGGCGCGCTCGTCGAGCGCTTTCATCAGCGGCGGCCACACGAATTTCATCGTGAACAGCGCGAGGATGAAGAAGACAGCGAACTGGGCAAACAGAGTTGCGTTAAGGTTCACGGTTTTATCCTTCTTACAGAAACACGGATGCCGAACCAGCGATGGTTCGGCTCTTCAGGTCAAGCGCTTGCTTGATTAGCTGAACGGACGTGCGAAGACGAACAGCATGGCGATACCGACGCCGATCAGGAATGCCGCGTCGATCAGACCAGCCAGCAGGAACATCTTGGTCTGCAGGGTGTTCATCAGTTCTGGCTGACGTGCAGAAGCTTCCAGGTACTTACCGCCCATGATTGCGATACCGATGCAAGCACCGATAGCGCCCAGGCCGATGATCAAACCGCAAGCCAGTGCAACAAAAGAAAGGTCAGTCATGTGTAACTCCAAAAGTTAATTTAAAAACTAGATTAAAAACTACAACTTCTTTACAACCACTATCTGTTCGATGCTTGCGGCGCCGATCAGTGGCCTTCATGGGCCTGACCGATATACACCAGCGTCAGCATCATGAAGATGAATGCCTGCAGGAACACGATCAGGATGTGGAAGATCGCCCAAATCGAGCCGGCAATAACGTGACCGATGAAACCGAAGGCGGTAGCGGTCGAGCCCAGCAGAGCGATCAAGAGGAACAGCAGCTCACCGGCGTACATATTGCCGAACAGTCGCATACCGAGCGACACCATTTTTGCTGCATATTCGATGATGTTCAGGAGCAGGTTAAACGGCGCCATGTAGATGCCGAAGGGGGCTGCGAACAGTTCGTGGATGAAGCCGCCCAGGCCCTTGATCTTGATGCCGTAGTAGAGCATCAGGACCAGCACACCCAGCGAGATGCCGATGGTGCCGTTCAGGTCGGCGGTCGGGACCACGCGGTGATACGGGAAGAGGTGTTCCACACCCAGCAAGCCGAACAGTGCCGAGAACATGTCGACCGGCAGGAAGTCCAGCGAGTTCATCAGGGCAACCCAGACGAACACGGTCAGCGCCAGCGGGGCGATGAAGCTGCGATCGCCATGGACGATCGATTTCGACTGGTCTTCGACCATCTCGACCAGCATCTCGACGGCTGCCTGGAAGCGGCCCGGGACGCCCGAGGTGGCTTTACGCGCGGCCATCCACATGAACAGGCTGCCCAGCACGCCCGCGAACACCGACCAGAAGATCGTGTCCAGGTTGACGACGCTGAAGTCGACCACGAAATCCTGGTGCTTGTTCGACAGGTGGCCGAGGTGGTGGGTGATGTATTCCGATGCGGTCGGATTCGCGTGCGATCCTGCTGCCGCCGCGCCTTCTACGGTTGGACTCGTCATGTCAGTGCCTAAATAATAAGATGATGTAACTTTTCAGCGCCACGACGAAGCCGACGAACAGAGCCAGCCAGTTCAGATCGTGGTACAGCTTGGCGGTCGCGAACAGGAGCGCGACCGTCAATATGATCTTTACAAATTCCCAGATGAAGAATGTTGCAGGACTCGCTCCGCCGGGCCTTTGGGTACCGGCGAACAGGCGAACTGCCATGATTCCGTTGGGCACTACGCAGCACAAACCGCCCAATACTGCAGAGAACATCGCAGCCCATCCCCCCAGCAGTGCGGCGATCACGCCCACGACTACCGTTGCCAACAATTGCAGGGAGACGATGCGCAGCATATTTTTGTTATTCCGCGCTAGCGCATTGGGACGAGTTACGATGTGGTAATTACATGAATCAGCGGGATTATAAGTGGTTATACGGACGCGAGTCAAACGATTCCGAGCTTATAACTGCTGTGTAAAGATGTGATGGAAGCAACACATGGATGGACAAAATCTCCATGTTTTCAGTTACTTAACCGAAGGGTCAGTAGGGTGGACGGCTTCGCCGTCCGCGCGTTCAAACCGTGTCCGAGTTGTGGTGACGTGGCATGCATACGTCAGTTGAACGCGTGGGCGAGAGACTCGCCCACCCTACGGAAAAACGCTGGATTTCAGGCACGCAGCCTGGCCAGCACGCCGTCGAGAATGTCGAGGTCGGCGAAGTCGATGATGAGCTGGCCCTTGCCCTTGGCGCCCATCTTGAACATGACCGGCGTGGCCAGCTTGTCCGACAGCTCTTCTTCCAGGCGCACGATATCGCCCGGCTTGTCCTTGGCGCGCGCCGCCGTAGCCGGGCTCGAGCCTTCCTCGATCGCACGCGCGACCAGCTTCTCGGTTTCGCGTACCGACAGGCGCTTGGCGATGACCTGGTTCGCCAGGGTGATCTGGTTGGCGCTGTCGACGGCGAGCAGGGCGCGGGCGTGGCCCATGTCGATGTCGCCGGCCATCAGCATGGTCTGCACCGGCTGGGCCAGGTTGATGAGGCGCAGCAGGTTCGACACCGCGCTGCGCGAACGGCCCACTGCCGTGGCCGCCTGCTCGTGGGTGTAGTCGAAATCGTTGATCAGGCGCTGGATGCCCTGCGCTTCTTCGAGCGGGTTCAGGTCTTCGCGCTGGATGTTCTCGATCAGGGCCATGGCCGCGGCCGACTGGTCGTCCACTTCGCGCACCAGCACCGGGATCTCTTCCAGGCCAGCCATCTGGGCCGCGCGGAAGCGGCGCTCGCCGGCGATGATCTCGTACGGCACCGGCGCGCCCTCCCCCAATGGGCGCACCAGCACCGGCTGCATGATGCCCTGGGTCTTGATGGAGGCGGCCAGCTCGCTGAGCGAGGTTTCGTCCATGCGGGTGCGCGGCTGGTACTTGCCGGCCTGGATCTGCGCCACCGGCAGCGAGGAAGGAGCCGTGCTTGGGGCCGGCTGGCTGTCGCCGCCGAGGAGTGCGTCGAGCCCGCGGCCGAGGCCCTTGAGTTTCTTGGTTGCCATTTCTGTGTCAGCTTTCTTGATTACATAGTCTTGATGCGTTCGACCATCTCGGCGCCGAAGGCGATGTACGCCTGCGCGCCCTTGGACGAGGGATCGAACACGACGCCCGGGATGCCGTAGGACGGCGCTTCGGCCAGGCGCACGTTGCGCGGGATGATGGTCTTGAAGACCTTGTCGCCGAAGTGCTGCTCGAGCTGGCTCGAGACCTGCTGCGACAGGGTCATGCGCGGATCGAACATCACCCGCAGGAGGCCGATGATGCGCAGGTCGGTGTTCAGGTTGGCGTGCACCTTCTTGATCGTGTTGACCAGGTCGGACAAGCCTTCCAGCGCGTAGTACTCGCACTGCATCGGGATGATCACGCCGTGCGCCGAGCACAGGCCGTTCAGGGTCAGCAGCGACAGCGCCGGCGGGCAATCGATCAGGATGAAGTCATAGTCCTTGTCGACCAGGGCCAGCGCATCCTTCAGGCGGCGTTCGCGGTTCTCCAGCGAGACCATCTCGACCTCGGCGCCGGCCAGCTCGCGGTTGGCAGGCAGGACGTCGAAGCGCCCCGCTTCCGAACGCACCTTCGCCGTGGCCACGTCGGCCTCGCCCAGCAGCACCTGGTAGATCGAGCTGGCGAGCGTCGCCTTGTTGATGCCGGCGCCCATGGTGGCATTGCCCTGCGGGTCGAGGTCCACCAGCAGCACGCGCTGATCGAGCTTGGCCAGGCCTGCGGACAGGTTGACTGAGGTGGTGGTCTTGCCGACGCCACCCTTCTGGTTCGCTACGCAAAAAATCTTCGCCATCTATTCTTATCCATTGTTGGAAGCGACAACAAGACGCTATACCGTTCATATCGTACAAACCATTTTAACGGTTCGTATTTTATAAACGATATAAACTGTTTATACGGTTTATTTTGTTTACACCGAACGCTCGACGAAAACCAGGTGGCGCTCCGCTCCCAGCCTCGGCACCTGCAGCGGCTGCAATCCTGTGATTCTCCACTCGCCCGGCACCCGCTCCTGTTCCTCCGCCGGCGCAGTCCCTTTCAAGGCAATGAATTTGCCGCCTACTTCCAGCAGGTGCCCCGACCAGTTCAGGAAATCGCTCAGGTCGGCGAAAGCCCGCGAGGTGATGACGTCGAATTTGTCGCTCACCTCCAGATCCTGCACCTTCATGGTGTGCACGGTGACGTTGGCCAGCTCGAGCTCCGCCTTCACCTGCTTGAGGAAGGCGGTTTTCTTGTGCACGGTGTCGATCATCGACACTTTCATGTCGGGCCGGGTGATGGCCAGCACGATGCCGGGCAATCCGCCCCCTGCCCCAACGTCCAGCACATTGTGCGCGCCGGCGAAAGCCGGCACCGCAGCCAGCGAATCGAGCAGGTGGTGGGTCACCATCTGCATCGGGTCGCGCAGGGAGGTCAGGTTGTAGACGCTGTTCCACTTGTTCATCAGCGCCAGGTAGCCCATCAGCTTTTCCTGTTGAGCGGCGGGGACGTCCAGCTTCATCTCGGCGATGCCTTCGGCCAGCACGGCGGCCAGGGCGGCAGGGTCGTAATACCTCATTCGGCCGCCTCCGCCGGTGCATTGCTGAAGCCCTTGGCGCCGCGTTTTTTCAGGTGCACCAGCAGCAGCGAGATCGCCGCCGGAGTCACGCCCGAGATGCGCGAAGCCTGGCCCAGGGTTTCCGGGCGCTGCTTGTCGAGCTTCTGGCGCACCTCGATCGACAGGGCCTGGATCTCCAGGTAGTTCAGGTTTTCCGGCAGTTTCAGGTTCTCGTAATGGTCGTGACGCTCCACCTCCTTTGCCTGGCGGTTGATGTAGCCGGCGTACTTCAGCTGGATCTCGATTTGCTCCTTCACCGCCGGGTCTTCCACACCCGGGCCGCCGAGGGGCTGGCCTTCGATGCCGGTCATGGTCATCAGGGTGTCGTAGGCCACGCCCGGACGGCGCAGCAGGTCGGCCAGGTTGTATTCGCGTTCGAGCGCCTGCCCCACCACGCGCTCGGATTCCGCGGCCGCCAGGATGCGCGGGTTTACCCAGGTCGAGCGCAGGCGTTCGAGCTCGCGGGCGATGGCCTCGCGCTTCGTCTCGAAAGCGGCCCACTGGGCGTCGCCGACGATGCCGAACTTGCGGCCGATTTCCGTCAGGCGCATGTCGGCATTGTCTTCACGCAGCGACAGGCGGTATTCCGCGCGGCTGGTGAACATGCGGTAAGGCTCGGCCACGCCCTGGGTGGTGAGGTCGTCGACCAGTACGCCAAGGTAGGCTTCCGAACGGCCCGGGGTCCAGGCCTCCTCGCCCTTGGTCTGCAGCGCGGCGTTCAGGCCGGCCAGCAGGCCCTGGGCCGCGGCTTCCTCGTAGCCGGTGGTGCCGTTGATCTGGCCGGCGAAGAACAGGCCCTTGATCGCCCTGGTTTCCAAGGTGGCCTTCAGGCCGCGCGGGTCGAAATAGTCGTATTCGATCGCATAGCCGGGACGCAGGATGAAGGCGTTTTCCAGGCCGCGCATCGAGCGCACGAGTTCCAGCTGCACGTCGAACGGCAGGCTGGTCGAGATTCCGTTCGGATAGAACTCGTTGGTGGTGAGGCCTTCCGGCTCCAGGAAGATCTGGTGTGATTCTTTCGAGGCGAAGCGGTGGATCTTGTCTTCGATCGAGGGGCAGTAACGGGGACCGACACCCTCGATGACGCCGGTGTACATCGGGCTGCGGTCGAGGCCGTTGCGGATGATGTCGTGGGTCTTCTCATTGGTATGCGTGACCCAGCACGGCACCTGGCGCGGGTGCATGGCCGCGTTACCCATGCTTGAAAACACCGGCACCGGATCGAGATCGCCCGGCTGTTCGGCCAGCACCGAAAAGTCGATGCTGCGGCCATCGATGCGCGGCGGCGTGCCGGTTTTGAGTCGGCCCTGCGGCAGCTTGAGTTCCTTCAGGCGGCTCGACAGGGACAGCGCAGGAGGATCGCCGGCGCGGCCGCCCGCATAGTTCTGCAGGCCGACGTGGATCTTCCCGTCGAGGAAAGTGCCGGCGGTCAGCACCACGGCGCGCGCGCGGAAGCGCAGGCCGACCTGGGTGACGGCGCCGACCACGCGATCGCCCTCCATCATCAGGTCGTCCACTGCCTGCTGGAACAGCCACAGATTCGGCTGGTTTTCGATGCGCGAGCGGATCGCAGCCTTGTACAGCACCCGGTCGGCCTGGGCGCGGGTAGCGCGCACGGCCGGGCCTTTCGAAGAGTTCAGGATGCGGAACTGGATACCGGACTCGTCGGTTGCGATGGCCATGGCGCCGCCGAGCGCATCGACTTCCTTGACCAGATGGCCCTTGCCGATGCCGCCGATCGACGGGTTGCAGGACATGGCGCCCAGCGTTTCGATGTTATGGGTCAGCAGCAAGGTCTTCTGACCCGTGCGTGCGGACGCGAGTGCAGCCTCGGTGCCGGCATGGCCGCCGCCGACGACGATGACGTCGAATTCAGTTGGAAATAGCATGATGAGGAGTGGAGCGAGGAGACTAATGCGCGATTATAGATTCTTTTTTCTTGCAGGACTCTTCGGCAGGCTGAAAACGACAGATTTTGTTCCACGTGGAACATAGTTGCTAACAATCTCGTTAATGTTTCACGTGGAACAAAAACAAAAAAGCCGGGCGAACCCGGCTTCATTATTTCACGTGGAACGTCACCACCCGATCTTGGTGAAGGCGTCGTAGGCGGTCTTGATGATGAGCACAGACACCACAAGGAGGAAGAGCTTGCGGACAAACGCGCTGCCGTGCTTCAGCGCCAGCTTCGTCCCGACCAGCGAGCCGGCGACCTGGCACACCGCCATCATCAGGCCCAGCTGCCAGAGGATGTGTCCACTGTAGCCGAACCACAGCAGGGCCGAGAAATTGCAGGCCACGTTGACGATCTTCGCCGCTGCGGACGCGCCGAGGAAGTCAAAGCCGAAAAAGCGCACGAACAGGAAGATCAGGAAGCTGCCCGTCCCCGGTCCAAAGAAGCCGTCATAGAAACCGATCGCGGCGCCAATGCCGGTGGCCCAGTAGCGTTCCGCCAGCCCACTGTGCACTGGCGCGTGCACCGCACCGAGGTCTTTTTTCTTGAAGGTGTATACCGCCACGGCGACGAGGATGATCGGCAGCAATGTACGTACAAAGTCAGCCGGGACCCGCGTCACCGTCCACGCGCCCGCAAAGGACAGGATGAAGGCGGCGATTGCCGCCGGCGCCGCGGTGCTCCACGCCACCCGCACCCGACGCGCGTAGTTCACCGCTGCGGCGCTGGTGCCGAAGATGCTGGCGAACTTGTTGGTGCCCAGCAGGGTCGCCGGCACTTCTTTCGGCAGGATGGCAAAAATGGCGGGAATCTGGATGAGGCCGCCGCCGCCAACGACGGCGTCGACCAGGCCGGCGATGAAGGCAGCCGCGCCGAGCCAAGCAAAATCTATCATGGGAAGAAGGTCGAGGAATGCAGAGGCTGCATTGTACTCCCAGGCATCAAACTGCTGGCCAGGCCAGGCGGCGAATGCGGTAAGCTGAAGGAAAAACCACAGGGAGAGATCAGATGAGCAGTTTTGCTTTCAGCACCGTGGCCACCATCCTTTCCGAGCCAGGGATCAGCGCTCACCTGGGCGAGGTGCTCGCCGCGCGCTTTCCCGGCGTGCGCCGGCCGCTGATCGTCACCGATGCCGGCTTCCTGCGCACCGGCCTGCTCGACCTGCCCAGGCTCGGCCTTGAGCAGCAAGGCCTGTCCGTGGCCGTGTTTTCCGAGGTGCTGGCCGATCCGCCGGAATCAATCGTCCAGGCCGCTATCGACATGGCGCGCCGCACCGAGGCCGATCTCGTGATCGGTTTCGGCGGCGGCAGTTCGATGGATGTCGCCAAGCTGGCGGCGGTACTGGCGGCCTCGTCCCAGCAGCTCCCCGAGACCTATGGCATCGGCAAGGTGACCGGGAAACGCCTGCCCCTGGTCGAGGTACCGACCACGGCGGGCACGGGATCGGAAGTGACCAACATCGCCATCGTTACCACCGGCGCCACCACCAAGATGGGCGTCGTCGCGCCCCAGCTGTATGCCGACCTGGCCATCCTCGATGCGACACTGACCCTGGGCTTGCCGCCGGCCGTGACGGCCGCGACCGGCATCGACGCGATGGTGCACGCCATCGAAGCGTACACGAGCAGGCACAAGAAGAATCCGCTGTCGGATGCACTGGCGCGCGAAGCGCTGCGCCTCCTGTCCCGCAACCTGATCCGCGCCTGCGAACACGGCCAAGACCTGGAAGCGCGCCAGGCCATGCTGCTCGGCGCCTGCCTGGCCGGCCAGGCCTTCTCGAACGCGCCGGTGGCGGCGGTGCACGCACTGGCGTATCCGATCGGCGGCATCTTCCACGTGCCGCATGGCTTGTCGAACTCGCTGGTGCTGCCGCATGTGCTGCGCTTCAATATGCCCGAGGCAGCCCGGCTGTATGCGGAACTGGCGGCGATCGTCGTGCCGCACGCGAGCGGCAGCGAGGAAGCGCGGACCGAGGCTCTCATTGTTGCAATGCAGCAGACGGCCAAGATCACGGGCATCGAGACCACCTTGCGTCAGGTGGACATCGTCGAATCCGACCTCGACCGGCTGGCGGCGGACGCCATGCTGCAGACCCGGCTGCTCGGCAACAACCCGCGCGCGCTGACGCAGGCCGATGCCCGTGCGATCTACGCGGCGGCCTTGTAGGGCGGCAGGAAGTCGAGCAGCAGGGCGTTGAGACGATCGGTGGCGGACAGCTGCATCCAGTGCCCTGCCCCTTGCAAGACCTCGTAGCGAAAGCCGGCGCGGCAGTGGTGGGCCGAGTCGAGCATCTGCTTCTCGCCCAGCGCCGGGTCGCGGTCGCTCCAGACGCCCATCACGGGCACCTCGACCGGGCGCCAATGGTGCGGCCGGCCCAGCTTGATGTTCGCGCGGTAGTAGTTCAGCGCGGCGGTGAGGCGCCCTTCCGGCTCCAGCGCCGCGCGCCAGATCGCCAGCTGCTCCGGGCGGCGCGTCATCTGGCGCAGGAAGAACCAGTCGTTGGCGCGGATCGCATGTTCGGCCACCACCGGCATCAGGAAGCCCAGGATGTACCAGAAGCGCATCTGCTGGGTCACGCCGGCGTTGGCGATGGCGGCCGGATGGCCGGTCGACAGGGCGACGAAGCGTTCGAAACGGTGCGGCGCATTCATGCACAGCTGCCAGCCGACCAGGCCGCCCCAGTCGTGGCCGACCAGCGCCGCCTTCTCCACGCCCAGCGCATCCATCAGGCCGAGGATGTCGGCGCACAGGAATTCGATCGCATACGCACCCGTGCTTTCCGGGGCGTCGGTCTTGCCGTAGCCACGCATGTCCGGCGCGATCACCCGGTAGCCGGCCCTGGCCAGCGCCGGGATCTGGTGGCGCCAGATGGCATGGGTATCGGGAAAACCGTGCATCAGGATCACGGTGGGACCATCGCCCGCACTGACGTAATGCATGCGCAGGCCGTGCACGTCGACGAAATGGGATTCGGGGTTCATGTCCGCTCCACTGGCAGAAGGCGCTTCAGGCGGCCTGCTTGCGGCCGCGCTCTAGCTTAGAAGCTATTTCCCCCACAATACCACGTCGGAACAAGAGGACACAGACAATAAAGATCAGGCCCGTCACCATGCCGACCGACTCGCCGAGGGTGCCGAGCCAGGCGATGCCGCTGCGTTCGGCGAGCCAGCCGCCGACGTCGCCCAGCTTGTTCTCCAGCGCCACCACGATGAAGGCGCCCAGCACCGGGCCGGCCATCGTGCCCATGCCGCCCACCAGCGTCATCAGGACCACCAGGCCGGACATGGTCCAGTGCACGTCGGTCAGCGTCTCGAAGCCCAGCACGACCGTCTTGGTGGCCCCTGCGAGCCCTGCCAGGCCGGCCGAAAGCACGAAGGCGAGCAGCTTGTAGCGGTCGACCTCATAGCCGAGCGACACGGCGCGCGCCTCGTTGTCCTTGATCGCCGCCAGTACCTGGCCGAATGGCGAATGCACGGTGCGATGAATGAGCGCAAAGCCGCCGCAGGCGATCGCCAGCACCAGGTAGTACATGGTGAGATCGCTCGACAGGTCCAGCCCCAACAGCGTCCCGCGCGGCACGCCCTGCAGGCCATCCTCGCCATGGGTAAAAGGCGAGCGCAGCGCCGCGAAATACACCATCTGGGCCAGCGCCAGCGTGATCATCGAAAAATAGATGCCCTGGTGGCGGATTGCCAGCGCGCCGATGAGCAGGCCCAGCAGGCTGGAAGCCAGCACGCCCAGCACGATGCCGAGCGCGGTCGGCAGGCCGCTGACCGCCAACAGATGACCGGTGACATAGCCTGCGCTGCCGAAAAAAGCGGCATGCCCGAAGGACAGCAGCCCGGTGAAGCCGATCAGGAGGTTGAAGGCGCAGGCGAACAGGGCGAAGCACAGGAGCTTCATCAGGAAGACGGGATAGGCGACGAAAGGTGCTGCCAGAAAAAGCAGCAGCGCCAGGAGATAGCCGGTTTTCTTGTTCATGCCTATTTTTCCTTGCCGAAGAGCCCGGCCGGACGCAGCAGCAGGACGATGACCATCACCACAAAAACGACGACTTCCGAGCCTTCCGGATAGAACACCCGGGTCAGGCCCTCGATCACGCCCAGACCCAGGCCGGTGAGGATGGAGCCGAGGATGGAGCCCATGCCGCCGATCACCACCACGGCGAACACGACGATGATCAGGTTCGAGCCCATCAGCGGCGTGACATTGATGACGGGCGCCGCCAGCACGCCGGCAAAGCCGGCCAGCGCCACGCCGAAGCCATAGGTGAGCGTGACCATCAGCGGCACGTTGACGCCGAAGGCCTCGACCAGCTTCGGGTTTTCGGTACCGGCGCGCAGCAGCGCCCCCAGACGGGTCTTTTCGATGACGAACCAGGTCGCCAGGCAGACCGTCAGCGAAGCGCCCACCACCCAGGCGCGGTAGTTCGGCAGGATCATGAAGCCGAGGTCGGTCGCCCCGGCCAATTGTTCGGGCACGTCCAGGGTCTGGCCGGAGACGCCGAAGAAGGAGCGGAACACGCCTTCCAGCAGCAGTGTGATGCCGAAGGTCAGCAGCAGGCCGTAGAGGTGGTCGAAGCGGTACAGCCAGCGCAGCATGGCGCGCTCGACCAGCATGCCGAACAGGCCCACGATCAGGGGCGCCAGCAGCAGCATGGTCCAGTAGTCGAGACCGAAGCCGGTGACGCCGATCCAGGCGGCAAAGGCGCCGCACATATACAGGGCGCCATGAGAAAAATTGATCACGCCCAGCAGGCCGAAGATGACGGCCAGGCCCAGCGAGAGCATGGCGTAGAAGGAGCCGTTGACCAGGCCGAGCAGGAGCTGGCTCAGCAGGGCCTGGTGGGGAATGCCGAAGATCTCCATGCGGGGCGCCGGCTCACTTCCACAGCGCGCACTTGGTCTCGGCCTTCTTCGTATAGGCCTGCTCGCCCGGAATGGTGGACACGACCTTGTAGTAGTCCCAGGCCCCCTTCGATTCCTTGGGCGTCTTCACCTGCATCAGGTACATGTCGTAGACCATGCGGCCGTCCGGGCGGATCACGCCGTTCTTGGCGAACATGTCGTTGATCGGGGTCTTCTTCAGGTGGGCCATGACCTTGTCGGCGTTGTCGGTCCCCAGCGCCTTGACCGCACCCAGGTACTGCATGGTGGCCGAGTAGTCGCCCGCCTGCAGCATCGAGGGCTGCTTCTTCATCTTTGCGAAATAGCGCTTGGCCCAGGCGCGCGATTCCGGTGTGCGGTCCCAGTACCAGCCGTCGGTGAAATACATGCCCTGGGTCGTGTTCAAGCCAAGGCTGTGGATATCGTTGATGAACACCAGCAGGCCCGCCACCTTCATCTTTTTCGTGAGGCCGAATTCGTTGGCGGCCTTCACCGCGTTGATCAGGTCGCCGCCCGCATTGGCCATGCCCAGCACCTGGGCCTTCGAGGACTGCGCCTGCAGCAGGAAGGACGAGAAGTCCGAAGCCGACAGCGGGTGCCTGACGCTGCCCACCACGGTGCCGCCGCCCGCCTTGACGACGTCCGCCGTGTCCTTCTCGAGCGACTGGCCGAAGGCGTAGTCGGCGGTCAGGAAATACCAGGACTTGCCGCCCTGCTTGAGCATAGTCGCGCCGGTGCCGCGCGCCAGCGCCACCGTGTCGTAGGCGTAGTGGACGGTGTAGGGCGTGCATTGCTCGTTGGTCAGCTGGGCGGTGCCGGAGCCGATGGCGATGAAGACCTTCTTCTTTTCCGCGGCGACCTTGGCCATCGCGAGGCTGGCGCCGGAATTGGTGCCGCCGATGAGCAGGTCCACGCCCTCCCGGTCGAACCATTCGCGCGCCTTCGAGGCGGCGATGTCCGGCTTGTTCTGGTGGTCGGCGACCACCAGCTGCACCTTCTTGCCATTGATCGCCCCGCCCATGTCGGCGATGGCCATGCGGATGGCTCCCGCCCCGCCATTGCCGTCGACGTCGGAATACACGCCGGACAGGTCGCTGATGAAACCGATCTTGATGACCTCGCCCGAGACCTGGGCCTGGGCGGGCATGGACAGGCCGAGGGTGGCGAGGGCGGTGGCGGCAAGGGCGATGGCGCTGCGTTTCATGGGGTCTCCGTTGTTGTGCGATGGGGTCTGTCTTATACGCCGAGCAGCTCGGTGAGCACCGGCATCCTGTCATCCAGTTGCGCGGCCGCGATCGTCTCGACGACCTGGCCGTGTTCGATCACGTAGAAGCGGTCCGCGAGCGGGGCCGCGAAGCGGAAATTCTGTTCGACCATGACGATGGTGTAGCCCTGCGCCTTGAGCGACGTGATGGTGCGCGCCAGGCTCTGCACGATCACGGGCGCCAGCCCTTCCGAGATCTCGTCCAGCAGCAGCAGGCGGGCGCCGGTGCGCAGGATGCGGGCGACGGCCAGCATCTGCTGCTCGCCGCCCGACAGGCGCGTTCCCTGGCTGTGCCGGCGCTCGTGCAGCTGGGGGAACATGGCGTAGACCTGCTCCACCGTCATGCCCTGCCCGCTCCCCGGCAGCTGCGGCGGCAGCAGCAGGTTTTCCTCGCAGGACAACGAGGAAAAGATGCCGCGTTCCTCAGGGCAGTAGCCGATGCCGAGGTGGGCGATCTTGTAGGTCGGCAGGCCGATCGCTTCCTTGCCCTTGACGCGAATCGAGCCGCTGCGTCGCCCGGTCAGGCCCATGATGGCGCGCAGCAAGGTCGTGCGGCCGGCGCCGTTGCGGCCCAGCAGGGTGACGACTTCGCCCTCCTCGACCTTCAGGTCGATGCCGTGCAGGATGTGCGATTCCCCATACCAGGCGTGCAGCTGTTTGACCTCGAGTAGCGGGCTCAATGCTGCGCTCCCGCCGGTTCCCCGCTTGCGGTTCCCATATAGGCCTCGATGACCTGCGGGTTGCGCGAAACCTCGGCATAGCTGCCTTCGGCCAGCACGGCGCCCTGCTTGAGCACGGAGATGCGGTCGCAGATGCCGGCCACGACTTTCATATTGTGCTCGACCATCAGGATGGTGCGCCCCGCCGCCACCTTGCGGATGAGCTCGGTCACCCGGTGGACATCCTCATGGCCCATGCCCTGGGTCGGCTCGTCCAGCAGCATCAGTTCCGGTTCCATCGCCAGCGTGGTGGCGATCTCGAGGGCGCGCTTGCGGCCGTAGGGCAGGTCGGCCGTCAGGGTGTCCGCGAAATGTTCCAGGCCGACTTCGCCCAGCAGGGCCAGCGCCTGTCCGTTCAAGCGATCGAGGCAGCGGCTACTGCGCCAGAAGTGAAAACCGGTGCCGAGCCTTCGCTGCAGGCCGACGCGCACGTTTTCCAGCACCGTCATGTGCGGGAAGACGGCGGAAATCTGGAACGAGCGGATGATGCCCATGCGGGCGACCTGGGCGGGACGGGCGGCCGTGATGTCGCGGCCATTGAAAAGGATGCGGCCGCTGGTCGGGGCAAGGAATTTGGTGAGCAGGTTGAAGCAGGTGGTCTTGCCGGCGCCGTTGGGACCGATCAAGGCATGGATGTGGCCGCGTTCGACCCGCAGGTCGACTCCGCTGACTGCCGTGAATCCGGTGAACTCCTTGCTGAGCTGCCTTGTCTCCAGGATGACATCCGCCATTGACTCTCCAGACACGTGGTGCTGCGTTCAACCGAACCAGGGGCACTGCTTGCCAGATCATACATACAAGCCCGGGCCCTCACAATACGGCTCGCTTACCGTACGCGCGGGAGAGACGCGGCATGGACGCACGGCGCTTGTGCGCTTTTGCACGGCGCCTTCAGCTCTGCTCCGCAAGAATGTCCTGCGCCGCCTTTTCTGCGATCATGATCGTCGGTGAATTCGTGTTGCCCGAGGTGATGAAGGGCATGATCGATGCGTCCACCACGCGCAATCTGCCGACGCCGCGCACGCGCAGGCGGCCGTCGACCACGGCCAGGGGATCGCCTGGCTTGCCCATGCGGCAGGTGCCGACCGGGTGGAAGATCGTGGTGCCGACCAGGCCGGCCGCATGGGCCAGTTCTTCCTCGCTCTGGAATTGCAGGCCCGGCACGAACTCTTCCGGGCGATACTTCGCCAGTGCCGGCGCGGCCACGATGCGCCGCGTCAGGCGCAATGCGGCGGCGGCCGTGCGCCGGTCGGCCTCGGTGCTCAGGTAATTCGGCGTGATCTTCGGCGCCGCGTAGCTGTCGGCGCTCTGGATGCGGACATGGCCGCGCGAGCTCGGTTTCAGGTTGCAGACACTGGCGGTGAATGCCGGAAAACGGTGCAGCGGGTCGCCGAACTTGTCCAGCGACAGCGGCTGCACGTGGTACTGCAAATCCGGGGCGTCCTGCTGCGGCGAGGAGCGCGCGAAGGCGCCCAGCTGCGACGGCGCCATCGACATCGGCCCGCTCTGGAACAGCGCGTATTCGAGCCCGATCAGGAATTTGCCGAGCGGCCCGCCAGCCCGGGTATTCAGGGTGGGCACGCCCTGCACCTTGAAGATCATCCGCAGCTGCAGATGGTCCTGCAAATTCTCTCCGACACCCGGCGCATCGAGCACCGGGGCGATGCCGTGGCGCTGCAATGCTTCTGCAGGCCCGATGCCCGACAGCTGCAGGATCTGGGGCGAGCCCACCGCCCCCGCCGCCAGCAAGGTCTCCCGGTGCGCCCTGGCGGTGAAGGCGCGGCCGCCGCCGGTGAACTGCACACCGGTGCAGGCCCTGCCCCCCTCCGTCTCCTCGAACAGCAGGCGCTCGACGTGGCAGCCGGTCATGATCGTCAGGTTCGGCCGGGTCGATGCCGGCTTCAGGAAGGCCTTTGCCGTATTCAGGCGGATGCCGCGGCGTTGGTTGACCTCGAAATAGGCCGAACCCTCGCCCCTGCCGGCGTTCAGGTCCTCGAGCTTGGGAATGCCGGTCTCGAGCGCCGCTTCACGGAAGGCGTCCAGGATCGCCCAGGACAGGCGCTGCTTTTCCACACGCCATTCGCCGCCGGCGCCGTGCAACTCGCTCGCGCCGAGATAATGGTCTTCGCTGCGCTTGAACAGCGGCAGCACCCGCTCCCAGCGCCAGGAATCGTCACCCGCCACCTCGGCCCAGCGTTCGTAGTCGAGCGGCTGGCCACGCATGTAGATCATGCCGTTGATCGAGGAACTGCCGCCCAACACCTTGCCACGCGGGTAGATCAGCGACCGCCCATGCAGGCCGGGATCGGCTTCGGTACGCAGCAGCCAGTCCGTGCGCGGATTGCCGATGCAGCGCAGGTAGCCGACGGGGATGTGGATCCACATGTAATCGTCCTTGCCACCGGCTTCCAGTAGCAGCACGTTCACGTCCGGCTTGCGGCTCAGGCGGTTCGCCAGCACGCAGCCCGATGTGCCGGCGCCGACGATGATGTAGTCGTACTCGCCAGCGGACTCCAAGGCTAGCGTCCCGCAGTCCGGCCGATCGGCGCGCGGACCCGGCGCGCCTGGCTGGAAGCGGACCGGGCAGGCTGCGACCCGGCGCCAGGTCCGCAAGCGAATGGACGCAGGCCGCCGTCCTCCGGCCTGCGTGTCATGGGCATGCGAAACAGCGCGTCGAGAGTCATCCACCCCTCCGTTCGTCATTCGTTGAGGCAAGCTTACCAGAACGTAAACGCCTGTCCAGACCCCATCTGTGGATAACGCTCTGGATATCCACAGGTGCGGTTTGTGCAAAACGGCCTCGTTCGTGGGGGGTGTCGATTCTTGTCCAGTTTTTCGAACACGAACACAGCTTGGCAGTGCACCGCTTTATGCTTTGCTCAAGTGCTTGATTATGCAGGCCTCCATGTAGTTTTCCACAGACAGGGTGGGTCGTTAACCACTACTACTATCCTTGTATACAAACTTTGTTTGTAAACCTCACAGTGCTTCTTAAAAAAAAATTTTCGGCCGCTTGTGGCCTCACACCGACAAAAGCTGGAAGCAAACGAGGAAGGCAGCTGATCGCTCACCTCCCTGCCTTGCAGACCGGGAGCAGCAAAAAAATCGCATGCGCCTGCACGCTCTTGTGGACAACAGATGGGATATCCACAGGATCGAATGTGTAGAAGACGCACTTTGTCTGCCAGCCCAAAAATCTGTCCAAGTTTCCTCCAACGCGAAAACAGGTCTTGTACAGCAGGTTAACGCGACCGTAAACCGTTGACGCTGTGGAGAAAATCCGTCTTATCCACAAAGCGGGGCTCGTTTACTATTACTACCAGTTTGTATACAAACTTGTTTACTACAACAACAAAAGCAGGAACACGCCTGTGCACCGGTTTCCAGGCCTGCGCCGTTTCCTGGAAACAGTCTTCGCAAAAAAATTGGAAAACCTCGACCGTTGCTGAAGTCAGTCCGGGCATCCAGCTGGGCGCCGACCAGGGCTGCCGAGTCCTCCGCTTGCCTGGTCCGCTTTCCCTGTCGGCCTCCACAAGCCATGCGGGCGCAGCAATTTTCAGCGAACTGTGGAAAAGCCGATGAATATCCACAGGACCGCTTGTGCAGAACGACGCTTTTCCTGGTCTGCCAAAACATTGTCCAAGTTCCGTTCAATGCCCACACACGCTTTGTCCGAGCAGTAAACTTGCGTGCAAATCATTGATACTGTGGAGTAAACCCGACTTATCAACAGAAAGCTGCGCGTTTACTATCTACTACCAACTTTGTATACATACTTTAGTTAACTAAAGACCCGAAGCTTCGCGGCCAGGAAAAGCAGCCCGCAAGCCCATTTCGCTGTCCTCTTCCTGCTGAGACAAGCGAAACGCCAGCGCGACTGCGCGACCAGGGCGAACGGATGACCTCGATCAAGCGCTGTACAGGCGTCGAACAAGTGGCTGGCTGGCGCTGCGCAGCGCAAAAAAATGCGCGAGCTCTGTGCGCAAACCGGTTCTTATGCACAATTCCTCGTCTGTTCACGTCCTGGCAAGCCCCAAGGGACTGGTGAAAATCGTCCTGCGCAGCGATGATGTGAAGCTCTCGGAGACGCCTTGCTTGACAACACGGCCAGCCGGGCGATGCCTGGTTCAGAAGAATTCATGATCAAAAAGACAGGAAAAACATGCGTTTAGGGATCATCAGCGCCTTGGCCGAAGAACAGCTGGGGCTCGTGGAAGCCATGAGAGGGCCCGCCAAGCTCATCCATGGCATGCGCGAGTACTGGGCAGGAACACTGTGGGAAATCGACGCTGTGTGCGTTCTATCGCGAATTGGGAAGGTTGCGGCCGCCATGACTGCCACGACGCTTGTGGAAAAGTTCGGAGTTACCCACATCCTCTTTACCGGCGTGGCCGGCGCAGGGGACAAAACCGTGCAGGTCGGTGATATCGTGGTCGCCGAAGCGCTGGTCCAGCACGATATGGATGCGAGTCCCCTGTTTCCCCGTTTCGAGGTGCCGCTCACCGGCCTGACGCACTTCCAGCCGGACCAGAACCTGTCGCTGCGCCTCGCGCGCGCTGCCCACGACTTTCTGGAGCGCGATTTCCTCGAAGCGATCCAGGAAGGCGAACGGCAGGCGTTCCGGCTCGCCCAGCCGCGCGTGCACCGCGGCCTGGTGGCGAGCGGAGACCAGTTCGTCAACGATGGGAAGCACGTGAACAGCCTCAACGAGGCCCTTCCCGGCCTCGTGGCGGTCGAAATGGAAGGCGCCGCGGTGGCGCAGGTGTGCTACGAGCTGGGCGTGCCCTGCGCCGTGCTGCGCACGATTTCGGACAATGCCAATGAACACGCGGCCATCGATTTCATGCGCTTCGTGAAATCGGTGGCCGCGCACTACGCTTTCCACGTCACCCGGCGCCTGTGCCGGGATCTTGCCGACATGCCGCCTCAAGCCAGCAGGGATTCCGCCGGCACGTAGTCGTAGCCCAGGTCCATGGCGACCGCCTGGTAGGTGACCTTGCCCTGGCAGACGTTCAGGCCGTTGCGCAGGTGGGCGTCATCCGACAGCGCGCGCCGCCAGCCCTTGGTGGCCAGCGCCACGGCGTGGCCGATGGTCGCGTTGTTGAGGGCGAAGGTGGACGTGCGCGCCACCGCGCCCGGCATGTTCGCCACGCAGTAGTGGATGATGCCGTCCACGACGAAGGTCGGGTCGGCGTGGGTGGTCGGGTGCGAGGTCTCGAAGCAGCCGCCCTGGTCGATCGCCACGTCCACCACCACCGCGCCCTTCTTCATGCGCGAGATCATGTCGCGGGTGACCAGCTTCGGCGCCGCGGCGCCCGGCACCAGCACGCCGCCGATCACCAGGTCGGCGCCCAGTACCGCTTCCTCGATCGCATGCGCATTGGAATACAGCGTGGAGATGCGGTTGCCGTAGACCAGGTCGAGCTGGCGCAGGCGGTCGACGTTCTTGTCGAGCACCGTCACGCGCGCGCCGGTGCCGACCGCCATCTGCAGCGCATTGGTGCCGACCACGCCCGCGCCGATGATGACCACGTGGCCGGCCGCCACACCCGGCACGCCGCCCAGCAGCAGGCCCATGCCGCCCTTGGATTTCTCGAGATGGGCGGCGCCGGCCTGGATCGCCATGCGGCCGGCGACTTCGCTCATCGGCGCGAGCAGGGGCAGGCCGCCCCCTTGCCCGGTGATGGTTTCATAGGCGATGCAGACCGCGCCCGACTTCACCAGCGCCGCGGTCTGCTCGGGATCGGGCGCCAGGTGCAGGTAGGTGTAGAGGACCTGCCCTTCGCGCAGCATCGCGCATTCCTGCGGCTGCGGTTCCTTGACCTTGACGATCATGTCGGCGCGCCCGAAGACATCTTTCGCCGAGGCGGCAAGGGTGGCGCCGGCCGCCGTGTACTGCGCGTCCGACAGCCCGATCTGCTCCCCCGCGCCCTGCTGCACGACGACCTCGATGCCGCGCGAGGTCAGTTCGCGCACCGAGGGCGGGGTCAGCCCGACGCGGTACTCGTGATTCTTGATTTCCTTTGGTACGCCAACCAGCATGTCTGCCTCCGTTTTATAAAAATAGTTCTCCTGCTACTGCGGTTTTGTAGGATGGTCGGCTTCGCCGACCGCGCGTTCAACCAGCGTGGAGATGGACGATACGCCTTATCTCACCGTGTATTTGAACGCGCGGTCGGCAGAGCCGACCACCCTACGAATACATCACCCAAAACAAAACGGGGAGCTTTCGCTCCCCGTAGATGATTATACTCCCAGCGTCATCAGGCTTGCGTTGCCGCCAGCCGCCGTCGTGTTGACGCAGACGGCCCGTTCGGCCACCAGGCGCCACAGCGCCACTCCTTCATGCGCCGTGGTGTCGACGATGCCGACGATGGCGCCGGTGCGCGCGGCCAGCCTTGCGCGCAGCGAACCGGCCAGGCCCGCTTCCAGCAGCGCGATCTGGAACTCGCTCGCATCGATTTCGTCCTGGCCGACGAAGCGCACGCGCTCCTTCACCAGCGCCGGCAGCTCGGTCGGGATCAGGCCCGGCTCGGCCAGTACCAGGGCGCGGTTGCCGGTCGCCAGGGCGGCGGCCAGCTGGTTGAGCAGGCCGGCAGCCGTCTTCGGCGCGCACAGCACGGTGCCGCGTTTGGTGAAGGCCAGGGTGTTGCGCTCGCCGGTCGGTCCCGGCAGGGCGACTTCGACATTGGTCAGCGCCGTGCGTCCGTAGCCTTGCGCCAGGGTCGCCAGCTCGGTGTGGCCGTTCGCACGCATCCAGCCGAGCAGCGCATCCAGGCCGGCGTCGAACACGCGGCTGTGCTCCATCAGGGGCGCCGCGTTGCGCTGCAGGCGCTTGAGGTACAGCGGGCCGCCGGCCTTCGGACCGGTGCCCGACTTGCCCTCGCCGCCGAAGGGCTGCACGCCGACGACGGCGCCGACGATGTTGCGGTTCACGTAGATGTTGCCCACGTGTGCGCGCTCGACGATGAAGTCGATGGTCTCGTCGATGCGCGAGTGCACGCCCAGGGTCAGGCCGTAGCCGGTCGCGTTGATGGTGTCGATCACCTTCGGCAGGTCGGCGCGGCGGTAGCGCACGATGTGCAGCACCGGGCCGAAGACTTCGTGCTTGAGTTCCGCCAGCGAGCCGATTTCCAGCACGGTCGGCGGCACGAAGGTGCCGTTCTGCGTCACGCTGCCCGGCAAGTCCAGTGCAAAATGGCTGCGCGCGGTGGCGCGCAAGCGCTCGATGTGGGCCAGCAGGTTGCGCTGGGCTTCCGCATCGATGACGGGGCCGATGTCGGTGGCCAGGCGGTCCGGGCTGCCCACGCGCAGTTCCTGCATTGCGCCCTTGAGCATGGTGATGGTCTTGTCGGCGATGTCTTGCTGCAGGAAGAGCACGCGCAGCGCCGAGCAGCGCTGGCCGGCCGAGTCGAAGGCCGAGGACAGCACGTCCTGCACCACCTGCTCCGGCAGCGCCGAGGAATCCACGATCAGCGCGTTCTGGCCGCCGGTTTCGGCCACCAGCGGGATGTCGATGCCTTCCTGTTCGGCGCGCGCGGCCAGGGTGCGGTTGATCAGCTGCGCCACTTCGGTGGAGCCGGTGAAGATCACGCCTTTCACGCGCGAGTCCGAGGTCAGCGCGGCGCCCACCACTTCGCCGCGGCCCGGCAGCAGCTGCAGCGCGGCGCGTGGGGCGCCAGCTTCGTGGAAGAGTTCGACCGCACGGTGCGCGATCAGCGGGGTCTGCTCGGCCGGCTTGGCCAGCACCACGTTGCCGGCCACCAGGGCGGCGGCCACCTGGCCGGTGAAGATCGCGAGCGGGAAGTTCCAGGGTGAGATGCAAGTCACCGGGCCCAGTGCTCCGTCGGCCTTCGAATCACGGATCTGCACTGCGTAGTAGCGCAGGAAGTCGACCGCTTCGCGCAGTTCGGCGATCGCGTTCGGCAGCGACTTGCCGGCTTCGCGCACGGCCAGGGCCATCAGCTCGGTGCCGTTCTGTTCGAACAGGTCGGCGGTGCGCTCGAGGAGGGCGGCGCGGGTCTCGACGCTGCTCGCTTCCCATTCGCCCGCAAAAGCGCTGGCTGCCGCCAGGGCGGTCTCCACGTCCGTGCGGGTCGCTTCGACCACCTGGCCGACGACGTCGCTCGCCATGGCGGGGTTGATCACGTTCGCGCGTTCATTGGCTTCGACCGGGCCTTTGACGAGCGGCATGGCCAGATGCTGGCGCTGCAGGGCGAGGCCGTCGGCGAGGGTCGCCAGGAGGTTCTCGTTGACCAGGTCCAGGCCGGCGGAATTCTTGCGCTCGTCGCCGAACATCTGCAGCGGCAGGGCGATCGCCGGGTGCGGCATGCCTCTGGTGGCGCGCGCCTGCTCGAAGGGATCGGCCAGCAGGCTGTCGATCGCCACGTTCTCGTCGACGATCTGGTTGACAAAGGACGAGTTGGCGCCGTTTTCCAGCAGGCGGCGCACCAGGTAGGCCAGCAGGGTCTCGTGCGAGCCGACCGGCGCATAGATGCGGCAGGCTTTATCGAGCTTGCGCGGGCCGACGACCTGGTCGTACAGGGTTTCGCCCATGCCGTGCAGGCACTGGAATTCGTAGTTGCTGATGCCATCGGCCTTGGCCCAGGTGTAGATCACCGACAGCGAGTGCGCGTTATGGGTGGCGAACTGCGGGTACAGGATGTCGCTCGCCGCCAGCAGCTTGCGCGCGCAGCTCAGGTAGGAGACGTCGGTATGGACCTTGCGGGTGTAGACCGGATAGCCCGGCATGCCCTCGACCTGGGCGCGCTTGATCTCGGCATCCCAGTAGGCGCCCTTCACCAGGCGCACCATGAATTTGCGGCCGCTGCGTTTTGCCAGGTCGACCAGGTAGTCGATCACGAAGGGGCAGCGTTTCTGGTAGGCCTGCACCACCAGGCCGATGCCTTCGAAGCCCGCCAGTTCAGGATCGAATGCGAGCGCTTCCAGCATGTCGAGCGAGATCTCGAGGCGGTCGGCTTCCTCGGCGTCGATGTTGATGCCGATGTCGTAGCGCTTGGCCAGCAGGACCAGGCTGCGCACGCGCGGCAGCAGCTCGCCCATCACGCGGGCGTGTTGCGCGCGGCTGTAGCGCGGGTGCAGGGCCGACAGCTTGATCGAGATGCCCGGGCCGTCCTTGATGCCGCGGCCGTTCGAGGCCTTGCCGATTGCGTGGATCGCGGTCTCGTAGGAAGCGTAGTAGTTCTTCGCATCGAGTTCGGTCAGCGCCGCTTCGCCCAGCATGTCGTAGGAGTAGCGGTAGCCGCGGCCTTCGTTCTCGCGGCTGTTCTTGAGCGCTTCCTCGATGGTCTGGCCGGTGACGAACTGGTTGCCCAGCATGCGCATGGCCATGTCGACGCCCTTGCGGATCAGCGGTTCGCCGCCCTTGGCGATCAGGCGGGTAAGCGCCGAGCCCAGGTTCTTCTCGCTATTGGTCGAGACCAACTTGCCGGTGATGAGCAGGCCCCAGGTGGCCGCGTTCACGAACAGCGACGGCGATTCGCCCAGGTGCTTCTTCCAGTCGCCACGGCTGATCTTGTCGGCGATCAGGCGGTCGGCGGTCTCGCTGTCCGGGATGCGCAGCAGCGCTTCGGCCAGGCACATCAGCGCCACGCCTTCTTCCGAGGACAGCGAGAATTCGTGCATCAGCGCGTCCACGCCCGAGGCGCGGGTACGCTTCTCGCGCACGCTCGAGACCAGGCGGTGGGCCAGCATGTAGGCGTCGCCGTTGGCGCTGGCGCCCTGCGCCAGCAGCCATTGCACGGCCTCGGCTTCGTCGCGGCGGTAGGCGGCGGTGATGGCCGCGCGCAGCGGGGTCTGCTCGCGCTTGACCTCCTGCCTGAGGGCGTCGAATGGAACGAAGGTGGCGGCCGGAGAGGTCGGAAGGGTCGAAGCCGGAGCTGCGGCAATCTGCATGGTGTCTCTTCAGAAAAAGGAATGGGATTCGCCTGGCGTGGATCGCGCAGCAAAAAACGCCGCACCGCTTGGCAAAGCGGCCGGCGTGCTGCGCAGCACCTTGGAATGATTCGATTGTAGAAGGAAATCTTCTGGATTAATTCTGTTTTTAAGACAGACTAGCAAAAGATAGTTTTTGGTGCGACAATCTGGCCGAATAATGTTTACATGGCAGGAGACAGAGACCATGCTCGACAAGATCAGCAAGAAAATCCTGGCGGAACTGCAGAATGACGGGCGAATCAGCAACGTCGAGCTGGCCGCACGCGTCAACCTGTCTCCGGCGGCTTGCCTGGAACGCGTGCGCAAGCTGCACGAGTCCGGCTACATCATGGGCTACACGGCCCAGCTCAACCCCCAGCTGCTCGATGTCTCGCTGCTGGTGTTCATCGAAGTGGTGCTCGATCGTACCACTCCCGAAGTCTTCGATGCGTTCAAACAGAGCGTGCAGATGATCCCGGAAGTGCTGGAATGCCACATGGTGGCGGGCGGCTTCGACTACCTGGTCAAGGCGCGCGTGAAAGACATGGCCGCCTACCGTGAATTCCTCGGCAAGACCCTGCTGCAGAAAGGCGTGCGCGAAACGCACACCTATGCGGTCATGGAAGAAGTCAAGAACACCGCCAAGCTGCCGATCCGCTAAGGTAATCGGCGAAGCCGGCTACCCTACGATTCAAACGACCTTGCGCGCGCCTGTCTTCGGCGCCGCGCTTTCCGCCATGGCTTCCAGGTTCTTGCGCAGCCAGCGGTGCGCCGGGCTGCGACCGTCGCGTTCGTGCCAGAGCATGTCCAGGTGCACGGCCGGCAGCTGGAAGGGCAGTTCGCGCCACACCAGCGCATCGGTCATGCCGGTCGAGACCATCAGGTGCTTCGGCAGCACCGTGATCAGGTCCGAGTTCGCCACCACCCGCCCTGCCGTGAAGAACTGGTTCACGGTGAGCAGGATGCGGCGTTCGCGGCCGATCTGGGCCAGGGCCTCGTCGACCAGGCCATGGGCGCGGCCCGAGAAGCTCACCAAGAGGTGGTTGGCCTTGCAGTAGGTGTCGAGATCGAGCTTTTCCTTGGCCAGCGGGTGGTCCTTGCGCATCACGCAGACATACACGCCGGAATACAGGCGCTCGTGCCGGATCGGCGAACCGGTTTCATACGACAGTTGCGCCGCCACGCCCGGGAAGAAGCCGACCGCCAGGTCGATGTCGCCGCGCAGCAGCATGGGACGCGGCTCGCGCGTGGTGAGCGGCACCATGCGGATGTTCACGCCCGGCGCCTCGCGCTCGATCGAACGCATCAGGGACGGCAGCCATAGTGCGGCGGTCGCATCGGCCATCGCCATCCGGAAGGTCGCCTGGGCTTTCGAGACGTCGAAGGTTTCCGGCATCACGGCCGCTTCCAGCGCCGCCAGGGCCTGGCGCACGGCCGGCCACAGCGCTTCCGCACGCGGGGTCGGCTTGACGCCGTAGGCGGTGCGGATCAGGAGTTCGTCCCCGAGGCTCTCGCGCAGGCGCTTGATCGCGTTCGAGACGGCGGGCTGGGTCATGGCCAGGTGGCCGGCCGCGCGGGTGAGGTTTTGCTCGGTCATCACTGCGTCGAAGACGCGCAGCAGGTTCAGGTCAAGCGTCAGGAAGCTCATGGGCAAGTAGTGGCAATACGGACGTTGCCATGAGTGTACCTTAACTATTCATGAAATGGATAATCGTCATCAGAGAACAGAATTAGATTTATATGTTGCATCGCACTATAGTCGTGCCATCTCAACATTGATCACATCATGAACGCGCTTGCTCTCCTCCAGACCACCGTTGCCGCCGTCCCGGTCGGCGATGTCCTGCGTACCGCGGCGGGACTGGCCCTGGCAGGTGGTGTGGCCATGTTCTTCCGTCCGCTGCTCGTCGGTATTGGCCGCGCCGCAGTGCTGACCATCCGCCCGCGCCCACCCAAGGTGCAGCTGGGCGAACGCTTCTGATCCGGGACAAGTTCCCCACTACCGTCTTCCTCCATTGACGCGGTCTCCGATCCGGACGCCGCGTTTTTTTTCGCCCATTTTTCCGGGCTGAGCAGCCACGGGAAGCGATGGCGCCTTCCCATCCCCTTTTCACACCCGATTTCCAGGGTCTGCGTCGACCCGATGGCGCATTGACGCTCGTGACTCTTCGTCACCCGGTTTTTCACGGCCCTCCGATTTAACAAATCTCACAAAGAATCACATTCATGGGATGCCGGCATTGGCGCTACAAGGACGAAAAGGATGCACGATGCTTGAAGATACTATGACGATAAAGAAGAGAAGAGCGATGTTCGATGATGTCAAGGGTATGCGATTCGGGTATGTGAATCAGGGTGAGTTTTTCAAGCATACCGGCACATTAGCTGATGTAAGCTACATAATGATGAGTAATTGCAGAGGTTATACAAAGTTCATATTGTATCGATGGATAGACGAAATTATCGGTAGACGAGGCGGCCAGCATGGGCCAGGCCCGAAAAAAACGGGGTATGCAGCAGCTCGCCAGGGAATTACTTTTTCTCGCAGTTGAGCCGCTCGGACGACTCCTCGATGATGGACAGCACGGCCTCGGTATCGGTGGGCCTGGCCAGTTCCTCGGCCTCGGGGTCGGCCCGGTCGGCGACCTGGGGCAGGTCGCGCCGCAGTTCGCCCAGCATCTGGATGATCTTGCTGGTCTTTTCGTCCGCCATCAGGTTCACCTGCAGGTCGAGGTGGGCGTGCTGGCTGGCGAGGGTGGACATGCGGTTCTGGCGGATCAGGACGGTGGTCGAGATGATGAAGGCGTTCAGGGCAATGAGGCCCTGCAGCCAGAAGAAGGGTGGTTCATCCCATTGTTCGAAACCGAACTCGGGCGCGGCCAGGTTCCAGGCGATCCAGAGCACGACGAAGAGCAGGTTGCCGGCGACATAGCCCGGGCTGCCGAGGAAGATGCTGATCCGCTCGACAAAGCGCTGCGCAGGCGCGAGTTCCTCTTCGTGCCGGGCATAGAATTCGGACAAGGTGCCGACGTGCTCATGCACGGAAGACGGAATCGCTTCCTCGTGACCGTTTTTCGCATCCATGGGGACAGCATAGTCCTGCGGGCCGAAGATGGAAGTGCGGGCGCGCACGCCGGCTGGCGCGCGGCGACGGGAGACAGGGATAAAAAAAGCCGGCTTGACAGCCGGCTCTGGTTCAGGCGCCCGCCTTGACGGCGGTGAGGCGTTCGTACTTGGCCTGCAGTTCCTCGCGCGATTCGCGCCACGCCGGATTCAGGGGAATGCAGGCGACCGGGCACAGCACCGCGCAGGTCGGCTCTTCGAAGTGGCCGACGCATTCGGTGCACTTGTGCGGATCGATTTCGTAGATCTCGCGCCCCATCGAAATGGCGTCGTTCGGGCATTCGGGTTCGCAGACGTCGCAGTTGATGCAATCGTCGGTAATCATCAGGGCCATGCTGGTCTCGCTTCTACTGCTTTCAAGCTGCCGGGGCTGCCTTCATCGCTGCAATCTTCTTTTGCAGCCAGCGGTCCACCGAGGGGAAAACGAATTTCGACACGTCGCCGCCCAGCATCGCGATCTCGCGCACGATGGTGCCCGAGATGAACTGGTACTGGTCGGACGGGGTCAGGAACAGGGTTTCGACATCGGGAAGCAGATAACGGTTCATGCCGGCCATCTGGAACTCGTATTCGAAGTCGGACACCGCGCGCAGGCCGCGCACGATCACGCGCGCATCGTGCTGGCGCACGAAATCCTTCAGCAGGCCCGAGAAACTCTCGACCTGCACGTTCGGATAATGGCCGAGCACTTCATTGGCGATTTCCAGGCGCTCATCGAGCGAAAAGAACGGTTTCTTGTTCTTGCTGTCGGCCACACCCACTACCAGGCGGTCGAACAGGCCCGATGCACGGCGCACTAAGTCCTCGTGCCCGCGCGTGAGCGGATCGAAAGTACCTGGATAAACGGCTACAACCATTATTGCGGCTCCCTTGGAGAATCACCCTGTCAGAACGCGCATTATGCCTGAAAATCCGGCAGCCGCCCCAGCCCGGGGCGCTCGATGCCCAATCCTTGTGCAGGATCGGCGTTATATGTCTCGCTTATGCCGCGCTCGCCTGCGGTTTCAACAGGTAATAGTAGACCATGCCCGCCTTATCGGTACGAACGGCATCCCAGCCGGCCAGCCAGTCGGGTACTTCTCCCTCGAGCGGCAGGGTCTCGCCGGTCTCCGCATAGACCATGCCGCCTTCCTTCAGGAGCGCCCGGCACAGCGGCAGGGCCTGGCTCAAGAGGCCGAGCTGGTAGGGCGGGTCGACGAAGATCACGTCGAAGCGCTGGCCGCGGGCGGCGAGGTCGCGCGCGAGGACCAGGGCGTCGGCACGCAGCACGGTGACGTTGCCGGCCTTGAGCTTGTCGCGGTTGGCTTCGAGCTGGCGCGCCGCAGGGCCATGGTTATCCACCATGGTGACCGAGGCCGCGCCGCGGCTGGCCGCTTCGAAGCCGAGCGCGCCGGAGCCGGCGAACAGGTCGAGGCAGGCGGCGCTGTCCCAGTCGCCGGCCAGCTGATGGTTGATCCAGTTGAAGACGGTCTCGCGCACCCGGTCCGGGGTCGGGCGCAGGCCCTCGGCGTCGAGGACCGGCAGCAGCGCGCGCTTCCACATGCCGCCGATGATGCGGACCTGGCGCGGGGCCAGGCGCGGAGCCCCGTGGGGCTTGGGGGAGGACTTCTTTTGCATGGGCGGCACTATAGCATGGGCCTGTGCCGCCCTTCCCGCCTGGGCTACTTGCCCGCCGCCAGTGCCTGGAAGTCGTTGATCCAGCCCTGCATGCGCTCCTGGGCGTGCTTCTTCTGCGCCGGCGTCGCGATGCGGATCGCGGCCAGGATGAACTTGGTGGTCTGGTCGAGGCTGGTGTCGTAGAAGGCCTTGCGCTCGGGCGATTCCATGCGACCGAAGAGTTCACGCTGCATCGCCGTGACCTGGGCCGCCGCCTGCTCGCGGTTCGGCTTCTCCTGCTGGAACTTGCGCAGCAGGGCAAGGATGCGGCGCTGGCGCCAGATGCGCTCTTCCAGCCAGACATCGTTGTCGAGCGGACGCGCATTCATGGTGCGGCGCAGGACATCTTCCTGTTCATTGCTGAAGTTGCCGAACCACTGCTCGAGCTGGTCCATTGCCTTCTTGAAGCGGGCGCGCTGGCGCTTTTCCACACTACCTTCAATAAATTTCTCGCGATATTCCGCGTTTTTTGACTTGAACTTGCTCTCGATATCGGCGATCTGGTCCGGTTTGATGGACAGTGCGAGGGTGGTCAGTTCCGGCACGGCGCGGCTCGCCAGGCGCTCGCCGCGGACACGGATCTCTTTGTAGATATTGATCAGGTCAGCCTGGGTGGGATTGCCGGCCAGTTCACGCTGCATGGTGCCGAGCAGGGCCGCGTAATCGCGCAGCTGGGTCTGGCGGTGCCACTGGAACAGTTTGTCGATGTCGCGCTTGGCGATATCGGCCTGCTGGCCTTCCAGATCGGCGTAGGAATCCAACCACCAATACAGTAAGGTATCCCCTTGGTTGTACGTAAAACGCACCGAGCTGCAAGCGGCAAGAAGGGCGAATAGTGCGACCAGGCAGAGCGCAATAGTGCGCTGGAACAAGGTGTCTGGCGTGTTAAACTTTTTCATATTATCAACTTTTTGAGAACCGCATATGAACGTTGTGATCCTCGCCGCCGGCATGGGAAAGCGCATGCAGTCCGCCTTGCCGAAAGTCCTGCATCCACTGGCGGGGAAGCCGCTGTTGCAGCATGTCATCGATACCGCGCGTAGCTTATCTTTAAGTAAATTATGCGTGATTTATGGCCACGGGGGCGCAGCGGTGCCTGAGATGCTCGGCAAGCTGTCCGAGGCCACCGGGACGGCGATCGAGACGGCGCTGCAGCAGCCGCAACTGGGCACCGGCCATGCCGTGATGCAAGCGGTGCCGCAGCTGGACGAGCGTGTTCCGACCCTCGTGCTCTACGGCGACGTGCCCCTGACCACCGCCGCTTCGCTCGGCCGCCTGGTCGAGGCCGCTGGCACCGATAAACTGGCCATCCTGACGGTCGAGCAGGCCAATCCCTTCGGCCTGGGCCGCATCGTGCGCGAGAACGGCAACATTGTGCGCATCGTCGAAGAAAAGGACGCAAGCGAGGCCGAGCGCGCGATCCGCGAGATCAACAGCGGCATCATGTGCATTCCGACCGTGCACCTCAAGAAATGGCTGGCGGCGCTGTCGAACAACAATGCCCAGGGCGAGTACTACCTGACCGACATCGTGGCCCAGGCGGTAGCGGATGGCGTCCCGGTGGTTTCGGCCCAGCCGTCGGCCGAATGGGAAGTGGCGGGCGTGAACAGCAAGGTCCAGTTGGCCGAGCTCGAGCGCCGCCATCAACTGAACATCGCCAATGCCCTGCTGGAAAAAGGCGTGACCCTGATGGATCCGGCCCGCATCGACGTGCGCGGCGAACTCATCTGCGGCCGCGACGTGACCATCGACGTCGGCTGCGTGTTCGAAGGACGTGTGGAACTGGCGGATGGCGTGAGCGTCGGCCCGCACTGCGTGCTGGTCAATGCGAAGATCGGCGCCGGCGCCCAGGTCAAGCCCTTCTGCCATATCGAAGAGGCCGTGGTGGGCGACAAGTCGCAGATCGGTCCCTACGCACGCCTGCGCCCGGGCACCGAGCTGGGCGAGGACGTCCATGTGGGTAACTTCGTCGAGATCAAGAACAGCCAGGTCGCCGCGCACAGCAAGGCGAACCACCTGGCCTATGTCGGCGACGCCACGGTCGGCTCGCGCGTGAACATCGGCGCCGGCGTCATCACCTGCAATTACGATGGCGCGAATAAATTCCGCACCGTGATCGAGGACGAGGCCTTCATCGGCAGCGACAGCCAGCTGGTGGCGCCGGTCACCGTGGGCAAGGGCGCGACCCTGGGCGCGGGCACGACACTGACCAAGAACGCGCCGGCGGGCAAGCTGACCATCTCGCGTCCCAAGCAATTGACCATCGAAGGCTGGTCTCGTCCAGTAAAGGTGAAGAAGTAATCCACCGGAAATCGACAGCTTGATAACAGCTTAAGAACAGGAAAAACACAGGGTAATCACATGCTTATCCTGTGCTTGTCCCGGCGGTATTCCACAACGTTATCCACACGTTCGGCGGGCATTCACAGAGCGATGCGCGTATCGAACTTGCTGCGGTGGGTCGAAAAATAGGCTTTCACATTGCGCACGTTGGCATGCGCGGTGAACAGGCGGTGGGCAAGCTCGTGGTAGGCCGGCATGTCCGCCACCTGCACGACCAGCACGAAATCCGGACCCGGCGCCACGCGGTAGCACTGCAGCACGGCGCCTTCGCCAGCTACCAGGATCTCGAATTCACCCATGCGCTCGGCCGCCTGCACGTCCAGCGTGATCTCGACGATGGCCGTCAGGCGCGCATCGATTTTCTCCGGCGCGACGATCGCCACCTGGCGCTCGATGACGCCGCTGTCGGTCAGCTGTTTCACCCTGCGCAAACAAGTGGGCGGTGACACGTGAACGAGTTCAGCCAACTCGGCATTCGTATGCGATGCATCAGTTTGAAGCGCGTTCAAGATGCGACGATCCAGATCGTCGACAGGATATCGTTCTGACATGATGAAATAAATGAGAAGTTTTGGAATGTATTTGAAATTATATTTCATCGGCGTTTGTGCGTGAAATATTATTTCAAATAATGGTGGAAACTGAAAGCTTATTTCATCCTAGTTGCTCTACGATAGTTTGTATTGCTAACCATTAAAGAGGTCAACCATGTGCGGTATCGTCGGTGCAGTCGCCAA
>Ga0209023_10001425_pt1 | contig 32136 bp, 37 predicted proteins | sample LakOneMetagenome_FD_187468 | JGI IMG/M metagenome (GOLD analysis project Ga0209023, IMG submission 187468) | Freshwater and sediment microbial communities from Lake Erie, Canada (SPAdes) (version 2) | ecosystem: Environmental > Aquatic > Freshwater > Lentic | place: Lake Erie, Canada...
TATGCCGGCGGCGATGGCGACTGGCGGCCGGGTCCCGATTGGGATCGCGCCATTCGCGTGCGCTGTGCCAGCAACGGCTTCGAGTACAACATGTGCCAGGTCGACACCGGTCGTGGCAGCGACGTGACGATCGCCAAGCAGATCTCGAAGACGCGCTGCATGGAAGGCCGCAACTGGGGCTGGAACCGCGCCGGCATCTGGGTCGACCAGGGCTGCGAGGCCGAGTTCGTCGTCCAGCGTCGCTGGCGGTGACGTCCATGGAGGGACCGAATGCCGGTCCATAAGCGCTCCCCGCGCTTATGGACACTTCCCACATCCCTGTGGGTCGGAATTGCAGGAGCAAATTCCGGCGGGTAGATGGATCGGAAATGCCCGCTTCGGCGGGCATTTTCGTTTGATGTTGCGGCTCCGCGAGGGCGTCGGATGGGCGCGCCGCTTCGCCGCATTGCGGTGCAGCAGTTTCCTCCGTAGCATTCCGCGCCTTGTTCGCGCCGAACGGCGCCCGACGGAATTCCATGCGTACCCATTACTGCGGACTTGTCGACGAGGCCCTGATCGGCCAGGCCATCACCCTGTGCGGTTGGGCCGACGTCGCCCGCAATCTCGGCGGGCTTTGCTTCATCGACCTGCGTGATCACGAAGGCATCGTGCAGGTGGTGGTCGAGCCGTCGGACGCGGCCGGGAATGCGGGCGTGGTCGCCGCGGCCGCCGCGGTCGGCTACGAGGACTGCCTGCGCGTGACCGGCGTCGTGCGCAAGCGCCAGTCGGTCAACGACAAGATCCGGACCGGCCAGGTCGAAGTCGTCGCGACGAAGATCGAGCTGCTCAACAAGGCCGAGGCGCTTCCGTTCCACGCGCACGAGAATCCGGGCGAGGACATCCGCCTCAAGTACCGCTACCTCGACCTGCGCACGCCGGACATGCAGCGCAAGATGCGCACGCGCATCAAGCTCGTCCAGGCGCTGCGCCGCTGGCTCGACGCGCGCGGCTTCCAGGACATCGAGACGCCGATCCTGACCAAGGCGACGCCCGAAGGCGCGCGCGATTTCCTCGTGCCGGCGCGCATGCATCCGGGCGAGTTCTACGCGCTGCCGCAGTCGCCGCAGCTGTTCAAGCAGATCCTCATGATGGCGGGCTTCGACCGCTACTACCAGATCGCGCGCTGCTTCCGCGACGAGGCGTTGCGCGCCGACCGCCAGCTCGAGTTCACCCAGCTCGACATGGAATTCGCGTGGGTGTCCGAGCGCGACGTGCAGGACACGGTCGAGGAAATGATCCGCGTCGTGTTCCGCGAAGTCATCGGCGTCGAGCTCGCGGCCGCGTTCCCGCGCATGACGTACGCGGAAGCGATGCGCCGCTATGGTTCGGACAAGCCGGACCTGCGCATCGCGCTGGAACTGGTCGATGTCGCCGAGCAGGTGAAGGGCTGCGAGTTCAAGGTGTTCACCGATGCGGCGAATGACGCCGGCGGCCGCGTCGCCGCGCTGCGCATCCCCGGTGGCGCCGCGCTGTCGCGCAAGCAGATCGACGAATACGCCGCGCATGCCGCCAAGTACGGCGCCAAGGGCCTGGCCTACGCGAAGATCGACGACGCGGGTGCGGTCACCTCGCCGATCGGCAAGTTCTTTGCGGAAGACGCGTTCGCCGCGCTGCTCACGCACGTCGGCGCCGGCAACGGCGATATCGTGTTCTTCGGTGCCGGTGCCTGGAACAAGGTCAGCGACTTCATGGGCGCGGTGCGCCTGAAGGCCGGCAAGGATTTCAACCTCGTCGCCGCCGGCTGGGCGCCGCTGTGGGTCACCGACTTTCCGATGTTCGAATGGGACGACGAGGAAAAGCGCTACGTCGCCCTGCATCACCCGTTCACCGCGCCCGCGGTCGACGACGAGGCGGACCTGCGCGCGAACGCGAAGATCGCTGTCTCGCGCGGCTACGACATGGTGCTCAACGGCAACGAGATCGGCGGCGGTTCGATCCGCATCCATCGTTCGTCGATGCAGTCGGCGGTGTTCGAGCTGCTCGGTATCGGCGCCGAAGAAGCGCAGGCCAAGTTCGGCTTCCTGCTCGACGCCCTCAAGTACGGCGCGCCGCCGCACGGTGGCATCGCGTTCGGCATCGACCGCATCGCGGCACTGATGGCCGGCACCGAATCGATCCGCGACGTGATCGCGTTCCCGAAGACCACTTCGGCGCAGTGCCTCATGACCGGTGCGCCGTCGCCGGTGCCGGAGGCGCAGCTCGCCGAGGTCCACATCCGCATCGCGGAGCGCAAGGCCGAATGAGTCGCGTCGGCGCGCGCAGCCGCAACGAAGCGCCGCGCCGGCAGCGCTCGCGCGACGACGGCGGGCGCGCGCCCGTGCGCGACCACGTGATCCTGCTGCACGGCATCTGGATGCGCGGCATCACGTTGTTGCCGCTCGCACGCCGCCTGCGCCAATCCGGTTGCACGGTCGAGACGATCGACTACGCCAGCGTGTTCCGCGGCATCGACCCGGCGGTCGAAAAGCTGCGCGCGCGCATGCGTTCGTACGACGGTGGCAACGTGCACCTGGTCGGCCACAGCCTCGGCTCGCTGGTCGCGCTGGAGGCCACGCGTGGCATGCGCGACCTGCCCAAGGGCCGCATCGTCTGCATCGGTCCGCCGCTGCGCGGCAGCGCGGTGGCGCGCGCGCTGACCTCGTTTCCCGGCGGTCGCCTGCTGCTCGGCCACAGCGCCGAGCCGCTCGTCACCGGCGTCGACCCGTGGAAGGGCTCGCGCGGCGTCGGCGTCATCGCCGGGCGCCTGCCGTTCGGCCTCGGCGTCACGCTCGGGCCGTTGCAGGCCCCGCACGACGGTACCGTTTCGGTGGAGGAGACGCAGTTGCCCGGCATCGCCGATCATCGAACGGTGGCCGCCTCGCACACCGGCCTGCTGTTCTCCTCCGAAGTCGCCGAACTCACGATCGCATTCCTGCGCGACGGCCGCTTCGTGCCGCCCGCGCGCGGCTGATTGCCGACCACCATGGCGCGAACCATCGCGAACATCGCTGCCGCTGCGCGTACCATCAGGAACGCGACGACGGGCACGCCTGTGACGAATCACCCATCAACCATCCCCGATCGCGGCTCCGCGGTGCGCATCATCGGCATCGATCCCGGCAGCCGCTGCACCGGCGTCGGCGTCATCGACGTCGATGCCGCCGGCCGCTCCACGCACGTGTTCCACGCCGCGCTGAAGGTGGTCGAGGACGATCAGTTCGCCGATCGCCTGAAGCGCATCTTCGACGGCATCGGCGTGATCGTCGCCGAGTACGCGCCGCAGGAAGCCGCGATCGAACGCGTGTTCATGGCGCGCAATCCCGATTCCGCACTCAAGCTCGGCCAGGCGCGTGGCGCGGCGATCTGCGCGCTGGTCAGTCGTGGCGTCGGCGTGCACGAATACGCCGCGCGCGAGGTCAAGCAGGCGGTCGTCGGCACGGGTTCGGGCGACAAGAACCAGGTCCAGCACATGATCGGGCTGCTGTTGCAGTTGACCGGAAAGCTGCAGGCGGACGCCGCCGATGCGCTCGCGATCGCGCTCGCACACGCGCATACGCGCTCGAGCCTGCAACGCGTCGGGATCGCGCGTGGCGCGTGGAGGCGGCGGCGATGATCGGTCGTCTCCGCGGCGCCCTCGTCGCCAAGCAGCCGCCCTGGATCGTGCTCGACGTCGGCGGCGTCGGCTACGAGCTGGAAGTGCCGATGTCGACCTTCTACGACCTGCCCGAACTCGGCCGCGAAGTCGCGCTGTGCACGCACTATGCCGTCAAGGAAGACACCGTCGCGCTGTACGGATTCCTGCGCGAGGGCGAGCGCGCGCTGTTCCGCGCGCTGCAGAAGGTCAGCGGCGTCGGCGCGAAGATTTCGCTGGCGGTGCTGTCCGGCGTCAGCGTCGACGAATTCGCGCGCCTCATCCAGGGCGGTGACCTCGCCGCCCTGACGCGCATTCCCGGCATCGGCAAGAAGACCGCCGAGCGCATGCTGGTGGAATTGCGCGACCGCGTCGACGGTCTCGGCAGCGGCGTTCCGGCGGCGATCGGTGGCGCTGCCGGCCCGGTCGATCCGGTGGCCGAGGCGGGCATCGCGCTGCAGACACTCGGTTACAAGCCCGCTGAAGTTTCGCGCCTCGTGCGCGAGGCGGCCGCGCCCGGCGATCGTGCCGAAGAGATCATCCGCAAGGCGCTCAAGGCAGCGCTGCGCTGAGGAGAGAATCGAGTGATGAGCCAGGACAGCGGCGGCGACACGAAGGCGCGCATGCGCGCGATGGTGCTCGGCGCGATCGGGGTCGTCTACGGCGACATCGGCACCAGCCCGCTGTACACGATCAAGCAGACGTTCGGTGAGCACGGCGCGCCGCCGACGGTGGCGAACGTGCTCGGCGTGCTGTCGTGCATCTTCTGGTCGCTGGTGCTGGTGGTGTCGGTCAAGTATGCCGGCTTCATCATGCGCGCCGACAACAAGGGCGAGGGCGGCATCATGGCGCTGACCGCACTGGCCCAGCGCAGCGTGCGTTCGAGCCAGCGCGCGCGCTGGTGGATCGTCGTGCTCGGCCTGTTCGGCGCGGCGCTGTTCTTCGGCGACGGCGTGATCACGCCGGCGATCTCCGTGCTCGGTGCGGTCGAGGGCATGGAGGTGCTCGCACCCGGCCTCGCACACTGGGTGGTGCCGCTGTCGGCGCTGATCATCGTCGGCCTGTTCGCATTCCAGAACCGCGGCACCGGCAAGGTCGGCGCGGTGTTCGCGCCGATCATGATCGTGTGGTTCCTCACGCTCGCCGTGCTCGGCGTGTGGCACGTTGTGCAGAATCCCGGCGTGCTGCGCGCGCTGTCGCCGTACTACGCGATCGACTTCTTCGTGCATGCGCGCTGGACCGCGTTCTTCGCGCTTGGCTCGGTGATCCTCGCAATCACCGGTGCCGAGGCGCTGTACGCGGACATGGGGCACTTCGGCAAGAAGCCGATCCGCTGGTCGTGGTTCGGCTTCGTGCTGCCGGCGCTCGTGCTCAACTACTTCGGCCAGGGCGCGCTGCTGATCGCCGATCCGAAGGCCGCCGAGAACCCGTTGTTCCTGATGGTGCCGCCGATGCTGCTGGTGCCGATGCTGCTGCTCGCGACGATGGCCGCGGTGATCGCCTCGCAGGCGGTGATTTCCGGCGCGTTTTCGGTCACGCGCGAGGCGATCCAGCTCGGCTTCCTGCCGCGCATGCAGGTCAAGCACACCTCGCACGAGCAGATGGGGCAGATCTACCTGCCGTGGATCAACCGCATGCTGCTCGTGCTGACCCTCGCGGTCGTGGTCGGCTTCCGCTCCTCCGACAACCTCGGCGCGGCGTACGGCATCGCGGTGGTCGGCACGATGACGATCGACTCGATCCTCGTGATGATCGTGTTCCGTCGCATGTGGAACTGGAGCCGCGTGAAGGTGGGCGTGGTCGGCGCACTGTTCCTGTTCGTCGATCTCGCGTTCCTCACCGCCAACGCGGACAAGGTCGAGCACGGCGGCTGGTTCCCGCTGGTGCTCGGCAGCGTGATCTTCATCCTGATGGCGACCTGGCGGCGCGGACGCGAACTGGTCCTGCGCGAGATCCGCCATGGGGGTCTGGCGCTGGAGCCGTTCATTTCCTCGATCGTCGCGCATCCGCCGCTGCGCGTGCCGGGCACCGCCGTGTTCCTGACCGCGAGCCAGGAAGGCGTGCCGCACGCGCTGCTGCACAACCTCAAGCACAACAAGGTGCTGCACGAGCGCAACGTGATGCTCACGGTGGAGACGGTGGACACGCCGATCGCCGAGAACGACGAGCGGGTCGAAGTCGAACCGCTCGGCGACGAGTTCTACCGCGTGACCCTGCGGTTCGGCTTCGCCGAGGATCCGGACGTGCCGAACATGCTCGAAACCGTCACCGTCTGCGGCACGCCGTTCGACATGATGGACACCACGTTCTTCCTCAGCCGCGAGAGTATCGTCGCGACCGACCGTCCCGGCATGGCGCTTTGGCGCGACAAGCTGTTCGCCTTCATGTCGCGCAACGCGATCCCGGCGACCGCGTTCTTCCAGATCCCGGGCAATCGCCTGATCGAGCTGGGTACGCAGGTGGAGATCTGACAAGCCGGCATTCGGCATTCGGGATTTGCCACGGCGGACGGAGCGTGCATGAATGGCGGCTGCCCGCCCGCGTCGGGCGGTCGCCATCCGCGCGGCGAAACACCGCATAATTGCGGCGCGTTCCAATCCCGAATCTCCCATCCCGAATCCCGGCCTCATGGATCGCCTCACCTCAACCAGCGCCAGCCGCGAAGACGATCTCGTCGAGGCGACGATCCGTCCGCAGCGGCTCGCCGAATACCTCGGCCAGCCGGTCGTGCGCGAGCAGCTCGGCATCTACATCGAGGCGGCGAAGCGGCGCAGCGAGGCGCTCGACCACGTGCTGATCTTCGGGCCGCCGGGACTGGGCAAGACCACGCTGTCGCACGTGATCGCGAACGAGCTCGGCGTGAACCTGCGCTCGACCTCGGGGCCGGTGCTCGAGCGCCCCGGCGATCTCGCCGCGCTGCTGACCAACCTGCAACCTCGCGACGTGCTGTTCGTCGACGAGATCCACCGCCTCTCGCCGATCGTCGAGGAAGTGCTGTATCCGGCGCTCGAGGATTTCCAGATCGACATCATGATCGGCGAAGGCCCGGCCGCGCGCTCGATCAAGCTCGACCTGCCGCCGTTCACGCTGATCGGCGCGACCACCCGCGCGGGCCTGCTCACCGCGCCGCTGCGCGACCGCTTCGGCATCGTGCAGCGGCTCGAGTTCTACAGCCCGCTGGAACTGACCGCGATCGTGCGACGCGCCGCGAAGATCCTCGGCATCGCCTGCGACCCGGACGGTGCCGCCGAAATCGCCTGCCGCGCGCGCGGCACGCCGCGCATCGCGAACCGCCTGCTGCGGCGCGTGCGCGACTACGCCGAAGTGAAGGCGAACGGCACCATCACGCGCGAAATCGCCAGCGCGGCGCTGGAGATGCTGAAGGTCGATGCCGAAGGCTTCGACGCGCTCGACCGCCGCCTCATGACCACGATCATCGAGAACTTCGACGGCGGCCCGGTCGGGGTCGAATCGCTGGCCGCGGCGATCAGCGAGGAACGCGGCACCATCGAGGACGTGCTCGAACCGTTCCTGATCCAGCAGGGCTTCCTCGTGCGGACCGCGCGCGGGCGCATGATCACGTCGAAATGCTGGCGCCATTTCGGCCTCGTGCCGCCGCGCCGCGTCGTGCCGGCCGACTTGTTCGAAGGCGATCCGGAGCCGAAGGCGTGATGTCGTGACGGCCGCCCGGATACCGACCACCGGGCTCCAACCCGCATTTGCGTGGCCGTGCCGCGTGTACTGGGAGGACACGGACGCGGGCGGAGTCGTTTATCATGCGCGCTACCTGCACTTCCTCGAGCGCGCACGGAGCGAGTGGTTCCGCTCCCTCGGCATCGTCCAGCAGCACCTGCGCGAGGTCGACGGCATCGTCTTCGTCGTGCATCGCATGCAGCTCGCGTTCAACGCGCCGGCGCGCCTGGATGACCTGCTGAGCGCGACGGTGGCGATCGAAAACCTGCGCAGTGCGAGTTTCAGCGTGCGCCAGCAACTGCTGCGCGAACCCGAACCGGCCGCGCTGGTCGAAGCACACGTGCGGATCGCCTGTGTCGATGCGGCGCGTTTCCGGCCCTGTCCCATCCCGAATCACCTGCTCCAGGAAATAACCCCTGCATGAACTCGGAACTCAATGTCCTCGGCCTGATCCTCGGTGCCAGCCTGCCGGTCAAGCTCGTACTCGGCATCCTGATCGGCTTCTCGATCGCTTCGTGGTTCATCATCTTCCGCAAGAAGGCGCTGATCGACCGCGCCAACGCGAGCGCCGACGAGTTCGAGGAGCGCTTCTGGTCCGGCGCCGACCTCGCCGGCCTGTTCAAGGACATCACCGGCGCCGGCGAGCGCATCACCGGCAGCGGCGCGATCTTCGAAGCCGGCTTCCGCGAATTCGCGCGCCTGCGCCAGCGTCGCGGGGTCGATTCGCGCGCGCTGCTCGAAGGTGCGCAGCGCGCGATGCGGGTCGCCTCCACGCGCGAAGTCGACCGCCTCGAACACAACCTCGAATTCCTCGCCAACGTCGGCTCGATCAGCCCCTACGTCGGCCTGTTCGGCACCGTGTGGGGCATCATGATCGCGTTCCAGGGCCTCGCCAACGTCAAGGAAGCGACCATTGCGATGGTCGCGCCCGGCATCTCCGAGGCGCTCATCGCGACCGCGATGGGCCTGTTCGCGGCGATCCCGGCGGTGTGGGCCTACAACCGCTACTCGACCCGCCTCGAGCGCATCAGCATGCGCTACGACACCTTCGTCGAGGAGTTCTCCTCGATCCTCGCGCGCCAGGCGCACGTGGACGACGCCTGAACCCCGCGGACGCCCGCATTGCGTTGGAACCCCCTGCATGCAGAACCTGAAATCCCGCAAGCGCCGCAAGCTCAAGGCCGAGATCAACGTCGTGCCGTACATCGACGTCATGCTCGTGCTGCTGATCATCTTCATGGTGACGGCACCGCTGCTCAATCTCGGTGTCGACATCCAGTTGCCGCAATCGGCGGCGAAGGCGATCCAGAACGACAAGGAGCCGGCGGTCGTCAGCGTCGACGAGCAGGGGCAGTTGTCCCTGACCCTCGGCGCTTCGCAGCGCGAGCCGATCGACGCCGACACGCTGGTCAAGAAGATTTCAGCGTTCGTCCGGGAAAATCCGCAGGTGCCGGTGCTGGTGGCGGGTGACCAGCGGGCGGACTACGGCAAGATCTACCAGGCGATGGTGTTGTTGCAGTCGGCGGGCGTACCGAAGGTCGGTTTGATGAGCCAGCCGGTGCAGGCGGACAAGGTCCACTGACCGGATGGAAAAGTTCAGCGACAAGCTGCGTGCATTCGCGCTGGCGATGGCGCTGCACGTGGCATGCATCCTCGCCCTGCTGGTCGGCTTGTGGTGGACGCACGAATCGCGGCCGGTGAGCATGCCGGGGCCGGTGATCGAGGCGACCCTGATCGGGCCGACGGCCGCGCCGAAGGCGCGTGCGGGAGCGCAGAAGCCGACGCCGGCGAAACCGGCGCCACCCAAGCCCGAGCCGCCAAAGCCCGAACCGCCCAAGCCCGAGCCTCCCAAGCCGCAGCCGCAGCCGGAACCGCCCAAGCCCGAAACGCAGACGCCGAACGAACTGCAACGCCAGAACCAGGTCGACCAGGAACGCGTCGCCGCGCTCGCGCAGGAAAAGGCCGAGCAGGAAAAGCGCGAGCAGGAAGAGAAGGTCCGCCAGAAGCAGGTCGAACTCGACGAAAAACAGCGCAAGCTGCGCGAGGAGCAGCAGAAGCAGCTCGCCGACATCAGGAAGCAGCGCGAGGACGCCGAGAAGAAGGTGAAGCAGGCAAGCGACGCGCTGGCGCAGATGGAAGACCGCAACCAGAAGGCTGCCGCGCAGGCGCAGCCGGAAGCCGAGCACGAAGCGGAACAGGCGACCACCGGCGCCGGCGGCCAGGACAACGACCTCACCGCGCGATACGCGGCGGCGATCCAGGCCGCGGTGACGAACAACTGGAACCGGCCGGACAATGCGTCAGCGGGGCTGCGCTGCGTGCTGAACATCGCGCAGATCCCCGGTGGCGACGTGATCAGCGTGACGATCGGCTCGCCGTGCAACGCCGATCCGGTCACCCGCACCTCGATCGAGCAGGCGGTGATGAAGGCCGCGCCGCTGCCGTACCAGAGCTACGAGAAGGTGTTCCAGCGCAATATCAAGTTCACCTTCAGGTTCGATGGGTAGGATGTGCATGTCGCAGGGAAGCGTGATCGTTCGCGCGGTTGGCGTGGCCGCGCTCGCCGCGGCGGTGGCTGCGCGCGCAGCGACCGATGATGCCTTGTTCGCGCGCTACGCCGCGGCGATCCAGGCGGCGGTGATGCAAAACTGGAGCCGACCGGACGGCGCGGCGCCAGGCGTGTCCTGCGTGCTGCAGGTCGAGCAGATCCCGGGCGGCGAGGTGATCAAGGTGCAGAACGGTTCGCCGTGCAATGCCGATCCGGCCACGCGCACCTCGATCGAACAGGCGGTGATGAAGGCATCTCCGCTGCCGTACCAGGGCTACGAAAAAGTGTTCCAGCGCACCATCCAGTTCAATTTCCGATACGACGGGCAGGGCCGATGACGAATTTCGCGGGATTCATGGGTAGGGTGGCGTTGCTCCTCGCCGGCGTCTGCGGACTCGGCACGGCGCACGCCCAGCTCGACATCGACATCGTCAACGGCAACGCCTCGGCGCTGCCGATCGCGGTCGTGCCGTTCGGCTTCGACGGCGCCAGCGTGCCGCCCGAATCCAATCCCGGCGAGATCGTGCGCGCCGACCTCGCGCGCTCCGGCCAGTTCCGCACCCTGCCGAAGAACGACATCGTCGAGTTCCCGACCCGCCAGAGCGAGGTCAAGTTCGCGACCTGGCGCCTGCTCAAGCAGGACTGGCTGGTGGTCGGGCGCATGAGCGACGTCGATGGCGGCGCATTGCGCGTCGAGTGGGAACTGTTCGACGTGGCCAGCCAGAAGGTGCACGCGAGCGGCAGCATCAGCGGCCAGCGCAGCGGCCTGCGCGACATCGCGCACCAGGTCGCCGACGCGGTCTACGAGAAGATCCTCGGCGTGCGCGGCGCGTTCTGGACGCGCATCGCCTACATCACGGCGACCGGCACCCCGCCGAAGAACATGTCGTACGCACTCATGGTCGCCGACTCCGACGGCTACAACCCGCAGGTCGTGGTGCGCTCGCGCGAGGCGCTGCTGTCGCCGGCGTGGTCGCAGGACGGCAAGCGCCTCGCCTACGTGTCGTTCGAAAGCGGCAACTCGGCGATCTACGTGCAGGACCTCGGCACCGGCGCGCGCCAGGTCGTGTCGAGCAGCCGCGGCATCAACAGTGCCCCGGCATTCTCGCCGGACGGCAACCGCCTCGCGGTCAGCCTGTCCAAGGGCGGCAATCCGGACATCTACATCCTCGACCTCGCCAGCCGCCAGACCACCCAGGTCACGCGCCATTTCGCGATCGACACCGAGCCGCGCTGGGCGCCCGACGGCCAGACCCTGTATTTCACCTCCGACCGCTCCGGCAAGCCGCAGATCTACCAGGTCTCGCCGAGCGGCGGCGAACCGTCGCGGGTGACGTTCGCCGGCCAGTACAACGCCACGCCGAGCGTCGTCGATGCGAAGGGCATCAAGCTTGCAATGGTGCAGGGCAGCGGAAACGTGTATCGTATTGCCGTCCTCGACCGAGCGACCAGTCAAAACACCCTGGTTTCGCCCGGCAGCCAGGATGAAGCCCCGAGTTTCGCTCCGAACGGAAGCATGCTGCTGTACGCCGCCAGCGAAGGCATCCGCGGCGTGCTGTATGCAGCGTCGGCCGATGGAAGGGTACGTCAGCGTCTGGGTCTTGCCGAAGGGGATGTGCGCGAACCCGCCTGGGGACCCTACCGGCAACGTTGATGCCGGCGGCAGTGGGCAGTCCGCGCAGCCGCTTTTCGAGTCAGCCAGTCTTCAACATAAACCGCGTTCAATCTATTGCCCGTTCAGAAGGGAAACATCATGAACAACACCATCCGTATCGTATTCTCGATCCTTCTCGTTGCCGGCGTTGCGGCCTGCAAGAAGAAGCAGGTGAAGCAGACGCCGCCGGTCGAAACCACGTCGACCGAAACGCGCGCGACCGACACCAGCGGCCGCTACACGCGTGACAGCCTCGACACCGATTCGTGCCTGCGCCAGCGCGTCGTGTACTTTGACCTCGACAAGACCGAGATCAAGTCGGAGTTCCAGGCGCAGATCGCCTGCCACGCCGAGTACCTCAAGCAGTTCCCGGATGCGCGCGTGACGCTGGAAGGCAATGCCGACGAGCGCGGTTCGCGCGAGTACAACCTCGGCCTCGGCGAGCGTCGTGGCAACGCGGTGCAGGGCGCGCTCAGCGGCGCCGGCGCTTCGTCCAGCCAGCTCAACGTGACCAGCTACGGCGAAGAGCGCCCGGTTTGCCGTCAGCACGACGAGTCGTGCTGGTCGAAGAACCGTCGCGTCGAGATCGTCTACACCGCGAAGTAAGAAGAATGGCGCACTGGAAGTCGAGTGCGATCGCAACGGCGGCCTTCATGGCCGCCGTTGTCGTGTTCGCAGGACCCGTCCGGGCGCAGCAGCGCCTGTCGCTGGCCGAGCGCATCGAGCGCCTCGAACAGCAGGCGAACGGGCAGGGCAACGGCGCCGTCGATCTGGTCAACCAGAACCAGGCGCTGCAGTCGCAGGTGCAGGCGTTGCAGGGCCAGGTCGAGGAGCTCAAGCACGCGCTCGACGAGGCGAGGCAGCGCAGCAAGGATCAGTATACCGATCTCGATTCGCGCATCGGCCGTCTCGAAGGCCATGGCGCGGGTGCCGCGCCGCCGCCACCCGCAAGCCGTGCCGCGCCGACGGAGCAGCCACCCGACGTCGATCTCGGCAATCCGGCCGCCACGCCCGCGCCGCCGCCCGCACGCAATGTCGGCGCACTGACCCCGGAGGATCGCGCCGCGATCGTCGCCGGCGATGTCGCGCCGCCCGTGCCGGTGAAGGAAGCCGCACCCGCTGCGGTCGATCCCGCTGCCGAAGGCTCGACCTACAACGATGCGTTCGCCGCGCTCAAGGATGGCCGCTACGCCGAGTCGGCGAAGCGCTTCCAGACCTTTATCGAGCAGTACCCGAACAGCGACCTCACCGGCAACGCGTACTACTGGCTCGGCGAGTCGTACTACGTGACGCAGAACTACAAGATCGCGCAGCAATCGTTCCAGACCCTGCTGCAGCGCTACCCGAACAGCCAGAAGGCGCCGGACGCGCTGCTCAAGGTCGGCTACAGCCAGTACGAGCAGAAGCAGTGGGACCAGGCCGAAGCGACGCTCAACGAAGTCGTGCAGAAATATCCCGACACGACCGTCGCGCGCCTCGCGCAAGGGCGCCTGCGCGCCCTGCAGACGGAAACCCGTCACTGAGCACGTCATGACGACCGTCGCCGCCCGCGGCGTCGCGGCCGGCGACGCCGCCATCGATCCCGCGCAGTCGCCCGAGCGCCTGCGCATCACCGAGATCTTCCATTCGCTGCAGGGCGAAGCCGACGCCGTCGGCTGGCCGACCGTGTTTGTGCGCCTCACCGGCTGCCCGCTGCGCTGCACCTGGTGCGACACGACGTATTCGTTCCACGGCGGCGAATGGCGCACGATCGACGACGTGCTCGAAGAAGTCGCCAGTCACGGCGCGCGCCACGTCTGCGTTACCGGTGGCGAGCCGCTGTCGCAGAAGCGCTGCCTCGCGCTGCTCGCGCGCCTGTGCGATGCGGGCTACGAAGTCTCGCTCGAGACGTCCGGCGCGATCGACGTCGGTGACGTCGACCTGCGCGTGCGCAAGGTGGTCGACCTCAAGGCGCCCGGTTCCGGCGAGGTCGAACGCAACCTCTGGTCGAACGTCGAACACCTGCTGCCGCACGACCAGGTCAAGGCGGTGATCGCCGACCGCGCCGACTACGACTGGGCCGTCGCGCGCGTGCGCGAACACGCACTCGACACGCGCTGCCAGGTGCTGTTCTCGCCGGTCCACGGCCAGCTCGCGCCGCGCGAACTCGCCGAATGGATCCTCGCCGACCGCCTGCCGGTGCGCATGCAGATGCAACTGCACAAGCTGCTGTGGGGCGAGGAGCCGGGGCATTGAAAGTGAGAGTCACCTCTCCCGCTTGCGGGAGCGGTCGCGCCGAAGGCGCGGGTGAGGGGGCTCGGAGCAGGCACGCATGTGTGGGAGCGGCGGAAGCCGCGATGCTCTCCCCAAGGACGGACATGCCCTTGTGGGAGCGGCGGAAGCCGCGATGCTCTCCCCAGGGACGGACATGCCCTTGTGGGAGCGGCGGAAGCCGCGATGCTCTCCTAGCCGATTGCAAAAGCATCGCGGCTTCCGCCGCTCCCACAGTGAAAGCCGATCCGCGCTTGATCGTAAATTCCGTTCGCCCTAAGCGCAGGGAATGCGAGGAGCCGAGAAAATTCCGTTCGCTCTGAGCGCAGCGCCGAAGGCGCGAAGTCGAAGAGCACAAGATGCGAGGGATTGCGGTGTTTCGACTCCGCGGAACTTCGTTCCGCTGCGCTCAACACGAACGGTTCGACCACAGGATGCGAGAGAATCCGGTGTTTCGACTTCGCGGAACTTGATTCCACTGCGCTCAACACGAACGGTTCGACCATTCCGTTCGCTCTGAGCGCAGCGCCGAAGGCGCGAAGTCGAAGAGCACAGGATGCGAGGGATCGCGGTGTTTCGACCACTCCGTTCGCTCTGAGCGCAGCGCCGAAGGCGCGAAGTCGAAGAGCACAGGATGCGAGGGATTGCGGTGTTTCGACCACTCCGTTCGCTCTGAGCGCAGCGCCGAAGGCGCGAAGTCGAAGAGCACAGGATGCGAGGGATTCTGGTGTTTCGACTCCGCGGAACTTCGTTCCGCTGCGCTCAACACGAACGGTTCGACCGCAGGATGCGAGAGAATCCGGTGTTTCGACTTCGCGGAACTTCGTTCCACTGCGCTCAACACGAACGGCTTGACGGCAGGAGCGACTTCGGTCGTGATGCCTGGTGATAGCGACACGGGCATGAAGCCCGGCAATGAGGGAGTCATGTAATGGGCAATCAACACAACCGCGCCGTCGTGCTCGTCTCCGGCGGCATGGATTCGGCGGTGACGCTCGCGATGGCCCGCGCACGCGGCCACGACTGCTACGCGCTCAGCGTCGACTACGGCCAGCGCCATTCCTCGGAGCTGGCCGCCGCGCGCAACGTCGCGCTCGCGCTTGGCGCCATCGAACACAAGACCGTGCACGTCGACCTGCGCAGCATCGGCGGCTCCGCGCTGACCGCCGACGACATCGCCGTGCCCGACGACGGCGGCAGCGGCATCCCGGTCACCTACGTGCCCGCGCGCAACACGATCATGCTGTCGGTCGCGCTCGGCTGGGCTGAAGTGCTCGGCGCGCGCGACATCTGGTGCGGCGTCAACGCGGTCGACTACTCCGGCTATCCCGACTGCCGACCCGCGTTCATCGACGCCTTCGGCAAGCTCGCCAACGTCGCCACCAAGGCCGGCGTCGAAGGCGCGCACCTCGCCGTCCACGCGCCGCTGCTCGACATGGGCAAGGCCGACATCGTGCGTGCCGGCATCGCGCTCGGCATCGACTTCGGCAGCACCGTGTCCTGCTACCAGGCCGACCCCGAGGGCCGCGCCTGCGGCCACTGCGACGCCTGCCGCCTGCGCGCCGACGGCTTCCGCAACGCCGGCGTGCCCGATCCCACGCGCTACCGCTGAGGCGCCGGGGCAGGTAGAATTCGCGGCCCTTCGCGTGTCGCGTCTGTGGCGCGACAGCAGCTTTCCGGGCCGTTAGCTCAGCGGTAGAGCAGTGGACTTTTAATCCATTGGTCGATGGTTCGATCCCATCACGGCCCACCAATTAAATCAACGATTTGGGCCCTATCCGCCTGCGCTGATTTGCTTCGCAGGGACACTACAGGGACAATCCTCCTCCACAATCGGCAATTGTTGGGGTGGACCGTGGCGACTATCGAGAAACGGACCCGCGACAGTGGGACCATGTACCGGGTCAAGATTCGCCTGCGCGGGTACCCGCCTGCCGACGCGACGTTCGACCGCATCACCGATGCGAAGCGATGGGCAGCCGAGACTGAGACCGCCATCCGCGCCGGTCGCTGGTTTCAGCACGTCGAGGCGAAGCGCAACACGCTTGCCGACCTGATCGACCGATACATTGCCGAGTACCTGCCAACTGCAGGCCTGCGGTCGACTGCACCCCGCATCGCGCACCTGAATGTCTGGCGTGCCGAGTTGGGCAAGCTCACGCTTGCCGAGGTGACACCCGCGCGCATCGTCGCGGCGCGCAGCAAGCTCTTGAACACGACGACCAAGCGGCGCCGGGCCATGACGCCCGCCACGGCGAACCGTTACATCGCCAGCTTGCGGCATTGCCTCAACATCGGTGTGCGCGAGTTCCAATTGATCGACGACAACCCTACGCGCAAGGTGCGCCAGTTCACCGAGCCGCGCGGCCGCGTCCGCTTCCTTTCGGATGCCGAGCGCGACGCGCTGCTGCGCGAGTGCAAGGCGCACAGCGAGGCGCTGCATACCGTGGTAGTGCTCGCGCTCGCTACGGGCGCTCGTCGAGGTGAATTGCTCGGGCTGCGCTGGCCGGACGTTGACCTACAACGCGACCGCCTGACCTTCCATGCCACGAAGAATGGCGAGCGTCGCAGCGTGCCGTTGGCTGCATTCGCTGCGGAGCGCGTGCGCGCGTTCGCCAAGGTGCGCCGCTTGGATTGCGACCTTGTGTTCCCCGGCAACAACGCGCACCCGCTGGTTATCGACAAGATGTTCAACGACGCGACGGCGCGCGCACGGATCGAGGGCTTTCGCTTCCATGACCTTCGCCACACGGCGGCGTCGTGGCTGGCAATGAGCGGGGCGACGCTTGCCGAGATTGCCGAAGTGCTCGGGCACAAGACGCTGGCGATGGTGAAGCGGTACGCGCACCTGACCGAAGGGCACACGCGCGGCGTGGTCGAGCGGATGAATCAGGCGAAGCTCGGAGGAGGAGTATGACGACCGGCAAGCTCGCGGGCGACGACGCGCGGCGCATGCTTCGGGCGGTCGCGCAGGCGCTTGTGGATGGGGACGTGCGCGCACTCCGCGGCAATGATCGAAACTTGGCGGTATGCGTCTTGCGCGCGCTTGCGGATGGCGACGACCCAACAGTGTTTTGGGACCGTGGTGCGCTTGCGGACACGCAGCGCAGGGCGGTCAGAGCCGTCCTGCGGCATGCCGCCGCAGCGACCTCATGGAGTCAGGCCTACAAGCTCGCCGCCGACGAGTTGCGAATGGACAGCCGCCCGGTCAAGGAGCATTGGCTCGCATGGCGCAAGGACTCTTGGCCGACTGGCATGCCGCTGCCGATCCTGAAAAGCAAGACGCCCAAGTAGGGAAGTTGCGCGTCCTGACCGCCACCGGATAGCTGCATAGATTGACGACCCACAGGCCCGCACAACGCGTGGCAAAAGAGGGTCGCAATCGTGGAGAGTGGACAATTCTCGACCGTCGAGCAGTTCGCGCAAAAGTTCCCTGCATTCACGCCGGCAAGCCTGCGATGGATGCTGTTCAACCGCGAAACAAACGGGCTTGATACCGCCGTCGTCCAGATTGGGCGGCGCATCCTGATCGACGAGCAAGCATTCGTGGCGTGGCTGCGCGAGCATCGCGGCAGCGCAAAGGCCGCCGCATGACCGACCACAAACGACAACGCCCGCACGAGGCGGGCGTCGAAGCTGCTGGCAGGCAGTGCGAGCACGGTGGCAACGGGTCGCGGGCGAATTATACCTCGTGCCGGTCCGGATGGCTAGAAGGCCATATCATGCCAACGCCGCGGCACAGCGCAGACGAGTATCAGCACGCCGTGTGCAGCGCCGTTCGGCTGGCGCGCTTCGGCGGCACGGATGCGGGCCTGACCCGCGCCCGCATCGCCATCCTGCGCCTTCGCCGCGCCTACGATGTGATCCCCGGCTGGGCGGACGCCTGCGACGAGCTGCTGCGGTTGCTCGCCGAGCGGCGCCGGGTCGCGGTCAGGAAGCGCGTGGCATGAACGCCGTTGACACTCTGCTGTGCCGGCTCAACAACGCGCGGGCACACGGTCCGAACGGCTGGCGTGCCGACTGTCCGAACGGCCATTCCTCACGCGGCACGCTATCGATCGGCGAGGGCGACGACGGCCGCGTGCTGCTCCGTTGCTTCGCAGGATGCAGTGCTGCCGAGGTAATGGGCGCGGTCGGACTGACCCTGGCCGACCTGTTCCCTGAACCCGTGCGCGAGTCTGGTCCGTTGGCGCGCGCGCAACGCCGCGAAGCGATGCGGCAAGCCGCATGGGCGGCGGCATTGGCCGTGCTCGCGCGTGAGGCGGTCGTGGTCCATGTCGCAGCCGAGGCGATGGCGCGAGGCGAGCCGATAGCGGCGGACGACGCCGAGCGCGTGCGCCTTGCGGCCGAGCGGATACAGGACGCACGCGAGGCGCTGGCATGACGTACCTGGACGAGCTGCCGCGCGCGTTGCGCGAGATTGATGAGGCGAGCGACCGCGACATCGAACGCCTGAATCGTTCGCTTGCGCGCAGGCGCGGCGAGCGTGCCGAAGCGAGTCCGACGCCGCTTGTGCCCGTCGAGGTCGGCGACCTTGCGACCGCCGCGGTCGAGCCGCCGCAATTCGTCGTCGCGTCAGTCATCCCGCGCGGTCATGTGTCCCTGCTTGGCGGGCACGGTGGAACTGGCAAGAGTTCGCTTGCACTCGCGATTGCGGCGAGCATTGCGGCCGGAGTGACGTGGGCGGGCCTGAGCGTCGCGCAGGGGCGCGCGCTGTTCGTGACGCTTGAAGACCCCGGCGCGCTGGTGCGTTGGCGCCTGCGCGCGATCTGCGAAGCGTACGAACTGGATGCCGGAGCCGTCGCGCGGAATCTGCTGATCTTCGACGGCACCGAGTCCGATGCTTGCGCGCTTGCGCATGAAGCGTTCGTCGACGGCCGTACCGTGTTGGAACCGAGCGCGAGCATGCGCCAATTGCGCGATGCGGCTGCCGGCGCGACGCTGATCGTCGTCGACAACGCAAGCGACGCCTTCGACGGCAACGAAAACGATCGCAGGCAAGTGCGCACGTTCGTCCGTGCACTCGCGAAGATCGGACGCGACAACGGGGCAGCTGTCCTGCTGCTCGCGCATATCGACAAGCAAGCCGCGCGGCACGGCTCGAATGGGAACACTTTCAGCGGGTCGACCGCTTGGCACAACTCCGCGCGCAGCCGCTTGGCGCTAGTCGAGGCGGATGGCGCAATCGAGCTCCGCCACGAAAAGGCAAATCTGTGCCGGCGCGTCGATCCGCTTCGCCTGCGCTTCAACGACGCTGGCGTGCTGCTCCCGCTCGGCAGCGGCGCACCGAGCGAGGGCGCTGTGATGGTAGCTGCCGGCGACGCGGCGGCCGTGCTGGTAGCGTTGCAGGCGGCACATGCGAGCGGCGACTCCGTGAACGCGTCGCGGACCGGCCCCAGTAACGGGCACGTCGCCTTGTCGGCATTCGGCCTGCCGGAAAACCTACTCGGCGGCAGCGGGCGCACCCGGTTCTGGCGAGCGGTCTGCGCGCTGCTGGCCGATGGCCGCGCCACGGTCGAACTGGTGCGCACTGACCAGCGAAATGTGCGCCGCCGCATTGTCCCTGCGTCAGTTCGTCAATCCCCCGTACCCCCTAAGGAACCGACGCACTCCGTGCGCGTCGGTCTCGGTTCCGCGTCAGTTTGCGAATCGACGAAGAACCGACGAACTAACGCGCGCAAGCGATGCGAGCGCTGCCGCGGCGAAGGCTGCGCGTGGTGCGGCGGTGCGACCTGATCCGAGCAATTCCAGAGCAATCCGACATGACGAAGAAGCAAAAGGGTTTCCAGCCCGGAGCAAGCGGCAATCCGAAAGGCCGGCCACGTGGCATCCCCGACCGACGCAATGCCCTGCGCGATGCGCTCGGCGCCGACCTGCCCGCGATCGTGCGCAAGCTGGTCGAGGCGGCGAAGGCCGGCGACGTGGCCGCTGCGTCGCTGATCCTGAGCCGATGCCTGCCGCCGCTGCGGCCATCGCGCGAGCTGGTCGAGGTTCCGGGCGTTCCGGCCGGCGCGAGCGCGACAGAGATCGCGCAGGCCCTTGTGACCGCTGCCACGCGTGGCGAGCTGCCGAGTGATGCCGCTGCCGAGCTGGTCGCCGCGCTCGGTGCGGTCGCCCGGCTGCGCGAAGTCGACGAACTGGCCGCGCGCTTGTCGGCCTTGGAAGAGGAGCGCCGCAATGAACCGTGACCTGCGCCGGCGACTGGTCGCGCTCGAAGCCCGACCGCGCACGTCCGAGTTCCCGAAGGTCGACGGCTTCCGCGTAGTCGGCGCCGGGTTGTACGTGGCGCTGCCGATGGCGGCCGACGCATGGGAACGCCTTGCGCGCGACTCGCAAGCCGAATTGACCGAACTGGAACAGAGGATCGACGCATGACCATCCGCACCCGCCTGGAACGGCTCGAAGCGCAGCGCGACGGCGACGGCGTCGTGATCCGCGCGCAGCGACCGAACGAGACGCACGCCGAGGCATTGGAGCGGGTGCGTGCCCGCTACAGCGAACGCGCCCGGCTCACGCTGCCGCCACCCGGCGACGGCGACGACTTCGCCAAGCACGTAGACGAATTCGTGTGATGTGACCGCAGCCGCGCGGATCGCGGCGAGAAAACATTCGAGGGCAACAACGATGGACCACAACGAAAACTTTGCCGTGACGATCGCAGCGGATGGCGCACGCGCGCAACGGGGCGAGGATGGCCGTGTCGACGCGATCGTGCTCACTGAGGGCCGCGCCATTGCTTGGCGCGCGCCCATTGGTGCGGAACCCGGCACGCGCGAGTACGACTTGGCCGCGCGACTGGTGCGGTCGGCGACGAAAGCGGCCGGCGAGATTGACCGCATCCGCGCTGATCCCGACCGATCCGACGCATGGAAGGACGCCGAAGCGGAGCGCGTCGCCGCGCGCGTAGGGGCCGAATTCGCCAGTGCCAGGTCCGAAGCGGATAGGCATGTCGCCGAGTTCGAGGCGCGCGACGCGCAGGAAGCCGTCGCGCCGCCGCTGGCCGCTGGCGACCATGCTGCCGCGCTGGTCGATCACGAGTGCAGAATGTGGCTGCGCGGGCTCGACCGCGACGCGCAGGCAAAGCTCGCGGCGGAGCTGACCGATCCGCGTCATGCGCGCTTGCTCGCCGCGATGATGCGCAGTCCTGTCCCACTGCCCGGAATGCTCGGGCCGGTCGCATCGGCCGCATGGCTCGACGTGCAGGCCAAGGCCGACCCGCAAGCCGCACGCCTGCGCGGCAAAGCATCCGAGCGCGTGCGCTGGCTGCGCCAAGTCATGGAGCAATCGGCGCACGCATTGCCGAAGCCACGACCGGCGCGCACGCCGATCATTCGCACAGGCGCTGACGCATGATCCCCAAGCGGCAACAAGTCCTCGTCACGATCGATCGCGCAGGCCACGAACTCGTCGAGGGCGGTGGCGGTGGCTGTGACGTGGGGAACTGCCAATGCGGCGAACACAATCACGCTGCAACAGCTCAGTGTTGAGGTGCTTGGGTGACCGTCGGCTGAGATGCCATTCGCCCCGGCCGTCGTAGCCGGGGCGCTTCTTCCGCGCTACACGAACGCGCGCATGATCCAATTCAACGGGCACTCGCGACATTTTCGAGAGTAGAGACCAAGTGATTGCATAGCATCGTTGTAGGCCACTCGCTCAAGGCTTCGCAGCGTGTCGTCTACACTCGCCTCTGCGCGCACATAGGCCGCATGCAGCTGCTCTTCCGTCATGACGGGAGCCTCCGCGAGTATGTCGGCGAATTGCCGACGCCAATCACGATGAGCTGCGCCGCGCTCTTCCCATCGCCCAAGGATGTCGAATATCCCCGTTAAAGTGACAACAACGCCAGCCACAAACACCCCGTTGGGTTGCGCCTGAACCCAACTGGTGACTGCCGACGCACCGGCCAGCAAGGAGATGAGCGACGCACACCATTTCAGCCGGCGGAAAAGCGTCATGTGCAATTCATGCAGGCGGATTTGGTAGACGAGGTCGTTTCTGACCTCGCGCGCATCTCGTGGTTGCGTCTCGTCCGGACGCATACGCTCTAGCCCTGTTTGGCCGGCGGCGGAGGCGGCGGCGGAACCGTCCGGAACGGTGGCGCATTGCGCGGGTTCGGCGTTGGCGGCTGACGAGTTGGGGGCGGCGGAGCGGGCTTGTTCGTCAAGGCGTTTCTCCAAGAGCGAATAGGACGCGAGCAATCAAAGGCTACCATCCCCGAGGACGCTAGCGCGCCTACCGCGCGCGGTAGGGCGCAGGCGACGCGCTCTCACAGGTTTCCCGTGCTTTCATGACCCTGCGCCGATCGGGCGCGATCGAGGAACCGACCATGACCACGAACGAAGCCCTGCGCCTTGCACTCGACTTGCTGGCGCGCTGCGCCGACGCTGCGCCGGCGTCCATGCCCGCCAACTTTGACAGCGTTTACGACAGCGTCTTGGAGGCGCTGGATCACGCCTTGTAGCGTTGCGCGGCGCATTCTTTTCGGGAGGGCTGTGGGGTACTAGTGTCGCGTTTGCTTGAATGTGTCGAAGAATCAACAACGGGGCTCATTCACGCGAGCCGCTAGGAGCGCCGCGGTTTGCCCTTTAGCGGTAGGGTTCCTTGGCGAACTTCGGGCGGTAGTGAAAGGTCGGAGACCCTCATGGAAGGGATGCCAACTCGTAGAGCGCAGGCTTTCACACTGTCGTCATCGGTGATGATCAGTTCAGCACCGACCGACTTTGCGATCGCAACAATTTGTCTGTCAATCTTGACCTTTTGCCAGCTATCACGCGAGCCGTCCCTCTTGTCGCCCCGCCCCCTAGCTGCTGCATCCATCTGCGCGCATTCGAAGGCGGCCGCGCGGTCGAAGGGCTTGGCTTCGACATAAGCCTTTCGCTCAAGCTGCTCGACAATCTCCAAGCTCGCCGTATCCGCTCGCACCAGGTATTCGGCTAAGGCAGGCATTGGAACGACAAGTTTGTGTCTTGCCTTCTCCATGCGCTCAATGAAATGCCAAGCCTTGTGTTCGTCGTCGGCTCTGCGAGCCGTCACGAGCGCCCTCACGAGGAAACAAGTGTCGACTGCGACAATGGGCGGAACTTTTGAGGGCATCAGTCGCCTTCCCGAATGGACCGCCACATTTCGTAGGGATCGCGCTCCAAAGCCCAGCCGTTACCTTTGGCCTCGGCCAGCGCGGCAAAGATCCCTGTCAGCGGGGACTCCTCCAATACATCGTAGCGCTCGAGGAGGCATCGCTTAGCCTCAGGCATCCATCCATCGTCGCCTCGAATCCAAATACCGCGTACATATAAGCGGACAAAGCCATGGCGGAACTGCTTTAGCAGGCTGCGTGCCAGTTCCTCGTCGCGAATGGTAATGTTCAGATCTCGATCGCGACGGTCGCGGACGTACAACTGCATTGTGTCGTCGGCTCCTCGGATGCCGGTCACAGTGCCATCGATGCTGCCGCTCTGATAGATGCGGGCGACATCCTCTTGCGCCTGAACTTCAGGACGGAACAGGTAGACGACCTTTCCGCTTGCGGACTCCAGCTCAGCCTTCTTGATACCATCCTGGCCAAGCATCGATTCAATGGTCCGGAGATGGCCCGCCGCAGCGCTGCTCGGATCGCTCTTCGCCTTGTGGAGGCGTACCGTCACACCGCGCGCTTTCGCGGAAGGAACGGCCGCCATCAGCCCCGTGCTTTCGTTGCGCAGCCCTTTGAAGTGAGGCGCGTTCTCAATGCCGAGCAGCCGCGCGAACTCATGAAGGTACTCCGCCAGCCGCTCCATCGTGATGCGCTCTGGATCGCGGTGAAGCCGCAGCTTGTAGTCGTATCTAGTCTTGGCCATGGCCTTGCCCCCGAGCGTCGAGCATAGCGCAATTGTCGGAAAAGGCATCCCAGTAGCTGGGCCGCGCAGGGACACTCTGGGGACAGTTCACCCTCACAAGCCGCAACATTGGACGGAAGCCGCCTGCAAGTGGCAGCCTGTTTTCAGCGGCTTTCGTGTTGTGCTGATTTGTGGAATACGGGGAAAACCCGTCTTTTAATCCATTGGTCGATGGTTCGATCCCATCACGGCCCATATCCCCCCAAGCCACGACGCCACTTCGACATCCGGCGCGTGCCATCGTCCCCGCGATGAACGCCGCGTTGCACTCGTGCCTGCGCAGCGAACGCGTGCAGGGCAGCGTGCGCAATCAGGCAGCGGAATGCGCCTCCACCGCCGAACGCCTACGCGGCGCGCATCGCCGCGTAACGCGGCCAACGCTGCGGCTGCATCGCCTCGATCGGAAAGCGCAGGCGCGCATGCAGCGCACGCTGCTTCCATCCATCGAGATCGATCCAGACATTCTCGGCCGTACGACCGCCAACCTGCGAGCGCGCGTAGTACACGCGCCCCTCGGCGATGCGATCGACCACCGCACACTGCCACGGCTTCGAGCGGCCATAGCTGAACCAGACGACGTCGCCCGCGCGCGGGTCCCTTCTCGGATCACGAAGTATGTTCATGCGCGCAAGGGTGCGACGCGCACATCGCAAATCCTGAGACAAATTGGCCGGGATTGCAGTGACGCCATCCAAACCCGTTCCCGCGCGGCTTCAACCGCCAGCGGAGGCGGGAGGACCCGCAGCGGCGCGAGTACAACCGCTTCGCTTGCGACTTCATGCGGCAGCGTTGACGCTTTCGGACGCATGCGAAGCGTCGACGACCGGCATTGCGCGCGGTAGAAGCGGTACCGATGCGAGTGCGCCCAGCATCGATGCCGCTTTGAGCGCATGCGTCGCGACTTTGGGCGGCACGCCTGCGCCTTGCTCCGGCGCCATTGCCGCGTCGCGACACCCGTGAAGCGTGGACGACCGATCAGGGAGACGGTTCAAGCGGCAACGATGCCGGTTCGAGCGGCGCGAGTGCGCAATCGAGGCGATGCCGTCGCCTCACTCCCGCCTGCGGGAGCGATCGACGCGTATGGTGTGATGGATGAAGGGGATTCCGCGAAACAACGATCGCCGAATCGCGGGCAAAAAAAGAAGCCGCATCACTGCGGCCCCGTTTCGACTCAGGAAGATTACGCCAGCGAGGCTAGGCAGCCTTCGCCTCCGGCGTCGTCCGCGGCTTCTTCACGAAGCGCGACCCCAGCGACGCACGCAGCGCCTCCAGGCCCTGACCGCGACCGGACAATTTCAGCAGCGAATATCCGCGCAACGCCGCTGCCATCACGTCGCTGCGCAGCGCCACTTCCGTATCCGCAGCCCTTTCCGACAGACGACCCAGGCGCTGCAGGCGTGGACGCAGCACGTCCAGTGCCGCCAGATCCGCCATCGCCCCATCCAGGCCGAGACTCGGATTGACCACCTGCGGATTCTGGGTCAGCAACGACAGCGTCTGGCGGCAGAACGCCTCCGACTTGCCGCCCATTCGCGGCACCGAACGGCGTTGACTCGCCGTCAGCGCCACCATCTCCGACAGGTTCGTCTCCAGCGCATCCAGCGCCGCATCCACGGCCACCAGCTGGTCGTTCGTGAGGTTCATCGAAACAAGGTTCTGCATGTTGCTCTCTCCCATTTTGAGGATCATCCCGCCCGAGCCCCGATGGCGCGGATGGGGTGCCGCCCTTGCGGCACGGGAGTATTGGAACCCAAGGCGATCTCAGATCCTGCGACGGTAGTCCGAGCTGACCGAATTCGACCAGCCATGCATACTCACGCGAACCCATCGCATAGAAGGGGTAGCTCGGAGGTGGCATGAAGTTCTGGTTGGGCGTGACGGATAACCGCTGGTTCGATTTCGTCAGCAGCAGGCGTTTCGGCGAGGTCAACTTCTGGCAGCCCTCGGATCGCGCGCCGTTCAGCACCTTGCCGCCTGGGACTCCGTTTCTCTTCAAGCTGAAACGGCCGCACAACCATATCGCGGGCGGCGGCTTCTTCTCTCACTACACCAGTCTGCCGCTTTCACAGGCATGGGATTTCTTTGGACAGGAAAACGGTGCGGAGTCGTTTCGGCATTTCGCCGAGCTGATCGCCGACAATGCCCACGCTGAAGCGAGTTCGGATCGGAAGATCGGATGTACCGTCGTCTCGAACGTTTTCTATCTGCCGCGCGAGAAGTGGATTCCTGTTGACGGCCTCTTCCCGCGGCCGATCATGGTCGGCAAGCAGTATGAATCCACGGAAGGTCCGGGGGCTGTCCTCTGGGCGTCAATTGAGTCGGTGGCGCGCGCTGAAGCTGCAGCGCTTGAAGTGCGAGAAGACGCGCCTCGATATGGTGCGGAATTTCTGCAACGGGCACGCCTTGGACAAGGAGCGTTCCGAACACTCGTGCTCGACGCCTACCAGCGTCGATGTGCGCTTACGGGAGAGTCCACCTTGCCAGTACTCGAAGCCGCACATATCCGTCCTTACGCGGACGAAGGCCGGCATGTGGTTTCCAATGGAATCCTCATGCGCGCGGACTTCCACAAGCTGTTTGATCTGGGACTGGTGACCGTCGAAACGGACTATCGTATTCGCATCAGTTCGAAGATTCGCGATCAGTACTTCAACGGCAAGGCGTACTACCGCCTTGAAGGGCAGGAGCTCGCGCTGTTGCCCGATCGATCGGGAGACCATCCCGACAGGGCCGTTCTGAAATGGCACAACGACAACAGGTTCATGCCATGAGTATTTTAGGTGACGCCAAGTTGACACAGTCCGTACTGGATTTCCGGTCGGCTCGTGATTGGGAACAGTTCCACACGCTCCGCACGCTATCGACCGCCCTTGCGGTGGAGGCTTCGGAGCTGGCCGAAATCACCCAGTGGACGTCGGACGCCGACTTGGCGCGGCGATCCATCGAAGCGCGCGCGAAGGTAGAAGAAGAAGTAGCCGACATTTGCATTCTTCTGACTTATCTCGTGCATGACATGGAGATCGACGTTGATGATGTCGTTCGCCGCAAGCTGGCGTCCAATGGTGCCAAGTACCCTGTCGAGCGTTTCAAGGGAACGTCTCGGAAATACGATGAGTGAACTGCAGCAGCAGAAGGGCCGCAACCCGTGATCGTCTATCAGGCGACGAAAGCGCGCTTCCTCGAAGACACCGACAATCGCGACATCGAGGATGTGGTCGCAGCGCAATACCTGGCGAAAACCGGCCACTACGCCCCTGACGCGGAGTTTCGGTCGTGGCGAGAGTCGCTCTCTCAAATGGCCAAGGTTTTGCGCGACGAAACAATGCCCGATGACATGGGTGTTGGTATCGAGTTCGGAATTCCGCAGACCTCCAAACGGATCGACTTCATCCTTTCGGGACTTGGCGAGACGAAGAATCCGCAAGTGATCGTGGTCGAGCTGAAGCAATGGTCGTCGTCCACGCTCTGCGACAAGGACGGCATCATCGTTGCACGCCGCGGCGGCGCTATCGAGCGCGAGGGCCCACATCCCTGCTATCAGGCATGGTCGTACACAGCGCTGCTCGAAGGATTCAACGAGGCCGTGTACGAATCGAATACAGGTCTTCATCCGTGCGCGTATCTGCACAACTATGTGTGCGACGGCGTCATCAACAATCCGCACTATGCTCCCTACATCGAGAAGGCGCCGCTCTTTCTGCGCGGCGACACCGAGCGTCAACGCCTTCGCGACTTCATCAAGCAGTACGTCAAGTACGGTGACAAAGGCGAGTTGCTGGTCAAGATCGAGAACGGCCGGATCCGCCCCTCGAAGATGCTGGCCGACAGCCTTGCGCGGATGCTCAAGGGTCACCCGGAGTTCGTTCTGATCGACGACCAGAAGGTTGTGTATGAAACGGCACTGGCCATTGCGAAGAAGGCGAGCACAACGCGGAAGCAGGTGATGATCGTGCAGGGCGGACCGGGCACCGGCAAGTCCGTCGTCGCAATCAATCTGCTGGTCGCGCTGACCAAGCTGGGGTTGCTCGGCAAGTACGTTTCGAAGAACGCAGCGCCGCGCGAGGTGTACAAGACCAAGCTGAAAGGCCACGTGCGAAAGATCGAAATCGATCATATGTTCGCGAGTTCCGGTGCGTTCGTCGACACGCAACCGAATCTTTTCGACGTACTGATCGTCGATGAGGCGCATCGACTGAATGAGTTCAGCGGACTCTATGGAAATCTGGGTGAGAACCAGATCAAGGAGGTCATAGCCAGCGCGAAATGCACTCTGCTCTTCGTCGACGACGATCAGATGGTCACGCTAAGCGACATCGGCCACTCGGGAGAGCTGAAAAGATGGGCGAAAGCCGCGGGTGCCGAGATAACCACGTTGGAACTGGCGTCGCAGTTCCGCTGCAGCGGATCCGACGGCTATCTCGCCTGGCTGGATGACGTCCTGGGCATTCGTACGACCGCGAACGCGACCCTCGACAATGATGCGTTTGATTTTCGCGTCGTCGACTCTCCGGTCGAACTGCATGAGCTGATCGAAGAGAGGAACCGACTGATCAACAAGTCTCGCGTCGTTGCAGGCTACTGCTGGGACTGGGTAAGCAAGAAGAATCCCGAAGCCTACGATATCGTCATACCCGAGTACGGATATCGCAAGCAGTGGAACCTGGGCAGCGATGGAAGCCTCTGGATTCTGGCCGGTGATTCGATCGAGCAGGTTGGGTGCATCCACACGTGCCAAGGCCTCGAACTCGACTATGTCGGCGTCATCATCGGTCCGGATCTCAAGGTCCATTCCGGTGAGGTGGTGACGGTTCCGGAGGGGCGTTCGCGGATGGATCGGTCAATACGCGGTTGGAAGAACAAGATGAAGTCTGATCCCGAAGCCACTCGAAGCCGAGTGGATCGCATCATCCGCAACACTTATCGGACGTTGATGACTCGGGGTATGAAGGGTTGCTACGTCTTTTGCGTGGACGCGGAGACACAGGCATATATGAAGGCGCGCGCAAGGCAATTACCCCAAGGTTAGCGGGTGCCTTCGGGCTTGAGGGCACGGCAATTCAGCGCGGCACCAACGTCTCGATGAAGTCGCGGATATAAGCCTCGAACTCCTCGTGACTCATCCTCGGCTGCCCGATGCGTGACAGCTGCACGAACCCCACATACGCCGAGTAGGCGAGGCGCGCGCGGTTGGCGGCGTGGGTCGGGTCGAAGCCGGCGGTGCGGAAGGCTTCGCTCAAGAATGCGATGCGGCGCGCGGAGACGCGTTCGACGACGGGGCCGATCAGCGGTTGGTCGAGGGCGCGGAACAGCGCGGCGAGCACGGCGTGCGAGGGGCGCTTGTGGCTGACCTGGCGGACGAGTTCGCGCAGGCGTTCGCGCGGGTCGGCGATCGCTTCGGTCGGGGCGAGCACGTCGCGTTCGTCTTCCTTCTCCCAGCGGTCGAGCGCGGCCTGGATCAGCGCTTCGCGGGTGGGGAAGTGCCAGTAGAAGCTGCCCTTGGTGACGCCGAGGCGGCGGGCGAGCGGTTCGACCGCGACCGCGGCGAGACCGCTTTCGGCGAGCGTTTCCAGCGCGGCCTGTTCCCAGTCCGCTGCGGAAAGGCGTGCCTTGGGTTCGAATTTGGCCGGCTCTGCGCTCATTCAGCCAGTGTGCCTGACTGCTCCGGGAGTTGGAAGCAAGGCGCCGTGCCCTTGCTCGGGATTCCCCGTGATATCAGCGGGATAAACCTTCCATACGCATGCGTATTGACTTGCCGGGAAATGGCGCCACATACTGAACGTATCGGGGCCGCTGCTCATGGCCCTTCGCTTGGCTGAGGACTCGTGACGTGATGGCATTCCTTCCTTTCCTCGCGGCGCTGCTGGTTTCGCTCGGCGCCGCCTATGCGCGGGTGCGCCTGCTGCCCTGGTCGATCGCGACCGCCGTCGCGATCGTCGCGGTCGGCATCGCGGCGGGTTCGTCGACATGGGCGATCGCGATTCCGCTGCTGCTGCTCGCGCTGGTCGCGGTGCCGCTGAACCTGCCCGAATTCCGCCGTCGCAAGCTCAGCGCGCCGTTGCTCGCGATGTTCCAGAAGGTGACGCCGCAGTTGTCGCCGACCGAGCAGATTGCGCTCGATGCGGGCACGGTCGGGTTCGAGGGCGAACTCTTCAGCGGCAAGCCGGACTGGAAGAAGCTGCTCGCGCAGCCGAAGCCGGAACTCTCGGTCGAGGAGCAGGCGTTCCTCGACGGCCCGTGCGAAGAACTCTGCGCGATGGTCAACGACTGGCAGATCACGCACGAGCTCGCCGACCTGCCGCCGGAGATCTGGGAGTTCCTCAAGAAGAACAAGTTCTTCGGCATGATCATCCCGAAGGAATACGGCGGCCTCGATTTCTCCGCGCTCGCGCAATCCGCGGTGCTGCAGAAGCTCATGGGCATCTCGGGTTCCCTGTCCTCGACCGTCGGCGTGCCGAACTCGCTCGGCCCGGGCGAGCTGCTGATGCACTACGGCACGCAGGAACAGCGCGACTACTACCTGCCGCGCCTCGCCGACGGCCGCGAGATTCCGTGCTTCGCGCTGACCGGCCCGTACGCGGGTTCGGACGCGACCTCGATTCCCGACTACGGCATCGTCTGCAAGGGCGAGTGGAACGGTGCGAACGTGCTCGGCGTGCGCCTCACGTTCGACAAGCGCTACATCACGCTGGCGCCGGTCGCGACGCTGTTCGGCCTCGCGTTCCGCATGCACGACCCGGAGCACCTGCTCGGCGACGTCGAGGACATCGGCATCACGCTCGCGCTGCTGCCGCACGACACCAAGGGCCTCGAATACGGCCGTCGCCATTTCCCGCTCAACGCGGCGTTCCAGAACGGCCCGGTGCGCGGCAAGGACGTGTTCGTGCCGCTGTCGCAGCTGATCGGCGGCGAGGCGATGGCGGGCCAGGGCTGGCGCATGCTGGTCGAGTGCCTGTCGATCGGTCGCGGCATCACGTTGCCGTCGAACGCGGCGGGCGCGGTCAAGGCCGGCGTCGTCGCGAGCGGTGCGTATGCGCGCATCCGCAAGCAGTTCGGCATCGCGATCGGCCGCTTCGAAGGCGTCGAGGAAGCGCTCGCGCGCATCGGCGGCTACAGCTACGCGATCAGCGCGCTGTCGAAGGCGAGCGCGGCCGCGGTCGACCGCGGCGAGAAGCCGTCGGTGCCGTCCGCGATCGCCAAGTACCACGCGACCGAACTCGGTCGCGAGGTCGCCAAGGACATCATGGACGTGCATGGCGGCAAGGGCGTGCAGCTCGGCCCGAACAACTACGCCGGCCGCGGCTGGCAGACCGCGCCGATCGCGATCACGGTCGAGGGCGCGAACATCATGACGCGCAGCCTGATGATCTTCGGCCAGGGCGCGATCCGCTGCCATCCGTACGTGCTGCGCGAGATGGAATCGCTCAAGCTCGCCGACTACCGCGAGAAGCTGAAGGCGTTCGACTCGGCGCTGTTCGGCCACGTCGGCTTCGCGATCTCCAACGCGGTGCGCAGCTTCGTGCTCGGCCTCGTGTTCGGCAAGATCGGCAACGTGCCGGGTGATGCGTACACCAGGCGCTACTACCGCAAGCTCAACCGCTACGCGGCCGCGCTCGCGCTGGTCGCGGACACGTCCATGCTCGTGCTCGGCGGCAAGCTCAAGTTCAAGGAGAAGCTGTCCGCGCGCCTCGGCGACGTGCTGTCGAACCTGTACATCGCCAGCGCGATGCTCAAGCGCTACGAGGACCAGGGCCGTCCGGTGCTCGACCAGCCGCTGCTGGCGTGGGCGTTCCACGATTGCGTGTACCGCATGCAGAACGCACTCGACGGCGTGCTGCGCAACTTCCCGGTGCGTCCGGTCGCGTGGGTGCTGCGCGCGCTCGTGTTCCCGTTCGGCCGTCGCGAAGTGCCGCCGTCCGATCGCCTCGGCCACCGCATCGCGGCGATCCTGTGCACGCCGGGCGAAGCGCGCGACCGCCTCGCCGAGTGGGTATATCTCACGCCGAATCCGAACAACAGCATTGGCCGCATGAATGCGCTGCTGCCCGACGTGATCGCGGCCGAGCCGGTCGAACGCAAGTTCCTCAAGGCGGCGAAAGCCGGGGAACTCGCAGGCTACGACTACGACGCGCAACTCGCCGACGCGGAAGCGAAGGGCGTGCTCAGCGCGGCGGAGCGCGCCTTGCTCGCGCGCGTGCGCGCGGCGGCGTTCGAGTTCATCTCGGTCGACGACTTCGACCCGGCCGAACTCGCGGCAGGCAAGCGCGCGAAGCCGTCGTCGTCGTCGCTGCGCTCGGTGGCGTGAGGCATTGTCCCCTCTCCCGCAAGCGGGAGAGGTGAAAGCCGAGAGTAGCGCCGCGCTCTGTTCCCCCTCTCCCGCTTGCGGGAGAGGGTTGGGGTGAGGGAGATCGGAGCGCAGCGCATCGCCTGCATCCAAGCGTTGCGGCTCGCTTCCCCTCACCCGCCGCGCTGC
>Ga0209023_10001426_pt1 | contig 32122 bp, 29 predicted proteins | sample LakOneMetagenome_FD_187468 | JGI IMG/M metagenome (GOLD analysis project Ga0209023, IMG submission 187468) | Freshwater and sediment microbial communities from Lake Erie, Canada (SPAdes) (version 2) | ecosystem: Environmental > Aquatic > Freshwater > Lentic | place: Lake Erie, Canada...
CGACTCGACCCGCTTCGCCTCATCGGTGGGGGCTCCCAGATGGATATCTGGTGCCAGATCCTCGCCGATGTCTGCGACCGCACCTTCGAGCGCGTCGACGAGCCGCTGGTGGGCGGTCTTCGTGGCGCCGGGATCTTCGCCGGCCTGGCCCTGGGAGCGGTGCAGGAGTCAGAGGTGCGCGGGTTGGTCCCCGTCGACCGGACCTTCGTTCCCGACCCTGCCAGCCGAGAGGTCTATGACCGCCTCTTCGCGCAGTTCCCCAGGCTCTACTCCCGCAACAAGGGCATGTTCGCGGCCCTCAACCGCTGACCCTTACCCGGGCAGAGCCCGAGCATCGGTCTCCCACTAACTGGCGCGGCGTTGTGGTCACGTTCTCAGTGTTCTAACGCTCAGATCGTGACCAAAGCACCGCGGCAGATGGTCATGACTGGTCGCTCGGAATGGGTAGACAGCTACCCGTCGAGGAGCCGACGCACCGCCAGGACGCGACGGTTGGTGTCTGCGTCGGCGTGAAGGTGGAGCTTGATGAAGATCGAGCTCACGATCGGCTCGACGGTCTTGAGACTGAGGTGCAGCTGGTCGGAGATCGCCTTGTTCGACAACCCTTGGGCCATCAGGTCGAGGACCTCGTTCTCGCGGGGTGAGAGCCCGGCAAGGCCGCCACTCGCGCGGGTGTCCTCGACGACTCGACTCAGGCTGAGGCCGACCATCCCCCACCCGGCGGCGATCGGGACCAGAGGGGTGATCAGAAGCGCAGGGCGCGGTGAACCCCACAGCACGACTCCCACCAGCAGCGCCACAGTGGCCAGACCCACGGCCGCGCCAAGCAGCGCGAGCTGGTTGCGCAGAATCCCGTTGGCGCGTCGCCAGCGAGCCGCGACCCCGAGCAGCCAGATGACCTGGATCAGCGCGTAGCAGGGATGCGCCAGAGCGCTCCAAGGCGTGCCGACTGCTTCGGCGCCGCGGAGCGTGAACGGCGGCCGGGTCTGGATCCCCGCGGCGGCATACTCGACCGGCCAGAGCGCCGAGGTCACAGAGAGCAGGACCGCGACGGCTGTCACCGCGACGGCCACGAGGTGCCATCCTCGCGAGAGCGCGCGACCATCGGGGAAGCACAGCACGGCCCAGGTGAGTGCAGCGAGGGTCAGGGCGAGCGGCCAGACCCCGACCCACCCCCACCAGGCGGCCGATCCTCCATCACCGTGGTGCCCCACCTGGCGCCCGAGGAACAGCACACCCTCGAGTACCCCGACCAGGGCGAAGAGGAGAGCCTCGCGGTGGGCGGGCCGCTCCAGCAGGGTCCACGCCGCGACGCCTCCGAATGCCAAGGCCAGGAGCCCGTTGTGCAGGTTCGGCAGCCAGACACCTCGCGCGAACCCGGCGGACACCAGCGCGACGACGACCCCGAGCACCGCCAAGGGCGTGAGGAGGTGCACGGGCGTGCCTCGGTCTGCGATCACGCACTCATGGTGACCTACCACCGCGTTGGGCCTGTCCAGGGAAAACCCTGGAATGTGCGACACGTCGAGATCCAGGGCAATCCCCGGCGCGGCGTCGTCCCCTTCCGGCCGAGTCTGGCAGCGCGCATCCGACGAAAGGAACCTGCCATGTCCATCTCGATGAGCACCGCCGCACAGGCAGCCGCCCACCCCACGTCCCCCGCCGAGCGGCTGCTGGACGCCACGTTGATCCTTGCCCCGCTCGCCTATCTGGCCGTGGACTGCTCTTACGCCGTACGGGGCTGGGATGACGGCACGACCGCCGCCCTCCACATCCTGGCGGCTGCCCTGTATGGACTGGCGGCGCTCAAGCTGGTCAGCCTCACCTCCGGCCGGCTCCAAGCGGTCCTGGTTGTCGTGGCCGTCCTGGGGATCATCGGCAACGCCGGCGTCGGTGACAACGCCTTGCACATCGCGACAGGCGGCAACGACCTGTTCGACGAGAGCGGGCCGGCGAACCTGTTCAAGGCCCTGGGGTTCTTCTTCCCTCTGACCTTCGTGGTCAGCGCGCTGGCGCTGCGGCGCAGGACTCCGATCTGGTGGTCCGGCTGCCTCCTGGTGGGCGCCGTGCTGTTCCCCATCGCCCACGTCGGCAACATCGCCTGGCTCGCCATCGTGGACGCGCTGATCATGCTGGCAGCGCTCGGGACCTGTGCTGCCGTCCTGCGCTCGACGCGGCTGGAGACCACCTGAGGACACGATGCGCCGTCACGGTGAACGAGGTGCGGTCGGGAGGACCCGCAGAGGAGGAGCCGGGCATCGCCGGGGCTCTATCCTCAGCCAATGGCCTCCTTCGAGAACGTCGAGCTGGTGTACGACGGCGACACCGCGCGCATCACCATGAACCGCCCCGACCGCCGCAACGCGCTGAGCGAGGCCCACCTGCGTGACCTCCTGCACGCGTTCGAGGCGGTGGCCGCGACCGACGCCACCGGTGTGGTGCTCGCGGGCGACGGGCCGGTCTTCTCGGCCGGGCACGACTTCGCCGACGTCCATGCACGCGACGAACAGGGCGTGCGCGACCTGCTCGAGCTGTGCACGCACCTCATGCAGACGATCCAGAGCGTGCCCCAGGTGGTCATCGCGCGGGTGCATGCGATGGCGACCGCCGCGGGCTGCCAGCTGGTGGCCTCCTGCGACCTGGCGGTGGCCGCCCGCTCGGCCAGCTTCGCCCTGCCGGGCGGCAAGGGCGGTTGGTTCTGCCACACCCCGGCCGTCGCGGTCGGCCGCAACATCGGCCGCAAGCGTGTCATGGAGCTGGCGCTGACCGGCGACCCGATCGATGCTGAGACCGCCGCCGCGTGGGGACTGATCAACCAGGCCGTCGACGATGCCGACCTCGACGAGGCCGTCGACGGGCTGCTGGCGCGGGCAACCCGCGGCAGCCGCGCCGCGAAGGCCATCGGCAAGCGCACGGTCTATGCCCAGCTCGACCGACCCGAGGCCGACGCTTACGACATCGCCATCGCCGTCATGGCGGAGACGTCCCAGACTCCCGACGCCGTCGAGGGCCGGGCGGCGTTCCTCGAGAAGCGGCACCCGGTGTGGAGCGAGTGACCCTGACACGCACGAAGGTCCTGGATCCACCGGATCGCGGTGGCCAGGACCTCGAGTGGCCAGGGGCGGGGTCGAACCGCCGACCTTCCGATTTTCAGTCGGACGCTCGTACCAACTGAGCTACCTGGCCGATGCCCGGCTGCCGGAGCAGCCACGGGCGGAGGAAACCATACCGGAGGACCCGAGTGGGGGTGGAATCGGGTCCGCGGCGTGGTTTGGTGGCCGCTCGGAGCGGCCCCTATGCTGGTCCGGCGTTCTGTGGGCGGCACCCTCGCCGGTTGGTGCCCGTGATCGCGGGCCCCCATCGTCTAGCGGCCCAGGACCCCGCCCTTTCACGGCGGTAGCACGGGTTCGAATCCCGTTGGGGGTACACACAGGCGACAGCTGGAACGGCACGCAGTGAACCGCGACGCTGCTGAGCGGCACTTCGGGCGGCGTCCATGGCCGGCGGGCGTTGGCAGCCGTCGGCGGGTCAGGACGGCAGCACAATCGGGCCCGGTGTCTCCGGAGACCAGTCGTGCAGCAACCTGGCGGCCGTGCCCAGGTTGCCGAGCTGGTAGAGCGCGGCGCCCACGGGCGAGAACGTGAAGCTGCTGAAGGGCGCTGCCACGAGGTCGTCGAGATGCTTGCGCGGAGCCACGCCGGTCGTGACGTGGGGGTTGTAGTGGACGCCGGAAGCGTTCTGGGCGAAGCCGGCCACGTAGTCCAGGGTGGGTTGGTTGATCTCCGGTTCAGCGGCCGTGGTGACGAACGCCGTCCCGTCGGCGCTGGCCACCACGTACGGCCGGCTGAGCTCGACCAAGGAGCCTTGGGTCGCCAGCAGCTCCGGGGTGGGCTCGATGACGATCCCGGCAACGCCCAAGTCCCCGAACGGTAGGTAGTAGAAGCCGGACGCCTGCAACGTCCATCCCGAAACCGGGTGGGCCGCGAGGAACGCACCCACCGCCCGCTCGAACTCGTCGAGGAGGGCCGCATCGACGTAGCACTGGAGCACGGTGACGTGGGGCCGGTGCTTCTCGTCCAGTGGGAAACCCTCGGGGTAGACGGCGAGCAGATCGACGTTGGCGTCTTCGGCGTGATCGACCATGGTGGCGTCCGGCTGCAGGACGATGTCGACAGCGATGGCCGATGTGCTGGCCGTCATGGAACGCTCCATCCGGACTGGGGTGCCATTCGATTCTCGGGTGCCGTCCTCGGTGCCGCGTCACTCATAAGGGATGACTTCAGCGGAGCTGGATGCGGTGAGACATCCGCGCGGATAGCTGATCCGTCCCTACGGGGGGCGCGACCGCGACCCCCGCCTTGCCTCATCCTGAGGGGATCATGTTCTCGGGCGCCGTTGCTTGCACGATGACAGCATGAACGCCGGCAGGGGACGTCCCGGGGTGCAGCCGATCGTGCGCGCCTTGCGCCGCCGCAGGCGTCTGCGTGCAGGTCTCGTGCAGGTTGCCTACCTGGTTGTCGGTGTATCTCTGGGGTTGACCCTGCCGACCCTGGACCTTTCACCCATGACCGACAGCGGCCGCGTCGTGCAACTCCTCGCTGGGATCAGTGGCGGGCTGCTCACCCTGATCAGCATCGTCTTCTCGTTGCTGTTCCTCGTCGTCCAGTTCGCCAGCACGTCGCTGTCACCGCGGATCGTCCTGTTCGGCCACAACCCGCTCGTGTGGCACGCCTTCGGGCTGTTCGCCGGTGTGCTGGCCTTCTCGCTCTCGGCTGCGGTCACGTCAGGGCAGCACGAGAGCGTCCCCGTGTTGGTCCCGGTACTGGCGGGGTTGCTCACTCTGGTGTGCCTCGTCCTGAGCCGCCAGCTGCAGCTGTCTGCCTTCGCCTCGGTCCAGCTGGCGCACGTTCTCGGCGAAGTCGGCGCACGCGGCAGGCAGGTCATCGACGCCCTCTACCCCGACCGGGTCGGCGAGGTCCAGGTCGAACCGATCGAGATGCCAAGGCTGGCCGGTCGGGACATCCAGTGGAACGGCCGCCAGGGCTTGCTCTGCCAGGTCGACATACCCCGCGTCCTGCGCTTCTGCCAGGCGCGAGATGTCAAAGTCGCGCTGCGATTGGTCCCCGGAGACCTGGTGCGAGAAGGTGCCGTGATCATGTCGGTGGAGCAGAACCACCCGATCCTGACGAGCAGGGATGCGCGCGAGCTGCTGAAGCTCGTCGAGGTCGCTGCCGAGCGCAGCTTTGACCAAGATCCACGCTTCGCCTTCCGTCTGCTGGCCGACGTCGGCCTGCGGGCCCTCTCCCCGGCAGTCAACGACCCTGCGACCGCCGTCCAGTGCCTGGACGCGATCGAGGCGCTGCTGCGCGTCCTGGCGGGCCGCGATCTTGACGTCTCGGAGATTCGAGATCAGGCGGGACAGGTGCGCGTTGTTCTCCCTGTCATCGGGTGGGAGATCTTCGTCGCGGACGCGGTGGATGAGATCGCCGCTTGCGCGGGGACGTTCGACAGCGTTCGTGGTCGCCTCATCCTGCTGTTGCGAGAGACCCTGGCGGTGACACCCGAGTGGCGGCATGGCCCGCTGCTCCAGCGGCTGGCCGACCTCACACCCGGCTCCGCTCCGACGTGAGGTCGAGAACGGCATCGCGCTGGGACTTGCACCGCTAAGGTCCGAAACTGGCGCACTGGTTGATGTGGGGACCTGCTCGCCACCGGTCAGTCCACCCCGTTGAGGGTGTCGACGACCGCGAAGAGGTCGCCGCGGTCATAGAAGTCCACCGCGACGAAGTTGGGGATCATTCCGCGCTCTTGCTGGCACTGCTGCGCACGGGCGAGCAGGACGCTTCGGGCGTTGACCCGGGTGGCGTTGGAGACCTCGCGTGACTTGTCGGTGATCCAGTGGTTGAGGAGGAACAACGATCCGTCGTCGGTCCCGCGGTTGGGGCGACAGCTGAACTGCTCGGGACTGCGGAACATGAACGGCGTGTCCTGGATCCAGTGGAAGCCGTCGAGCAGCCAGGGGTACGCCGTGCCGCCGCCCCGCCTCTCCATCAGGACGACCAGTCGCTGGCCGGAGCTCACCATCTGGCCGAGTGTCGGCCACACCTGGTCGGTCGACGGGACATAGACGTAGGGCAGCAGGCCGGCCTCACGGATGAGCTCCGCGGTGTCGGCCGGACTGACGGTGTCCTGGACCACGAACGTGACGACCTCCCTCGGGTGGGCCGCCATCCACGTGCGGACCTGCTTCATCAGCGGCAACCATCGGGCGGACCCGAGCTCGCACAACGTGTGACACAGGTAGGGCGCGACGGGACCTCGGGGCGTCAGGCCCCGCGCGTCCAGCAGTCGCAGCGCGCTCCGCACGGCACCCTCCCCGATCAGCTCCCGTGCCTCCGCCAATGCCGCGGCCCGGCTCTCCTCGGTGTTGGCGATCACGCCTGGTCGCTGGGTGCGCTGGCCGTACCAGCTGTCGATCAGCAAGACACGGATGCGGTGGTCGAGCTGGGCGAGGATCCCGTCGGGCTGCTCGGCGAGGAACCACCCGGGCTGGTCGGCTGCGGACATGGCGTTGTGGGTCGCCGGGAAGGCAACCTGGTCGTACCGGCGTTCGCACAGCTCGACGTGCCCGTTGCAGGTCGCGGTGTCGTGGCCTGTCGCCGCTGACAGGTCCTGCTGCACGGGCCCAGCGCCGACCACGAACGCCGCAGCGAGGACCGCGATCGCGATCGCTGCGGCCACGCCTGTCCACTCCAGGTTCAGCGCGCGCAGCCGCCCCGGAGTCGCCCGCACCAGGTTCCTGACACGCTCCCACGCCAGGGGGACGGTGAGCGCGAGAGCGAGCACGACCAGGAGCAGACCGAGGGCCCACAGCAGGGCACGCGCTACCTCGAGCGGCCGCAGGAGCAACAGGAGCCCGACCACCATCAGCAAGCCGGCTCGGGTGAGGTGCGCCGAAAGCCGCGGGCCGGGGTCGAGGAGTCGGGCCCACGCGAGCGCCGCGACCTCGGCTACCGACCGGGGCTGTTCACTGACGGACCGGCTGGCCGAGACGACCAGGCCGAGGACGTATCCGGTGGCGAGGAGCAGCCCCGCCGTCGCCCAGAAGGCTCCGCCGAGCGAACGCCACGCTGCCTGAGCCGTGGCGCCGGCCAGCGTCTCCTGATCCGTGCGCCCCACGAGGACGCCGGTCAGCACCAGCAGCAGCACCAGACCCGCGCCGGCCCCCAACGCCCCTCGCCCGACCCCGGCGAGCCCTCCGAGCACTCGCGTGCGCCGGGAGCGGTCGCTCGGGCCGGCCGTGGCCCCAGCGGCGGCCAGCGCCAGCAGTCCGAGGAGCGGCAGCAGCCATGCGAGAAGGCCGACGAGGTGCACCTGGTGCAGCGTCTCCGCCGCCGCCCCGCGGCCGCCGAAGTCCGACAGCCGGACGTCGAGCTCGGGGGGCAGCTGCGCACGCTGGTCCGGGGCGACGACCGACATGGCGCCGATGACGATCGCGGAGACGTCGGCCAGGCGCAGGAGCGTGGGGTCATCGCTCCCGTGGGTCAACGAGCCGTACAGCGGGCTCACCGCCGCGAGGCGCGCCGCCGGCGTGAGTGAGGGACTGGCGACGACGCTCGTCGCCGTGGACTCCAGAAGCGGGCGTACGGCCGTCAGGTCGGGCTGGGCTCGCAGCAACCGCTCGGTGATCAGCACGCCGACCTGCCGCGAGACCGCCGGGTCGGCTCGTATCTCGTCCACGTGGTGGGCGAACCGGTCGGCATCGACCACCTCACGGTGGACGACCCCGGCGATGGTTCCCAACAGCAGCAGCAGCGTCCCCAGCACCAGGAGAAGCCGACGCACAGCCGTCACGCCCCGCAGCATGGCATACGAGACCTGCGGCAGCTCCGGTTCGAAGCCCGTGGGGCCCTCGGCTCGTCGGAGGCCCGCGCGGCTCCCGATTGGGACCGGCCGGTGGAATGGGCTAGAGTTCCACCCGGTCAACCTGGCCCCGTAGCGCAGTTGGTTAGCGCGCCGCCCTGTCACGGCGGAGGCCGCGGGTTCGAGTCCCGTCGGGGTCGCCACAACACCGAGGCTCACTCCCTCAGCAGCACTGCTGCGAGGGGTGGGCCTCGATCGATTTCAGCTGGTTCCCCAGGTCCCTCCTGGATCGGGTTGCGGCGAGCCACGTTCGGCCGGTGCAGACCGGTAGGAGAACATTCAACATTTTTCGCTCCGGCATCTCATATCTCGGCTGGCGTCGCCGATCTGCCGACCGAGCCGAGGAACGCACGAAGCGGTCCGGCCGACGAGAGGCGCGTGCATGACCCCCGTGACGAGCATCCCCCGACGACGTCTGCGACGGATGATGGTCGCGGTGGCGACCTTTGCGGTCGCCTCCACCCTCGGGTCGGTCACGGCTTCGCCGGCGCTGGCCGAGGGGATCGCCGTCACGGGGACGCCCGCCCCGGAGGTTCCAGGGGCACCTGCGAACCTCGACGTCGAGCCGGGCGACCGGGTGCTGACCGCGACCTTCGTCCCCCCGGCCGTCAACGAGGCCACCACTATCGACGGCTACGAATACAGCCTCGACGGTGGGGATACCTGGAACGCACTGCCACTCGTGGTGACCCTGGGTCTGGCCAAGGCGCACTCGACCGTCGGCGAGATCGCAGGCGTCCTCAACGGACAGGGCTACGCCGTCCAGGTGCGAGCGCTGACGAACGCCGGCGCTGGTGAGTCCACCGATGCGGTGGCCGTCCAGACGATGGCCTGGTTCCACGACCCGCTCTCCAAGAAGCAGCGGCGCACGCTGGTCAAGGTGCCGGCCACGCCGCAGAACTACACCGGCAAGCCCGCCAGGACCGTGGCCCTCGCCGCGAGCCGCGACGGCAGCCCGGCGGTGACCGCCTCGAGCCTCGCCGGGCGCCAGCTGCAAGAGGGTCAGGCGGTCTCCGTCCCCGCGTCGACGTTCAAGCCGGGCTCGGCCACCCTCACGCCCGCCGGAAAGGCCCTGGTCGGCGACGTGGTCGGGAGCCTCGGCTACGTCGGGTCCGTGCAGTGTGAGGGCTACGCCGACTACGCCGGCGGGCCGACCGCCGCACAGAAGCTGGCCAAGGCGCGCGCGGCGGCAGTGTGCCAGCTCCTCGTGGTCGACGGTGCCGCGGTGAACACCTGGGTGAAGGGCTATGGCTCGACCTGGCCGTTGGCCATCGGCGGTACGCCGGCGTCCCGCGCCGACAACGGCCGCGTCGTACTGCTCGTCCTGGCCGAGCAGGCCACCCTCACCCTCCACCCGGCGCTTTCCGCCGGCCCGGCGTGATCTCCACCACGCCTGGCTGCTGAACGCACTCCACCCTCAGGTGGGACGCTCCTGGGCCGATCCCCGCAGAGTACGGGGCCGCACCGTGCCGTCCCGTGGAGAAGAGGTGTGGCTATGACTTCGGGAACCAGTGGTTCCTTCGGGCGCAGGCTGCCGCGCACGAGCGCGGTGCTGGCCTCGTTCGCGGTCGTCACGACGACGTGGATCGCTCTCGCACCGGCCGCCGAGGCTGGGTCGGGCCTGTCCGTGACGGGCACGTCCGTCACCGACGCCGGCACCAACGACACGACGCCGCTGAGCGGCCTGTCCGTCGACGGCGCCGCCGTCGATGACGACATCCAGGTGACCGTCGGCACCGACATCGGGACGCTGACCGTCAACGACACGACCGGCGTGACCCTCGCGTATGGCAACAACGCCAGCGGCGACGCGTCGGTGTCCTTCGACGGGGTCCCCGCCGATGTCAACAACGCCCTGGCGTCGATCGACCTGGTCACCGACGAGGACGGTGGCGACGCCACCATCTCGATCTCGGCGATGCCCTTCACCGCCGGCATGGTCTTCGTTCCTGACAACGGGCACTTCTACCAGTACGTCCCGGACCCGGGGGTCACCTGGGACGACGCCAAGGCCGCGGCCGAGGCCCAGACCTTCGCCGGCCAGGAGGGTTACCTCGCGTCGATCCCGTCCGCGCTCGTCAACGACATGATCACCAGCAAGATCGAAGGTGCGCAGAACGTCTGGATCGGCGCCCAGTCCGACGACGACCCGACCGGCGATCCGGTCCGGGTGTGGCACTGGTCGGGCGGACCGCTCGACGGGACCGTCATCAGCAATTGCAGCAACTGGGAGGGGCTCTGCGACTTCACGCCCAGCACCGCCCAGTACGCCAACTGGGGCTGGTCCGAGCCCAACAACGCCGGTGGGTCCGACACTCCTCACAGCGGGGAGTGGGTCGCCGTCACCAACTGGCACGGCCCCTACGGCGAGTGGAACGACCTCCCGGCCGACTTCGGCTCCTCGATCGAGGGCTATGTCGTCGAGTACGGCGACCAGGTCGCAGGCTCGACCGGCTTCACCGGCGTCGTGAGCACCTCCAGCACCGTCGAGGTGCGCGGTGTCCCCTCGGCTCCGCTGAACCCCGTCGCCTTCCCGAGCAACAAGTCGGCCATGGTGCAGTGGGACGTCCCGGTGCACGACGGCGGCTCGACGATCACCGGCTACACGGTGACCGTGCTGCCGGGCGGCCGCACCGTCGCCTGTGAACTGAGCCCCTGCGTGGTCGCCGGTCTGACCAACGGCGCGACCTACCGGTTCACCGTGCACGCGACCAACGCCCAGGGCGACTCGATCGAGTCCGACCGGACTGCGGACGTGACGCCGTTCCTCGGCCTCCCGGCCCCGATGATCGACAGCGTCGTCCCGGGTGACCGGACGATGACGGTCGAGTTCTCACTCGGCGAGGTCAAGCGCGCTTTCCCCGCCTTCACGGGGTGGAGCTACAGCCTGGACCGCGGCAAGACCTGGAAGAAGCTCGACTCCGACTGGCAGTCCCCGCAGAAGCGGCCCGACACCGTCACCGGCACGATCGAGGGAGTCCTCAACGGTCACAAGTACGCCGTCATGGTGGCGGGCAGGACCTCCGACGGCCTCGGTTCGCCGTCCAAGGCCTACGTGCTGACCACGAAGGCCTGGTTCCACGACCCGTTGACGCCGCAGGCGCGCAAGGCGCTGCGGGCGGTTCCGGCCCATCCCGCCGGCTACCACGGCAAGGTGGTGCGGACCGTCGCGTTCGCGGCCAGCCGCAACGGCACCCCGGCGTTCCCCGCGGGCGACCTGGACGGGCGTCAGCTGCAGCAGCGGCAGGCCGTGTCGTTCTCGGCCGGCGAGATGTTCCGGTTCGACTCCCCGCGAGTGACCCCGACCGGACGTCGTGAGATCCGCTCGGTCGTGGCGAGCCTGGTCTATGTCAAGGCGGTCAGGTGCGAGGGCTACTCCGACTTCGGCGGCAGCGTCACCAACGAGTGGAAGCTGTCGCGTCAGCGCGCAGCGGCCGTCTGCCGGCTGCTCAAGGAGTACGGCGCGGAGGTCACGACCGGATCCCGGGGCTTCGGCCCCACCCGCCCGGCCATCATCGGCGGCTCCACGGCCGCCCGTGACGACAACCGGCGTGTCGTCCTGACGATCACCGGCTGACACCGCCATCGCTCGATGAGGGGCCCCGACCGGTCGGTCGGGGCCCCTCACCACGCCCGGGTCGTTCGGCCGCCGACTAGGGTGGCGACATGCCGGTCGAGCTGGGGCGGGAGGAGTTCGAGGCGCTCGTCGACCGGGCGCTGGACGGGATCCCCGAGGAGCTGGCCGCACTGGTGAGCAACGTCGCCGTGCTGGTGGAGGACGACCCACCCCCGGACGAACCGGACCTGCTGGGGCTCTACGACGGCGTCGCGCTGACCGACCAGTCGGCGGACTTCAGCGGCTTCCTGCCGGCCAGGATCCTGATCTTCCGTCGACCTCTGCAACGACTCTGCGACTCCCCCGAGGAGCTCGAGGAGGAGGTGCTGATCACCGTCGTCCACGAGGTCGCCCACCACTTCGGCATCGACGACGAGCGCCTGCACGCCCTCGGCTGGGGCTAGAGGCGGTCAGCGGCTGACGCTGGCCGACCGCGGGTTGGCGACGGGCACCGTGGTGGCACCGGCCCAGGCCAGCGGCTTCTCGCCCTGGGCCTGGCGGATGAACTCGCCGAGGTACCACTGCTGGAAGACGACCTGCTCGGGCGACCTGGCCAGCGACAGCAGGCGCTGGGCGCGGCAGAACTCGTCGGCGAGATCGAGCAGCGCCAGCATCTGCTCGTAGGTCTCCACGTGGGCCGCATCGGCCATCACATCGACGTCGATGGTGGCGCGGCCCGAGGAGACGGCACGCTCGACCAGCTCGGTGGCCTCGCGGGGGTAGGCGTGGTCGAACCGCGTGAACACCTCGGTCAGGTCGCGAGCCAGCGGGTAGTCCTCTTCGTGGGCCAGCGACAGCAGCCGGACCTCGCGACGCAGGTCGTGGTAGTGCTGGCGCAGCCCGATCACGGCGTCGATCGGCACGCCGCGCAGGAGGACCCGGACCGGGATCTGCGGCTCCGTCCGGGCGAGCGGCAGGTCCTGGAGGTCGAACAGTGCACCCGGCGGGAGGGCGCCCTGCTGGGGCACCTCGGCCGGCTCGAACCAGACCACCTTGCCGGCCGGTTCGATCGCAGCCCCCCACGCCACGGCGCACCGCGCCACGATGTTGAGCCCGCGGCCGAACGTGCTCAGCAGGTCGTCGGGGTCGTCGATGTCGACGAAGTTGAGGACCGGTGGCTCCAGCGACCCGTCGCAGACCTCGATGCGTGGGTGGTCGCTCGTGCCGCGCAGCCGGATGGAGAACGGCTCGTCCGCGTGGAGCAGCGCGTTGGTGACCAGCTCGGACACCCCGAGCTGGGCACTGTCGGTGAGCTCCTCGCGCCCCAACGCCGAGCAGGCGCTCGCGGCCCACTGCCGTGCTTGATGCACGGCCCGCGGGTCGCTGGCCAGCCGAAGCGGCGGTTGGTTGAGCGGCACGGGGGTCCCCAGACGCGGTCGAGGGTTGCTGTCCAAGTCGTTCTACCCGCTGCTCGAGGGCCTAAACACGCGAATAGTAAATATCTGGACGTTCGGGCGAGGAGTCCCGGATCACGCCCACCGGGGGAATCTTCGTGCTAGCGGCTGGTTACCCCTACAGGGGTGAGATCACCCGCGGGGGCAGACACGAGGAGAGTGCCATGGCGAGCGGACGCCACCGAGTGGTCGTGATCGGGTCCGGCTTCGGCGGCCTGTTCGGCACGCGCGCCCTCAAGCGTGCCGATGTCGACATCACCGTCGTCGCCAAGACGACCCACCACCTCTTCCAGCCGCTGCTCTACCAGATGGCGACGGGCATCCTGTCCGAGGGCGAGATCGCGCCGCCGACCCGCGAGCTCCTCGGCCGTCAGCGCAACGCCACGGTGCTCCTCGGCGAGGTCACCGACATCGACCTCACCGCACGGACGGTCACCTCCCGCCTGCTCGGGCGCGCGACCGTGACGCCGTACGACTCCCTGGTCGTCGCTGCCGGCTCGTCCCAGTCCTACTTCGGTCACGACGAGTTCGCCGAGTTCGCGCCCGGCATGAAGAGCATCGACGACGCGCTCGAGCTGCGGGGTCGGATCTTCGGGGCCTTCGAGCTGGCCGAGCTGGCTGCCGCGAACGGCGACGACGTGGATGCCCTGCTGACCTTCGTGGTGGTGGGGGCGGGGCCGACCGGCGTGGAGATGGCCGGTCAGATCGCCGAGCTGGCCCACCAGACCCTGCCGCGCGACTTCCGCAGCATCAACACCCGGCAGGCGCGGATCATCCTGGTCGACGCCGCCGACCAGGTGCTGCCGCCGTTCGGGGAGAAGCTCGGGGAGAAGACCCGCGTCGCTCTGGAGAGGCTCGGGATCGAGGTGCGGCTCGGGGCGATGGTCACCGACCTCGACGAGCGCACCATCACCGTGCGCCACTCCGACGGGCGGACCGAGCGGATCGCGGCGGTCACCAAGGTCTGGGCGGCGGGAGTCCAGGCCTCGTCCCTGACAAGCACCCTGTCCGAGCAGACCGGGGCCGCCCTCGACCGGGCCGGCCGCATCGCGGTGAACCCCGATCTGACCCTGCCCGGACACCCGGAGGTCTTCGTGGTCGGAGACATGATCGACCTCGACCATCTGCCCGGGGTCGCCCAGGTCGCCATCCAGGGGGCCCGCTATGCGGCCCGCCAGATCGATCGCGGGGTCCGGGGCCGCGAGCCGGAGGGCCCCTTCCGCTACAAGGACAAGGGCTCGATGGCGACCATCTCGCGGTTCCGGGCCGTGGCGATGATCGGCAACCTCCGGTTGACCGGCTTCGTGGCCTGGCTGCTGTGGCTGTTCATCCACCTGCTCTACATCGCAGGGTTCAAGGGGCGCGTGACGACGCTGCTGCACTGGATCATCACGTTCCTCAGCCGGGGCCGCGCCGAGCGTACGTCGACCGAGCAGCAGATCTTCGGGCGCGCGGCCCTCGCCCGGCTCGAGGGTGGGACGGCAGGGCTGGTCAGCCCGCCGAGCGCCACCGACGGCGTACCGGCCACCGAGGCGGCCTCGGACGCGTGACGTGCGCCGCCGCGCGCGTCAGAAGGTGAAGCGCGCGGTGGTGAGGAAGGTGCTCAGCGCCGCGAGCGCGGCCGTCGGCTTCAGAGCCCAGTGCTCGCCACGAAACAGGAAGTAGCCGGCGGCTCCGACGCCGAGGATTGCCACGACCATCAGCACGCTGACGATCAGCCGCAGGTTCATGCCCTCGCGGGGCTCCTCGGCCTCCAGGTCCTCCGGACGCAGGGGCGCCGTCAGCGGGTCCCAGCCGTCGCTGTGCTCGGGTTCGAGCGATACGGCGACCGGCGACTCCTCGGCCAGCGCGGCGAAGTAGTTGGGCGCCGGCTCGGGCTCGGGCTTCGGCTCCTGCTCGACAAGCTTGGCGAGCGCCTCGGCCCACGAGCTGCCCCGGGGGGCCTCGGCGGGCTCCGTGGCCGGGGTCTCGGCGACTGGCTCGATGTGGACAGGCTCGACGACGGGCGGGGCGTCCGCAACGGGCGACAGAGCCACGGGGGCCTCGACCGCTACCTCGTCGACGGGCACCGCACGACGGCGGCGTCCCTCCACGACGGGGGCCAGCACGGGCGGAGAGTCGGTGGCCACCGCAGCGCGGCGCTTGCCGCCCACCGGGGCGGCCGGAGTCTCGACGACCGGAGTCTCGATAACCGGGGTCTCGACCACGGGCAGCTCGACCACGGGCAGCTCGACCACGGGCAGCTCGACCACGGGGGCGATGGCCTCGACGGGAAGCGACACGGAGGGCTCGACGACCGGCTCGGGCTCGACCGGGTGCTCGGCGAACGGCGGGCGGTAGGCCGGCAGCTCGAACGCGGGCAGCGGTGCGGGCTCGGCGGCGACCACCGGTTCCGGGGTCAGGACGATCGGGGCGATGGGCTCGGGGAGCGCGATGGCCTCGGGCAGGGCGATGGGCTCGGGCAGGGCGATGGGCTCGGGCAGGGCGATGGGCTCGGGCAGGGCGATGGGCTCGGGCAGGGCGACGGTCTCGATGACCGGAGCCGCCGGCTCGACGGCGGGGACGACAGGAGCGATGGGTTCGGCCACGAGCGCGACGGGCTCGACCAGGGTGATCGGCTCGGGAGCCACCACGGGGGGGATCACGGGAGCGTCCGGCTCGGCGTGCACGGCCTCCATGTCGATCAGGCCCTCAGCCTCGAGACGGGCGGCCTCGGCGAGGCGCGCACGGGCCGCCTCGCGGCTCGCCTTGGTGTCGGGGATGACGAAGTCCGCAGCAGGCGCGGGGGCCGTCTCCTCGGGCTTCGGCACCTCGCGGTTGGTCATCCACCGGTCGAAGAGGTCGAATGCCGTGTTCGACGGGTCGTCGGGTGACGCATTGCTCATACGTGAAAAAGTACGGCCGAGAGGGGGGTCCTCGCAGAGGAATGCGACAACTCGTCAGCAGTCGGCACTAGGCAGTAGGCCCCGTGGGACTCGAACCCACAACCGACGGATTAAAAGTCCGCAGCTCTGCCCATTGAGCTAGAGGCCCTGGCGGCTCTCAGGATAGGCGCTGGCCCTGCGGAGGGCTCAGTCGCCGTCGGGCGGCTGAAGCGGACCCTGGCCATGCGGCGCCGTACGGCGTCCGTGCGCCCGTCGGTCACCCGGCCTCAAAACGCAAATCACATCCCAGGCGTTGATCACAAGTGAGGTAACCCTTGGTAGGATGGTTTGCGCATCAGGTGCAGAAGTTCCAGCAGGTGTGACGCCCGCGGAGTTTGTGAGCCAACGGCGGTCTTGCTTGCCAAGAACGGCCCCCCTGTCAGGGGCGCGGAGCAGCGCAAGTCGGAGCGACGGTGTCACCGCAGCTGGTGCGGGCCGCCGAAGTGGCGGCTCTCGCCCCGACAAAGGAGTAACGAGCGCAATGGCTCAGGGCACCGTGAAGTGGTTCAACGCCGAGAAGGGTTTCGGCTTCATCGCGCAGGAGGACGGCGGCGACGACGTCTTCGTGCACTACTCGGCGATCAACATGCAGGGCTACAAGAGCCTCGAAGAGAACCAGAAGGTCGAGTTCGAGGTCACCCAGGGTCCCAAGGGCCCGCAGGCGGAGAACGTCCGCCCGGCTTGATCGTTGGTGCCGGTCCACACCGACCGGCCCCCGTCAGCGCCCTTTCCGGCAGGGGAGGGCGCTGTCGTGTCTCCGGGGCTTGATCACACCCGTCTGGGAAGGGTGTGACTTCTGTGATTTTCGGGACACGGGAGGCGTGGTTCTTTACTATGGATGACTAGTCCGGCTCCGCGGCGTCTGGACCTCCTTGAACGAAGGGGGTTTGATGGGACCTGGAAGTGGGAGCACTTCCTTCTCGGGCACTACGGAATACGGTCCTTGGAGGAGGTGTGTCTGCGTGTACGACCAGTTCGACGTCACGCTCGAAGACGGCGACCTTCTTCGCGAGGTGGAGCTCACCACCAACCTGATCATCGCGGCCAGTGAGGCCGATGAGCCGCTCTCGCTGGAGGAGATCGACCGGATCCTCGGTGTCGTCCCGCACCAGCGCCAGGGCGACTGACCCGTTCTCGCCCAGCGGCGCCCGGACCGCCGAGCCGTCCCACGCCGGACGTAGTCTTGACCGTGGCCGCACGTCCCACCACGACGACCCCCGCTCGTGGCGCTGCGGCGACGTGAAGGAGTTCTGATGAGCGAGGTCAGCACCTGGACGGTGACCGGCATGACCTGCCACCACTGCGTGATGTCGGTGACCGAGGAGCTGTCGGAGATCGCCGGGGTCGAGTCCGTCGATGTCGATCTCGAGTCGGGTCGCGTCACCGTGACCAGCGACGCCGAGCTCGGGCGCCCCGACGTCGAGGCCGCGGTGACCGAGGCCGGCTACGCCCTCGTCTGATGGGTCGATGAGCGACCGCGAGCGCGTCCTCTACTACCTGGGCGGCCTGGTGGCCGCCTTCGTGCTGGCGTGGTTCCTCGGAGCCGCGCTGGCGCCCGTGCTCGACCTCGGTCAGGATGACGACCGACCCGCCGACCAGCACGGGCACATGGCCGGGATGACGCCGTGAGCGACGTCGAGCTCGACATCAGCGGGATGACCTGCGCCGCCTGCGCCAACCGCATCGAGCGCAAGCTCAACAAGCTCGACGGCGTCGTCGCCACGGTCAACTATGCGACCGAGAAGGCCAAGGTCACCGTTCCGGCCGGAGTCGACACCGAGCTCCTCCTCGTCACCGTCGAGCAGGCCGGCTACGGCGCCACCGTTCACGACGACGCCGCGGCTCCCGTCGGGGACGACGAGCTCGAGGCGCTGCGGCGCCGGCTGATCGTGGCGGCCGCGCTCGCCGTACCCGTGATCGTCTTGGCGATGGCCCCCGCGCTGCAGTTCCCCGGCTGGCAGTGGGTCTCCCTCGTGCTCGCGACCCCCGTGGTCGGCTGGTCGGCGCTGCCGTTCCACCGCGCCGCGCTGACCAACCTGCGTCACGGCGGGACGACCATGGACACGCTCGTGTCGATGGGGGTCACCGCGGCCTACGCCTGGTCGGTGATCGCCCTCGTCTTCGGCACGGCGGGCGAGATCGGGATGGTCCACGCGTTCAGCTTCGCCGTTGCCCGCGACGACGGGCTCGGCAGCATCTATCTGGAGGCGGCCGCCGGGGTGACGACGTTCCTGCTGGCCGGGCGCTACTTCGAGAAGCGGTCCAAGCGCCGCGCCGGCGCGGCACTGCGCGCCCTCCTCGAGATGGGTGCCAAGCAGGTGTCGGTCCTGCGTGACGGCATCGAGGAGCTCGTCCCCGCCGAGCACCTCCGCGTCGGCGACCTCTTCGTCGTCCGGCCCGGTGAGAAGATCGCCACCGACGGCGTCGTCGAGTCCGGCACCTCGGCCGTGGACGCGTCGATGCTGACCGGAGAACCGGTGCCGGTCGAGGTCGAGCCCGGCTCCGCCGTCACCGGGGCCACCGTCAACGCCGGTGGCCGCCTCGTGGTCCGTGCCCTCCGCGTCGGCTCCGACACGCAGCTCGCCCAGATGGCCCGACTCGTCGAGGACGCCCAGAACGGCAAGGCGCAGGTGCAGCGGCTCGCCGACCGCATCTCGGGGATCTTCGTCCCCGTCGTGATCGCCTTGTCGGTGGCGACCCTCGGCTTCTGGCTCGGTGCCGGCGCGACGGCCACGATGGCCTTCTCGGCGGCGGTCGCCGTGCTCATCGTCGCCTGCCCGTGTGCCCTCGGCCTGGCCACGCCCACGGCACTGATGGTCGGCACCGGCCGCGGCGCTCAGCTCGGCATCCTGATCAAGGGCCCGGAGATCCTCGAGTCCACCCGCCAGGTCGACACGGTGGTGCTCGACAAGACCGGCACCGTCACCGCCGGCGCCATGAGCCTCGTCGACACGGTCGCCGACGAGGGCGAGGACCCCGCCGTCGTACGACGCCTCGCCGCGGCGCTCGAGGCCGGCTCCGAGCACCCCATCGCACGGGCCGTCGTCTCCGGGGCCGAGGGCCCCCTTCCCGAGTCCGAGGGCTTCGCCAACGTCGCCGGCCTCGGCGTCCAGGGCATCGTCGACGGGCACGCCGTGCTGGTCGGGCGCCCACGGCTGCTCGCCGAGTGGTCCCAGCACCTCCGCCCGCGTCTCGAGGCGGCGGTCGAGACCGCCGAGGCCGCCGGCCGCACCGCCATCGCGGTCGGCTGGGACGGCCGGGCGCGCGGCGTGCTGGTCGTCGCCGACACGGTCAAGCCGTCCTCGGCGGAGGCGGTCCGCCGGTTGCGCGACCTGGGGCTGCGCCCCGTCCTGCTGACGGGTGACAACGAGCGGGCTGCCCGCGCGGTCGCGGCCGAGGTCGGCATCGACGACGTCATCGCGGAGGTGCTCCCCGCCGACAAGGTCGACGTGGTCAAGCGGCTCCAGGCCGAGGGCGCGGTCGTGGCCATGGTCGGCGACGGCGTCAACGACGCCGCCGCCCTGGCCCAGGCCGATCTCGGGCTGTCGATGGGTACCGGGACCGACGTCGCCATCGAGGCCAGCGACCTGACCCTGGTGCGCGGGGACCTGCGCGTGGCCGCCGATGCGGTCCGGCTCTCGCGCCGTACGCTCGCGACGATCAAGGGCAACCTCTTCTGGGCCTTCGCCTACAACGTCGCCGCGCTCCCGCTGGCTGCGTCCGGGCTGCTCAACCCGATGATCGCCGGCGCCGCCATGGCGTTCTCCTCGGTCTTCGTCGTCAGCAACAGCCTGAGGCTGCGTCGCTTCCGCTGAGCGGTGGCCCCGCGAGGTGGGACCGGTGGCCCCGCGAGGTGGGAGCGGTGACCCCCGTGCGGGGTGATTGACTAGGGCGCATGGCGCAGCGACCCGACGTGTTCTCGGCCGGGGCCGTCGTCACGCGCAAGGGCGGCGACGTCCTGGTGGTCCACCGCCCGCGCTATGACGACTGGTCCTTCCCCAAGGGCAAGCTCGACCGCGGCGAGTCGGTGACGGCGGCGGCGGTGCGCGAGGTCGGGGAGGAGACCGGCCTCGCGGTGCGGTTGGGCCCGCGGTTGACGAGCCAGCGCTATCGCATCGCCAGCGGGCGGATGAAGACGGTGCACTACTGGGTCGGCCGACTTCTCGACGGCGACGACATCAGCGGCTACGTGCCCAACAAGGAGATCGACGAGGTCCGCTGGGTGCCACGCGGCAAGATCGACAAGCTGCTCTCCTATGACTACGACCGGGCGACCTTGCTCGAGGCCGACGCCTTCCGCAAGAACACGCGTGCGCTCATCGTCCTGCGTCACGCGCTCGCGCGCTCCCGCAAGGCCTGGCGCCAAGACGACCGGCTCCGGCCGCTGCTCGTGGCCGGACTGGCCCAGTCACGCAAGCTCGCACCGATCCTCTCGGCCTACGGGTGCTCCACGCTCGTCTCCTCCAGCAGTGCCCGCTGCGTGCAGACGCTGGCGCCCTACGCCGAAGCCTCCGGCTGGCCGCTGGCGGCCACCGACAAGCTGAGCGAGGAGGACGCGAAGGCCAAGAAGGTCCTCAAGCTGGTCGACGAGCTCCTGCACGCCGGTGAGCCGGCCGTGCTCTGCACCCATCGCCCGGTCCTGCCCACGGTGTTCGACGCCCTCGGGGTCGAGGACCCCAAGCTCGAGGCCGGTTCGCTGTTCGTCGTCCACCACCGCCAGGGCTCCATCGTCGCCACCGAGCGCTGGGGCGCCTGACCTGGGCCGACGTGCCTGCCGTCACACTCCGCGTCGCCGAATAGGCGACCCCTGTTCACTCCCCGTTCACCGACTCCGCCGGTTCCAGACACTTGCGCTCCTTAGCGTCGCTGACGTCAAACACACGTCGAACACTCAGGAGTGAGAGTGAAGACCTCTTCCATCCGTCGGGCGATCCTGCCCGGCATCGCTGCCCTGGCCCTGACCCTCTCGGCCTGCGGCGCCGGCAACGAGGACGGTTCCTCGGGCGACACGGGCAGCGACGCCCTCACCGGTACCTTGAACGCCGGTGGCGCGAGCTCGCAGGAGTCCGCCCAGGGAGCGTGGCGTGCGGGCTTCCAGACCGACAACCCGGACCTCACCATCAACTACGACCCGGTCGGCTCCGGCACCGGGCGTGAGAACTTCAACAACGGTGGCTACAGCTTCGCCGGCTCGGACTCCTACCTCACCGACGACGAGGGTGAGCTGAGCGCTGCTCAGGAGCGCTGCGGTGGCGAGGACCCGATCGAGGTCCCGGCCTACGTCAGCCCGATCGCGGTCGTGTTCAACCTCGAGGGCGTGGACAGCCTCAACCTGTCAGCCCCGGTCATCGCCCAGATCTTCGACGGCAAGATCACCACGTGGAACGACGCGGCGATCGCCGCCCTCAACGACGGCGTGGACCTGCCCGACACCGCGATCACGCCGGTGCACCGGTCCGACGACTCCGGCACGACCAAGAACTTCACCGACTACCTGGCCAAGGCCGGCGACGGGTCGTGGGGTTATGAGTCGGACGGCGTCTGGCCGATCAAGGGTGGCGAGTCCGGTGAGGGCACGTCGGGTCTGATCGCCGCCGTCAGCGGTGGCGAGGGCACCATCGGCTACGCCGACGAGAGCCAGGCCGGTGACCTCGGCCTGGTGTCGATCCAGGTGGGCGACGAGTTCAACGCGCCCAGCGCCGACGGCGCGGCCAAGGTGCTCGCGGTCTCCCCGCGCGTCGAGGGCCGTCCCGCCGTCGACATGGCGATCGACGTCGACCGCACCACGACCGAGTCGGGCGCCTACCCGCTGCTGCTGGCGTCCTACCTGATCGCCTGCCAGCACTACGACGACGCCAACGAGGCAGCGATGGTCAAGGGCTACCTGTCCTACATCGTCTCCGACGCCGGTCAGCAGACCGCGGCCGAGCAGGCCGGCTCCGCTCCGCTCGAGGCGTCCATCGCCTCGGAGGCGCAGGGCATCGTCGCCAAGATCGCGGCCAAGTAGTCGCCATGAAGTCCGCGAGTACGGCGACACCCGGGGTTCGCGGTGTCGCCGTACTCGCACACCCACCCGGCCATGCCGGGCTGACCAAGGGAGTGATGTGACCACCCCGCCCCTGACCGAGCGACCCGACGTCGAGACCGAGGCGGCCGCTCACTCCAGGCTCGGCGACCGGATCTTCGCCGGGCTGGCTCGCGGCTCCGGCCTGATCATCCTGGCCGCGCTGGCCGCGGTGTTCATCTTCTTGACGATCGAGGGCCTCCCGGGCCTCACGCAGCCGGAGAGCATCTATCGGCCGGCGACCGACTTCGTGTCCTATGCCGCACCGCTCGTGTTCGGCACGGTGCTGGCCGCCATCCTGGCGCTGATCATCGCCGTACCGTTCGCGTTCGGCATCGCGTTGTTCATCTCGCACTACGCGCCGCCCAAGCTGGCCGGCTCGGTGGCCTATGTCATCGACCTGCTCGCGGCTGTCCCGTCCGTGGTGTTCGGACTGTGGGGCGCCCAGGCGCTGGCGGCCGCGTTCCAGCCGGTGCAGGCGTGGCTCGGGGAGCACGCGAGCGGGGTCCCGTTCTTCGCGGGCCCCGTGTCCGCGACCGGGCGCACCATGCTCACCGCGGGTGTGGTCCTGGCCATCATGATCCTGCCGATCGTCACCGCGATCTCCCGCGAGGTCTTCGCCCAGACGCCGCGCCTCCACGAGGAGGCTGCCTTGGCGCTGGGCGCGACCCGCTGGGAGATGATCCGGATGGCGGTGTTCCCCTACGGCCGCTCGGGCATGGTCTCGGCCGTGATGTTGGGGCTGGGCCGTGCGCTCGGGGAGACGATGGCGGTCGCGATGGTGCTGTCCGCGTCGCCGGTGGTCACCCTCAACCTGATCTCGTCGACCAACCCTGCCACGGTCGCCTCCAACATCGCGTCCTCCTTCAAGGAGGGCACGCCTGGCAAGGTCCACGTGCTGATCGCGACCGGCCTGGTGCTCTTCGCACTGACCTTCGCGGTCAACTTCCTGGCCCGATGGATCACCTCGCGGGGCGAACGGAGGATGGCGCGATGACCGACCTCCGGGTATCACCCTCAACCAGCTCGGCGGGCGACAGCCTCCCGATCTCCCACCCTCGGCTGCCGTCGTGGGCCCCCGCCCTCGTCGCGGTGATCGCGGTGTCGCTGTCGGGGCTGCTCGCGCTCTTCGCCGGCCTCGGACTGGCGGCCCTGATCATCAACGCCGTGATCATCTTCCTCATCGGTGTGCCGGTGTGGTCGCTGGTCCTGGAGAACCGTCGCGCGGCGCTCGACCGGCTGATGACCTCGCTCATCTGGGTCTCCTTCAGCGTCGCCGTCGCGCCGCTCGTGTGGCTCATCTGGATGGTCGTGTCCCGGGGGATCTCGGCCATCAACGTTCAGTTCCTGACCTACTCCATGCGCAACGTGGTCGGAGAGGGCGGTGGTATCTACCACGCCATCATCGGCACGCTGCTCGTGACGCTGGTGGCGGCACTCATCTCGGTCCCCATCGGGCTGCTCACGGCGATCTACCTCGTGGAATATGGGAAGGGCAGCCGGCTCGCCCGGTGGATCACCTTCCTGGTGGACGTGATGACCGGCATCCCGTCGATCGTGGCCGGCCTGTTCGCCCTCGCGCTCTTCGTGCTCCTCTTCGGACCCCAGATCCGCACGGGCTTCATGGGGTCGGTCGCGGTCTCGTTGCTGATGATCCCGATCGTCGTGCGGTCCTCGGAGGAGATGCTCCGCCTCGTGCCCGACGACCTGCGCGAGGCGTCGTACGCGCTCGGGGTGCCGAAGTGGCGCACGATCCTCAAGATGGTGGTGCCGACCGCGCTCGGCGGCATCATCACCGGTGTGACGCTGGCCGTCGCGCGGGTGATCGGTGAAACCGCTCCGCTCCTGCTGACCGCCGGCCTGACCGACTCGGTCAACACCAACCCGTTCAGCGACCGGATGACGACGCTGCCGGTCTACATCTACTCGCAGTTCACCTCACCGGGCATCCGGCCGCCCGACGGCAGCGAGCCTCCGGGCTTCGCCCGTGCGTGGGGTGCCGCGCTCGTCCTCATCGTCATCGTGATGCTGCTCAACCTGGTGGCACGCATCATCGGCAAGATCTTCGCCCCGAAGAAGAGCTGACCGGGGCACGGAAGGAATCAGCGAACCCATGGCAAAGAGCATCGAGGTCTCTGACCTGGACATCTACTACGGCGACTTCCTCGCCGTACAGGGCGTGAACCTGTCGGTGAAGGCGCGGTCGGTCACGGCCTTCATCGGGCCGTCCGGCTGCGGGAAGTCGACCGTGCTGCGCTCGCTCAACCGCATGCACGAGGTCATCCCGGGTGCCCGCGTCGAGGGCAAGGTGATGGTGGACGGACAGTCGCTCTATGACTCCTCGGTCGACCCCGTCGCCGTACGGCGCCAGATCGGCATGGTCTTCCAGCGCCCCAACCCGTTCCCGACGATGTCGATCTATGACAACGTGCTGGCCGGCAGCAAGCTCAACTCCAAGAAGATGAGCCGCAGCGACGCCGACGGGATCGTCGAGCGGTCCCTGCGCGGCGCCAACCTCTGGGACGAGGTCAAGGACCGTCTCAGCAAGCCCGGGATGGGCCTCTCGGGCGGGCAGCAGCAGCGGCTGTGCATCGCCCGGGCGATCGCCGTGGAGCCGCAGGTACTGCTCATGGACGAGCCGTGCTCCGCGCTCGACCCGATCTCGACCTCGGCGATCGAGGACCTGATCCACGAGCTCAAGAGCGACTACACGATCGTGATCGTCACCCACAACATGCAGCAGGCGGCGCGGGTGTCGGACGAGACGGCGTTCTTCAACCTCAAGGCCACCGGTCAGCCCGGCCGGCTGGTGGAGTTCAACTCCACCCAGAAGATGTTCGCCAACCCCGACGAAGAGTCCACCGAGGCCTACATCTCGGGTCGGTTCGGCTGACCTGGACCTCAGCCGGGCGTGCCCTCGATCAGCAGGTGGCAGACGGCATAGGCCAGTGCTGCCGCCAACCCGGCCATGGGGAACGTGAGGACCCAGGCCGTGACGATCGAGCGGGCCACGCCCCAGCGCACCGCCGAGACCCGCCTGGTGGCACCGACCCCCATCACCGCCGAGGTGATGGTGTGGGTGGTCGAGATGGGCGCCTCGAAGTGGGCGGCGGCGTAGAGCACGCTGGCCGCCACCGCCTCGGCGGCGAATCCGCTGGGCGGGTCGAGGTGGATGATCCGACGGCCCAGGGTGCGCATGATGCGCCAGCCGCCCGACATGGTGCCGGCCGAGATCGCCGTCGCTGCCGCGAGGATCACCCAGACCGGGAGGGGGTCGTCGGCGGCGACGTGTCCCCCGGTCAGCAGGGCCAGGAAGATCACCCCCATGGTCTTCTGGGCGTCCTGGAGGCCGTGCCCGAGGGCCATCGCGGCGGCCGAGATCGTCTGAGCCATCCGGAAACCACGGTTGACGGGTCGCGGGTGGGCGCGACGGAAGGACCACAGCAGGAGGACCATCAGCAGGCTGGCGAGCAGGAAGGCGACGATGGGCGAGACGAGCATCGGGATGACGACCTTGTCGAGCACGGTGCGCCAGTTGACCACGGACCCTGAGGCGATGGCCGCCCCCGCCAGCCCGCCGATCAGGGCGTGCGAGGACGAGGACGGCAGGCCGAAGTACCACGTGATGAGGTTCCAGGTGATGGCCCCGAGCAGCCCCGACATCACGATGACCAGTCCGTGGCTGCCGCCCGGGGGCGAGATCGTGTCGCTCACGGTGTGGGCGACCTTCTGACCGAGGAAGGCGCCGACGAAGTTCATGACGGCGGCCATGACCAGGGCGACCCGTGGGGTCAGTGCTCGGGTGGAGATCGACGTGGCGATCGCGTTGGCCGCGTCGTGGAACCCGTTGGTGTAGTCGAACGCCAGGGCGACCACGACCACCGCGATGATGATCGCGAGCTCCATGTGGTCAGGACTCCTTGACCGCGATCTGTTCCACCGTGTTGGCCACGGCCTCCATCCCGTCGATGGCCTTCTCCAGACACTCCACGATGTCCTTGAGCTTGAGCACCTGCATGGCCTTGTACTCGCCGCTGAAGAGCTTGGCGAGGATTCGGCGGTAGTTCTTGTCGCCGGTGCGCTCGAGCCGGTTGACCTCGGCGATGTAGTCGTCGAGATCCTTCATCGTGCGCAGCTTGGGCATCGCCTCGGCGGTGAGGTCGGCACACAGCTGGATGACCGTCGCCTGCTTGCCGATCTCGGTCGGCAGCTCGTAGACCTCATAGATGTGGATCATGTCCACCGCCTCGTCGAGCAGGTCCATGACGTCGTCGAGCAGGTTGGCCAGCGTGTGGATGTCCTCGCGGTCGAACGGTGTCACGAAGGTGCTGTTCACCCGGTGCACGATGGCTCGGTTGGTCAGGTCCGCGGCCCGTTCGGCGTCCCGCATCCTCGAGACCACGTCGTCGCGCGCACCGTCGTCGGCGGTGAACATCTCCGCGAGCAGGCCGGCCCCGGTGACGAGGTGGCCGGCCGACTCGGTGAACAGGTCATAGAACGTGCCGTCGACCGGTCGGAACTTGAACGCCACGGATTCTCCTGGCTAGCCGGATGTGGACGCCCTCATGCTAGGGGGTGAAAGTGACCGGATCGGCGCAAGGTCATCCCCGGCGTCGGCGCTGGCGCGCGATGAGTGTCTCCTGCAGATGACGGGTGCCCTGGTTGCGGATCCACTGCCCGTCGTTGTGCAGCTCCCAGGCCGTCGTCTCGGGGGAGTAGGCCTGATCCAGCAGCTCCCTGACGGCGCCCATGTTGACGCCCGCCGGGAGCTTGACCAGCACCTCGACCCGGCGGTCGAGGTTGCGGTGCATCATGTCCGAGGACCCGATCCAGGCGACCGGGTCACCGCCGTTCTCGAACCAGAAGACGCGGCTGTGCTCGAGGAACCGGCCGAGCACCGAGCGCACCGTGATGGTCTCCGACAGCCCGGGGACTCCCGGCCTGAGCGCGCAGATGCCGCGGATCAGCAGCTCCACGGGGACGCCCTCCTGGGAGGCGATGTAGAGCGCGTCGATGAGGGTCTCGTCGACGATCGAGTTGGCCTTGATCCGGATCCGGGCCGGCCGTCCTTCACGGTGGTGGGCGATCTCCTGGTTGATCTGCTCGACCAGTCCTGAGCGGACCGAGTTGGGGGCGACGAGCAGCTCGCCGTAGTCGGGGTCACGGGAGAATCCGCTGATGTTGTTGAACAGGTTGGCGACGTCCTCGCCGATCCGCTCGTCGGAGGTCAGCAGTCCGAGGTCCTCATAGAGGCGCGCGGTCTTGGGGTTGTAGTTCCCGGTGCCGATGTGGGTGTAGCGCCGGATCCCGTCGGGCTCGTCGCGCACCACCATGGCGACCTTGCAGTGGGTCTTGAGGCCGACGAGCCCATAGACGACATGGCAGCCGGCGTGCTCCAGCTTGCGCGCCCACCGGATGTTGGCCTCCTCGTCGAAGCGGGCCTTGATCTCGACGATGACCAGCACCTGCTTGCCGGCCTCGGCGGCGTCGACGAGGGCGTCGATGATCGGTGAGTCACCGGAGGTGCGGTAGAGCGACTGCTTGATCGCGAGGACATGTGGGTCGGCGGCGGCCTGCTCGATGAAGCGCTGGACCGAGGTGGCGAACGAGTCGTAGGGGTGGTGCAGCAGCACGTCGTGGCGCCGTACGGCATCGAAGACGTCGACCGGCTTGGCCGACTCGACCTCGGCCAGGAGGGAGTGGGTGCTGGGCACGAAGGCGGGGTACTTGAGCTCCTCGCGGGACAGGTCGGCGATGCCGTGGAGCCCCGTCAGGTCGAGCGGACCGGGCAGTCGGAAGACCTCGCCCTCGTTGACGTCGAGCTCGGAGATCAGCAGGTCGAGCACGCGCGGGTCGATCGACTCCTCGACCTCGAGCCGGACGGGTGGCCCGAACCGGCGGCGGAGCAGCTCCTTCTCGAGTGCCTTGAGGAGGTTCTCGGTGTCGTCCTCCTCGACCTCGAGGTCCTCGTTGCGGGTCACCCGGAAGGTGTGTACCTGGAGGATCTCCATGCCGGGGAACAGCCGCTTGAGGTGCTCGCGGATCACGTCCTCCAACGGCACGAACCGTTGGTTGCCGAGCGGCACGAAGCGGTCGAAGATCGGCGGCACCTTGACCCGCGCGAAGTGCTCGGTGCCGGTACTGGGGTTGCGCACCAGGACCGCGAGGTTGAGGGACAGGCCCGAGATGTACGGGAACGGGTGGGCCGGGTCGACCGCCAGCGGCGTCAGCACGGGGAAGACCCGTTCCTTGAACATCCGCTTGGCGAAGCGCTGCTCGTCGCGGTCGAGCTCGTCCCAGCGCAGCAGCTCGATGCCCTCGGCCCGCAGGGCGGGGACCACACCCTCGCGGAAAACCCGTGCGTGCCGCTCCATCAGCTCGCGGGTCCTGGCCCAGATCAGGTCGAGCGTCTCGCGCGGCATCATCCCCGACGCGGCGCGCACCGCGACGCCGGCCGCGATCCGGCGCTTCAGGCCCGCCACTCGGACCATGAAGAACTCGTCGAGGTTGCTGGCGAAGATCGCCAGGAAGCGCGCCCGCTCCAACAACGGGAGCCGGTCGTCCTCGGCCAGCTCGAGCACGCGCTGGTTGAACCGCAGCCAGGACAGCTCACGGTCCACGAACCGGTTGTTGAAACCCTCGACGTGCGCGCGCACCTCCTCGGACGGCGCATAGGGCGGGGCGACGTGGAAGGTGTCAGTCGGATGCGCGAACGGGTCGGTGCCCTCAGGCCCCTCGTCCAACGACGCGGTCGCGTGGGACGGCAGCAGGCTCTCGGTCGACATGCGGCCCAGTGTGTCAAAGCCCTGGCCCCCGCGCACCCGAGTCTTATCCCGCCCCGTCCACAGCCTCGAGTTAGTACGGAAGTTTCGACAGGGTGTGGACAACTCTGGTTAGTACGGAAGGTTCCGGAGCCCGTCCTTCCGTACTAACTCGGACCTGTGGATGACGTCCGCGCGAGATTCCCCGATCGGGCGACCCTGGGTGGATGGTCGCTGACGAGGGTGATGAGCCGTTCGCTGATCGGCGCCTGGCGGGACTTCCGGCAGACGTCGTGCGTGATCTGCGGTGGCGCCGGGATCCCCCGCGGATTGACCCGGGCACCTTCACGGCGCCCATGAGAGTCGACGCCGCCGGGATCAAGGGGCCGCGGCGCGAGGAGGTGGCGGTCGGAGGTTGGCGTCCTACCTCCCGGGGTCTCTACGTGCCCGCGGATATCCAGTGCGACCAGCCGGCACAGCGCATCGTCGAGGCGGCCTCCCGGCTGCCGACCGACGCGGCGGTGACGGGCTGGGCGGCTCTTCACTTGGCCGGCGCCAAGTGGTTCGAGGGGGCCGACGCCGATGGGACCTTGTTGCCGGTGCCACTGGCGCTCGGGCCGAGGGGACGTCGCTTGTCCGATCCGGCTCTGGTGTTCTGGCGCGAGCAGCTGTTGCCCTGGCAGATCGAGGACCGGCTCGGGATTCCTTGTCGGGTTGTGGAAGCGGCGGTCTTCGACGAGATGCGGCGGATCCGCTCGGTCAGACATGCCGTTCAGGTGCTCGAGATGGCCATGTACGCCGAGCTGACCTCACTCGCCCGCTTCGCCGACTACCTGGCGACGCGCAACCGTCGCAAGTGGGTCGGCGTGGCCAGAGAGGCACTGGCACTTGCGCAGGAGGGGGCCGAGTCGCCTCAGGAGTCCTACCTGAGGCTGGTGTGGATGCTCGACGCCGAGCTGCCGCGGCCCTTGGCCAACGTCAACGTCTACGGCGTCGACGGCAGGTTCTTGGGACGCGCCGACCTGTTGTCCCCCGAAGCCGGCCTCATCGTGGAGTACGACGGCGCACACCATCGTCGTCTCGGGGTGCGGCTGCGCGATGCCTCACGTGTGGAGCGGTTTCGCGACTACGGCCTGGACCACGTGGTCGTGGTGGAGGGCGAGATCCCTCATCGGGAGCACCTCGCGTCCCGGTTGCGCCAGCACTGGCACCTGGGCCTCAGCACGTCGCGCTTGCAGAGCTGGACGCTCGTCCCGCCGGCCGGCGTACGCCCGCCGTTACCGCTCGACCGCCGCATCATGCTGAGAGAGCTGCTGGCGCGACTGGACAATCGCTGAACCAGGCCCACAGGGGGCCGCCACCCTGTGGACAGTTCTGGTTAGTACGGAAGGTTGTGCCGATCCCGGGCTCAGAACCTTCCGTACTAACTCGATCCTGTGGACAGCGGCACGGGTCGGACATACATCACATGGGTGTCGATGCCGGCGTGGGTGAAGCCGAGGCCGGAGTAGAGGCGGAGGGCGGGGGTGTTGTCGGACTCGACGTAGAGCAGGATCTCGGTGACGCCGCGGGTGGTCAGGTGATGCAGTCCGGCGAGGGTCAGCAGCCGGCCGAGGCCGCGGCCCTGGGCCTCAGGGGCGACGCCCACCACGTAGACCTCGCCCAGGTCGGCGCTGTGGAGCTTGGTCCAGTGGAAGCCGAGCAGGGCGCCGGTCGTGGTGTCGGTCGCGAGGAGCAGCCCGGCCGGGTCGAACCACGGTTCGCCCATCCGGGCAGCGAGGTCCGCCGTGTCCATCGCCCCCTGCTCCGGATGGTGGGCGAACGCGGCCGCGTTGACGCGCAGCAGCTCGTCGCCATCCCGGTGGCCGTAGGCGCGGATCGCGACGTCGTCTCGCGCGGGCAGCGCCGGCAGCGGATCACTCGCCGCGCGGCGCATCACCCACAGCTCGCGGGCCCGGTCGAACCCGAGCCTCGTGGCGAGGCGGCCGGCCGCGGGGTGGTCGCCGTGCGCCCAGGCCGCGGTCACCGGGCTGCCGGCGACGGCGGCCAGGGCGAGGTCGGTGCCGAGGCCGCGCTCGCGGGCGGCCGGCGCGACCGCCAGCGCGAGCACCCCGTCGCGGGAGAGGGCGAAACCGCCGTCGTCCGCCACCCACAACGCGGACGTGGCGAGCCCGTGGTGCTTGAGCGCCAGTACGGCGGCCTCGTCGAGTGGGTCGGCCTCGCCGGCCTCGACACACGCCCGACGTACGGCGGCCACGGTCGCGGCCGCCGGGCTGGCCGCGTCGTAGGTCGCGGCGTCCACCGGCTCGATCAGGCCTCGAGCTCCTCACGCTGGAGGTCGGCGCTGGCGGAGCGGCCGGCCTGCTCGGTGGCGAGGACGAAGCGGTAGCCGACGTTGCGCACGGTCCCGATCAGGGTCTCGTTCTCAGGCCCGAGCTTGGCGCGCAGGCGGCGTACGTGGACGTCGACGGTGCGGGTGCCGCCGAAGTAGTCATAGCCCCAGACCTCGGAGAGGAGCTGCTGTCGGCTGAAGACCCGACCCGGGTGCTGGGCCAGGAACTTGAGGAGCTCGAACTCTTTGAAGGTGAGGTCGAGCGTGCGGCCGCCGACCTTGGCGGTGTAGGTGGCGTCGTCGACGGTGACCTCGCCGCTGCGGATCACGTGACGGTCGGGGTCGTCGGCCTCGCGCTGGGCCGAGATCCGGCCGAAGGCGAGGCGCAGCCGGGCGTCCAGCTCGGCGGGGCCGCAGGTGTGGAGCAGGACGTCATCCATGCCCCAGTCGTGGGTGACGACGGCCAGGCCGCCTTCGGTGACGATGAGGAAGACGGGGGCGTCGCTGCCGGTGGTCCGGATGAGCCGGCAGAGGTCGCGGGCGTGGGCGAGGTCCTGACGGCCGTCGACCAGCAGCAGGTCGGCGTCGGGAGCCTCGAGCAGGGCGCTGCCCTCGGCGGGCATGATCTTGACCGCGTGGGCCAGCAGCGACAGGCCGGGCAGGACCTCGGCGCTCGGCTGGAGCGCGTTGGTGAGCAGCAGCAGGGTGCTCAAGCGGGCCTCCTCCCGTGGCTTGCTCGATACGGAAGGATATCCCGACATGACATCGTTGCCAGGCGAGCCGCCCACTCCGCAGACACCTGGGGTGACCGGGGGGGCCGGGACGGTGACCGTGCGCTACTGGGCGTCGGCGCGCGCTGCGGCGGGAGTCGACCACGACCTGCTCGAGGTCGAGGGCCCGGTCACGCTTGCCGAGATCGTGGCCCGGGCCGTCTCGTCGCATCCCGGGTCGCGGCTGGGCGACGTGCTGGCCGTCTGCTCCGTGCTGGTCGGTGACCGCCCGGCGGGCTCGGCCGACCCCGCGGACGTGGTCGTCCGACCCGGAGAGAGCGTGGAGTTCCTGCCGCCCTTCGCCGGGGGCTGAGCCCGTCTCCCCGTAGGCGCTGGAA